>Ga0209839_10000111_pt1 | contig 37068 bp, 38 predicted proteins | sample OrgsoiDNA2013050_FD_185800 | JGI IMG/M metagenome (GOLD analysis project Ga0209839, IMG submission 185800) | Permafrost soil microbial communities from the Arctic, to analyse light accelerated degradation of dissolved organic matter (DOM) -... | ecosystem: Environmental > Terrestrial > Soil >... | reverse complement strand
CGAAGTCGCGGGCTCGAGCCCTCGGGCGGTGGTCGAGGCGCTCGACTACACCGACAGCGCGCAGGTTGCGGCGGCGTGGGAGCGTGTGCGCAGCCGCTGGGACGGGATCGATCTGGTGCTCATCGTCGCCGGCACGCACGCGGAAATTCGCGCGTGGGAGCTTACCGAAGCGAATGCGATGGCGCTCCTGAAGACCAATCTGCACGGTGTGATCGGCACCTGCGCGGTGGTGCTGCCCGCGCTGCTCGCGCAACGTCATGGCGCGATCGGGATCGTCGCGTCGGTCGCCGGTTACCGCGGCCTGCCCAAGGCGCTGATCTATGGCGCGTCGAAGGCGGCAGTGATCAATTTCACCGAGACGCTTTACCTGGACCTGCATCCCAAGGGCCTCGGCGTATATCTGATCAATCCGGGATTCGTCAAAACGCCTCTGACCGATCACAACGAATTCAAGATGCCGGCCCTGATCACCGCGGAAGAAGCTGCGGCGGATATCGTCAAAGGATTGCGCGCGGGCCGGTTCGAGATCCATTTTCCGCGCCGCTTCACCAACACGCTCAAGCTGCTGCGCATCCTGCCGTATCGATGGTATTTTGCATTGATACGCAGATCGACCGGGCTCTAGGCTTCGCGTCGTGGTGCGACTTTGACGGCAAGGAGCGGAATCGCCTATAATCTGCGCCCTTTGGCGAATTAGCTCAGCTGGTTAGAGCAGAGGAATCATAATCCTTTGGTCCGGGGTTCGAGTCCCTGATTCGCCACCAAATCAGCATCCAAAGCAATCCACGCAATACTTTAAGCCCGTGTTATCGCGGGCTTTTTCTTTGGCCGACATCCATCAGCAGCTTGATGCATCCAGCTATATCGCGTTCGTAGCGGGGGCAACATTGGGGGCAACTGGCTTGATCTAAATACCTGTTGCCCCCACCTAATTTCGGTTCGGCTTGTTATGTTGCGTAGTGCAGCGGCCCGTTCCATCCCGACCGCCTCGTCGGCCCTCGGTAGTCCGAGCGATGGTGATCGAGTCGGCACACTTACTAAAGAAAGCATCGCTATGCGGCGGTTCGAACATCGTGCACACATCATCTCTGTCTCGCTCACCCGTCACGAAAACAAGATCGAAGTCGTAACGGAAATCTACCTACCCGCAGAAATTGATGCCCGCACCGCGCAGGTTCTGTTGGCTGGCGACACTAGCTCTGTAACAATCACTGCTTCCGAGGACATTGAGCAGGAGGCCTGCGAGGCGGCGAAGCGAATGGTGAACGTGCTAATCGCTGAGCGCGCCGCCCTATCTCGGGATCGCCGTTAGTTCGCACTCAGTAGCAGTCCATGCCGACGAGCTAGGACTGCACGTACTCGACACCGTCCGTGCGCTCAAAGCCTGTCAGCGATGGCCCGTAAGTCTTGGGGTTTTGCGCAGTGCTCAACGGAAGACCTTCCAAAAGAAAACCATGTAGACCGGGACGGCGCAGACGAACGCGTTCGCTGTCCAAGCTATCCAGAATAGCCAAGGTCTCTTCGGCAGGAAGGCCGCGAGCACGCTCAGTGCCAGTAAGGCGAGGCAGAACGCCAGTTGCTTCTGATCGCTTTCAATGGCCCCTTGCCCGATCTGCTGCACTCCACGGGAAAGGTCCAGGAGTACGCCGACGCAAAGTAACGCGCTGGAAATCGGGAGCAGCCAGCAACCGAAGCCGCGACGATCATCGGCCAGATCGAGCGACACTGCGTGCGTGAGCCGGGCGAAGACAATGAGTATTTACGCCATCGACCGCTAAAGCGATCGAAATGTGGCCCGGCACAGTCGCGGTCAGCCGTCCGGCGCGCTCCGGGCTATGCCCGCCACCGCACAGACGTCGACTCCTAACCGGACAATGCTTACGCTGAGCGTCGCCTTAGGTAGGCCGCCTTAAGTGGCCCAATTTTCACCCGTCCAATTGAGGTAGGGATAATCTCGACGTTCCTAGCATAGGAGGCAAACCATGAATCTGCTTTGGCTTCTTGTAATCGTTTTCATCATCCTCGCGCTCGTTGGCGCGCCCGGCATTGGCCCATGGAATCACGGTTATGGCTGGTATCCAAGCGGCGGTGTGGGTCTCATCGTCATCATCCTTGTCGTCCTGCTCTTGATGGGTCGACTGTAACGGTAGAGCTGATGCTGCCGCTAATGAGCATTGGGGCCAATGCCCTGGAGCCACGTTCCCGGCTTCGGACGCGACTTTCGGACAATGGGTAGGACATGCTCAAAGGCATCAAAGCTAGCGAAGTGAAACGATAGTCAAAGCGCGCGCTACGTCGCCTAGCATCCTCATCAGTACTGCGCCCTGGACAGATCCGTACCAATTTACTCGGCGTGGAAAACCGGAGCTTCTTTGGGAAGTGATTTTGTTTCATGCCCCCCCCACGACCACATCGTTGGCGGCAACAGCAGCCCGCACCTCATTGACCGCGTCGGCGTGGGTATTGGCCACCATTTCGAGATCGAAGGCGGTCGACAATGTCGACCGCCTTTTTTTCAACGCTCAAGCCTCGATCATCTCCGCGACTTCATCGAGAAGCCTGATGACCTCGCCCTGATTGGGTAGAAACAGATCAGCCGCGCTTCCCGGCGCCGGATCGATTCCCACCGAAAGCACGTGCCGCAGCTTGAGCCGGAAAACGTCTTCGTCGGTGACGTCGTCGCCGACGTAGAGCGAGCGTTCGCACCCGGAATGCGCGAGGAGATCGCACAGCGCGTCGCCTTTGTGCGGAGCGTCGCGCGGCACGAGATTGAGCACGCAGTTGCCGTGCACGAGGCGGGGCCGAGGCAGAAGTTGCGCGGCGCGCTCCTCGACCAGGTGAAGCGCGGCTTCGCGCGGATGTGCGTGCCGGTAGTGAAATGCGATCGAATACGCTTTGTCCTCCAGCGTGATGCCCGGCATCGCACGCCACGTCTCGCTTTCACCGCGGAGGACTTCAAGCCATTTGCTGCATTCGCGCGCGTACGCGGCTGACGCTTCCTCGAAGCCGGGCACGCCCTCCGCGCCGTGATTGCCGATCAGGTAGCGCGGCGAGAACGCCAGCATCGGCTTCGCATCGGCAATGGCGCGTCCGGTAATAATCGCCACCGTTCTTGTTGCGGTCATCGCCGCCAGTCGACGCTGCAGTTCGTCGGGAATGCGCGCATCCCATGGCCGCGCCACGATCGGCGCCAGTGTGCCGTCGATGTCGAACGCAAGAAGCGAGCGAGGACCGACGAATTCGCGAATACGCAACAGGCCGGACGCAGACAGCGCGGGATTCACTCCGGTAGCGGCGTAGCTTCGCGCTGGTGCTCGACGATCCGCTGCGAGACGCGCCGGCGTTGCCGCAGGCGCGCCGCATCGAGCAGCATCGCCCCAGCCCAGCGATAGACGTTGAACTCCTGAACCAGCCGACGCATGCTGCGCATGCGGACGCGCTGCTCGTCCGCCGGCATGGTCAGCGCGCGATAAAGCTCCTCGGCGCATTGTTCGCCGTGGTAGGGGTTGACGAGCAGTGCGTCGTGCAACTCGCGAGCAGCGCCGGTGAACTGCGATAGCACAAGGACTCCCTGCTCGTCGTCGCGGGAGGCGATGAATTCCTTCGCCACCAGATTCATTCCGTCGTGGAGGCTGGTCACCACGCACACATTGGCAGCGCGATAGTATTCATTGACGATTTGCGGAGCATGGTGCTCGACCTTCAGGTGAATCGGCTCATACCCATTGCGGCCGAATCGAGCATTGATTCGTGCCGCGAGCGTGCGCACGCGCGCTTCGAAATGCTGATATTCCTCGAGCGCCGAACGTGAAGGCGCCGCAATCTGCACGAAGACGAATCGGCCAACGAAGTCCGGATGCTGTTCGAGCAAGCGCTCCACGGCGAGAAAACGCTCGACGATGCCCTTGGTGTAATCCATCCGGTCGACGCCGACGCCCAGCAGCACGTCGTCCGCCAGTTGCTCGACGCGCAGCACCTTGGCGCGACAAAGCGCGACCGGCAATTGATCGTCCGCCCACTCCGGCGGCCACTGGATGGAAATCGGATACGGCTCGACCCGCGTCAAATCGCCGCCGTACGAAATCGTGGATGATTCGCGCTCGATTCGGGCCTCCATGAAGCGGTCGACGGTCTCGACAAAATTCTGGCAATGAAACCGCGTATGAAAGCCCAGTATCGTGCTTCCCAGCAAACCCGCGATCAGCTCTTCCCTCCACGGGCAGATGCCGAACGATTCCGGGTTCGGCCAGGGAATGTGCCAGAACGTTATGATGGTCGCACCGGGCAAGCGCTCCCGGATCATCCGCGGCAAAAGTGCGAAGTGATAGTCCTGGACCAGAATCACCGGGTCCTCGGTTCGCGCTTCAGCGCATACGACGTCGGCGAAACGCCGATTGACGCGCACGTATTGTTCCCAGTCCGCGGTACGAAATACAGGTCGAACATGCGCGATGTGGCACAGCGGCCATAAGCCTTCGTTGGCAAAGCCCGCGTAATAGCCCTTTTCCTCCTCCGGCGAGAGCCAGACGCGGCGTAGCGTGTAAGTCGGCTTGTCGGGAGGCACTCGCACGCGGTCGTGGCGATCGACGGTTTCGTGATCCGCGCTGCCGCTGCCATGCGCGATCCACGTTCCGGAGCACGCGCGCATGACCGGCTCGAGCGCCGTGACCAAGCCGCTCGCGGGCCGCTGGAGCTCGATCCCCTTGTCGGTACGCACGTGAATGAACGGCTCGCGATTCGAGACCACCAGAACCTCGTCGCCGAAGAGATGTTCGCGCAGCACTCCACGCAGCATCTCCGGGCTCCAGGTGGCGGTCTGATCGCGGCTGCGCCGGGTCATGTCCAGATCGCGCAGCAAGGCGCGCAAGTCGCTTGCCAGCGGATGCACATCGTCCGACGTCTTGCCGAAGGGCTGGACGATACCTTCTCCGCGCAAGAGAGCGCGCACCCCGTTCACCCAGCCGCGCCAGGAGAGATGGGCGATGAAAACGGTGACCAGCGAGATCACGACGCCGAGTACGACGAACATGCCGATCAGGTAGCGCCGCGTGTCGGCGCTGCGCCGTTCGACGAAGCTCATGTCGTGAACGAGGATGAGCGAACCGATTCGCTCCGTGCCCTGAAATACCGGGCGCTGCACGACATGAAGCGAGCCTTGCCGCAAGCGGACGACGGAACGGGCCTCGCCCGAGGGATCGGCGGGAGGGCGGCAGCCCAGCGATGATGGATAGGTCGGCGTCTCATAGCGCACCTTGCCGGTCTCATCGCAATAGGCGAGCGCGTATAAGCGCTCGTCCTGGATGGCGCGCATGAAAAGACTGTTGATCTTCGGTCCGGCTCCCTGGGTCACGAGATCGGCAAGCTGATCCTGCATCGTATTGGCAATGAGCTGCGAGCGCGTGTCGAGATCAGTGACCCACCAGCGCAGCGTCAGCCGGTCGACCAGCGGGACCAGGCCGTAGGCGAGCAACGCCAGCGTAATTGTCAATGGCGCGATAAAGCGCAATGAGAGCCGAATCGAGCGCAGGCGTCCCATGGATGCTACCGATTTGCGGGGCCACCATCGAACGGGCGCGAATATCCGCACCGCGGCGGAGGTGCCGGCCACAGCGGACCGAAATCCGAGTTGCAAACGGCGAAGTGCAGGACGCCCCGCCGAGCGAAGTGTCTTCGTCGCGGTGCCCCTCTCGACGTGCGATCGCCGTTGCGTTTGCATCCCTTCCTCCGCGGGAGATCCATCCACTCTGGCGAACGCGCACATCGAGCATTTACGCTGCGGATGCGGCGGCGCCGGAATCCCCCGGTCCCCTCTACCGTCGATTTCGCGGCAAGCGACGGCGCCGCTGCCCACTCGACTCTCGTCAAGGGCATGGCGCTCCTTCGCTGACGGTCAGCTTTGCAAATGTACCGAATGAGTTCATCCCTGTTTATCAGTGGACGGCGGATTCGCTTGTAGGACCGCGTCCGAGCCGCGGGAGCATGACAAGCGTACGCGCTTTTCGCGAGCCGATAAGCGGGCGAATCCGGCGTGCGTCGAGCACGGCAGGATGGGGACAAATACTCGGCGTTTTGCGCACCGCCCGCGTGGGCCGCGGGACTTTCGGGATCGACGGCAGATCTACGCGTGGATGCGCTCGTGACGGCCGGCCACCAGGGGACTGGGCTGCGCTGCCGGGCTCGAGCGCGCCAGATCGAGCGCGTAACCTACCGCGTCCTCTTTCAAGCCGAAACTTGCGAGAGAGCGAGGCGACCCTGTCTCATAGACGTGCCATCGCGTGTCGTCGCGCTGCCGGACGGTAAATGGGCATTGTGCCATGGTAACCAAAAGCGCCGCCACCGAGGCGGCGGCGCGACCTTCTTATTGGTGATACTTCATTTTCGCATCGCGAATGCAGGCATCTTTCGGATCACCGGACATCGCGTCGCATTTCTCCTTGGCGACCTTGTAGTTGGCGTCGTTCTTGTCCTCGCGGGCGTCGCCCATCGCGGCACCAGCCTTGCGTTTCGCCTTGGCGTCCGCAGTGGTCCTGACGTGCGAAGCCTTCGCTTCCTTCATGCACACGTCCTTGTCATTTCCCTGCCGCGCCTTGCAGGCCTCCTTGGCGGCCTTGTAGTCTGCGTCAGCCTGCGACACGGTCGTCTTGTACTCGGAATCGCGTTGCGCTTTGTTCGAGTCCGCGGCTTGCGCACCCATTGCAAATGCGTACAACGTGGATGCCACCAGTATTTCTCTCATCGTAAGATTCATTCTTGCCCCTTTTCATCGGTACGTTGGTCGGCGACGCACCCGCGGTCAGCGGATAGCGTGGCTACTGATTCAGCGATTCCCAATCCTTGACTTGCCGATCGGCGTCGTCGCGGGTAATGCCGTACGCTTCCTGGATCCTGCCAACAAGCTCATCGCGCTTGCCGTTGATCTGTGTCAGCGAATCGTCGGTGAGCTTGCCCCACTGCTGCTTGATCTTTCCGCTTACCTGCTTCCAGTTTCCTTCGACACGGTCCCAATTCATGGCGCACTCCTGTTCCTGGTTGAGAATTTTTCCGCCCAAACCGAATCCGTTAGCCGAATCTGATTGGGTGCGGTGCGTGCTTCCCAGAGCAACCACCATGCCAACGGCAATTGCCTATTGCGTACAGTGACTTACGCCAAGCACCCACCTAGCCTGCAGCGTGCGCGCGGTAAAACCTTCTGCTCCCACAGGTTTGGCTGTAAATCGTTCCGTGTTGCGTCGGCGAATGAGACCGAGAGGGACCGCGCTGAAACAGATCCGAGGCGGGACTACAGGCAGGTCATCGACTTCGGCAAAGTCTGAAGGTGGTGACCTGCCAAACCGATTGCGTGCTTACATCTTCTTCTGCACGTCCTTGGACGCGTCTTGAACCTTCTCGCCGCCGCGTTCGATGTCCTTTCCTGCACCCTGGACGGTATTGCATGCGGTCAACGAAACCACGGCCAGCGCCGCGAAGCAAATCATGATTTTCTTGAACATGGAAGTCCCCTCAATATGTTGAATTGGGGTGATTCGAACCACCCTTGCACCAGTGGAGCAAACCGCATGCCAACGCGCGTTGAAAAATGGCGTTTGCTACTGACCGGATCGGCCATCTGCTGCAGAATCATCCGGGCGCGGCTGCTCCGTCGCACTACGCAAAAACTCTTCCGATGCAACCGAAGCTACGGCCTGCAAGGTTGCGATCGCAAGCGCGCGCATGCCACCGCTCAGAAGCGACTGGCGCGCCTTCTCGGGACACTTGCATTCCACCTCGATACGCTTTTCCTTGGCGCCTGACCGCCACCCGATAATTCCGCCGACCAACGCCACCGTGCCCAAGGCAGCAGGCCGCGTGGCTCCCTCGCGCACCCGCGAGCGGAGCGACGACCATTGCGCCGCCAGCATACGTTTGCGAGCGGCCACCGATTGCTCTGCGGAACGGACTGCGCGCTGGTCGATCATTGACGTGGATCCGCGCTCAAGCTCTGCCACGCAACTCACGACGCGATGCAGCGAAGAGCTTTTGCAAGCTCAATCCACGCAACGCGAAAAACGACGCCGCGCTGGCAACGGCGCAGAGCAGGAAAACGCATCCTAGCGCGGCAGCCCATGAGTACCCGCTTTCAACGACCTGGACTGCGACTATCCCAAACAATGCCGCCACCCCAAGCACGCCGAAGACCGCGGTCCCTACAGCGAGGATCACGCAGGCAACGAGCGTGCGAATCGCCACGTTCGCTTCCGCCGCAAGCAGATCCGCCTCGTCGGCGACCAGCGCGCGGACGCTGCCCCAAAGCTCGCTTACGCTCTGGCCCAGCGGCGGCAAGCTGCGGGCGTCGTCGGAAGCTTGCGCATCCACTGTGTTATCGGGCGAGGCGGCCAACGAGATAGCCGGCAGCGAGCGCAACACCTACCGCAACGAGGGGGCGGTCGCGAACGTAACTGCGGCAGCCGTCGACGAGCATTTCCTGTTGCTGCTTCAACTGGTCGGCGTTCTGACTGATCCAGTCAGCGGCCGGTGCGGCGGCTTGCGCAACCTTGTCGACCGTCTGGTGCGCCGCTTGCGCAGCGCGGTCGATCGCCGGGCCTGCCTTTTCATTGGCCTTAGCTGCCGCGGTGTCGACCGCGAGGTGCGCCTGATTCGCCTTGCGTTCAACGTTGTTGCTGCTGATTTCCATTTCAGTCTCCATGAGTAGTTGGATGTCCACCGAGCACGTTCGATATGGGTAACTTCATGACGCGAGATAGTCGAGCAATCCGCGTGCCATCGCCGATCGCTCGCTTGTCGCCTCTGGTCTCGCTTTTGTTGCGCTTCTCGGATATCGGGCGTGCGGTAGCTATTTCCGCAAGCGGTAAAAATTACCGCGCAGCGGCGCCGCAAGATGCAAAAAAAACCGGGCGAAGGGAAAGGAGGAGGGAGCCCGCCAGCGGCCGCATCTGCGACGGCCAGAGTCTTGCAACCTGGCCGTCGCAACTGCAGTCAAAGAAAACAGTTCGGCCTAAAACGACTGCGTGTAGCTAAGGCGCCGTCGCACCCTATTTTGAAGGCACGGGTGCAACGGTCGTCGTATCGCTCGAACTTGAATGATTGTTGACTTGTCCCGCCAGAGGCATCGATTTCGACTCTTCCGCCTTGGTCAATGCGCCCTTTGCGTCAGGCCCCTGCCGGCCGCGGTCGCGCGCCGCTTCATCCGGCTTGCTCGAATCCGAACTCAGTACTGTTGCAGCGCTCGGTGCCGGCGTCGGCGCCGGGAGCTGAACGACCGGCGTCGACACCGGTGGCGCCGGTGACGTTTCACGCGGGCGATCGCACCCGGCAAGCACGTATATGCCGCTCACTGCGACGATTGCGCCGATACCGCGTACGAACAGACACGTCACGCTATCTTCCCCGGCGGAAGAGGCCCGCGACGAGCGAGACGACAAACAACACCAGGAAAATAAAGAATAGAATCTTCGCGATTTCCGCGGCGCCTGCAGCGATGCCACCGAATCCGAACACTGCGGCAACCAGCGCGACGATGAAAAACACCAGCGCATAGTGGAGCATTTGTAATCCTTTCCGCTCGAGGTCGAGCGCTTGACATCGAAAGTTCGGAAGCGGAAAAAATTGCCGGAAAAAGCCGCTTGCCGAACCACCCGGCGACGATTACGCAATCGTCGTGCCAGCACCCGTTACAGTGTGCCCGCTGTCAGACGCCGGATTGAATTCGGATTGCGCGCATGCCGGGCAGCATGCATGGACGTTCAGCCTTCCGCGCGGAGCGCGGTTAGAAAGCTGTCGTATTCGGCTGACTTGTCGAAGAAGCCGTCGGCGCCGACGAGCGAACATTGGCGTCGATATTCCGGATACGCATAGTTGGTCAAAACAAAAATTTTAAGCGCCACGCTGGCGAGTTGCTCGCGGATCTTGCGCACGACCTCGATTCCGCTGCCTTCCTTCAATCGAATGTCGGTAACGACCACATCGGGCTGCATGCGCACGATCGCGTCAATCGCCTCGCGCTCACTCTCGGCAAAACCCACTACGTCAAAATTACCCAAACTCTTGACGTTGTCGATGATGCGCTTTCGAATCAGCGATGAGTCTTCGACGACAAAAACTCGCACTCGAGCCCCCATGGACGAGGTAATCCGTCCTTCCCGCGTCAATTCATTAAATTGTGGCGCAGCGCGTATGCCGTTAGGTCGGCGTTGCGGGAGAAATCCATCTTTTCGAAAATGCGGCTTCTGTAGGTGCTGATAGTCTTCACCGAGAGACACATTTCGTCGGCGATATCGGTTACGGTTTTTCCGGCTGCAAGTTGCACAAAAATCTGGAATTCGCGATTCGACAACTGGCGGTGAGCCGGAGCAGGCGCGTCTCCGGTGGCGGCGAGCGCCAATGCTTCGGCGAGCGACGCGCTCACGTATTTGCGCCCTGCGGCTACGGTACGGATCGCCTCGAGCAGCTGGTCGGCGCCGCCTGCCTTGGAAAAAAATCCGCTCGCGCCGGCGCGCAGAAGATTGACGGCGTACTGCTCTTCCGGATGCATGCTGACGATCAGAATCGGCAGCTCCGATTGTCGACGCCGCAAGGCAGCTACGGTATCGAGAACCGACGCATCTGGCAGCGAGATATCGAGCAGCATGACGTCACACGGTTGCGACGCAACCAGAGCCAGCGCGTCAGCTGCCGTTCCCGCCTCGCCGGTCACTTCGAGATCGTCGGTGGTGTCGATGAGCTGCTTGAACCCGGCACGGACGACCGCGTGATCGTCCACAAGCACAATGCGAACCTTGCGATTTTCCGTCACCACATTTTCACCGGATGCCTCGCGCGGAGAGCTTGCCGCAACGTCAACATTGTAGAGCACGCCCATTCATAACTCCAGATCGCTTCACGCCGCCATGGCCACATTCACGCACGGGACAGATGCATGCAGCTTCGGAACTGCGTCGAATCCGTTGCCGCGGTACGCGTGCAGCCGGTTATACAAGGTCTTCAGACTGATGCCGAGCACCTGCGCCGCCTTGGCCTTGCTTCCAGCGACCGAGTCAAGCGTGGCCATGATCAGCGTGCGCTCCGCATCGTCGAGCGACGTCCCAATGCGTATGGTCACGTCCCTCGCTCCGCCGCCAGGGACCGACGCCCTTGCCGCAATTGCCGAATTGATCGATGGCATGGTGGGCACCGTAATCGCCGACGCAGCTTGCGCCAGCGTCGGCGCGTCCCTGCCGGACGCGGGAACGTCGACCTCGACCTCGTCGTCCGAAAGCACATAGCCGCGGTGAACCACATTCTTCAGCTCACGAACATTGCCTGGCCATGAGAATGCCGCGATCCGTTCGCGAGATTGCGGCGCATATATCTTGCTGGTGCCATGCGCGTCGTTGAGCTCCGCCAGAAACATTTCCGCGAGCAAGAGCACGTCGCCCTCGCGGTCGCGCAACGGCGGCACCGGTAGCGGAATCACGCACAAACGGTACATCAAGTCTTCGCGAAGCCGACCTTCCGCCACCGCCTGGCCCAGATCCCGATTGCTGGCAGCGATCACCCGGACCGATGCAGTGATTTCCTGGTCGCCGCCGACGCGACAGAAGCGTCCGGTCTCAAGGACACGCAGCAACCGCACCTGCATGTCGACGGGCATTTCGGTCACTTCGTCGAGGAAAAGCGTTCCCCCATCGGCGCGCTCGAAACATCCGCGGTGCGTGCGCGCGGCGCCGGTGAAGCTTCCGCGCTCGTGGCCGAACAACTCGCTTTCGATCAGATTTTCGGGCAGTGCGCCGCAATTTACGGCCACGAACGCCTTGCGGCTTCGTTCCGATAGTTGATGGATGGCCTGCGCGACGAGCTCCTTGCCTGAGCCACTTTCGCCGAGGATCATGACCGTTGCATTCGACGGGCCGAGCCGTCCGATGGTCTGGAACAATCTCTGCATCGTGGCGCATGCGCCGTAGAGCGCGCCAACGCGTTGCAAGCGCCCGGGCCGTGGGTCATGTCGCGCCGGCACTTCCGCGGGAGCGGGGCGCACGTTAGCGGAAACTATCTCACATGCGTTTACGAATTCCTGATTGTCTGCTGCGTACATCTCCGGCCTCCGCTAGGTTGACGGCGCAATACTGGCCTAGCGTCACCATGCCCGGTATCGGGTGGCGTCTGTTCTTGTCGTAGGCGCGGAGCGCGACGCCGTAGGCGCGAGTCCTACGATCCGGGCATGCTGCAGCGGCATGCCTTGGAGCCGGGTTCTGATTATCGGAGGGCGCCGCCTTCATCTTCCCATGTCTTCAGCGTCTCCTTGTGCACTGATTTCTCCGATTTGGAGCGTAGCCGCCGCCTTGCATCGACCAAGGTCAGCAGCACCAATGCGCACAATGCATACATCGTCAGCGGTCGGTTCATACGATTCCCGGTTGGAGTTCACTCATTGCTGCGCTCAGGTTCGCCGTTGTGTTGACGCGCTGGGCAGGAGGCACCATGGATTCACTTTCGGCAAGGTGCAATCGGGCGGTATGCAGAAGTCTGACCAAGCCGATCAGCACCAGTTCGATCGCGACCGCGGCGGCGACCCGCGCAAGTGGCGCAGCCGCCGCACCGAAGAGCATTGCAAGCTGGGCCACGATGCCGGCTGCGATGACCCATATCGCGGCCGGCGGCGATTCGGCCATCGACACGGCGCGACAGGCCGCGCTCGCGACGATCGGCAAAATGACCAGCCATTGCAGCAGGGACCCGCTCAGCGACGGCGTATGCAGCATGCAGGCGGCAACCGCAATCCAGCCGAAAGCGATGCCGGTCCAAACTATTGCTGTCCTGCTCGAGGACGAGCGGGCGGCGCAGAGAAACCGTTCGGTCGCGATCACCGTGGCGGCGACGGGGCCGAACAAGCCGGGAACGACAAAAGCATCGGCCAGGCAGACCGTGCCCAGTATCAAGGTGACGATACCTGCAAGGCACGCGCCCGTAGCCGAGCCAGCTCCGCACAGTCCACGCATCGCATGGTCAAAGCGGTTTGGCATTACCGGCCCCCCGCACATTGTTGCTTCGCCTGTCGCACTGAAATCCCGCACCAGTCCATTTTCATTCTCCGGCGTCGAACCACTCGCGCATCGCCGCAGACATGGCAAGGCTTCCTCGGTTTCGTCGCAAGCCGCGTGCCAACCCAAAACATCCGCAATGAACCAGCGCTTGCCCGATGCGCATCCGGGGGGATGACATTTGTTTGTAGATTTGCCCGAACTCGCTTGTAAGAAAGGGCGGCTAAATTCCGCGTTTTTTCCGGCTTACCTTGTCGTCGCCCGCGCAGCAAAGTACAAAGGGCCGGCGGGCGTCGGGCATGCGCCTTGCTGTATCGTTCTCCTCACGAGCGCAACTTCGAGACAGTCATGACCCAGCACCCGCCACATCCGCGACCCGACGATCCGACGCCCATGCCTCCCCGCCCCGATCCCGATCCGCCTCCGTCACCGGAGGACGACCCGGGATCCGATCCGGACAAGAGACCTGGAAAGATGATCACCGCGCATGTTCGGCAATCGATCTGACCGGCAAAGATCTTCCATGCGCTAGGAAAACGGCTGGTGCCGCACCGCAAGCATGCCCGATGATCACGCGGGGGCCAGGGTCGCGGTCGACAGCGGCCATATTTATCGAGGCAAAGGGCCGTCGACCCGGCGGGCGGGCGCAAGTGTGACGACTTGCAGGCTCCGACCCGGCACGCTCGTTGTGCCGAGGTAAAATCCGGATTCGTCTCTTGCAACAGGTCTCCCTGGAATGAACTTCCGTGGTATGCCGCGCGCTACGCCCTGGTCGGCGATTCTTTTCGCTTCGATAGGCGTGGTGGTCGTTGCGGTGGCGGGCTGGGTCATTGCCGCATGGCACCAGCTGGTGATGGCGACGCCTTCCATTGGCGTCCCGCATCTCCAGTACGACACGGCGTGGGCGTTCGCATCTTGTGGCGCTGCGCTCGTCGCCTATTCGCTCCGGCTGCGCCGCGTCGGGAGGATATTCTCGGCCGTTCCCATAGTCCTGGGCGCCATCCGGCTGCTGGCATATCTCGCTCCCGGAACGATCGGCATCCATCCCATTCTCGCGTTTCCCTGGTTGCCTTTCGGCGCGGGAAACTACAACGACATGGGGGTGCTCACCGCGCTGGTGTTCGTCATGCTCGGCTGCGCGCTGGCGTCCGTTCAGCCCTTGGCCAAGAGTCCCTGGCGCTCGGTGCTGGTGGCGCAGTTTGCGTCGACAGCGCTTGCACTCGCGCTGTTGATGCTGTTCGGCGCGTTCACGGCCGCGGCCATAGGATCGGAATGGCTATTGATGACCGGTGGCGAACGCGTCAATTCGATCCTGTTCATCGCGCTTACCGGCGCCTTGCTCATCGACCGGATCCTCGGCAGCGAGAACGAGCAGCAGGCGTTGCGGCGCTCGGCTCCCTTTATTGTCTGGCTCGCGGTCTTTGTTTCCGTGCTCGTGCTGTGGCGCGCACTTACCATCGAGGAAACCCGCGTTATTCAGCAAAGCACGACTCTGGTCGCCGCCGACGCCCGCAGTCAGGTCTCGCGTGACCTCCAGGCGCGAATAGATATGCTCGAACGCCTCGCCGATCGGACCTTGAACTATCCGTTCGACGCGGAGCTCTGGGCGCGCGATGCGGGAAGCTTGATCCACGATGTCAACGAGTTTCAGTCGCTGTCGTGGGCGACGCCCGATGCCATCGTGCGCTGGGTGGCGCCTCGGTCCAACGAGAGCAAGATCATCGGCTACAACATGCTTTCCGATCCCGCGCGCGCAGCTGCAGTGCGGCTCGCCATTCAGACACGCAGCGTGACGCTCACCCCTTTCACGGAGCTCGTCGTGGGCGGCAAAGGCGTCGTGATCTACGCGCCGGTGTTCGACGGCGACACGCTGCGCGGGATAGCCGCAGGAGCATTGGGAAATGGCAATTGGCTGAAGTCGCTGGTCTATGGACGCTTTGCGGATCACTACGTCGATCTGGTCGAAAATGGCGTCGTGGTTCAGTCGGTAGAGGCCGATACGCCGCGCGCGCAAGGCTCGTGGTCAGAGGAATTGCCTCTGGACGTGCACAACGTCCACTGGATACTGCGCGTTACACCGACACGGGAATCCTTGCGCCGCGCCGCATCCGGTCTGCCCGAAATCGAGCTCGCACTGGGAATCGTTCTGGCCACACTGCTCGCGCTCCTCACGTATTTTTTCCAGACCGCGCGTCGCCGCGCGCGGGACCTGCGGCACACGAATCTGCGCTTGCAGAGCGACATCGAACGCCGCTACGCCGTCGAGCAGGAGCTGCGCCAGAGCGAGAGCCGGACACAGCTCATCATCAATGCGGTTAAGGACTGCGCGATTTTCATGCTCGACGGAGACGGTCGCATCGCCACCTGGAACACCGGCGCTCAAGCGCTCAATGGACACGCTGCAGAAGAAGCGATCGGCCAGCCGTTCTCCATTCTCTATCCGCCCGACCGGGTGAACCCGGTCGAGGACGAGCTCGCCGTGGTGGCCCGTCGCGGCTGGTTCGAGGAAGAATGCTGGCATGTGCGCAAGGATGGCAGCCGCTACTGCGCGGACGATATTATTTCGGCCATACGCGAGGAGAGCGGCCGCCTGCGGGGTTTTTCGGTCGTCACGCGCGATGCGACCCAGCGTATCGAGCTGCACGAGCAGACCGAGCGCTCGCGCGACTTCTACTTTGCCTTGTTCTCCGACTTTCCGAATCTGGTCTGGCGCTCCGATAGTTCAGGCGCATGCGACTACCTGAACAAGGCGTGGCTGGACTATACGGGCCGATCGCGCGAGACCGAGCTTGGCGACGGCTGGCTGGACGGTGTGCATCCCGAAGATCGGCAGCGCTGGAACGAGGCGTATTCGGCGGCCTTTGCCGCGCACCGCCCGTTCGAAGTCGAGTATCGCCTGCGTAGCGCCAGCGGCGAATACGGCTCGATGATCTGCGTCGGAAGGCCGTATCACGACATGAGGGGCGGCTTCTCCGGCTATCTTTGCTCATGTTATGACAACAGCGCCCGCCGCGCCATGGAGAGCGCGCTCAGGGAAAGCGAGCAGCGCTACGAAGGAATGACGTCCAACGTTCCGGGGATGGTGTTTCAGCTGGTCCGCGATCCGGGCAACCGGTCCACGTTTGCGTATGTAAGCCGCGGCTCCGAAGCGTTGACCGGCTTGCCCGAAGCCACGGTCCGCGCCGATGCATCCGCCTTCATCAATCTCATCCCTGCCGAAGAGCGGCCCCATTTCCTCGCGACACTGGAGGCTTCGGCAACGGACATGAGCGCGTGGAACTGGAGTGGTCGGCTGCGAACGCAGCATGAATCTGTCGAGCGGTGGATCAATATTCGCGCCAGGCCCCGCCGCGGGGATCATGGCGACGTCCTATGGGACGGACTCGTCTACGACGATACGGCGGCGCGGCTTGCCCAGCGCGAGCTCGAGCGATCACGCGAAGAGCTGCGATCACTGTCGCGACATCTTCAGTCGGTGCGCGAAGAGGAAAAAGCGCGCATTGCACGCGAAGTGCACGATGAGCTCGGGTCCACGCTGACCGCGCTGCGTATGGACCTCGACTGGATGGGCGAGCGCCTGCCGGCGGAGATGGAACCTCTGCGTGAAAAGCGCTCGGCGATGGTCAAACTGGTCGAAGCGGCCGTCGCCGCGACGCGGAAAATCGTCACCGATCTGCGCCCGAGTATCCTCGACGACCTCGGTCTGGCCGCGGCGGTGCGCTGGCAGGCGACGGAGTTTCAGAAGCACACCGGCGTCCCGATCGACGTCGAGAGTCCCGAGATGGACGGCTCAGTCGAGCGCGAAGCGGCGCTTGCTCTGTTCCGGATCTTCCAGGAAACGCTCACCAACGTGGCTCGCCACGCCAAAGCGAGCCGTGTGTGGGTCAATCTGGCAATCAGCGAAGAGGGCTACGTCCTGCAGGTGCGCGACAATGGGGCGGGAATGAGCGAAAAGGACATGGTCAAGGCGACATCGCACGGGCTGCGCGGCATGCGCGAGCGTGCGCAACAATTCGGCGGTGACGTGTCGGTCTCCAGCCAACCCGGCCGCGGAACGACACTCGTCGCGTCCATACCTGTACCGCCCCCCGCCGATCGCAGCCAGCGCGAGCCCAAGTTGGGCGTTAAATAAACATTGGACCGGCGCGCAACGCCCTATCGGCTACCGCGGGGTGGGCTTAAGTCAGAGCAGCGGGGTCCGGCGAACGATGGCGTAGGAAACTTCCATTCGTCCAAGCCAACGGTCTCGCTCGCCGTGGGCTCTGAGCGCATTGTTGCCCACCCATCTGCCGAGCCACTCCTTGAGCGTGCCGGTAAAGCGCCGCCACTCGCCGTCGAGGCGAGCGCGGCTCACGACACGCTCCTCAGGACAAGGATGGCGCGTGCCACTTAAGACGTCTTGACGGTAAGTTGGTCGACCACGCCCTTGACGCCCGTTGTCGCCGAAGCAATCTGCTTCGCGCGTTCGCGCAAATCCACATTGTCGACGCTACCCGACAGCGTGACAGTGGCGCTGTTGGTATCGACATTGATCTGCAAGGACTTGAGTCCCGGCTCGGCGAGTATGGCCGCCTTGACCTTGGCTGTAATCGCCGCGTCATCGGCGACCACCGCAGTCTTGTCGGCTGCGTTGCTCACCGTCGCGCCGACCTTGTCCGCGGCGCGATCCACCTTGGCGGCAGTTGAATCCGCGGGAGCGCGCTGGTCACAACCCGCCATCAACAGGGTTCCGGCGGCAAGCGCGATAAGCAGAGCTGAGGGTCGATTTCTGATATTCATGGCTTCTCCTTCAATCAAGGCTCAACCGACGCGGACGCGCCGGAATTGGCCGATGGCTAGCTGTGCTGATGCGAGCCAGGTTCCCAGTACGGCTTCGTACCGAAAAATGAATGTATTAGCACCGCGCATTCGTGATCCAGCAAGTTCGGCATCGCATCGGCCTGCATCGACGGTGCGCGCTGTATCCAATCGCGCAATGCATTGACGCACAGGTGTTCGGCGCGGCTGTCGAGGTGCATCGCGTTCCATGGAATTGCGATGACCCGCTCACTCCATTGCGGCGCCCGATCCAGTGCTACGACGCCATAAGCGATGCGGCCCGAGTGCAAGTCGAACATGATGTCGATCAGAGTGCCGATACACTCCTTGCGGCTATCGATAACGGATAGCCCGAGAATTTCGTTGCCTCCGACGATGCCGCGCACGCTGCGACCTGCGCTTGCTTGAATTCCAGTCGCCCGGCGCTGCGTCTCAAGGATGGCCATTTGCACTCTCCTAAGGATGGCCATTTGCACTCTCCTCCACGTTCTTTTGGCGGTCGAGTGAAGTCTGCTCGCCGCCGCCCCAAGGCGGTATCGGCGGCGCGCTGTTTATTGCGTCGGAAAAGCGAGGCAGCGTTATCGGAGCGCATCCTACAACGCGGGCACCGAGACGCCGCGAGCCAGGTCAGGCCGCGAGGAGAATGCCGGATCCGGGAGTTTGAAGCGGCACCAGGATGGTGCCCGGCGCGGCGAATTCGATCAAGGGACTCAGGCGCCGGGTCCGTGCCGCGCCGAAAAAGGTCGCGAACGCAACGTCGGCGGCATCGCTGCCGGTGCCGATCCGCACAATTTCATCGAGTGGTGACAGTTCCGTCGGATCGAAAAGGTACCAGCGATCTCCCAGATACGCCTCGAAGACCGCGTGAAAATCGGGCGGCGGATCGGAATAGCGTGCGTACCCCGTGACGAAGCGCGCCGGAATATTGAGCGCGCGGCACAGCGCGATCGCTAAGTGCGAGAAATCGCGGCACACGCCCGCGCGGCTGGCGAGCACATCGCGCGCGGTCGTCATCGGGGACGAAGTTCCGACCTCGTACGCTATATTGTCGCGAATCCACTGGCATACCGCTTGAACGCGGCGATATCCGCCGGGCAATTGCCCGAATTCGCGGCAAGCGAGCGCGAACAGGCGATCGGCCTCGCAATATTTGCTCGCCATCACGTACTTGAGGACCTCCCCCGGCAGTTGCGCCAAGGGCGTTTCGGGCGCGTCGAGATCGACTTCGGGCATCTGTAGATCGACCGTCGCGAGATAGCGAATGTTCAACCGGCCGGGAGGCACGTCGAGCCGGAAAAAACGGTTGGTGCTCCCCGCATCGGCGAACTCGTCGATGAAGATATTGGGCTGCGACGTCACCGATTCTGCGCGCACCAGCTGTCCCAAGGTCGTCGGGACGCCGAGATTGAAGACGAACAATGTCTGTTGAGTAACGTCGTACTCGAGTTCGCAATCGATGTGAAAGGTTTTCATGCTCCGGCTCACCCGTTCCTGCGCTCTTCAGGATGCCTTCTTTGACGGCGCTATTTCGAGAATTGCGGCAGATCGGTAAGCAAATCCGCCAGATCGTCGGCGTGCTCCTCTTCCTTCGCCTGAATCTCTTCCAGCATCCGTCGCGTCGTCGCATCGAACGGCGCGAAATACGCGGCCATTTCCCGATAGCTGTCGATGGCGATGCGCTCGGCCACGAGATCTTCCTTGATCATGTCGATCAAGTTGGTGCCTTCGACATATTCGGAATGGCTGCGGCTCAATAGTCCGTCGGGGGACAGATTCGGTGCCCCGCCAAGCTGGACGATGCGCTCGGAAATGATATCGGCATGCTGTTGCTCCTCGCCCGCGTGCTCCAGAAACTCGTCCGCGACCGGGCCGGCGTGGATGCCCTTGGCCATGAAATAATGGCGCTTGTAACGCAGCACGCAGACAATCTCCGTCGCCAGCGCTTCGTTGAGAAGCTTGATCGCGGTTTCGGTATTGCCGCCGTAGCCCGCGGTCACCGCGCCTTCCTCGATGTGCTGGCGCGCGCGCTGGCGCAGGGTCTTTACGTCGGTGAGAAATGGCGTGTCTTTGACGGCTGCTGGCTTGTCGCTCACAGTTGCTCCTTGATCGATGTACCGGATGGAAACCCGAACGGGCCTCGACCGTAATTATATATCCAGCATGAATCATGCCCGCGTCAGATGCCTGTTCCCGACTGCCAAACAAGGCTGTCGTCGGCATAATTCGGCGCGGCAACAGAGTAATTTCTACAATGTCGCGCAAGATTGCCGCCGCCGGAACCGCGACGACTCGCTCGACACTTCGACCGCCAGTACGTCCGCGATGGAGACATCGACAGGCCCAAAATTCACCGAGAAAATGATCTCCGATTCGTATGGTTGGGCGCCGCCATTGCGACTATGATCATTCACCGAATGCCGACACGAGAGTATGGCCGACGCTGAATTCTCGACTTTGATCCACACTCACCGCGCGTATCTCCTGCGCGTGGCGGTTTTGCAGCTTCGCGACCACGATCTCGCCGAGGACGTGGTCCAGGACACGCTGATCGCGGCCTTGCAAGGCGTCGCGGGATTCTCCGGCCGGTCGAGCCTCAAGACGTGGCTCACGGGCATCCTGAAGCACAAGATCGTCGATGCCATACGAAAGAAGGGCCGCGGACCGGTGGTCTCCTCGCTCGACGAGGAGTGCCAGATAGACGACTTCGACGCCTTGTTCGATGAGCTCGGCCACTGGGACAATCCGCCCGCGACCTGGGGCGATCCGGAGGCCCAGCTTTCGCGTGTTCAGTTTTTCGACATCGTCGATTTCTGCCTGGAGAAGCTCCCGCCCAATACCGCCCGCGTCTTCATGATGCGCGAGATGATGGAGTTGGACGGCGAAGAGATCTGTAAGGAACTCAACATCACTTCGACCAACCTCTGGGTCATTCTCTATCGGGCCAGGGTGGCGCTTCGCCAGTGCCTGGAGCAGAACTGGTTCGCACAAGGCGGCCGGACCGCGTGACCGAAGCGATATTCCACAATGGGCCGACTCATTTCATGCAAGGACGCGAGCCGTTTGATCTCGCAAATTCAGGAAGGCGACGTGCCATTCCATCAGCGCCTGCGCGTCCGGATCCACCTTCTCTGGTGTGAAGCGTGCAAACAGTTCGAGCGCCAAATACGCTTTATTCGCGTCATGATGCGTCGCTACAGACAGTAAGCGCCCGCTTCGTGGCAGGGAGCCGTCCGCTTCCGCGACTCCAGCGCGTTACAATACAAGTGCCGCCGGTGCCTACCTTGCCTTTCGTGCGGTCGGCGCGCCTGGTCCCGGAAACGTCCAGGGATAGAGAAACCATGCGCCTGTCCGGGCGCGGCCGCGCGCCCGAATGGACCGAAGCACTACGGCTGCCGATCAATGATCTCGATTAAAGTCAATGGCGCGTCCTACGAGTGTCGCTTGGAGCTCCAAAGCGTCTCCGACCTTGTCCGCGACCTGTCGCTCGAAGGCAAACGCATCGCGATCGAGCGAAACGGAGAAATCGTTCCCCGGAGCAAGCATTCGGCGACGGTCCTCGCCGATGGGGATAAAATCGAGGTCGTCGCCGCGGTTGGCGGCGGCTGACGAAATTCCGACATGAATGCTCCCAACGATACGCTTGCATTGACCCACGACGACCCGCTGGTGATCGCCGGCCGCGCGTACCGCTCGCGACTGCTGGTCGGAACGGGAAAGTACAAGGATTTCGCCGCGACGCGTGCCGCGATCGACGCGTCGGGCGCCGAAATCGTGACCGTCGCCATCCGCCGCACCAACATCGGCCAGAATGCCGGCGAACCCTCCCTGCTCGATCATCTTCCACCGTCGCAATTCACGCTGCTGCCGAACACCGCCGGCTGCTACAGCGCGGACGACGCCGTGCGTACGCTCAAGCTCGCGCGCGAGCTGCTCGACGGTCACTCGCTGGTCAAGCTCGAAGTGCTGGGCGACACGCATACGCTTTTCCCCAACGTCCGGGAAACGATCCGGGCAGCGGAAGTGCTCATCAAGGATGGCTTCGACGTGATGGTGTACACATCCGACGACCCGATCATCGCGCGTGAGCTCGAAGCGATCGGCTGCGTCGCGATCATGCCGCTCGCGTCGTTGATCGGTTCCGGAATGGGCATTCTCAATCCGTGGAACCTCAAGCTCATCATCGAGCAGTCGAAGATTCCGGTGCTCGTCGACGCGGGTGTGGGCACCGCGTCGGACGCGGCCGTCGCCATGGAGCTCGGCTGCGCGGGCGTACTGATGAATACCGCGATTGCGCTCGCACAGAGGCCCGTGCTGATGGCAAGCGCCATGAAAAAAGCAATCGAAGCAGGCCGCGAGGCCTACCTCGCCGGACGCATGCCGCGCAAGTCCTATGCCGCGAGTCCGAGCTCGCCGACGGGCGGCCTGATCAGTTGACGTCGCGGCAGGACCGGCCGCGCGGATCGCGGCATCACGCACTTTTCCCTTCGGAGCTCTCGATGCTGCGAACCTACTTTTTCGCGGCGACTCTGAGCCTCGTCTCGGTTCCCGCCGCGGCGACGCCCCTGTCGCCGCAGGAGATCGTCGGCCTGTGCGGCAGCGCCGAAGACGCCGCCCATTGCGGCCGATTGATCGAAGAAGTGCAGCTGAAGCGCCTTCCCAACCTCGCCCGCCGGAGCGGCAATCTGCTCTCGGTTTCGCTTTACCCGTCGGGAGACGCGTCCTTCGCCGATAGCGACGATCCCGTCAACGGCCGTTCGTACAGCCTCTGGGATTTTCTCGATCCGATCAACGCGGTCGTGCTCTACTCGACGGCGGGAGAGTCGACCAGCTTCATCATCCTGAGGCGCACGACCAACCGCCGCTTCGATCTTCCGGCGGAGCCGCGCCTCTCGCCGGACCGCCAGCACATCGTCACCGCGGACATGTGCCCCAGGCTCTGCGTCAACGAAATCGCGGTGTGGCGGGTCTCGCCGGAGTCGCTGCGCAAGGAGCTCGTGTGGATGCCGGACGAGCGCGGGTCCGACGCGACCGCGACATGGAAGGACGACAACACCCTTGCGATCGAGTACACACCCGCCGGCGCCGACAAAGCCACACGCGTCGAACGAAATCTCACCGATTCGATCTGGAAGCGCGCCGCGCCCCAATGATGGTGATCGACGCTCAGGCGACACCGGCTCGTCGTCGCTCGATTCGAAGTTTCGTGCTGCGCCAGGGGCGATTTTCACCGGCACAGCAGCGGGCGTACGAGTCGCTGCTGCCGCGTTTCGGAATTGAGTACAGCACCGATGCGCTCGATCTCACCCGCGCATTTGGCCGCAGCGCGCCGAAGATCCTCGAGATCGGCTTCGGCATGGGCGAGACGACGGCCGCGATCGCGAAAGCGCGGCCCGACGACGATTTTCTCGCCATCGAGGTCCACAGTCCCGGCATCGGCGGACTGCTCAAGCTGATCGATGCGGAGCAGCTTTCCAACATCCGCATCGTGCAGCATGACGCGGTGGAGGTGATCGAACACATGCTCGCGCCCGCCACGCTGGCGGGTGCCCATGTTTTCTTTCCCGATCCGTGGCCCAAAAAGAGACATCACAAGCGCCGGCTGCTTCGGGACACATTCGTGCGCACTCTCGCGCAACGGCTGCTGCCGGGAGGCTATCTGCACGTAGCCACAGACTGGGAGGACTACGCCGTCGAGATCCTGGCAACGCTGCGCGCCGAACCGATGCTTGCCAACACGAGCGCGGATTTCGCACCTCGCCCCGCATACCGGCCGCTGACGAAATTCGAACGCCGCGGCCTGAAGCTCGGCCACGGGGTCTGGGACCTCCTGTTCGAGCGGCGCTGACGGCGCTGACGGCCTCGTTGCGCCGGCGGCCGTCAGCGGCGACGGGGATCGCGCGACAAGGCCACAAGCTTGCCGACCGCTCCGCGCGCGACGTCGCGCGAGAAATGCTTGCGGATGTTCTCGCGACCCGCCTCGGATAGCGCGTTCCACAGCTCCTGGTCGCGATAGCCGCGCACCACGGCGTCGACGAAGCTTTCCGGATCGTCGCCGATGAGCACATCGACGCCCGGGGTCAGATGCATGCCTTCGATCGACGGAGTCGTGGCGATGACCGGCAGCCCATAACTCATCGCATGGTTGACCTTGCCCTTCACCCCGGCGCCGTAACGCAAGGGCGAAATCGAAAGCCGGCAACCGTTGAGATACGGCGTCAGGTCGGGAACATGACCGGTGATGACAAGGTCCTCGGCGGCCAGCGCCTTGATCGTCGCCGGCGGATCCATCCCCACCACATAAGTTCTGATGCCGGGAAGCCGCTCGCGCAAGCGCGGCAGGATTTCGTTGCCGTACCAGAGTATCGCGTCGGTGTTCGGAGGATGGCGAAATCCGCCGATGAACAGCAGGCCCTCGCGCTCGGAAAACGCTTTGCCGGCGGCGAGCGGTTCGTGGATAGTCGAAAGAAGCATCACCTGCGCGTCCGGATCGAGGCTCTCGAGGATCTCCTTCTCGACCGGGCTCACGACCAGCGTCAGATCGGCCTTGCGGATCAACGCCAGTTCTTCTGTGCGCCTGGATTCGGCGGCGCGCTTCGCCATCGCGCTTGCATTGAGCTCGGCCAGGCGCTCTTCACGCAGAAAATGCAGGTCGACCGTGTCGAACACCAGCAGCGCCTGCGGCGCAAACACCCGCACGGCGTCGATGTGCTTGGCCGCAATGTAGTGCCGCGACAGGACCACGATATCAAACTCGTCGCCGCGTGTCCCGAGCAGCATCGCCACTGAGCTTGCGTAAGGATGGAATTGCACTTCGATGCCCGACTGCTGCAGCGCCGTCACATAGGGTTGCCGGTATTCCAGATTGTCGGCAACGAAAGTCACCTTGCAGTCCAGGTTCACCAGGATTTCCATGAGCTGCTGCATTCGCATCGAGCCCGCGTCCTGGTCCGGCGTCAACATGCAGGCGTCGATCACGAGCACGCGACGCTCGGCCCGTCGATCGCGCTCCAGACCGGGCGAGACGCCATTCGCCCGATGCGAAACCAGCGCCCCGGCCCACTTGCCGGCGAAAGTGCTTCGGTTCACCACCTGATGCCGTTTCACGCCCGCTGTCTCGTCGGTGCCCGAGGTCGCGCCTTCGAAATGAGCGACGACGGCGCGCGGCTGGTAGAAGACCTTGCGCCCCGCGGCGCGCACCGCGAATGCCAGATCGACGTCCTCGTAATACGCCGGCGCGAACCGCTGATCGAATCCACCGAGCTCTTCAAACAGCTTTGCCGGGATCGCAAGGCAGGCGCCTGAGCAATAGTCCACTTCGCGCACATAGTTGTATTCGGGTTTGTCCGGGTCGTCGTTTCGACCGTAGTTCCAGGCCGATCCATCGCGCCAGACGATTCCGCCGGCCTCCTGCAGCCTGCCGTCCGGATAGACGAGCTTGGCGCCGACCAGCCCGGCGTTCGGATGACGGGCGAAGATCGCCAGCATCGCGTCGAGCCAGCCCTCGGTCACGATGGTGTCGTTGTTGAGAAAGACGAGAATCTCGCCGCGTGCGAGGCCGGCAGCGCGGTTGCAGCTGCCGACAAAACCCATGTTGGTGTCATTGCGCACGAAGCGCACGCCGGTGACGACGGAAAGCGAAGCTTGCGCCGGCTCGGGCGAAGCGTCGTCGAGGACTACGACCTCGAATGCTCCTGGCGGGGTATTCGCATGCACGGACGCCAGGCATGTAAAAGTCAGCAGCGGCTTGCCGTGAACAGGAATGACGATGCTGACTCGCGGGTTGTCGCAGCTCGCGAATGCCAGCGGCGCGATTTCCCGAGCCTGCACGAAACCCGCGCCGCCGACGGGCACGAACCGCCGCGAGCGCGAAAGCTTGCCCGCAATTCGCCGCGCCAGCGCCGACGAGCCTTCGTCGCGCAGCACCGTCAGCGCGATCCCGGCATATCTCGGCGATTGACGAATCGACGTCCACCGTGACTGTAGGCCCGCGAGCGCAATCTTGGCGCGATGGGCGCCGCGGCGCAGCGGGGCGCTCGACCGCCAGACGGTGCTGGTTTCCAGCTCATTGATCCGCGCCTGCGTCGCGCCGAGTTGCCTTCGGGTCGAAATCAGATGATCTTCGAGTCTCGTCCTGTCCGCCTGTGCGGCGATCTGCTCCTTCAGCGCTGCGAGCAGCTGCGCCGCAAGCGATTCGCGATCGAGTTGAGCGCGATCCCGGATGGCGCGGAATCCGCTGAGCTCGTTGTCGACTGCCGCCACGCGTCGGCGTAGCTCCGCCAAAGCTTCGCCTTGTCCGCAATCGACGCCCAGGCTGAAAAGCTTCAGCAGTGCGATAGGTCCGGCAGCGTCTGCATCGCCCTGCTCGTACCAATGTCGCGCGTCGGGCAATTGGAGCGTCGCAGCGGAGTCGCGCACGCGCCGCGACAAAGGCAGTGGCGCAAGATAGATCTCGAGGTACTGTCGCGGATCGCTCACGTCGCCGTGGCCCGTGCTGCTGTCGCACCCGCGGCCACCAGTCGGCCTGCACAAGCGCTAAGCAAGGCGTCATTCCACTCCGCGGGCGTCGCGTCCCATCGCACGACGAACGCGTTGGGGTGACCGGAAACCCGCTCGGCGAGGGCGCCCAGACTCGAAACGACAATGGCCGTACCGGCGGCGAGAGCGGCCGAGAGCGTATACGAATACGTCTCCGGTACCTGCGCCGGAAACCAGATGACGTCGGGTCGCGTCGCCGAAATCAGCATCGGCAAGTCGGCCTCCGCATACTGTCCGTGCACCGACAACGACGTCTCGGGCCAGTGCGGCAAGGGCTCGGCGGTCGGCCCTATGACATGAAATGCCAGCGGCAGCCGGCGCGCACGCGCATCGATGGCGCACATTTCGACGACCCGAAGCCCCTTTTCGGGCGAAAGACTGCCGAGGATCGCGACGCGCGTCGTTCTTCCGGGGGCGATAAGCGGCGTCTCGGGGTGAGGCACGATCGAAGTCGGGACATCCGGAAAATAGCGTGCGATCCGGCGCGCGACGTCGCGCGAAGGCGCGAGCACACGGTCCGCGTTGCGCAGCAGCTGCCCGAACGCGGCGCGCCACCCGGCGATATCGATGCTCCACTGCGGCGGCCTTCCTTCGAGACACGCCGCGCAACCGCGCGCGTCGGGCTCGCCGCAATAGCGCCCGTCCTCGGCGTTGAGGTGGTACTGCGGGCAAATCGCGTAGTAATCGTGGAGCGTACAGTCATAAGCGACGCCGACGTCGCGAGGCAGATCGAGCACCGCGTGCGGCAAGCCATGCACGTGATGGAAATGGATGCGCTCCAAGCCAAGCCCGCGCAAAAGCGAAACGAGCGCGGTCTGCTCAGCGGGCAAGGAGAAATAGGCGGCGAATGCTTCGCCGTGCTTCGGCCACCACAACTTCACGCGGTTGGCCGCCGCAGGTTGCAGCAACAAAACGTTGCATCGCCCGCTTACCATCTCGATAAGCTCATCGACGTGGCGCCGCACGCCGCCGCCCCAGCCATGAGTGATGAACAACAGCAGCGGCCGCGGCGATTCCGAAAGTCTCCAAATGTCCACGCTCCGCTGAAATGCGCGGATCGGATCCTTGACCTTGAACTCGTCTCTTTGCGACGGATAGTGCGGGTACAGCTTTTCCAGCGCGGCTTCTGCGCTCGCGGCGAGGTTCGTGGCAAGGTTTCGCGCCGACGTCGCGTCGCGCTGATGCCACACATAGACATCCGCGGCAATGGCGTGTCGAAATCCGGCGGCCGACGCCCGCAGGCAGAAATCCTGTTCGATGCCGTCGTCCGCGTTGAATGGGCCACCATCGAACGGACCCACAGCGGCAAAGCAGGCCCGCCGCAGGAAAAAGCATGGGCCGCGCATGATGGGCGTCCCGATCGAAACGCCGGCATTGGCGCGTTGAAACAATAGATCGAGCGATTGCAGCGTATGGTCGGCCGGCATCGCGTTGTTGACGCCTGTCTGCGGGTAGGTCGCGACGCCGCCGTCGTTGGTAAACGGGGCGACCATGCCGATGTCGGACGCCACCGTGGCCGGAGCGATGAGCCGGTCGAGCCAATCGTTGGCGACTTCGACGTCGCCGTGCAAAACAACCATGTCGCGCTCGGGATGAAGAGCGGCGGCGCGGTTGACCGCGGCAGCGAAGCCTCCGCGCAAAGTTTGCTCGATCACCGTCATCCGAGGCCCGGCAAGCTTGCGAAGCCACCGCGCAAGCTCGGCGTCCGGGCAAGCATCGTTGACGACGATGAGTTCGAACGGCGTGCGCTGATCGCAAGACAGCACGCTTTCGACGCAACGCCTTGTCGCCTCGGCGCCACCGAAACCCGGAACAATGATGTCGATGGGTGTCATCGGCTCCAACCCTGGGCGAGGGATGAAGAGACAACAATGGGGGTCAGGGAGGCGGTCAATGAGCGCATCGGCTTTCGCGGGAGCGTTGCCCAAGCATGGCGAAATGCGTTCGCGGCGCGGCAGCCGGTTATTTTACGCCGGCCGGCGAAGGCGGTCCAAGCAACGCCCGCGAACCGGCAAACTAGGCGATCGCGATCAGCACCGGCTGGTGATCGGACGCCTGCGTCTTCTGATCGACCCGTATCTGGCGGATGCGCGGTGCGAGATCGGCCGAGACGAAGATGAAATCGCAATGGAGCTCGGGCTCGCCAGGCACCTCTTTTTCGTAGATCTTGAACGTCGACGGGTGCGCCTTGCCCGGCTGTGCCGCCTGCCACGCATCCAAGAGCGGCGGCGTGCCATCGGCAAAGCCTTCGATCATCCGTGCATGCAGGGGATCGTCGGGTTCCAGGTTGAAATCGCCGGTAATGATGGTCGCCGCAGGGCGCATCAGCGTGTGAAAAGGCCCCCCGGTGGAATCGACGATGCTGCCTAAGCGAGCGTGGCCGCTGCCTTCGGCGTAGATTCGGCGCAGCGCATCGACCTGGGCGGCGCGCTTTTGGGTGCCGTAATACTCCAGATGCGTCGTAATGACCCGAATCGCCCCGTGCGCCGTCGTGACAACGGCTTCCAGTGCGATGCGCGGCATGCCCTTGACACCCGCCTCGACCGGATAGGGAAGCAAATGGCGAAAGACCTGGCCGACAGGAAGCCGCGACAGGATCATGTTGCCGAAGTGGCGGCGGCCGCCATCGTCCCCGGGGACGTCGACCGCGACGCCAGGCACCGCGACGTAGCCCGGAAGCAACTTGGCGAGCTCGGCGAACTGATTTTCGCCGTGACTCGCGCCCAGCCGCGGGTCCGGATAATTGTTGGAGATCTCCTGCAGGCACAGGACGTCGAAGTCGGCGATCGCCTTCGCATGCCTGACGATCCGGGCGGGATCGACTCTGCCGTCGACTCCTCGGCACCATTGGACGTTCCAGGTGATGAGCTTCATTTGATTCCTGCGCGCATGAACGATAGGACGAATTGTTTTTGGAAGAGCAGGAAGGCGATCAGCAGCGGCGCGCTGGTCAGCAGCGTCGCCGCGGTGATGATCGACCAGTCGATGCCCTGATCGGTGGCCGAGAACACCTGCAGGCCCACCGTCAGCGGCCGCGATTCGACCGAGTTGGTGATGATCAAGGGCCACAGAAAATTGTTCCAGTGGAAGCTGACGCTGACCAGCGCATAGGCCAGATAGACCGGGCGTGCCAGCGGGACGTAGACTTTCCACAACACCTGCAGCGGCGAGCAGCCCTCGACCCGCGCCGCCTCGTCGAGTTCCTTGGGGACGGTCTTGAACGTCTGTCGCAGCAGAAAAATGCCGAACGCGCTCGCCATATACGGCAGCGCGATGGCGACGATGGTATCGCGCAAGCCCAAGGCGCCCATCGTGCGGTAATTCTCGACGATCAGCACGTCGGGCATGACCATGAGCTGCAGCAGCACCAGTGCGAAGAGGATGGCGCGCCCGGGAAACTCGAATCGCGCGAATGCATACGCGGCCAGCGTGCACAGCACCAGCTGCGCGGCCAGAATCATCGCGCAAAGGAGGACCGTATTGAGGAAATAACGGGCGAATGGCGCCGCGGCCCACGCCCGCGCGAAGTTGTCGAGCGTCAGCGGCGCGCCCGCGACGAAATGCGTCGAGTACTCGCCCGCGTGGAACGCGGTCCAGACGGCATACGCCAGCGGCAGTATCCACAACGCGCCGAGCAGCCAGGCACCCGCGGTCTCGAGGGCGCGGCTGAAGTTCAACGCCGGCGATGGTCGAGCCGAGCTCATTGATAGTGCACCTTGCGCTCCAGAAACCAGAACTGCAGCAGTGCGACCACGCCCAGAAGCAGCAGCAGCACCATGGTCAATGCGGCGGCATACGCAGAATCCCAGAATCGGAAACCGATTTCGTAAATGTAGTAGAGCAGAAGCTCGGTTGCGTTGTCGGGGCCGCCCCGGGTCATGACCACCACATGGTCGACCAGCCGGAAGGCATTGATGACGGCGTTCACCAGCACGAACAAGGTTGTCGGCATCAGCAAGGGCAACGTGACGCGGCGGAAAAAATAGGCGCGCGATGCGCCTTCGATGGCAGCGGCCTCGGCAAGCTGTGGCGACATCTGCTGCAGCGCGGCCAGGTAGAAAATCATGAAAAACCCGGCTTCCTTCCAGACGGTGACCACCATCAGCGCAGCCAACGCGCTGTTCTTGCTGCCGAGCCAGTTGTGCGCGGGCAGGCCGAAGGCGCCGGTGATCTGCTCGAGCAGCCCGTACTCGGGGGTGTAGAAAAAAAGCCAGATGTTGGCGACGGCGATCATCGGCAACACCGTGGGCGTGAAGTAAGCCAATCTCAGGAAACCGCGTCCGGCGATTTTTCCATTGACCCAGACGGCCATCAACAGCGCCAGCGCGATCGACAGTGGAATCGTGCCCAGCGCGAACCACAGATTGTTGGTCAGCGATTGCCAGAAGATGGGGTCGTCGGCGAGCTGAAGGTAGTTGTCGACGCCGACGAAGGTCGACGGCCGCGACCCCCTGGGCGTGGAACGGAAGCTGTGCCAAAGCGTGGCGATCGCCGGATAGTGCGTAAAGAGCGCGAGCAGCGCTCCGGCCGGCAGGAGAAGCAGCCAGCCGTAGAGCCACTGGGTGGAGCGCGTCATCTAGCCCACTGCCCTGCGCAGCCGCCGGAATGGGGAAAATACCTGCGCAACACCTGCGTCATCCCCGCTCATTTTGGTAACTGCGCGGGGATCCATTTTCGACGTTGCGAATCACAATGGATTCCCGCTTCCGCGGGAATGACGATAGGGAGGTTTGCCGCGTACGCACCTTAGTCATGCGCGGCAAGCGCCCGCATGCATCATTTCCGATACGACCGGAGCAGACGCTCAGCCTCGCGCTGCGAATCCTTCATCGCCTGCTCGGCGCTCTTGGTGCCGGTCAATGCGGCTTGCAGCCCATCGTTGAGCGCCTTGGTCACCCGCTGATTGTCGTGGGTCGACAATTCCGCCACTGCGAACTGCAATTGGTCGCGCGCGACCGCGGCGGGCGGAAATTCGGTGACATATTTTTTCATTCCCGGCGTCTCCCAGGCATCTGGACGCACCGCGACGTATCCCGTATCGATGCCCCATTGAGCCGCGCGTGACGGCGCGGTGATCCACTTGATGAACTTGAGCGCCGCGGCCTGCTGCTCCGGCTTCGCCTGCTTGAAAATATAGAAATTGCCGCCACCCGTCGGACTGCCGCGGCGCTTGTTCGCCGGCAGCATCGCGACGCCGAAATCGAACTTGGCGTTGTTCTTGACGTTGGTGAGGTTGCCGGTGGTGGTCCACATCATCGCGACCTTGCGCTCGAAGAAATCCTTCGGCGTCGTCCCCCATTCGACGATCCCTTCCGGATGCACCTTGTATTTCGAGGTCAGGTCCATCCAGTACTGCAGGGCCTCGACGACAGCGGGCTTGTCGTAATAGGTCTCGGTCCCCGCGGAGTTCATCAGCTGGACGCCGTTCTCGGTGGTCAGCCCCTGGAACAGCCAGTAGGGAAATCCCGAGGCGGGAATCTGTACGCCCCATTGCGTGACCTTGCCGGAGGCGTCGCGCTTGGTGAGCTTTTGCGCGTACTCGGCCATTTCCTTCCACGTCGCCGGCGGCTTGCCGGGGTCGAGCCCCGCATCCTTGAACATTTCCTTGTTGTAGTAGAGGACGATGGTCGAGCGCTGAAACGGGATGCCCCAGGTCTTGCCGCCGGTCTGGCTGTTTTCCATGAACGCGGGATAAAAACCCTTCAGCCACGCCTGATCTTCGGCGGTCTTGATCAGCGGATCGAATGGAACGATCGCCTCCTCGTCGATCAGCGTGAACATATCGGTGGAGAGCAGCACCGACATCGTCGGCGCGTCGTTGCTCTTGACCGCGGTCAGCGCCTTGGTGATCGACTCCTGGTAGCTGCCCGAATAAATCGGCTTGACCTTGATCGACGGATTTTCCTTTTCGAAGTCCGCGGCGAAGGTGTCGACCAGCTTGGTGATCGGCCCACCGACGGCAACCGGGTAGTAGAACGAAATCTCGACCGGCGCCTGCGCAGACGCGGCGCTCGATAGCGCGATTGCGACAACGGAGATGAGCCAGCTCCAGAGCATCGTGCGTTTCATGGTGTGTCCTCCCTCGTGGAAAATAGATTTGCAACTACGCAAACATGGTTACGCCTTGATGAATCGGCTCTGTCGCCAGGCGTTTCCCGCTTGCGGCGTCGAAGAAATGCGTCGCGTCGCGCGCCCAGCCCAGGCGCGCCGAATCGCCGCTGCTTAAGGCCACGCGGCCCGCAACGCGCGCCGTCAGCACTTGTTCGCCGATGCGGCAGAGCAGGATCGAATCGGCGCCCAGGTACTCGACACTCACGATCGTCGCAGCGAACGCGCCGTCGCGCGTCAGCAACACGTGCTCGGGACGGACGCCGAGCGTGCCGCCGGCCCATTCGACGGGGCCGACCGCGGGACCCGCGGTACCGGCGATGACTGCGTCGCCGCCGACCCGATCCAAGCGCAGCAGATTCATCGGCGGCGTGCCGATAAATCGCGCCACGAAAGTGTTCGCCGGCGTTTCGTACAAATCGACCGGCGCGCCGTTCTGCTCGATCCGGCCGCCTGACAACAGGATGACGCGGTCGGCCATCGACATCGCTTCGACCTGGTCGTGCGTGACGTAGACCATGGTGATGCCGAGCTGCCGCTGCAGGTTGCGAATTTCCAAACGCATTTCCTGCCGCAGTTGCGCGTCCAGGTTCGACAGGGGTTCGTCCATCAGGCACACCGGCGCCTCTGCGATGAGCGCGCGGCCGAGCGCGACTCTTTGCTGCTGGCCGCCGGACAGCTGGCCGGGCTTGCGATCGAGCAGCGCCGACAATCCCAGAAGCTCCGAAACGCGTTTCAGCCGTCGGTCGCGATCGGCGTTCCCGGCCTTGCGCACGCGCAGCCCGAAGACGATGTTTTCCGCCACGCTCAGGTGCGGGAACAAGGCATAGGATTGGAAGACCATCGAAATCTTGCGCCGCGCGGGCGGCAGGTGCGTCACATCGCGGCCGTCGATCCAGATCCGACCGGTGTCGGCGTGATCGAGCCCTGCGATCAGCCGCAAGGTCGTCGACTTGCCGCAGCCCGAGGGTCCGAGGAGCACATTGAGGGTGCCTTGCTCGAGCGAAAAGGAGACGTTGTCGACGGCGCGAACCTGCCCGCTCGGGGTGGTCCAGTGCTTGCTGACGTTCTCGACAGCGATCGCCGACACCAGGAGGCCTCTGAGCCGATGTGCTAACCGCTGATGAGACGCCCTCGACAGCTCGGCGCCCGTCCCGGCGTGCGGTAACCCGGGGCAAACGGGAAGTGTGGTTGACTGCTTTCCGCCGGTCGCTGTCGCGGTCTTGATGCCATGGTCAACCGGCGCTGAATAATAGCAAACGTGCCGGCGATCCACCGCTCACGCGAAAAGTGTCGCCAGCGCGGCGCCCGGGTCCGCTGCGCGCATGAATGCCTCACCGACGAGAAATGCGTGGACGCCGCGAGCGCGCATGCGGGCGACGTCTGCCGGTGCGAGGATGCCGCTCTCGGTGACCACCAGCCGGTCGGCCGGGATCCGTGGCAGCAGGTCGAGCGTTGTCTCCAGCGAAACGTCGAACGTGCGCAGGTTGCGATTGTTGATCCCGACCAACGTCGTCCCTAGCTTAAGCGCGCGGTCCAGCTCCGCGCCATCGTGAACCTCGACCAGAACGCTCATGCCGAGCGCGAGCGCCGTCGCCTCGAGCGCTGCCAGCCGCGCATCGTCGAGCGCGGCGACGATCAGCAGGATGCAATCGGCGCCGAGCGCTCTCGACTCGAACACTTGATATTCCTCGAGCAAGAAATCCTTGCGCAGCGCCGGCAAGGAACATGCTTCGCGCGCCGCGCTCAGCTGCTCCGGATGACCCTGGAAATAGTCGCGGTCGGTCAATACCGAAAGACACGCCGCGCCTCCGGCCTCGTAGCGCAGGGCGATCGCGGCCGGATCGAAGATCGGACGCAACACGCCCTTGCTCGGGCTCGCTTTCTTGATCTCCGCGATCACGGCGGAGCGGCCGGCAGCGATCTTGGCGCGAAGCGCGGCGGCAAAGTCGCGCGGCGGGGCCATCGACTCGGCCTGCGCGCGTACCTCATTCAGCGGAACCGCCGCCTTGGCGACGGCGAGCTCCTTCGCCTTGGTGGCAAGTATCCGCGTGAGAATGTCGCGATCGGTCACGGCGGCACGTTGCGCGGCGAGCGTTGACCATGCGTCTCGGGACGCGACTCGAGCCCGACATAGCGGTCGGCAAATCCGACTGCGCGCCAGAATGAAAGCGCGGCGTGGTTCCTCGTCATCGCCTCGACGATGACCGGCTTGTCGGGAGCGAATACCTTGTCGCGAAGCAGCACGACCGCGCGCGCGCCGATTCCGCGCCGGCGGCGGTTCCGCACCACGAAAAACTGGCGCAGGTGGATCCATTCGGCCGCGTCGCGAAACAATGCGTATGCCACCGGCGCCGAAGCGGCGCGCTCCTCAAAAATCAGCGCCTGATACTCCGTCGCCAGCCAGCTCCGCATTCGTGTCTCGAGCTGGCCGACGCTCATCGAATTGTCGTGGCCCTCGTCGTCGATCAGCTGCCGGTTCCACAGCGCCAGTTGCGGCGCGTCATCGGACGTGGCGGCGCGGAAGACCAGTCCGTCCGCGCCGGGGAGTGAATGATGCAGCGAAGCCATGATCAGGACGCCGAAGCCGCAAGCTTCCTGGTCGTGGCGACAAAGTGCTCGAGCTTTGCTTTCGCAGCACCCGATGCAACGGCGGAGCGCGCGCGCTCGATGCCTTCGAGGATGGAGCCGGCGACATTTGCGGCATAGAGCGCCACGCCGGCATTGAGGACCACGATCTCCCGCGGCGTGCCCTCGATGTTGGCGAGCGCCTCCAGCAGCATCGCCTTGGATTCCACCGCGTCGCTCACCTTGAGCCCGCGATTGGAAATCATCTTGAGGCCAAAATCCTCGGGGTGAATCTCGTACTCGCGAATCTGCCCGTCCTTCAACTCGCCGACGAGCGTCGCGGCGCCGAGCGACACTTCGTCCATCCCGTCCTTGCCGTAAACGACCAGCACGTGCTTGCTCTCCAGTCGCTGCAGCACGCGCACCAGGATGCCGACAAGATCGGGATGAAACACGCCCAGAAGCTGGTTCGGCGCGCCCGCCGGATTGGTCAGCGGGCCGAGGATATTGAAGATGGTCCTGATGCCAAGCTCCTTGCGCACCGGCGCGGCGTGCTTCATCGCGCTGTGGTGGCTCGGCGCGAACATGAAGCCGATACCCGTCTCGGCGATGCACTGCGCGACCTGCGTCGGCTTGAGCATGATCTCGGCGCCGAGCGCCTCGAGCACGTCGGCGCTGCCCGATTTCGACGACACCGAGCGACCGCCATGCTTGGCGATTCGCGCGCCGGCGGCAGCAGCGACGAACATCGCCGCGGTGGAGATGTTGAAGGTGTACGCCGAGTCGCCGCCGGTGCCGACGATGTCGAGCAGATGCTCGCGGTTCGGCACTTCGACCTTGGTCGCGAATTCGCGCATGACCTGCGCCGCGGCGGCGATTTCGCCGACGGTTTCCTTCTTCACCCGCAGTCCGACGGTGAAGGCCGCGATCATCACCGGTGACGCTTCGCCGTTCATGATCTTTCGCATCAACGAGAGCATTTCGTCATGAAAGATCTCGCGGTGCTCGATGGTGCGCTGGAGCGCGTCCTGAATATCGATCGACATGATCTTTCCTAGATTTCGGCTACTGCGAAGATTTGAGGAAGTTCGACAACAGTGCGTGGCCGTGCTCGGTCAATATCGCTTCCGGATGAAACTGAACGCCCTGGACCGCGAATTCGCGATGGCGCACGCCCATGATCTCGCCGTCGTCGCTTTCCGCCGTCACTTCCAGACATTCCGGAATCGCGCTCCTGTCGATCACCAGCGAATGATAGCGGGTCGCGGTGAAGGGATTGGCCAGACCTTCGAACACGCCGTCGCCTCGATGGGCGATCGAGGACATCTTGCCGTGCATCACGCGGCCGGCACGGACGATGCGCCCGCCGAACGCCTGCCCGATCGCCTGGTGGCCGAGGCACACGCCGAGGATCGGTATTTCGCCGGCGAAGCGCTGCACCAGCGACACCGAGATCCCGGCTTCGTTGGGCGTGCACGGCCCTGGCGAGATGACGATCTTCTCCGGCCGCCACGCGCTGATCTGCTCCAGCGTGATCGCGTCGTTGCGATGCACGTGCACGTCGGCGCCGAGCTCGCCCAGGTACTGCGCCAGGTTGTAAGTGAACGAATCGTAGTTGTCGATCAGCAGCAGCATGCTAGTGTCCCGTTCCGCAGGTTCCGACGATAAAGGAGCGCGCGCAATCGGCCGCCAGGCTAGGCGCAGGGGCGACGACGTAGCCCGTGCTACGTCTAGACCCTGCAACGACGCATGGCGGTCGATTGCGCCGCGAACTATCAAGCGAATTTGCGGAACGGGACACTACCCCTCCGCATCGAGGCCCAGTTGGACCATGTCCGCGGCGCGCTGCAGCGCGCGCAGCTTGTTGAGCGTCTCCTGCCATTCGCCCTCGGGAGAGGAATCGTGAACGATGCCTCCTCCGGCCTGTGCGTACAAGATCCCATCCTTCACGACCGCGCTTCGGAGCGCGATCGCGGTGTCCATGTCGTCCTGAAAGCTGATGTAACCCACGGCGCCGGAATAGATG
>Ga0209839_10000110_pt1 | contig 37089 bp, 30 predicted proteins | sample OrgsoiDNA2013050_FD_185800 | JGI IMG/M metagenome (GOLD analysis project Ga0209839, IMG submission 185800) | Permafrost soil microbial communities from the Arctic, to analyse light accelerated degradation of dissolved organic matter (DOM) -... | ecosystem: Environmental > Terrestrial > Soil >... | reverse complement strand
GTGCGGCTGAGCGATCCGCATATCCCGACGCTGAAGGCGGCGCCCCGCCTGATCCGCGATGAATTGCACGCGCTGGCGCGCCACGGATTGGCCGACGATCCCGATGGCGCGGTGGCACGGATCTCTGTTGCCGGGAGCCTCAGGGAGGCCGTGATGGACGTCGAATTCGTTCAGGAAAACGGACCGGAGAAGGTCGAAGACAAGCAGGCGATCTTTGCCCAGCTCGACAGGCTGGCGTCGCCGAACGCGCTGCTGGTGTCCTCGACCTCGGCCATCACCGCCTCGCGGTTCACGGAGACGCTCCCCGGCCGCGCGCGTTGTCTGGTCGGCCATCCCGTCAATCCGCCGCATCTGGTGCCGCTGGTCGAACTCTGCGGCGCGCCGTGGACGTCGGCCGATGCAATCAACCGTGCGCGAACAATCTATCGCGAGATTGGGCAGGTGCCGGTCACCATCAACCGCGAGATCAACGGTTTTGTGCTGAACCGGCTGCAGGGCGCGCTGCTGGCCGAAGCTTTTAGACTCGTCGGTGAAGGGTATATCTCGGCGGAGGATCTCGATCACACCGTGAAGGACGGCCTCGGACTGCGCTGGTCGTTTCTCGGGCCGTTCGAGACCATCGAGCTCAATGCGCCCGGCGGCATTCCCGACTATTGCGCGCGCTATACCGGCTTTTACAAGGAACTTGCGTCCGCTGCCGCCGGTCCGGAGGTCTACCAAGGCCCGAATGTGGATCGGGTGATCGCGGCGTGGCCGCATCGGCCTACGCCCGAGCGTTTGGCTGCGCTGACGCAGCGGCGCAACGACCGTCTCGCGGCGCTGGCCGCGCACAAGGCCAGGCCTCACGACAAGTAAAACGACAAATCCTGAAGGTTCGCCGCACAACAAGGAGAGCAAGACATGAGTCGCAAAGTCATCATCACCTGCGCCGTGACCGGCGCGATCCACACCCCCTCGATGTCGAAGGCGCTGCCGGTGACACCGCAGGAAATCGCCGACGCCGCGGTCGACGCCGCGGAGGCAGGTGCTGCCATCGTGCATCTGCATGCGCGCAACCCGAAGACCGGTCAGCCCGACCAGAGTCCCGAAGCCTTTGCGCCGTTCCTGAAAATCATCAAGCAGCGCTCCAACTGCGTGATCAATCTCACCACCGGCGGCGCGCCGACCATGACGGTAGACGAGCGGGTCCGCCCCGCCGCGGTCTACAAGCCGGAGGTCGCTTCCCTCAACATGGGCTCGATGAATTTTGCCTTTTTCGGCATGCTGAATCGATTCAAGAAGTTCGACCATGATTGGGAGCTAAAGCATCTTCAGAACAAGGACATCGTGTTCCGCAACACCTTCCAGGACATCGAGTACGTCTTGAAGACCCTGTCGGAGACCGGCACGCGTTTTGAATTCGAATGCTACGACACCGCGCACCTCTACAATCTGAATTACTTCCTCGAACAGGGCATGGTGAAGCCGCCGCTGTTCGTGCAGACGGTGTTCGGCCTGCAGGGCGGCACCGGCGCCCATCCGGAGGACGTGCTGCACATGAAGCGCACCGCCGACCGCTTGTTCGGCGACAAAATGGTCTGGTCGGTGCTCGGCGCCGGGCGCAATCAACTCCCCATCGCGGCGATGGCGGCCGCGATGGGCGGCAATATCCGGGTCGGCCTGGAAGATTCGCTGTGGGCGGCGCCCGGCCGGATGGCGACATCGAATGCCGAGCAGGTAACGCTCGCCCGCAAGATCATCGAAGGCCTTGGCCTGCAGGTAGCGACATCGGACGAGGCGCGCGAAATTCTCGATCTGAAGGGCGGCGACAAGCTCGAGGTCTGACGGTTCGGGCAAGACTGCCTGCGCTCATCTGCCGCACCTGCGCAGCAAGGGGTTGCATTCATCCGAACTGCCAATACTGACACCAGTCCTTGCCGTTTGCGTGGACCCTCCACCATGCTATCGTTCGATAAATTGGCCCGCCATGAGGCCAAAACTCGAGGGAGGGAAGCATGCGGAGCGTGCTGGCGCTTGCTGCCATTGTCTTGTCATTGCTGGCGGCTTCCGATGTTGCGCTGGCGCAGAAGCAGGGTGGTATCCTGCGCGTCTATCATCGGGACAGTCCGGCCAGCGCCTCGATCCACGAGGAGGCGACCTACTCGGTCAACGTTCCCTTCATGCCGGTGTTCAACAACCTCGTTCTTTACAAGCAGGACGTTGCGCAAAACAGTCTGGAATCGATCGTCCCGGAGCTCGCCGACAGCTGGGCCTGGAGCGGCGATAACAAAACCCTCAGCTTCAAGCTGCATCAGGGCGTCAAGTGGCACGACGGCAAACCGTTCACGTCCAGCGACGTCAAATGCACGTTCGACATGCTGATGGGCAAGTCCCAGCAGAAATTCCGCAAGAACCCGCGCAAGTCCTGGTACGACCAGGTCGTCGACGTGACGACGAACGGCGACTTCGAGGTCGCCTTCAACCTGAAGCGCCCCCAACCGGCGCTATTGGCCCTGCTCGCCTCCGGCTATACGCCGATCTATCCGTGTCATGTTTCGCCGGGCGACATGCGAACCAAGCCCGTCGGCACCGGCCCGTTCAAATTCGTTGAGTTCAAGGCCAACGAATCCATCAAGCTCACGCGCAATACCGACTACTGGAAGAAGGGCCTGCCGCATCTCGACGGCATCGAGTTCACCATCATCCCAAACCGTTCGACGGCCATTCTGGGATTTGTCGCCGGAAAATTCGACATGACGTTTCCGACCGAGGTATCGATCCCGCTGCTCAAGGACGTGAAATCCCAGGCGCCGAACGCGATATGCGTCGTCGAGCCGATCAATGTGAGCACCAACATCATCGTCAACTCGACCGCGCCTCCGTTCGACAACCTGGATATTCGCCGCGCGATGGCGATGGCGCTCGATCGGCCGGCCTTTATCTCGATCCTGAATGAAGGTCAGGCGGATATCGGCGGCACGATGCTTCCCGCACCCGGCGGGTTGTGGGCCATGCCAAAGGAAATGCTGGAGACCATACCGGGCTACGGCGCCGACGTGAACGCCAACCGGGAGGAAGCCCGCAAACTGATGCAGAAGTCGGGCTACGGTCCGGACAAGCATCTCAAGGTCAAGGTCTCGACGCGCAACATCGCGGTTTACACGCAGCCCGCCGTCATCCTGATCGATCAGCTCAAGAGCATCTATATCGACGGCGAACTGGACGAGGTCGAAACCGCCAATTGGTTCTCGAAAGTGGCGCGCAAGGACTATGCGCTCGGCCTCAATCTCACCGGAAACGCGGTCGACGATCCGGACCAGGCGTTCTACGAGAACTACTCCTGCAATTCGGAACGCAACTACACCAATTACTGCAACAAGGACATCGAGAAGCTGTTCGACCAGCAGTCCCAGGAGACCGATGTTGCCAAGCGCAAGAAGCTGGTCTGGGAAATCGACAAGAAGCTTCAGGAAGACGTCGCCCGTCCGATCATCTTCCATGGTCGCCTGGGCTCGTGCTGGCAGCCCTACGTCAAGGGCATCACCATCATGGTGAACAGCTCCTACAACGGCTATCGCTACGAGGACGTGTGGCTGGATAGATAACGTCGACCAATAGCGAATGTAAAACCTTGCCAGTATAAAGCCTCGCCAGTCGGCTTGATAATTCGCGCGTATTCTGATCGCAAAGCCGGTATCCACTTTTGCGGAATACGCGCCAACGGGAGCAGCCAGTTGTTTGCCTATATCGTGCGGCGCCTCGTATTGATGCTCGTGACCCTGTTCGGGATCTCGGTCATCATCTTTGTGCTGCTGCGGATCGTACCCGGCAATATCGTCGACATCCTGTTTGCCGCCGCCGGATATGTCGACCCGGCCGACAAGGCCAATCTGGAACGCGAACTCGGGCTCGATCAATCGATCGTCATGCAGTATCTGCACTGGATCGGCGGACTGCTGCGCGGCGATCTCGGCTATTCCTATGTATCCGAAAAGCCCGCGCTCGACGAAATCCTGCCGCGAATACCGATCACGGCGCGGCTGGCCGGTCTCGCCTTGCTGTTCTCCGCGTCGATCGGGATTCCGCTGGGCGTCATCAGCGCGGTCAATCAGGGCACCCGGCTCGATTACATCCTGCGCGTCGTGAGCCTGAGCGGCCTGTCGCTGCCATCGTTCTGGCTCGGCCTGCTGATCCTGATGGCCTCGGTCGCCCTGTTCGGAACCATGCCGATCTTCAACCCAAACCCGCAAAGTTTTGGGGAGGCACTCGCGATCTATTGTGTCCCGGCGATGGCGGTCGGCTTCCGCAGCGCGGCGCTGACGATGCGGATCACACGTTCCTCAATGCTCGAGATATTGCGGCAGGACTACATCCGCACCGCGCGTGCCAAGGGCGCGTCCGAACGGGCCGTCAACTATCACCATGCGCTGAAAAACGCCATTCTACCTGTCATCACCGTGATCGGCATCGAGGCGGCGTTTCTGATCGGCGGCCTGATCGTCACTGAAACCGTCTTCAATATCCCCGGCGTCGCCCGCTTTCTGGTGGAAGCCATTCGCTGGCGCGATTATCCGATCGTCCAGAATCTCGTGATGCTGATCGCGCTGGTCGTCGTGGTCGCCAACTTCACGGTCGACATGCTCTACGCGGTGATCGACCCGCGCATCCGCTATACGGATTAGGGGGCCCTTTGGACGCGATCAACTACGATGCCGAACTGAAACGCGCCGGCGCCCATTCCACGCACGGCTGGCGCAAGCTGACGTTCCTGGCGCAGCGCTACATGCTTGGCACAGCCGGCCTGATCATCATGATCATGTTTGTGCTGGCCGCGGTGCTTGCGGATGTCATCTGTCGCTTCAGCCCGTTGACCGTTGATTCCGCGCACGCGCTTTCGGCTCCCAATTCGCAGCACTGGATGGGTACGGACTCGTTCGGACGGGATGTCTGGAGCCGGATCATCCACGGCGCGCGCATTTCGCTGGCCGTCGGCATCGGGTCGACGGCGCTCGGCTCATCCATCGGCGTGGCCGTCGGTCTTGCATCGGGTTATCTGTCCGGCTGGGTCGACCTGGTTTTCCAGCGGATTACCGATATTTTGCAGGCCTTGCCGCTGTTGGTCCTCGCGCTGGTCGTGACGGCAGCCCTGGGGCCCTCTCTTCCGAACGTGATCATCGCCATCGCGATCCCCCTGATCCCAACCGTCGCCCGCGTCATCCGCGCCAATACGCTGGCGCTGCGCGAGCTTCCATTTGTCGAAGCCGCCAAGTCGATCGGCATGAGCGAAATGCGAATTGCGCTTCGCCACGTTCTGCCCAACACGCTGGCGCCGCTGATCGTGCTGGCCACCGCGCAGCTGGGCTCGACCATTCTCACCGAAGCCTCGCTGTCGTTTCTCGGCCTCGGCATTCCCGAACCCTATCCGTCATGGGGGCGCATGCTATCGGAGTCGGCGGCCGAGTACGTTCGCACTGCGCCGTGGCTTGTGATTTTTCCCGGCGTTGCGATCAGCCTTGCGGTGTTCGGAACCAATTTGTTCGGCGATGCGCTACGCGACATCCTCGACCCGAGGCAGCGCGGCTGATGAGCGAACCGCAAATGGAAGAAATGGTTCTCGACGTGAAGGGCCTGCGGACGGTCTTCTTCACGAATTCAGGGCTGTTCAAGGCTGTCGACGACGTTTCATTCAGCGTCCGTCGCGGTGAGACGCTCGCAATCGTCGGCGAATCCGGCTGCGGCAAGAGCGTGACGGCGCTTTCGGTCATGCGCCTGGTGCCCGATCCGCCGGGCCGGATTGTCGGCGGCTCCATCATGCTCGAAGGCACCGATCTTCTCAGCCTCGATGAGAGCGAGATGCGCGCGATCCGGGGCAACCGCATCTCGATGATCTTCCAGGAGCCGATGACCTCGCTCAACCCGGTGATGCGGATCGGCGACCAGATCACCGAGGCGGTTCGCCTGCATCGGCAGATGAGCCGGAAAGAGGCGACGGCCAAGGCCGTCGAGATGCTGCGCCTCGTCAAGATCCCGGAAGCTGAGCGGCGCGCCCAGGAATATCCCCATCAGCTCTCGGGCGGAATGCGCCAGCGCGCCATGATCGCGATGGCGCTCGCCTGCCGGCCGGCGCTGCTGATCGCCGACGAGCCGACCACCGCGCTTGACGTCACCATCCAGGCCCAGATCCTGGCGTTGATACTGGAGCTGCAGAAAGAACTGGGCATGGGACTCGTGCTGATCACGCACGATCTTGGCGTGGTCGCTCAGACCGCGCAACGCGTCATCGTCATGTATGCCGGCCGGAAGGTCGAAGAGGCCGACGTCGAAACCTTGTTCGCGAGCCCAAGGCATCCCTACACCCGCGGTCTGATGGCTTCGATTCCATCCCTGCCCTCGCTCAGCACCAACGCCGATGCCCCGCTGGTCGAGATTCCCGGCATGGTGCCCTCATTGACCAATCTGCCGAAAGGCTGCGCCTTCGCTCCGAGATGCGGACTCGTAATGGCCCGCTGCCGCGAGGAATATCCGCCGCTGCAGGCGTGGGACGAGAACCATTTGGCGGCGTGCTGGCGCGCGGCTGAAACCGCGAGATCACCATGACCGATATGCGCGCTCTGCTCGAGGTGACGGACCTCGTCAAACAGTACCCGGTGCGCAGCGGCATCCTTCGCCGCAAAGTCGGCACCGTGCATGCGGTGGACGGCGTCAGTTTTACGGTTGGCGTCGGAGAAACGCTCGGGCTTGTCGGCGAATCCGGTTGCGGCAAATCGACGGTCGCGCGGAGCATCCTGCGCCTCGTTGAGCCAACCGGGGGCAGCATCCGGATCAACGGCAGCGACATCACCAATCTCGGAAAAGCCGAACTGCGTACGCATCGGCGCTCGATGCAGATCATCTTCCAGGACCCGTTTGCCTCGCTCAATCCGCGCATGACGGCTGGCGATATCGTCGGTGAGCCGCTCAGCGTGCACGGTTTGGCGGCCGGCCGCAAAAAGCAGGAGCGCGTCGCCGAATTGTTCCATCAGGTCGGGCTCCGCGCGGACCAAATGAAAAATTATCCCCACCAGTTCTCCGGCGGGCAGCGGCAGCGCATCTGCATTGCTCGCGCGCTGTCGCTCGGGCCCAGCCTGATCGTTTGCGACGAGCCGGTATCGGCGCTCGACGTCTCGATCCAGGCCCAGGTGATCAATCTGTTGATCGACCTGCAGCGCAAGCACGATTTTTCGTATCTGTTCATCGCGCATGATCTTGCCGTCGTGGCCCATATCAGCCACCGCGTCGCCGTGATGTATCTCGGCCGCATTGTCGAGATTGCGGAGAAGACCGAGCTGTTCGCAAATCCCCGCCATCCCTATACCCAGGCATTGCTGGCTTCCGTTCCGGTTGCGGATCCCAAGGCAAAACGCCTGGTGCCGTTGCTCGATGGCGATGTGCCAAGCCCGATCAATCCGCCGTCAGGCTGCGCCTTCCACACCCGCTGTCGTTATGTGATGGAGCGGTGCAAGCTAGAGACGCCGGTGTTGGCGGACGTCGGATCGACGCATCGGGTGGCGTGCTTTCTCAATGATGGAACGGGGCGGAAGGCCTAGCGCCGTCATTCCGGGGCGATGCCAACGGGTCCGCGCAAAGCGCGGCCCGATGACAGGCTCCGCATCAAACCCGGAATCTCGAGATTCCGGGTCTGGTGCTAACGCACCATCCCGGAATGACTGCACCGGTCACGCGTCCGCTTCGATCTCGACGACAATCTTCCCCGTCGTCACCTGCTCGCCTTCGACGACATCAATGGCGGCGATCGTGCCTGAGATCGGCGCGGTATGCACGTGCTCCATCTTCATGGCTTCCAGCGTCATCACGGGTTGGCCGGCTGCAACGCGCTCGCCGTGTTTGACCAGAACCGCGACGACGCGGCCGTTCATCGCCGCGCGGACCTTGCCGTCGCTGCCGGTTGCCGCCGTCGCGGCCGGCGCTGCCAACGTCAGGTCGCGCACCGCAAGCGCGATGCCCTGATGCAAGATGTAGAGCCGATCGCCATCCCGGAAAAATCTTGCCGATTCCATCAGGCCGTCGATTTGAAAACCGATCGTATCGCGGCCAAGCTCGTCGATCTCGAACCGGTGCTCGCGGCCATCGAGCTGTATGGCGTAACCACCATCGCGCTCGCGCACGATTTCGAGATCCTGAATGCCATGATCAAACCCTAGACGAGCTGCGATCGGGAATGTCGCCGCCAGCGATCGTCCTTTCCGCCACGGCGGCGCATAGGGGTCGGTAACGTAAAGCAGCAACGCCGCGAGCGCGGCATTCGAGGACGCGTCGTTGCGCCGCGCCAGCAGATCGTCGCGATGCTTGCCGATAAAGGAAGTCGTCGCTTCGCCAGCCGCGAACTCAGGGTGCCGCAGGCACGCCGCGAGAAACGCCTGATTGGTGGTCACGCCGAATGCAGCGGTTTGCTCAAGACCATGAATGAGCCTGCGCCGCGCTTCATCGCGGGTGGCGCCATGGCCGATGAGTTTGGCGATCATCGAATCATAGAACGGCGGAATTTCGGAACCGGATTGCAGCGCGTGCTCGACGCGCAGTTGATCCGGCATCTGCCACAGCCCCATCCGGCCGGATTGCGGCACGAAATCGCGGACGGCATCCTCCGAGCACAGCCGCACCTCGATCGCATGCCCAAAGACTTTTATCTCTTCCTGCCGGAGACCGAGCGGCTCGCCAGCGGCGACACGCAATTGCAGTTCAACGAGATCGAGCCCGGTGATTGCTTCGGTGACGGGATGTTCGACCTGCAGGCGGGTGTTCATTTCCATGAAATAGAATTCGCCGGTTTTATCGAGCAGGAATTCCAGCGTGCCGGCGCCCTCATATCCGATCGACTTCACCGCAGCGACCGCAATGGCGCCCATCCGCGCCCGCAATTCGGGCGACACCGCCGGCGACGGCGCTTCCTCGATCAATTTCTGGTGCCGCCGCTGCACCGAGCAATCGCGCTCGCCGAGGTGAACAGCATGGCCATAGCGATCGCCGAACACCTGGATTTCGATGTGTCGGGGATCGGTAATCGCGCGCTCCAGTATCACGGTCGGATCGCCGAACGCGCCTTGCGCCTCGGATCGCGCGCTGAGCAATAAATCGGGAAACGCCGCGGCGTCCGCGACCTGCCGCATGCCGCGGCCGCCGCCGCCGGCGACGGCCTTGATCATGACGGGAAACCCGATCTTTTTCGCCTCGGTGAGCATGGCGCCATCGCTCTGGTCCGCACCCTGGTATCCGGGGACACAAGGCACACCGGCGGCCTGCATGATCGCCTTCGCGCCCGCCTTGTTGCCCATCGCCTTGATGGCCTCAGGCGACGGCCCGATGAACACCAGATCCGCGTCGCGACACGCCTGCGCGAAATCCTCATTTTCCGCGAGAAAACCATAGCCTGGATGAATCGCGTCGGCTCCGCCAGCCTTTGCGGCGGCAATGATCGCCTCGATCCGCAAATAGGATTGCGCCGGCAGCGCCACGCCGATGCGGATGGCCTGGTCGGCGGCCCGCACATGCAACGCCTCGCGGTCCGCATCCGAATAGACCGCGACGACGCCATAGCCCAGCCGGCGCGCGGTACGCATGATGCGCAGCGCGATCTCGCCGCGATTGGCGATCAGGATGGTGCGGAACGGGGTGCGCTTCATCGGCCCATCGCTCATGGCCGCGCGACCGAAAACTGCATGCGCTGCGGGTTGCGCGCCTCGGCCTCGCGGCAGATCGCCAGCACCTCGGCCAGAATGCCGCGGGTGTCGCGCGGATCGATCACGCCGTCGTCGAGGACGCGCGCGCTGGTCGAAAACACATCCATCTGGCCATCGAACACGCCGATAATCTGCGCCTTCATCGCATCGAGCTTTTCCCTCTCGACCGGCTTGCCGCGCCGGATGGCGGCAGCCTCGGTCACGATCGCCATGGTTTCGGCGGCCTGCTCGCCGCCCATCACGGCGGTCTTGGCGTTGGGCCATGAGAAGCAGAAGCGCGGATGAAATCCGCGCCCGCACATGCCGTAATTGCCGGCGCCGAACGACGCGCCGCAGTAGATCGTGATCTGCGGCACGCTGGCGCTGGTCACCGCCTGGATCATCTTCGAGCCGTGCTTGATCATGCCGGCTTCCTCATAGGCCTTGCCGACCATGTAGCCAGTGGTGTTGTTGAGATAGAGCAGCGGTGTCTGCGATTGGCAGCAGGCCTGAATGAAATGCGTCGCCTTGTTGGCGCCGGGAACGTCGAGCGGCCCGTTGTTGGTGATGATGCCGATCGCCTGGCCCTCGATCCGGGCGTGACCGCATACCGTGGCGGGACCGTAATTGGCGCCGAATTCGGTGAAATCGGAATCGTCTATGATCCGCGCGATCGCCTGGCGCATGTCGACCGGCCGCTTGTGATCCATCGGCATGATCCCCAGCAGTTCCTCGGGATCATGCCGCGGCGGACGATGCGGCGTTTTATCACCGCCCGGCCGGTCCCATCTGAGATTCGCCATGATGTCGCGCGCGATGCGGAGTGCATCGCGATCATCCTCGGCGAGATAGTCGCCGAGTCCGGAAATGCTGGTGTGCATTTCGGCGCCGCCGAGTTCCTCTTCGGTGGCGATTTCTCCGGTTGCGGCCTTGAGCAGCGGTGGCCCTGCGAGAAACGCGCGGGTGCGGCCGCGCACCATCACGATGTAATCCGACAACCCGGTCTGATAGGCGCCGCCGGCCGTCGACGAACCATGCGTTACCGTGACCACCGGCAAGCCTGCCGCCGACAGCCTTGCCAGATTGCGAAAGATATTGCCGCCTCGCACAAAATCCTCGACGCGGTAGCGCAACAGGTTCGCGCCCGCGCTTTCGACCAGTTGCACGTATGGCAGCTTGTTCTCAAGCGCCAGTTCCTGCACCCGCAGCGTCTTGTCGAGGCCGTAAGGCTGCAGCGCACCGGCATCGATGCCGGAATCATTGGCGCTGACCATGCAGCGGACACCGGAAACGAATCCGATGCCGGCGATCACCCCGCCGCCGGGCACGCTCTTGTCGGCGTCGGGAACATCGAACATGTAACCCGCCAGTGCGGAGAGTTCGATGAACGGCGAGCCGGGATCGAGCACCAGCGCCACGCGTTCGCGCGGCAGCAATTGTCCGCGCTTGTGGAAACGATCCTTGGCGGCCGCCGAGACCGCGCGCGTCCGTTCTTCCAGGCCACGCATGCGCGCGATCAGCGCCAGCATGCCGTCGCGGTTGGCTTTATAGGCATCGCTTGACGGGGCGATGGTGGATTCAAGGATGGTCATAATGAATGGTCACTCTCTTGAGCGTGCTAGACGCGATTCGTCATTCCGGGGCGACACGAAGTGTCGAACCCGGAATCTCGAGATTCCGGGTTCGCGCTGACGCGCGCCCCGGAATGACGGCTCAACGCCCGATCCCAAAAATCTGCCGCGCCTCGGCCGGGCTTGCGATCTCGCGGCCGGCGCGGCGCGCGCATGCCGCGATACTCTCGATCAACTGACCGTTCGATGTCACCTTGGCGCCATCGGGCTGATAGAAGGTATCTTCAAGCCCGGTGCGCAGGTGACCGCCGAGTTCGGCACAGCGCTGATGCAGCGGCCAGATTTCGGCGCGCCCGATCGCGGTGACCTGCCAGTGGGCTTCCGGCAATTTCAGCTTCAACAGGATCGGCAGCAATTCCGGATCGGCCGGCATGCCGGAGGCGACGCCCATGACGAAATTGTATTCCAGCGGTCCGGAGTACATGCCGGTCTGGCGGTACATCCCGACGCAGCGCACGATGCCGACGTCGAAGCATTCGAACTCCGGAATCGTGTCCACCTGCTTCATGACGTCGAGATAGGCCTGCACCTTCTCGACGGCGTTGTCGAACATCATCGGCGGCCAGGCCCAGGTGTTGTCGCTCTTCACTTTAAGGTAATTCAGCGAGCCGGCATTGCAGGCGGCCATCTCCGGTCTGGTCTCGCGCACGCAATCGAGCGCGCCGGAATAATTCGGGCCCGAAGTGCCGGTGGTGTGATTGATGATGACGCCCGGACAGGCCTCGCGGATCGCCTGCTGGATTTCGCGGGACACGCTCACTTCCCATGACGGCAGATGTCCCTTGTCCGGCTCCTGCTGGCGCAGATGGATATGCATCACGCTGGCGCCGGCGTTGAACGCCGCTCTGGCCTCGCGCGCCATTTCCTCCGGCGTTACCGGGACGTGGTGCTGTTTCGGGTCGGTCAGCACGCCGTTCAGCGCGCAGGTGATGACAACCTTGTCGCTCATGGATCAGCCTTTTGTCGCTCGAGGTCTTCACCCGCGGGCTGGCGGATGATGCGTCTCGCACCATCTGGCTTCTTGCGTCTACGCGCTATCTCGGACCAGCGCCGCCGCTATGGCCGCCCCTGACGGAAACCGGCACTGTCGCGCATGCCGGGATCGCTGCGGTAGATCGCAAGATCCCTCGAGCCGGAAAAAATCGCGCGCGGCTGCAAGCCGTAGAAACGGCGGATCGAGTGGCTGAAATGCGTCGAGTCGGGATAGCCGATGTCCTGCGCGAGATGCGCCAGATTGATGTCTTCGTTGACGAAGTGCAGCAGATGCCGCGCGCGCTTCCAGGCGCGAAATGCCCGAAACGAGATGCCGGTCTGGTCCTTGAACAGATGCAGGAAGCGCGATGGCGACAGGTGAACCGATGAAGCGCAGTCGGCCGCGGTCATCTTGCTGCCGGAGAAATCATTGAGCATCAAAGCCGCGGTTCGGATTCGATGATCCATGTTGCGATCGGGCAGACGCTCGCCAAACGATAGCTGGTCGAACTCTTGAGTCGTAAAACCGCCGCGCCGCTCTTGCCGGCGCAAGGTTTCGTAAGCGGTACGAATCCGCTGCGCGATGGCGGGCGCTTCCGCTCCGCAAATTCTGGCGGCCAAGCCATCCATGGCCAGGGGCTCGACCGTTTCCGGCTCGATCACGAGGCAGATGATCGAGGGATGCTCGCTTTCGACGCTGTGGGGCACGTAAGGCCGAACCAGCGCCACTCCACCGACTACCTCGGACTTGCCCCCGGTGATCTCAAGGCTTCCCTGCATCGCAGTGTAGATGTTGAAGCCGCCACTGGATCGTTTTCGCGGCCGGCCCAGCAGCCCCGCATAAAACACCCGCTCGGGGCTGATCAGCATCAGCCGCCCCGAATCACGGCGATCCCTGTCGTTCATGGTCCATCCCTCCCGGGAGCGATTTCCAGTTCTTGCCGCGTTGGCGCGGGGCTCTCTGCGGAGCCTTGCCAGAATACAGAAATCGCGCCGGATGTCACCGACGATAAATATCGGGGAATGCTCAGGATTTAGCCGATTGGGCCGAGCGCGCGGCAAGTCCGTCACGAGCGCCGCGCGACATTCTGCTGCTCGCCGGCGAGCGTTTCCGCCGCGACCGCCCGCTTGTATCCGTCGCGCGCCCGCAGGCGCTGCCAGTAGGCGGCGACGTTGGGCCCGAAATCTTTTGCCAGACCGATGTTATCGGCAAGCCGCAACGCGTAGCCGATCACGATGTCGGCCGCGGTGAAGCGATCGGCGCACAGCGTCTCGGCCCTGGCGGTGGCGGCTTCGACGGCGCGCAGCCGCCCCAAAAACCATTTGGCGTAATCGGTGGCGACTTGCGGATTGCGCCGCTCCTCGGGCTCGAGCTCGGTATAGCGCAGCACCAGTGTCTGCGGAAAGGTCAGCGTCGCATCGCTGAAATACATCCAGTTCAGGAAGGCGCCATAGGCCGGCTCGTCGAGGCCAACCATCAGCGGCGTCGGTCCATACTTCGCGCCGAGATAGTGACAGATGCCCGAAGACTCCGTCATTCTGGTTTCGCCGTCGATCATCAGGGGTATCGTGCCGAGCGGATTGAGCGCGAGATATTCCTTGGCGAACACCCGCGGCGGGAACGGCAGCATTTTGAGCTCGTAAGCGAGCCCCAGCTCTTCCAGCATCCACAGCGGCCGGAACGAGCGCGCCGCGTGGCAGTGATAAAGTGTAATCATCCGGCGTTCCCCTGCTATCGATCATTCACTTTTGATTTGGGCTTGGCAACTGCCGAGAAAGCCGAGGTCGCCGAGCTTCTTGAACAGTTCATGGGCCGGAAAAAATTCCGCCCTCTCCCATTCGTCGACGAAGGGATTGATTTCGGCCGCGATGAATTTTTGCAGCGCGCGGCGGGGTTCTTCGTGATCGGCGGTGAAGAGCATTTTTTCTTCCTGTCATTCCGGGGCGACGCGAAGCGTCGAACCCGGAATCTCATTCCATCATCTCGGGATTCCGGGCTCGCGCGTCGCGCGCCCCGGAATGACGCGCGTAGTCACAATCCCATCTGCCGGCTGGCCAGATCCTTCATGATCTCTTCACTTCCGCCGCCGATCGCGTTGACCTTGACCTCTCGATAAATGCGCTCGACCCTGATGCCGCGCATGTAGCCGGCGCCGCCGAAAATCTGCACCGCCTCCGAGGCGCAGAACGCCATCGTCTGGGTCGCCTGGTTCTTCAGCATGCAGATCTCGGCGACCGGACTTTCGCCCTGATCGAGCCGCCACGCCAGCATTTCCAGCATCGCCTGCGATGCCGCCACCCGCTGCGCCATATCGACCAGTTTGTGGCGGATCACCTGATGCTGCGCCAGCGGCTTTCCAAAAGTGTGCCGCGCTTTGGCATATTCCATCGCGTCCTCGAGGCAGACCCGCGCCGCCGCGGTGCAGCCGGCCGCCATGGTCAGCCGCTCGCTGTTGAAATTGTGCATGATGATCTTGAAACCCTTGCCCTCTTCGCCGAGCAGGTTTCCGGCGGGCACGCGGCAATTGTCGAAATGCAGCGTCGCGGTGTCTGACGCCCACCAGCCCATTTTCTTCAAGGGAGTGCGGGAAAGTCCTGGCGTATCGCCCTCGATCACCAGCAGGCTGACGCCGCCGCGGCCGGGACCGCCGGTGCGCACCGCCGTGGTGATGTAGTCGGCCCGCATGCCCGAGGTGATAAAAGTCTTTTCGCCGTTCACCACATAGACATCGCCGTCGCGGCGCGCCGACGTACGCAGGTTGGCGACGTCGGATCCGCCGCTCGGCTCGGTGATCGCCAGCGCCGAGATTTTCTTGCCGGACAGAATTTCAGGCAGCACGCGGGCCTTGAATTCGGGACTGCCGGCGCGGGCAATCGGCGGCGCGCCGATCGAATTGCTCTTCAGGCTGGCGCTGATGCCGCCGGCGCCGGCCCGCGCCAGTTCCTGGACCGCGACGATCCATATGAAATTATCAACTTCAGTACCGCCATATTCTTCCGGAAAGCCGAGGCCGAGCAGCCCGATGGCGGCGGCCTTCTCATAGAGCACCCGGGGAAACCCGCCGGCCTCGTCCCATTCATGGGCGAAGGGCGCGATCTCCTTTTCGACAAAGCGGCGCACCACCTCACGATAGGCCTCGTGTTCGGCGGTATAGAACGGGCTTGCCATTCGTTTCGCTCCCTCAAGGCCTCGGCAGGAGGGCCGGAATTCCTCGGGCCAACTTGCGTCGAGTGGCTGGCGACCGCCATTGCAGACACGCGACCTGTTACAGACGTGCATTAGCACCCCGCGGCGCGACACGCCCGGGATTTTGCCAGAAACATTCCGCCCTTGAAACAGAGGGCGTGGGGAACGCCGAGTGCCCGCGGCACCCGCAGCCTCGTGTGCGCTTAGTGTTGGTAGAAGCACACGAGTAAACGAGTACCCCGGAATCACCCGGCGTTCCCGCACGCAATGGTTTTAACAGCTTATGTCGTGCTCTCCTCGGTGAACGGGCTCTTTTGCCACCGTCGTCAGCGGATTAAGTTTTGTCTAAGCCCGGTTGGGCCGACGCAACTCCGCAAACTTGACGCCAGCGTCGGGGCGTCAGGACCACACGATTTCGCTGTACGCTGCAACATCTCTCGTCCGCTCGCTTGGTGATCGCTCACGGGAACATAAGAACCCGCCCTGCGATCCGTCGCGCGCAAAACGCTGCCGCGTCCACCGCATCCGCACCCCGCGTCCGTGACGATCGCGATACGCCCCTGTAGTGGGGTGGGATGGCGCGAATTTGTAGAGATGATTTGCCCGACGGGTGAAGCGAAATATTTTTGCAAAAGGGACTCGACAGACCCTTTCAGCGCAAGCCCGTCGGGCAAATCACTTCCGATGAAACCACTGGCGCCGGCCGGAGCCCAGGCTTTGATCGACACGCTTATCGTCGAGCAAATCAATTAACCGGTTCAGCGATTCCAAAGTTCGAATCATTTGGGTCCGTAGCGACCATTGACAACAATTGTCATTCCGCCGCGCGCTCTTGCGCGAGCCCGGAATGACAACCGATGGATCGCAGGATCGGTTTCATGGAAGCACTGATTCAGGGGCGCGGACTCATGAGCACGCAGCCAAATATAGGCAGCGCGTAGGGCGGGTCGTAGCCCAACGGGTCCGCGCAACGCGCGGCTCGATGACAGGCTCCGGTGTAACCCACCTTCTTGGCGCAGGTGAACGGTGGATTACGGCTTCCGCTCAATCCGTCCCACGGGCTCAATGCCGTACTTCGGCGCCGCCGCCTTCATGCGGGCGATTTCCGCCTCGTCGACCGGGGGCGCGGGTCCGTCGTCGGTTGCGGGCTGTCCGGACTCGCGGAAGAAGTCCTCGATCCCGCCCGGCGTGAAGCCCAGGAGGATTCGGCTCGGGGTCTGTGCGGTGTTGCGGAAGTGGTGCGGCGTGCCGCGTGGCCCGAAGGCGAACCCGCCGGGCCCGACGGCGTGCACCTCGTCGCCGATCCAGATTTCGAAGGTTCCGTCGAGCACATACCAGAACTCGTCCTCGCGGGTGTGGACGTGCGGCGGGGGCCCGCCGCCGGGGGCGGTCAGGCACTCAACCACCGTGAAGCTTTTACCGGTGCTCGCGGCGGTCGCCTTGAGCGTCAAGGTATCGGCGACGAACCAGATCCGCTCGCCTTCGCCTGCGACGGTGGCAAAACCCTTGGTGATGATTGTGTGAGTGTTGTTCATGGCGCGATTCGGGTCCTCTACCGCAGCGTTTTGCATGGTGCTCACGTATCGTGCGAACACGGGATGCGGTAGCCCCAAAATCTGTTGATCTGTGTCGCTAAATGGGGAACGCCGACTTTGACTCTAAATAGTCGCAAGGCACAGTCTTTGTCCTAAGGCAGCAAGCGTCACCCGTTGACCAAACTTTCTTCTTCCGCAACTTCGCGATTGGGTTTCGAACCGCCTTGAGGGCAGCGATCCAGGAAATGCTTGACCAGCAATTCGGTGAGGACACGGACTTTTCGCGGGAGATGCTGCCCCGGGGGGCGAACCACGTATAGGCCTGCCTCGAGGAGCGGATAGCGGCTCATCACCGGAACCAACTCACCGGAAGCCAAATAGTCCGCAGTCAGGAAATCTGGAAGCGCAGCAAGGCCCAGTCCCTGTGTAGCGGCGACTGAAAGTGCGATTACGCTATCTGCCTTAAACCGTCCTTGCGGATGAATGGTGATTGTCTTCTCGCCATCCATGAATCGCCAGGTTTCCGTTCCTTGCAAGAGAGCTTCGTGCGAGACAAGTTCGTCCAGCGTTTCGGGAGATCCGTACTTTGTGATATAATCAGGGCTCGCGACGACCTTTGAATAAAGTGGACCGATACGACGCGCGCTCAGGCTTGAATCGGGCAGATTGCCCACCCGCACAGCGCAATCGAAGCCCTCCCCGATTAAATCCACGAAGCGATCACTGTAGCAGGCGTATACGTGAAGCAGGGGGTGGGACCTCGCCAGTTCCGCGAACACCGGCGCCAACTCTGTCGGACCAAACGAGAGTGGTGCGGCGATTCGTATCCGGCCGCGCAGGTCGCCCGCAGGGACAATTGTCTCCCGCGCGACATCGATCTCGGCGCAGACCCGCGCCGCGTGATCGCGGAACGTGACACCGGCCTCGGTCAGCGCCGCGCCGCGTGTGTTACGCGCGAGAAGCTGAATCCCTAGTTCGGTCTCCAAACGAGACAGCCGTCGACTGACGATCGACTTCGAGACTCCTAGCCGCCGGGCGGCCGGCGACACGCCGCCAGCGTCGGCTACCTCGACAAATGTCTGCAAGTCCTCAACATCCACGGACGCGTTCCATTTTTCGCGACACAGAGCAGCAATTTGCAAGCCTACCCTGACGCATGCGGGAACGCCACCTGAGATAAAGCCGAAGATCACGGCAGTTTTCATGCTGATGCATCAACTAATCAGCCCGACTTCATCGCGCGCACAGGGGCGACCATGACAATTTCGAGCGCAGCACCGAAGAGTGCGGTAGAGCCGGTAATCCTGCCGCCGGTTCGATATCTGGGTAGTTACTACAAGGCGCGGCAGCGTTCAGTGAAACGTTTTCTCTCATTCTTGGTGTTGATGGTCATTACGCCGCTTCTTGCAAAGGGAGTTGATGAGCCGCCGGTCGGGCCCGTAGGGCGCGACGTCGATATGTCATCAATCAATCGGGAAGTAGAGGCCTTCAGTCATGCTGTCGTCTCTGCCAAGGAAGCAATTCAAGCAGCGGAGCAACATGTTGGGGGAGGCAACGTGATTGATATCGGGTTTGAAGGAGACGCGGGTCCGCCATTCTATCGGATGAAAGCTTACCGCGGGGAGGCCGCATGGGACTTAATGATAGATGCTGCAACACGAAGCGTGAAAACCCGTGCCGCCTCGAAGTTGGGATTGGCGCAGGAAGCCGAGGAGAGGGAGCAGGTGAAAATCTTCAAGCGCCTGGACTTTAGGCTGTCGGACGCCGTGGCTGTTGCCGAGAAATATGGGTCTGGCAGGGCCATCAGCGCAGGGCTTGACCGCGTCGATGGCCGGCTGGTTATTCTCGTAGTTGTCGTATCAGAAGGCCTTCTGAAGCAGATTTCGATTGATCCCGCGAATAATGACGGCACGAGAACAACACGCGTGAAAGCCAAGACGCCTTCGAGCGAGAAGCAACCGTAAAGAAGCAGCACCGCGTAGATGGGGTTGTAGCCGAAGGCGTAACCCGCCTTCCTGGCGCGAGTGAACGGCGGATTGCGCCGGAGCCCGTCATCGGGCCGCGCTCTGCGCGGACCCGTTGGGCTCAATCCGCCCTAGGGGCGGGTCGCGTTGTTTCCAAGACCGTCCAAAGGCGTTTGCGAGATTTCGTCCATCCGGCCTGCTCGTTCGCAATTTCAAAATAATGTCCGCGTGATCTCTCGCGCGTCAGGGCGAATGGCGCTCCTGCAATGCAGTATGAAAATTGGCATCAAATCGCTCATAGCAGACTTTGGCGGCAAGCACGCCAGCGACTTCGTGCCATTTCTGAAGGGGGTCTTCCTGATCCCGCTCGGCAGCCATATATTCGCGCGCCAATCCGGAAAGATCGTCGCAAACCGCAAGCGCAGCCTCCCAGTATCACTGCCCATGCGCCACGATCCACGCGCAGAGATCTTCGGAAAAAACGATTCCATCAATCTCGACTGTATTAGGATCGTTATAGCCATAACCGTCGGTCAACGCCTCCTTTGCATTCTCAAATCCGATCTGAAAATCTTCTATCTCCTGCCGCGATGGCGTCGGCAATTGCCACATCACGCCGTCGACACCCGCACGCGCAACTTCATGAACTGCCGTCTTCACCGCTTGGCAAAGGCTGCGCCGCCGGTAATATGGCAGCAGCCGTCGGCACCGCGGGATATCGCGATTGCTTTGAAAATCGATGGCAAAATAATCGAGGGGGAGTGCCATGTTCAGCCGCAGAACCTTCTTGTCGCTCGCGGCCGGCGGCATCGCCGCGCCCCGATTGGCTTCCGCCCGGCAAGCATCCCGGAGGGTCGCGCTATATGCAAATGTGGGGGCCGACCTCACGCACTACGACGTCGATGTCGCAGGCGCGGAGTTGATCAAGAGAGAAACGGTCACGCTGCCTGCGGGGGTGCAGTATGCCTGGCCGCATGCATCGAGACGCTATCTGTATGTTGCGTCCAGCAGCAGTGCTTCCGGTTATGGCAAGGCCGGGACCGAGCACCACGTCACCGCGTTCAGCATCGACCCCGCGACTGGTGCTCTCCGCCAGCATGGGGCCCCGATAGGGCTGCCGACGCGCCCCATCCACATAAGTACGGACATTCCGTCCAAGTATATTCTGGTGGCGTTCAACAATCCGAGCGCGGTGCGCGTCTACCGCATCAACAAGGACTTCACGCCGGGTGAAGAAGTGACCCAGCCCGCTCCGATCGACGCCGGTATCTTCGCCCACCAGGTACGCACGACACCCGACAATCGGCTGGTGATCCTGGTCACCCGCGGCAACGAAGGCAGCCCCACCAAGGCGGAGGACCCGGGTGCACTGAAGGTTTTCAACTACAAGAATGGCGTGCTGGCGAACGGAGTGTCGATCGCGCCTAACGGAGGCAAAGAATTCGGCCCGCGGCACCTCGACTTTCATCCGACCAAACCCTGGATGTACGTGTCGATCGAGACGCAGAACAAGATGTTCATGTATCGGATGGGGAAGGGCAGGATCAGCCCGGAAATTGCATACCGCTCCGAGACGCTGGCCGAGCCGAACAACATCAGGGCGCGTCAGGCGGCCGGCACGGTCCACGTCCATCCGAATGGCCGTTTTGTCTACGGGGCCAATCGCGCCGAGGCCACGACCGAATTTCAGGGCAACCAGGTGTTCAAAGGCGGTGAAAACAGCATCGTCGTGTACGCGATCAATCAATCCACCGGCGAACCGATGCCGATCCAGCACATCGAGACCCAAAAAATACACCCGCGCACCTTTCACATCGATCCGAGCGGGCGTCTCCTGGTCGCCCAGCACAATCTGCCGTTAAACGTGCGGGACGGTGAGGCGGTAAACACAATACCCGCTGGCTTGTCGGTGTTCCGTATTGGCGGTGACGGCAAGCTGACTTTCACGCGCAAGTACGATATCGATGTCGGTGACAAGACGATGTTCTGGATGGGGATGGTGCCGCTGTAAGCGAGCATCCGGCGCAATACGCGATCGCTGCGCGCCCGATTTCGCAATCCTGCCGATCTGCTCCTTTCGCCGCTAAACAAGACACCGCGCCGTCGCCGGCAAAGCAGGCCACGGCCTGAAAGAAGGATTTTGGCGTAGTGCGTCGGAGGGGTCGTGGCCATGGTGGCGTGTATGGAGATCGCAAAGGATAGCTCGTCATAGCGCCACTGCGAAACAATAGTGCCCATCTTCATCGGCCGTGGCGCACCATTGGCTAGCAGTTTTCGAAATACCGCATCGGGCGGGTCTCTCAGTTCCGGGGCCAGTTTTTCCGCGCCAGATCGATGATTTCCGGCCTGTACTCAAAATGAAATGTATCAAAGTGATACCACTTACCGCCCCATATGAATCCAAATCGTTCGAAGATATCGACAATCTGATAGGGGACCTGGTGGCGCCGATTGAACGTACCGTCCTTCTTCCTGTTCCAGAGCCAGTAGTCGCCGAATTTGTCGTTGAGGTCGATCGCCGCACCGTAAGAGTGCATTGAAACGAGGTTACTGGCGGCGATTGTGCGACACGAGTAGACGCCTGACGAAGGCACCGCATATTTCGTTATTGACGGTGGCAGCTTCTCGAGCTCGGCGGATATTTGTTCGAGCTTCTCGGCCACACCATTGACACGGGTCGCCATGATCGTTCCGCCGCCGCGATGGGGCAACCAGGAGACCTGCCGCAATTGATCCGCAACCTCGCCTTTGCGGCAATCACCGTAGATTTTCCTGAACAATTCCTCGTTTCGAATCCGGCCAGGGTCCTCGTTGACGGACGGTAGAGTCGTCTGAGGACCGAGCCGATAGCGAATCTCGAATTGATCGATGATCGATGGGTGGTTCAGGAGATCATCAAAGGTCTTTTTCGTTTGTCCGTCGGACAGCGGCTGGCGAGTGCCGTCTTTCCAAACCAGATCCTGGTCGTCGTGCGTGGCCAGCTGATCCGGATAGGCTGCCACGAGGACATCGAGCGCCGCGTCCGACATGGCCGGCGTTGCAAAAAATATCAGCCAACAGCACGCCGGGACCAATCGTATCGCAACCGTGATCGTCATTCGAGAGTTCCGTCGCCGCACTGTGAACCATTTCACACGGACGCGGCGGGATCTTAAAATCGATCCAGATATTCTCTTTGCCTTTTTTGGCGTATTTTGCAACTATAGCGCGAGTAGCATTGGTTCAGCCTCTGGAGCATCAGACTCTCCCCAAAGGCCGGATATCATCCAGCGTCGGACCGGATTGACCGAGAACGACCATGGCAAAATCAGGTATCTCTGCGCTGCGACGGGCTCGCGAGATTTTCGATCGCAATATGAGCCGCTCGGAACAAAAGGGATCAGAACCTCGTCCGCGAATCCGGGATGCCCTGAAGAGCAGGCTTGGTTGGCTTATCGCCTCTGTCACTGCGCTGGTGGCGGGCGCATCGGCGTTCACAGCCAATCTCGACAGTCTCACCCCGCGCGCGAAAGCCTTTCTGGAGGAGAGGGCTTACTTCGCGACCCTGCAAAACCCCTATCCAAACCTTCTGGACCGCAACGCAATCTCCGATTGGCGTTCGGGCCGCGTCAAGTTGGCGCTCTATCAAATTGATGGATATCACGGTGCGCTCAAGACAGCGCCCACATGGATCAAGCTGTGTCTGACCAATTCGGAGATTTTTCCCGGCCTTGCGGACCACCAGTTCAATGATCGAAGCGAGCTGCCCGAGAGCTACGTCGATCAGCAGAACAAGGAGATACTGTCACAGAGACTCGATCAGATCGACAATGAGCAGAGGGAAGACGCCGCGACCTTGAGGATCAACGACCCCTTCACGAAGCTTTTGACGCGGTCCAGGTATCAGCTGCTGTCGAAATACAAGGATTCGGAATTACCCCAGCTCGACAAGGCCGAACTGTATCTGCTGCGAAACGCGATCTACGCGCGCCGCGGATATCCGTTCAATACCGCGAAGCTTTCGAAATTTTCCAACCGAATGGGATGGACAAGACCCCCCGCCAGCCGCAAGCCGCTTTCGCAAATTGAGGCCTGCAACGCTTTTTTTCTTCAGCAACTTCATCCGAACCAGGAATTGGGCTCGCTTGGCCGCGGTGTCCTGATCAGGGATTCCGCGTCAGGCGAACTTTCCAATTACGTGAAGCCGGCGATATGCGCCTGCCTCGCGCAACCGAGCAGGCACATCGATTGCCAGCGACATCCGGGCAGGAGCGACCGGACCGATTTCCACGACTTTGTCGACTTGATCATCGACCTCGAAGCGGGTCCCTCGAACAAGGTCGAATGGACCTTCCTGGACGAGTCGGAAATCGTGGGCGTCGATCTCGACAATTTCAAGAATCACGAAGAACGATTCTATGCGTCGGCGCTGGATTTCAACGTCGCCGTCCAGACAGCGCTCCGAACGGCCGGTCAGGACCTCGTTACGGGCGAGGACAAACGCGGGCCCTATTGGAAGCTGCGGCTTGCGCTCTCTCCCGAGGCGCTGGCGGCGCTCGAGCGAACGCCGGCATTTTCGAGCAGCATGGCCCAGAACATCTGTGATTCGGTGCATCGCGCGTTTGAATCTGCGGGGCCGTTTATCCCTCGGACCGTTGCGCCTCCATCGCGCCCCGATCCCAACAATCCGGTTCTTGAAATAAACGACAAGCCGATCGTGTTTGAGGATCTACGAACCAAGCTCACGCAGGAATATGTCAAAAAATACTACAACATTTCACTCAAGCAGATCGACTTCTCGCCTGCGATGCTGATTCTGCATCGCTCGAAGATCGGAGATTTCGCTGGCTTCTTCGAGAGCCTTCGAAACTCGATATTGCCCGGTACGCAGGAATTCGAGGATGACGAGGATGCCGACGTAAACATGTCGACGCACTATGTGATCGACCGGAATGGCGCGATCTACAGCCTGATGAAGGACTTCCAGATTGCGAGGCACAGCATCGGTCTCGATCGCCATGCCATCGGCATCACTGTTGTCGGCACCGGGACCGATGTCCTCTCGGACAAGCAGGTCATCGCGGCCGCTACGCTGGCGCGCTATCTGAAGAGCAAGTACAGCACGCTGGCGTGGCTTGTCAGCGATGGAGAAACCGCCGCCTTCGAAGGCTCGTTGCTCTGGGAGCAAAAATTGCCGTTCGTCAGGGACCCGGATGCTGATCCGGGAGCGCCGTACATGACCAAGTTGAGGAGCTTTGTGGCAGATCTCGGCTTCAAGTCATCGCCGTAAAGCTGCGTATTCCCGATTTCCTCCGGGCCGAAACACCCGGGATGCCCAACCAGCCCCTGCCTGGCAGTGTCAATTGAATGAGAGGGTCTTGACGACCAGTCGCCGCGCGACCAGTTCCATGCTATGTTCGGCGCAAGGTGGCATTGGAGCATGCTTCATGGACATCATTACCTTGGTCGCGTTTATCATTTCAATCTATCTTGCCGGTCGAATTGCCGAGCGTCGGGGACGACGCTTCAAAATCTGGGCGTGGATTGCTGCGTTTATCGGGCCGCTCGCGTTGCCGCTGGTGTTCTTGTTCCCGAACTTGCATCGCGACAACGGCGAGCAGGCTTAAGGGCCCCAAGAGCGAAAAAGCGTTTTCGCTCGGCGCTGGCCGGCGCGAATCCTTGCCAAAGGGCGCGCACGTCCTGATGATATCCGACGTCCACCGCTTCCACAAAGGGACGTCCGTTCAGGATCGCATTCATCGTGCGGGCAAAGCCTGGCGCGTCGGAGGCGGTTAGCCCCTCCGCAGGCCAGCGATCGTTTCGGCCAGTTCGACGGCGAAAAGGGACAGCATGAGGCCCACCATCGGCACCGCGGGAACCAGATATCGCCAGACGTCGAGGGTGTGGGCGCCGGCGGCGGTCGCGATCGAAGCCGCCCACATCACGATCACGATGCCTGCGCGCGTCGAGAACGCGGGGCGCCGAGGCCGCACAGCGGTCACCGTCCAAAATATGACGGCGATCACGAAGACGGTGGACAATGCCTTGCACAGATACGCGGAGATCCCTGGAAGATCGGCCAATAGGCCGATCCGAACGGGTCCACCTTGCAGATCGATCGGCTGAACCGCCCGGCCGTGCCGCGTCATGATGTCGGACACGTGCGGAACGTCGTCGGTCGACACCGATATGGCAGGGTCGAGTCCGTAGGGCGGCCATGCGACCGAGGCCCCATAGGCCATCTGACGGACGAACTTGCCCGCGTAGGCCAGCGGCCGGTCGCGCAGGGCGGCGAGGAAGATGCGCCGATAGGCTGCGGCCGCGCCGACGGCATTCCCGCTACCGTCGGCGACGTCCCGATCCAGTGCGGTGTCGAAGAGGCACGCGTCGCCGAAGAAGCCGAGCACGGGCCAGCGACCCGGCTCCGCGGCGAAGTCGCCGGCAAGCCGCGCCATCGTGGCGTCGGCGCGGTCGCCGGCCGCCGACACGATCTCGCGTCGCGCTGCATCGCTTGCAAGCACGATGTTCAGGTGATTGCAGAACAGCGTCTTGGGGACGAACACGACCGAGGCCTGGTCGGAATAGGAAGCCCCGAACCGGGAACCGGCGACGAGGAGCGCCAGCGCCGCCGCGACGGACACGGCAATCACCGCAAGGCGCGCGGACGTGTATGGCCGGGCAAGGCAGGCGCCCAGCACGACGGCCGCGATCGGGACCAGGATTCCCTGCGATCTGAAGCACGCCGCGAGCGCCGCGCACAGGACCGAGGCCGCGACCGCGCAGCAGCGCGCCGCCTTGCCGACGCAACTGGCAACGAGCAATCCAGCCATTGCCAGATTGAGGAAGACCGCAAAGAGAAGCTCTGCGGTGAGGACGTTCCTGAACAGCAGCAGGCCCGGATACGTCGCCACCAGGATGATCGGCACGAGCCCACCGGCGTTGCGCGTCGCCGCCTGGGCGGTTGCTGCAAGCGCCAGTATCAGGACGGCCCACGCTGCCTGCTGCAGGCGCACCACCGTCCCGAGGTCGCCTCCGAAGGCGAACGTCACGGCCAGGAACGCCGGGTAGCCCGGATCGCGCCCGCCCGCCACGGTCGGCCTTCCGGCCTCGAGCGTGAGAAGCGCAGATTCCACGAAGGACGGCGTGTCGCCCCAGATGACCGGGACCGCCGGCCTGGACGACACGACGATCGCCACCAGCAGCGCGGCCCACGCCAGCACGGCCCATCGCGACGGGGACCCGGCGCCGCCCAGGGAGGCGGCTCCGCCCGTTGTACGCGCTGGAGCTTCGCGGTCGCACCGCACGATCGCCGTCCACACGGCAAGTTCGAATGCCGCCCCAGCTTCATGCTAGACCAAAACGCGCTAGAGGACCACCGGCCGCGCGCGTGCGCTGGCGAGATCGCGAAGTGGCGTCGGAGGTTCCCGCATGTGTCCTATCTGTCGCACTGCAGACCTATCCCTCGAACGTGTTCTGGCTGCCGCACTGTAGACGTATTCCGGCGTTCATGCTCACGGCGTGTTTGAGGGAACGCTCGGCAGTTAATGCCTTGTTTCTTCTAACCTGATGGAGAAGGATCGTGATGAAAATAGTGATGATAGCGGGTGCAACGCTTGCCCTGGTGACTGCCGCTGGCGCCGCCGACCTCCCGCACCCACAGCCCGTCTATCAGACGGCTCAAGTCGGCAAGATGCCGATTGGCAAGAGTCCAATCGGGAAGACCCCAATCGGGAAGGCGCCGGTCGGGACGCGGGTCTACTGATACGCGGTATTGACCGAAGGTCTCGTTGAATCCGACCTTTATCGTCGACAGCGGAAGGGCGAAGCGTGGCAAACAGGCCGAACAGATTGGGACTATGCCTGCTTGCGGGATTCACGCTCGCTGTCTTGCTCCAGTGCAAAATCCAATCGGCTGCTGCACACGAGACTGACACTCGCGGCGGTGCGGAACGTTTCATCTCCCAGAATCGGGACGTCCACAAGCGCACCGCCAACGCGAATGCGCTTGTTTCCCGTGAGGCGCCGATTGAATCGAAACCGGCGCCGCGGTCGACCCGAAAGCCGGGGTCGGGATCGGCAAAGGGCCCGTACTACGTTGATTTCAGAGCCAGAACGGCGGCGAGCTGGGGACACGCGTTCGTCTGGTTCGGGAAGACAAGCGAGCGAGAAGTCGAGGTCGCGGGCCTTACCCCTGCGGGAGACACCGTAGCTTATGTACTTGGTCACGTGACGTGGGTGCCGTCCGAGACCGGGGCAAGCTATGGCGATCTTGATCCGCAGTACTTGACCGCCAGTTACCGGGTTTACTTGAACGAGCCGGACGCAAAAAGGGTGTTCGCATACATCAAGAAATTGCAGGCGAGTTCGCCGGTCTGGAACGCCGAAACAGCCAATTGCACTTCGTTTATCGGCAGCATCGCAAATTTCATGGGATTGAAAGTCCCTCTCCGCTGGCAGCGTCCGGAGGACTACGTCAACGGTCTCAAGACGATGAATGGCGGCAGCCAGATCGTCCACCTGTCGTCAGAACAATAGCTCGCGTCCGTCCAATCCTCTCGCTCCGACCGACAAAATCAAGTACGTATCCGAGATAGAGACGAAAATACGGTTAGCTCGAAACAGGCCGGGGTAACGGACAGGGTAACGCAAAGGCCCCGATCCCCTGTCAAAAGCCCCACCAAGTAGAACATGCGCCGGGGCCAATACCGGGAGGAAAGCAATGAGGGTCCTTGCTGCGACTCTTATCTTGCTTGTTTCGAATGCTGCTGCCGCTCAAGAGTGCAAGACTTGCTCAATGGCCGACGCCTGCATAAAGGCGTACCTTAAGGCTACGTCGGAGGCCCAAAGCGCCACCAAGCAGGCAATCCGGGATTGGAAGCAGAATCTGGACAGAAAGGCATCCGCAGAATTGTCCAGCAGGGGCACGCTTGCATTGCAAGACGCCATGGAAACGCAAGTCCGTTCGGAGCTTGACCGCCTGAAGGAGTGCTTGGCTAAGATTAGGTAGCTGTGCCCGGCGGCTAGCAGCCCACTGCGGCGATCCGCCGGACCGCACCACGGAAATTCCACCACCGTCACGATCGTGACTAGGCACGCCGCGCCCGTTCGCGGCGCGGGCGGGTTGTAGCCGAAGGCGTAACCCGCCTTCTTGGCTGACCGCCATTGACGGAGAGTCTCCCCGCGCCAGCCACTTAACGCAAGACAGCATCCCGGTGCGGCGTCCCAACTGGCTCGATTGGCATAACATCAAACAGGATCAGGCGGCGCTCGACCGCCGGACCTTCGGAGGAGATTTTGCCGGTTCGCCATTACGACTGGATCGCGCATTTTGCCCGCCGGACGCCGGACAAACTGGCGGTGGTCGACCTTGCCAGCGAGCGCCGGCTTAGCTACGCGCAGTTCGACGCGCGGATTTCGCATCTCGCCACGCATCTGCGCGACTGCTTAAAAATCGCGCGCGGCGACCGGGTCGCGGTGCTGGCGCTCAACACCACCGACACGCTGGAGGTGCAGTTCGCCTGTGGGCGCATCGGCGCGGTGTTCCTGCCGCTGAACACCCGCCTCACCGTGCCGGAGCTTTCGTACATTGTCGGCGATGCCGCGCCGAAGCTGATGATCCATGACGCCGAGTTGGCGGATCTCGCGCTTGCTGTTGCGAAACTATGCCAGGTCAACTCGGCGCTGCTGCTCGGTGCGGGCGGCTCCTATGAAGCCGCGATCGCGGCGGCAAAACCGCTCGACCAGGTGGAAATCGTCACCCTCGATGACATGTCGACGATCATGTATACCTCGGGCACCACGGGCCAGCCGAAGGGCGCGATCATTACCCACGGCATGACGTTCTGGAATTGCGTCAATCTCGGCGGTCCGGCCTATATCTCGCCGTCGTCGGTGCTGCTCACCGTGCTGCCGCTGTTCCACACCGGCGGGCTGAATTGCTACACCAACCCGGTGCTGCATGCCGGCGGCACCGTGCTGATCATGCGCGCGTTCGATCCCGGCCTGGCGCTGCGATTGATCAGCGACCCATCTCACCGCATCAACACGTTTTTCGGCGTGCCCTCGATCTATCAGTTCATGGCGCAGCATCCGGCGTTTGCCGGCTCCGACTTCAGCCGCCTCGTCATCTGCGGCGTCGGCGGCGCGCCGATGCCGGTGCCGCTTCTGAAAGTGTGGGAAGAGCGCGGCGTCGCCTTGCAACAGGGTTACGGCATGACCGAGACCAGCCCGGCGGTATTGACGCTCGACCGCGAGGATGCCGTGCGCAAGGCGGGCTCCTCCGGCAAGCCGGTGCTGCATACGGAAGTGCGGATCGTCCGGCCCGACGGGGCGGATGCCGGGGTCGGCGAGCTCGGCGAATTATGGGTCAAGGGACCGAACATCACGCCCGGCTACTGGAACCGGCCGGACGCCAATCAATCCTCCTTCACCGATGGCTGGCTGCACACCGGCGACGCCGCGCGCATCGACGAAGAAGGTTTTTACTACATCGTCGACCGCTGGAAGGACATGTACATTTCCGGCGGCGAAAACGTCTATCCGGCCGAGGTCGAGAACGTGCTGCATCAGCTCGCCGCGATCGCGGAAGCCGCTGTCATCGGCATTGCCGATGCGCAGTGGGGCGAGGTCGGCATGGCGATCGTCGCCGTCAAACCCGGGCATTCGCTTACCGAGGCGGAGATACAGGCGCATTGCGAAGCCAACCTGGCGCGCTTCAAGCGGCCTTGCGTGATCCGGTTCGTCGAAGCCTTGCCGCGCAACGCCACCGGCAAGATCCACAAGCCGACGCTGCGCCAGAATTTCGGCATCCCCACAGCCACCGATAGCGCCAATGCCATTGCCTCCTGACCGCTCGCCCGCCAACAGGTCATCCATCTCCATTCCATGAAAGGTACTCGACGTGAACAACAAGAAACGGTCCTTGCTCGCCTCCCACCTGATCGCGGTCGCCGCCGCCACGGCGCTCTCGGTGCTGGCCACGCAAGGTGCGCTGGCGCAGAAGAAATACGACACCGGCGCCACCGACACCGAAATCAAGATCGGCAATGTCGAGGCCTATAGCGGGCCGGCTTCGGCCTACGGCATCATCGGCAAGACCGAGGACGCCTATTTCAGGATGATCAACGACCAGGGCGGCATCAACGGCCGCAAGATCAACTTTATCTCTTACGACGACGGCTACAGCCCGCCGAAGACGGTGGAGCAGGTCCGCAAGCTGATCGAGAGCGACGAAGTATTTTTGGTCTTCAACGCGCTGGGCACACCGACCCAGAATGCCGTCCAGAAATATCACAACGCCAAGAAAGTCCCGCAACTGTTTCTCGCCACCGGCGCCAGCAAGTGGAACGACCCGAAGGATTATCCCTGGACCATGGGCTTTCAGCCGAGCTACCGCGTCGAGGCCCGGATTTTCGCGAAATACATCCTGAAGACAAAGCCCGACGCCAAGGTCGCGGTGTTCTATGCCAATGACGACTTCGGCAAGGACTATGTCGCCGGGCTGAAGGAAATTTTTGGCGACAAATCGCCCAGCATCCTTGTCGCCGAGGAAAGCTATGAGACCACCGAACCCTCGATCGATTCCCATATCGTCAAGCTGAAAGGCACTGGCGCCGACGTGTTCGTCAATATCTCGACGCCGAAATTCGCCGCACAAGCGATCAAGAAGATGGCCGAGCTGGAATGGAAGCCGATGCATGTGATGACCGACGTCGCGATCTCGATCGGCGCGGTCATGAAGCCGGCCGGCCTTGAGGCTTCCGAAGGCATCCTGTCGGCCGGCTATCTCAAGGACGCCTCCGATCCGCAGTGGAAGGACGATGAGGGCATGAAGAAGTTCATGACGTTCATCGACAAGTACTCACCCGGCGCGAACATCTCCGACGCCAATCTGGTGTACGCCTATGCCGCGGCGCAGACCATGGTGCAGGTGCTGCAGCAATGCGGCGATAACCTGACCCGCGAAAACGTCATGAAGCAGGCCGCCAGCCTGAAGGACTTTGCGCCGGACACGCTGCTTCCGGGCATCAAGATCAGCACCAGCGCGACAGACTTTGCCCCGATCGAACAGCTCAAGATGATGCAGTTCAAGGGCGGCAAATGGGACCTGTTCGGCGACATCATCAGCGCGGAAACGGGGGGCTGAGAGCGGGGGCAGATACGCTATTTCAGATCGTCATTGCGAGTTTGGATGAAACGGGCGGTTTGTCACCTCTCCCGCGGGGAGAGGTGAAGAGCAACCCCGCCGCACACTTTCCTCGCAACATCGAAAATCAATGCCTTAACTCACTGTTTCTTCCTAGGAGCGAAGCGGACGACTCAATCCAGGCTCCGTCATTCCGGGATGCGCCGTCAGGCACAGGCCGGAATCTCGAGATTCCGGGTTCGATGCGGAGCCTGTCATCGGGCCGCGCTTTGCGCGGACCCGTTGGCATCGCCCCGGAATGACGGTTATGGGTTACGCGCGGAGCCTGTCATCGGGCGTGCATTCGCGCGACCCGTTGGCCCGCAACGACGGAATGCAGACACAAGGCCGCGTCCCCTACTTCGCCTCAAACACCGCCGTAATCGCGGCCTGGGCCTGTTGCTGAATCTGCCGCAGATGCTGCTGGCTGATAAAACTCTCCGCGTAGATCTTGTAGACATCCTCGGTGCCGGAAGGCCTCGCGGCAAACCATCCGTTTTCCGCCACCACCTTGATGCCGCCGAACGATTGATTGTTGCCGGGAGCGGCATTCAGCGTCGCGCGCACCGGCTCGCCGGCAAGCTCCTTGATGGCGAGTTGCTCCGGCGACAGTGCCTTCAGCAGATTCTTTTGCGCGACCGTCGCGGGCGCGTCGATCCGCTCATAGAACGGCACGCCCAGTTCATCGGTGAGACGATCGAACAACTGACTGGGGTCTTGCTTGGTCCGCGCGGTGATCTCGGCGGCCAATAGACCAAGGGTGATGCCGTCCTTGTCGGTGGTCCACACCGAGCCATCGCGCCGGACGAATGAGGCGCCGGCGCTCTCCTCGCCGGCAAGACCGAACGACCCGCCGATCAGGCCATCGACAAACCATTTGAAGCCCACCGGGGTCTCGACCAGTTTGCGGCCGAGTTTTGCCGCCACGCGATCGATGATCGCGCTGCTGACGACCGTCTTGCCCACGGCGCTGTCCTTGCTCCAGCCCGGGCGGTTCTCGAACAGATAGGCAATCGCGGCGGCGAGATAATGGTTCGGATTCATCAGCCCGTTGGAGCGGGTGACGATGCCGTGCCGGTCGGCGTCGGTATCGTTGGCGAAAGCGACATCGAACTTGTCGCGCATCCCGATCAGCCGCGCCATGGCATAGGGCGACGAGCAATCCATCCGGATCTTGCCGTCCCAATCGGCCGTCATGAACCGAAACGTCGGGTCCACCGTGTCGCTGACGATGGTCGCGGCAATGCCGTACCGCTCGATGATGGGCTGCCAGAAATGCACTGCCGCGCCGCCCAGGGGATCGATCCCGATTTTCACCCCCGAGGCGCGGATCGCCTCCATATCGATGACGTTGGCAAGGTCCGCCACGTAGGGGCCGATGTAATCGTAGCGGTGAACGCACCTGGCCTTGTGGGCGCGGTGATACGAAATTCGATGCAAGCCCCTCAAGCCGTCTTCCAGAAATGCGTTTGCGGCGCGCTCGATTCCCGTCGTGACGTCGGTGTCGGCCGGTCCGCCATTTGGCGGATTGTATTTGAAGCCGCCGTCCTCGGGCGGATTATGAGACGGGGTGATCACGACGCCATCGGCCAGACCGGTTGTCCTGTTCTTGTTGTAGGTCAGGATCGCATGCGAGATCGCAGGCGTCGGCGTGTATCCGTCGCGCTCGTCGATCATCACGGTGACATCGTTGGCCGCAAATACCTCGAGCGCGCTTGCGAAGGCGCACTCCGCCAGAGCATGCGTGTCGATGCCGATGAATAGCGGGCCGTCGATCCCGCTTTGGCGCCGATGGTCGCAGAGCGCCTGGCTGATCGCCAGAATATGCGCCTCGTTGAAGGCGTTGTTGAAGGCCGAGCCGCGATGCCCGGAAGTGCCGAACGCCACGCGCTGCGACGGGATCTTGGGATCCGGCTTGTTGGAGAAATAGGCCGTCACCAGCCGCGGCACATTGACCAGCATCGATGCCGGTGCGGGTTTGCCGGCGAGGGGGTTTGGTTCGACGGCCATTGATCTCTCCTTCTTCAATTGAATCAGACTCTAGCCCGGCAAGAACAAGGCGAACGGCTCCTCGGCGATGCGCCGCAGATGCTCGCGATAGATCGCGTAGCTGGCGTCACCAGGCGAAACCCGTCCGAACGCCGGACTCAAGAACGCCTCGATCCGCAGAAGCGCGATGGGCGCCGCAATCGGCGTCAGCAGCGAGCCCCGCCCTGCCAGCAGCGTGGTGATGATGCCGTACATTTCGCCGGCCCTTCTTGGAAGCGACGCCATGATGAGGCGATGCTGGCCGTGCCGGTTGGTGATGAGATAGATGTGGCCCGACTGGTTCGGCACCGCGACTTCGCCGAACTGGGTGTAGGCCGCGTCCTGTCTTTCGCTTTCACGGAACACCAGCGATGAAACCGCGGGATCCCAGGCGATCTCGGTGCGATAGGCGTAGATCGCGTCCTTGTCGCCGAACGACGGCCGCACCGTGACATAGACGCCTTCGAGCCACTCAACCGACCGGCGCGAGTAAGAGCCGAGGCCGTCGGGGGAGATGTCGCCGTTGACCGGGACCGCGGCCGGCGCGCTGTCCTGTCCCTTGTCCTGTCCTTTGCGCAAGGAGACGCCGAGCGCCTGTTCGAGCCGCACGGTGGTCGCGAGCGTGAACGGGCGGCGGCCGCCCAGCACCTTTTCCAGCGTCGAGAGGCTGAGCTTGGCCTGCTCGGCAAGGGACTGCCGGGAGATGCGACGCCGCGCGATTTCCTCGCGAATGGTCTCCGCCACCTGCCGGCTTTGCTCGGCGGAAAGCTGCTTGTCCGGCGTCAGCATCGTCACCCCTTTTCGAATTCCGCCATCCTAGCAGACGCACAATTCATCACAAAGCCGCACAAAACCGCCCCGGCCGCGGCGCGCCGAAGCGGCTCGCGGCTGAACATTACCGATCATTCCGCTCGCGCCAGGACAGCCGGTTCCGCACAAACGGCAGGCGATGAAACCCCGCGGGAGTTAGCGAAATGACCACATGCGATGAGATTGAAACCGCCGAGAGCTCGGGCCTATGGCGTATCGTGAGACTGCTGTTGTTTTGTGTGATGCAGGGCGCCGCCGTCATCCTGGTCGGATTTTCGGCATTATTCCTGAGCTTCGAGCCGGTGTGGTCGGCGGAGAATCCGTCCGCAACCCTGGCGAGCCTCAGCGACGCGCGCTCCGGCTCCCTGCTCATGAAAACCGATGACGGCTATGCCGACGCGACCAGGCTCGGCATCGACGTCGATCTCACGGTATCGGGTCCCACGGTCCGCGCCCGCGTCACGCAGATCTTCCGCAACCCGACGAAAAACTGGGTGGAGGCGACCTATGTCTATCCGCTGCCGGCGGGCGGCGCGGTCGACACGCTCAAAATGGTGATCGGCGACCGCGTCGTGGTCGGCGATATCAAGGAGCGGCAGCAGGCCCGCATCATCTACGAGCAGGCGCAACGCAACGGACAAAAGGCCGCATTGACCGAACAGGAGCGGCCGAACATTTTTACCAACTCGGTCGCCAATATCGGTCCCGGCGAAACCGTGCTGGTGCAGATCGAATACCAGGAACCCGTGCAGCAGATGGGCAACGAATTCTCGCTGCGGGTGCCGATGGTGGTCGGCCCGCGCTACAATCCCGCACCGGTCGTGCAGAGCGTCGACTTTCGGCCCAACGGCGGCGGCTGGGGCGTGACGTCAAGCGATCCGGTGCCGGACCGCAACCGCATCTCGCCGCCCGTGCTCGATCCGGCCGAACATGGGCCGGTGAATCCAACCTCGATCACGGTTCGGCTGCAGGCCGGCTTCCCGCTCGGCGAAGTCAAGAGCCATCACCATCAGGTCAAGATCGACAGCCCCGACGACGGCACGCGCGTCATCAGGCTGGCCGAGGGCGTGGTGCCCGCGGATCGCGATTTTGAGCTGAGCTGGAAGCCCGCGGCGGAGAAGGCGCCGTCGGTCGGACTGTTCCGCGAGCACGTCGGCGATGCCGATTATCTCCTGGCATTCGTCACGCCGCCGTCGGTCGAAGCGGCCGAACAAAAGCCGCTGCCGCGCGAGGTGATTTTCGTGATCGACAATTCCGGTTCGATGGGCGGCACCTCGATCATCCAGGCCAAGGCGAGCCTGACTTACGCGCTCGGCCGGCTGCAGCCGAACGACCGCTTCAATGTGATCCGCTTCGATGACACCATGGACGTCCTGTTCCAGCATCCGGTGCCCGCCGATGCGGAGCATGTCGCTAACGCCAAATCGTTCGTCGGCGCATTGCAGGCCGAAGGCGGCACCGAGATGGTGCCGGCGATGCAGGCGGCGTTGACCGATAACGCTGCCGGCGACGCCAACACGGTTCGCCAGGTGGTGTTCCTGACCGATGGCGCGATCGGCAACGAGCAGCAATTGTTCGACACCATCACCGCGATGCGCGGCCGCTCCCGGGTGTTCATGGTCGGCATCGGTTCGGCGCCGAACACGTTCCTGATGACCCGTGCCGCCGAACTCGGCCGCGGCGCCTTTACCCATATCGGCTCGGTCGAACAGGTCGAGGAGCGGATGCGCGGCCTGTTCGCAAAACTCGAAAATCCCGCGGTGACCGGCCTTGCCGCGAAATTCTCCGAGGCCACCGCCGACCTCGCGCCGGCGGCGATCCCCGACCTCTATCGCGACGAACCGCTGGTTCTCGCGGCGAAACTCGACACGCTCAAGGGCTCGGTCGAGATCAAGGGCCGGATCGGCGACCGGCCCTGGGTCGTGACGCTTGCCTTGGCGAACGCCGCCGAAGGCAAGGGTCTCTCCAAGCTGTGGGCACGGCGCAAGATCGACGACGCCGAGATCGCCCGCACCCTGCGAACCACGACGCCCGAGGACGCCGACAAGACCATCCTGGCGCTGGCGCTGCAGCATCAGCTCGTGAGCCGGTTGACCAGTCTGGTCGCGGTCGACGAGACCCCAAGCCGTCCCGAAGGCGAAGCGCTCAAGCTCAGCGAATTGCCGCTCAACCTGCCGGCGGGCTGGGATTTTGCGAAGGTGTTTGGCGAGCGCCCAAAACTTGCGGCACCGCCGACCGAGCGTCGCGCCGACGCCGGCGACGCCCGGGTTCATCTCGCGGCCGCGAAGCGCATGCCCGTCGCCGTCACACCGGCGCCCGACACCGTCAAGTTGCCGAGGACGGCAACCGACGCCGAACTCAAGATGATCGCCGGGTCGATCCTGCTGGCGCTCAGCCTGATCCTGTTCGTGTTCAACCGACGTCAGATGTCCCCGAGTTGACGCCGGATGAAGGGAGGAGTTGTCCCCTCTCCTCCTCAAAGCGCGCGCGGCCTCCCACCAGGGCCGCGCGCGCAGCTTTCTTCCTCCGTCATTCCGGGATGGTCCCAACGGGTCGGCGCTTGCGCCGCCCGATGACTGGCTCCGGACCAGGCCCGGAATCTCGAGATTCCGGGTTCGATGCTGACGCATCGCCCCGGAATGACAGACACAATATTGAGATGCCCATGCCCCGCTTCACCGTACCGCTGCTTCTCGCGCTCGCCGGCCTCGTGCTGTTCGGTCAAGGCGCTTACATTCATGCCAAGGCGCTATTGGCGCAGGTTCTGCTGGAGCGCGCCTTTGCCGAGACCGTTGCCAGCGGGCGCGTGACAAAACCGTGGTCCTGGGCGGATACCTGGCCGGTCGCACGCATCGAGGTGAGGCGGCTTGGTGCCAGCGCTATCATGCTGGCCGGAAGCAGCGGCCAGGCGCTTGCCTTCGGGCCGGGTCACGTCGAGCTCACGCCCAATGCGGGCGAGCGCGGCGTGGCGGTCTATTCCGCGCACCGCGATACGCATTTCCGCTTTCTTAAGAATGTCGCAATTGGCGACGAGATCGATATCATGCGAAACGACGGCCGCACCTTCCGCTATCGCGCGGACGGTGCTGCGGTGGTGCGTTTCG
>Ga0209839_10000109_pt1 | contig 37129 bp, 31 predicted proteins | sample OrgsoiDNA2013050_FD_185800 | JGI IMG/M metagenome (GOLD analysis project Ga0209839, IMG submission 185800) | Permafrost soil microbial communities from the Arctic, to analyse light accelerated degradation of dissolved organic matter (DOM) -... | ecosystem: Environmental > Terrestrial > Soil >... | reverse complement strand
CGGCTGGTCCCGTTATGCCGCGTCGATCAGCTCAGTCAGCTCATCGAACAGGAGAGACGCACTGCACGCGGCATAACGGGGAGGTCGGCAGAAACCTCGACGTCGGTGGCATCCAGGTCGATGGTGACCGGCCCCCCGGTCAGCGCCGCGGCCCGCTCTGGCGGCAGCAGCGCCAGCATCCGCCCGGTGACGGCCGCGACACCGGTCTCCACGGCCTGCCACTGCCCGCCGGTGATCCGGCGGGCCAGCCCGGCGGCGGTGGTCGAGGACAGTCCCGGCACCGGCGTGACCTGCTGCCCGGCCGCATCGGCGCGCTGGCGGTCCAGCCCGGCCATAAAGTCCTCCCCGGCCAGCTGCGCCGCCGCGATCCCCGCCAGCAGCTGCCCGGCCCCGAAGCCGCGGTCCCGCATCTTGACCGGGCCGACCGCCGTATCCAGCGCCTCGATCACGCCCAGCCGGTCACATAGCTCGCTGATCACGGCCAGCCCCGCGTTCGCGGTCAAAGCCGCATCCGGCGCGCCGATCCGCACCTGCCGGCGCTTCCGCTTCCCGCCGCGTATCCTGGCCACCAGATAGGTGCCTTCCTCGCTGAGATGATTTTCACTTCGCAATGATCATCATCCCAGGCCAGGGCGGCACCTATCGGCATTTGCGGGCTCGCGTCACCCACTTACTCGCGGATTCGGGTCAGACAGGTCGCTTGGTCAGGGTTTTGCGGGCCATGCGAGGCGGCCGCGACGGCGAAGAGGGCGAGGACAACAAATGTGGGCTGTCCGCCGTCAACAGCCGTGAAGGGGTGCCTTCGTGAGCGGGACAGATCTCAGTCGGGATTGCCTGGTGACCCGTCGTGAGGTGGCGGCGGCGTGTGGAGTAGCCGTGCAGGCGGTGTCGAATTGGATGTCGCGTCATGGGGACTGCCCGAGGCTGGTGAGCCGCGACGGGCGTGAAGGCTTCATACGTCAGGAGATGGCGTCATGGTTGGACGGGCGGGCGGTCCCCGCGAACGGTCGTGTGGATGGTGAGGCATCGCAGGTCACCTTCGGTGACAGGTTCCGCGCCCGACTCGGGCTGCCGGCCTTCGATCGGCCGCCGTCGCACGTTTCCGGAGGGGCTGATGGGCAGGCGATCGATGACATCGAAGTGACCGGATGGGTGGACACCGCCCTATGGCGGTCATTGGAGAAGTTGGGGCGGAGCATCGATCCCGGCACGTACCGAGACGGTCTGGCCGGGCTGCTGTGGTTGCGCCAGGCCGATCCAGACGGGTGGCGTCAAGTGCGCGTAGGTTCGCGCACTGCGGACGGAGCCTTGTCGGTATTCGCGCGCGTGTGGAGTAGGGCAGCCGGTTCGCTGGGCTCTGCGCCACTGACGCAGTCTGACTCGGCGCAGCGGTGGTGGACGCGGTATCTGCCAGCGGTTGTCGCTGCAATCGAGGACGGATTGAGCTTGGCTGCCGGCTCTGCGGCAGCAGGTTCGTGTCCGCAACCCTCGAATGCGCAGCTGCTGGACCTTCTTCTGGAACGGTTCGCCGCAGCTGAAGGGGCGCTGGAGGGGGAGTTCCTCACACCCCGCAGCGTTGCCGCGCTCATGGCTCGCTTGGCAGACCCCAGACCGGGAGATCGCGTGCTGGACCCATGCTGCGGAACCGGCGAATTGCTGCTGGCAGCCGGAGCGGCACGAGAGGCCCTTCCAGCGGCTGGAGGCAAGCAGCATCGAGTTGCGGTCCATGTCGGCAACGACGAGAGGCCAGAGCCAGGGGACGCGAGCGGTGTTCGCGAAATCCTGCGCGGATGGGCGGTGGGAGAGCACGCCTGGCGCGTAGCCCGGCTCAGGGCCGCGACACACGGCGTGCGCGTAAATCTTGGGTCCGGGCCATGGGATGGGCTGGAGCACGCCGGGGAAGTCCCGGGCGAGTACGACGTGGTGTTGTCCAACCCCTCGTTCCGCACGCCAGCCTGGGCAATGCAGGACCCGCGGATTCCTGGCAACTGGCCATACGGCGACCCCCGGTCGGCCGACGTTGCCTTCGCCTGGGTACAGCTCGTGGTGCAGCATCTGGCCCCAGGCGGTCGGGGTGTGCTCGTGATGCCGAGCAGCGCGACGGATTCTGCGCGCCTGGGAGATCAAGCGATCCGTCGGGCGTTGGTAACGCGCGGGGTGGTGCGTGCTGTGGTTGGACTGCCGGCCGGCCTGTTTCATGAGACTCGGACGCCGGTGACGCTGTGGGTGCTAGGCCCGCCTGGAGAGGCCCGGCACAACGAGGTACTCACGGTGGAGGTGACCACGGACATTTCACGAGCCAGCCGAGGCACCCTCACCCTGCACCCCCAGGTGATCGATCGCGTGGTGAAGTCCTACCAGTCCTGGGCAGAACCAGAGCCCTTGTCGAAGTTGACTCCATGCCCGGATCTGCAGGACGCCGGCTTCGCCGCCGCGGTGCCCATCCCGCAGATCGCGGAGAACGCCTTCAGCCTGAATCCCCGGGCCTATCAAAGAACGGCCGATGGCCATCCCGCACGAGGCCGCCGGGAGGCTGTCAGCCTCGCGGCAAGCCGCCTGGCCGCGGCAAAAGCACGAGCTGTCGCTGCGGATGAGGCACTGGAGGCATACCTCAAGGAGTACCTCTGATGGACACCCTGGTAGGGGTAGTGCCCGACGACTGGACGGCATGGACCCTCAAGAAGGCCTGCGACATCCAGACCGGCCCATCAGGCAGCGTCACCCGAACCAACCAGAAGACGACGACTGGTGCCGGGATCGCTGTGATCTCGGCACAGAGCATCGGAGACCTCGTCATCGACGTCAACCGGCTAGATTGGGTTGACCAACGCACCGCCGAGCGCCTTCGCCGATTCCGCCTCAACCTGGGCGACATCGTGATCACGCGAATAGGCCTCGAACCGCGCCACGCCCTGATCGGGAACGATCACGCAGGCTCGCTCCTCGGCGGGTCGTGCCTGCGGCTGCGGGCAAGACCCGGCCTGCAACCGGGGTACCTCAGCCGCTACCTAGAACATCCGGCTGTCCGAGACTTTCTCATGAGGCAGGTCGGCCGAACAGTGGTTGCTACCATCAATGGATCCAGGATCGGCCAACTCCCTGTGATCTTCCCGCCTGATGCCGCGCAGCAGCGCCGGGTTGTCGAGGCCCTCCATCTCGTAGAGCAAGATATCCACGCCCACCGCGAGATTGTCCGCGAAGGCATCGCTCTGCGCCAAGCGCTGTTGACCGCGCTAATGGCAGGAGCAGGCACGGAGGCAACCGTATGAGGCCGGCGGGCTCGGCCGTCGAGGCAGCTTGGACGCAAGACCGCCAGGCCATTGGTGGACCATTAGCCAAAGCGGGCCGCTTTGCTTGGAGCGAAGAACCGGGATCACTCAACTGGCTGGCAGCGTATATGGGGGCTCATGTCGGCGGGGGATCGACCCCATTACCCCATACTGCTCTATAAGCTACAGCGCCGAGATCAATCTCTAGTATCCAGGTGCCACAGAAACGGGCAGGCCTGAAGCACCATGCGCCAACTGTGACCTTACGGTGCAGGCGCGGGCAAGACGCGACCAGTCCCGCTTGCCGCCTGCGCCGTTGTTGCTGTGGGCTTGCCGGATCGCGGGGAGCCATACGAGGTGGGCTGTCGTCGCGTACACATGAAGCTATGGTGACATCCGATCAAGAAGATCAGTCAGCCGTGCAGGCGGCCGCTGAAAGCCAGCTTCTCGGGCTGATCCCGCGGAGGCTCGGGCCACGGACCACTGGGCCCCTGCCCAGCCACATGCACAGCACCCTGAAGCTGGCGCTGGGTTGGCAGCAGATAGGCGCATACGCTCAGTTCTGGGAATCGGCCGGGGCTGAGGAGAACAGGCTGTACGAACTTGCCGGATGCAGGGCAGGTATCGGGGAGCAAATCGGTCTCGCGTGCACGGCTGAACGGGACTACCTCGGCTGGGAGCAGATGAAGCTCGAAGGGGTGGAGGCTGTCGAAGCTGAGATGGCCAAACGCGCGCTAGCCGAGATTTTGGCGCACTATGTGCTTGGCGCCGGGCACGGCGTGATCAACCTCGCGGCTCGTACAGTTGCCCTGGATGAAACGCTCAAAAATGGCCTGCAGGCCAAGTTTCATACCGAATTCCCTCCGTTGTCCGAGCGGCGGAAAGACTGGCTGTCGGCAAATCTCGCGACGGCGAAGAGCCTCCAGGCCATCGCACGTACCTCGCTAATGCCCGAGATCCAAATTGTTGCTGACCCCGTCCTCGCCCTGGTCGATTCGCCCGAATGGGAGCGCCTCAGCGACGCTCGCGGCTCTGACTTTCATCGGTGGAGGGTGCAGACGGACGGCATCGTCGGGGTCGCTAGTACGGCAGCCGCCATTGGGGTTGTGACCTGGGGCCGGGCGTGCGGGCGCTGGTTCGACATGGGGCAGCCGCCTCGCGATCATGCGGTTTGTGAAGACAACTAGATCGAAGGCGGCTGCTGCCGCAAGGATAAGTGCCGGGCTGGGCCTGCGGAAACGCGGTGAGCTGCTGGAGCTGATGCGGCCGTCGTTCGTCCGGGCGGGGACGTGGCTGCAGGCGGGGAAGTACCTGGGCGCGGTGATGAGCGGCCTGCCGAAGCGGAACGGGTGGAGCATCGCCCGGCACGTCGGGGACCGGACTCCGGACCGGACGCAGCGGCTGCTGAACCGTGCGGCCTGGGACACCTTCGCCGCGATGGGCGCGGTGCGCCAGTTCGCGGTGTCCGGCCTGGATGCGGCCGCCGGGCGGTCCGGCCGGCAGCGTGGCCTGCGGATCGGGGCGCTGGACGAGACCGGGCAGGAGAAAAAGGGAATCGCCACGGCGGGGGTGCAGCGGCAGCACATGGGGTGCGCCGGCGGGGTGGAGAACGGGATCAATACCGTGCACCTGTCGTATATCCGGGAGCAGACCGGGCACGCGCTGATCGGCGCCCGGCAGTGGATCCCCGCCGGGCACATCGCTGACCCGGTGAAGTCCCTGCTGACCGCGCTGCCGCCGGACCTGGTGTTCCGCACGAAGGGGCAGCTGGCCATCACCATCCTGGCGGATGCGTTCGCCGGCGGCCTGGAACTGGACTTCGCGTGCGGGGATGAGGTCTACGGAAACTGCACCGGCCTGCGTGCTTTCCTGGAAGACCGCCAGCAGGCATACGTACTGCGGGTGCCCTCGAATTTCCGGCTCACGCTGGCCCGCGGAACTACGCTCACCTGCGCAGAAGCGGTCAGGAAGCTGCTGCGGGCCACGCGGCGCTGGGAGATCCGCTCCGCCGGGAAGGGATCGAAGGGGGACCGCTGGTACGGATGGGCGTGGCTGGCGGCCGAGTCGCCGCGGCACTACCTGCTGGTCCGCCGCCACGTCAGGACCGGTGAGCTGGCCTTTCACTACTGCTACGTGCCCGAGGGCCAGACAGTCACCCTGACCCGGCTGGTCCGCGCCGCCGGGCTGCGGTGGCCCGTGGAAGAGGATTTCGAGTTCGGGAAGGACTGCTTCGGGCTGGACCAGTCCCAGGTCCGCCTCTACACCGCGATCGCCCGGCACACCGTGCTCGTCATGGCCGCCCTGGCCATCTGCGCCGTCACCGCCGCCCAGCTCAAAGACCGCACCGACACCCAGCTGCCCCCGCCGCGAAGGCCTGACCAGCCCCCGCCACCCGACCCCGGGATGATCCCGCTGACCGTCCCGGAAATCCAGCGCCTGCTCGCCGCCAGCCTCGCCCGGCCCTGGCCACCCGGCCACGCCGACCACTGGTCACGCTGGACCCGCCGCCACCAGGCCCGCTCACGCTGGTACCACCAGCGCGCCAGACTCGCCAGAAACCTCAAGATCACACTGGTCAGCTAGCCAATGGCGGCTGCCGTACTAGGCGGTCTCCCTGGAAGAAGGGCGACGGCGTACGGAGCCTCGAAATCGGAAGCGGCCAGCCACTCGGAAAGAATGCCCAGGCGAAGCTTGCAGCGGAGACGCTGAGGATCGCGGTGGCCGCGCGTAACGAGCTCCTCGATGCTGCCAGGGCCTTCGAGCCGGTGTTCGCCGGCGCTGTATCAGCGACAACACGTCTGACTATCGGCGACGATACCAGCGGCTAGACCTGTAATGCGCCGGCCTAGCAAGACTTCCTTCCGAGCTAGACGCCGAGTCGAATCCGGATATCACCTAGCAGTCGACTCCTTCCCGCTCCCATGCGGGAGGATACCGATGGCGAGATGCTGGCGGCAGCGATCCGTCCCGTATACCGACAGGTAGCCTGGCGTCTGTTCCCGGACGTCGGCATGCCTTAGCTGGTGAGTCTTGAAGCCGGTTCTTTCGGCCTAGCGTCGATGAATCGCGGCGTGACCGTGTGCCCGGACCTCGCCTGGTAGGCCGCGCATAGTTCGCGGACGAGTTCAAGGCGCTCAGAGCACAGGTCGCGATCGGTGAAGCCGACGCACACGTAGTAGGCGCAGTTGACCTGCTCGCTGGTCAGGTACTGCGGTAGTTGAGTCTTCGCGCCCCGCCGGAGCTTAGAGCTCGAAAGGAGCTTGACCTCGATTAGGGCTCTACGATGCCATCCGGCGGAGAACTTAAAGTCGACCGGGCCTCGGCCGGCATTCGCCTCTCGCGCCATGTCGACATCGGCGAACTCGCACAAGATGCCCCACATCGTGGCGGCGATCGCCTGAACGATCTTCTCGCCGCGCGGCTGGGTCATTCGGTCATCCCACAATGCCCGCCATAGATCACTGTCCTCTACGGCATGCTGAAAGCGGTCAACCAGGATCCCGACCCAGGAGCGAAAATCCTCCATGGTCGGCTGGCCTACGGGTTCTGCTGTCGTTGCGGCTGCCCGCGCCACGGCCCGGCCCGCGCTGAGCCAGCGCACCTCGGCTTGCACGTCGCGGGTCGCTGCGCCGAATGCCGGGTTGGTCAGGGCCGTGAAGGATCGGACGGCTTCCGGACCGAGCCTCTGCGCGGAGGGGATCAGCATCTTCCAGCCATCGCGGGTGTATTCCACCGCGCTTTGGGTGACGTGTGCCCAGTACGTAACTTTAGTGTCCGGCTGGCGAATTAGGAGCACTACCGGCAGGGAGTGTCCAAGCCAGTACAGAAGCTGAGCGTTGCTACCGCGGTACAGCCATCCGTCTTCTACGGCCTCAGAGAAAAAGGCATCACCGGCCTTAAACACCAAAGCGATCATCCGCCCGGAGCAGAACCCGTCGTCGACCGCTTCCACCTGCGCGTCGATACCGAGGTCTGTAATCCTTTGCGGATGGAACAGCCAGCCCCACCTGCTGAACTCCATCTCAGCCGCAGCAACTGCGCTCCGCTCGGCTGCCGCGGCGGGCTCATGGAGCCGCATCGGTCCTCCTCCCGGCAAAGACAGCCAGACTACACGCTCACTCGTATCTGCTTCTATCACCGAGCAAATCAGCCAACTGGCGACGGAGCGTCCAGGTGGATACTTACGGAGTGATTGCACCTAACCCTAGAATTAGATGCCCAAGAAGTATGTGCAGCCATCCGGGGTCGCGCACCGTTCAGAATCCTCCTGCCTGAGCCGCGATGCCCTGTCCGCTCCCGTACGGGGCCAGGCACCGCGGGCCGGTGCGCACGCTGCGCAGCCACCGGTATGGTCTCGTCGGCCACGTTGAGCGGTCCCCTCTCTGCGACTAGGTCGCGACTGACGAGCAGGACTAGAGCCTGGGAACCGGAATCAAGGTGTCCCCGGCATCTGCCCGATCGCACAGCCGCGAAGATAGGGCTGCCGGTGCTCATGGCTCTCTCGCGACCCGCTGATCTTGGCGCTCCTGGTCACGTGAACGACTGGCTGCCCATCGTGACGCTCGCGCCAGTGCTCACGGGAAGACGCCTTTCCGGCTCGATCCCGGCGGCAGGGGTGATTGCTCGTCGGATAGTTCGTCTACGACAGTGATGTCGAGGCGGTCATGGCCTGCCCTGAGTAGTTCATGCAGCGCTGTCCGCTCGGTGAGCGACCGTTCTTCCGCAGGCCATCGGCGGGCGCCCGCGGAGATGCGGCCGTTCGCGTCAGGCGGCCGGTTGCCGGTGGCGCTCCAGTTTCTGAGCCGGGTGAAGGCGATCAGGTCAACATCGGTGACTTCCTGCCGGTCCGGGTCAGCGAGGCTGCCGTAGAGCGAGACGGTCTCGATGACGTGGGTTGAGCACGGGTCGCAGTTCACGGCCCGGGCGCGATCGAGGAAGCCGTCCAGGAGCGCCTCGGCGGCGGCTCGGGATATCGGGGAGCCGATATGGGCCTTCGCAAGCTGCCTGCCGTCCGGGCTGGTGAGGTGCCATAACAGCAGCGGCTCAGCGCCGTCTTCCTCGCTGGGAAGCCACGCGCCGTCCAGGCCGTCAGCCAGCTGGCCGGTGTGGCGGGTCAGGTACCCCCCGCCTTCCATGGCCAGAAGCAGCGCGCGGGCTTCCGGCGGGCTGACCCGGAGTTCTCGGGCGAGCACGCCGGCGCTGCACCATTGCCATGCATCCACCGTGCGCGCAGCGTGCCCAGCCTGTACGGCCGGAAAGCCGCAGATCTGATCCCCATGCTTCAGCAGCACGTCAGCCATCATGCCTCCTGTTACCCGCCATCCGCTGTGAACACCTGGATGGGGGCCGGCGACGCTGGCGGTGAGCACGGGGCGGATGCGCTGGCGGGCGTGGTGCCCGTCAGTGTGCGGCGACATGGTGAACATCGGCGTGGCGGGGCTGGTCGCGGGCCGTTTTCCGGCGCGGATGGTGTTCATGGTGTCGTTGCGGTGTGATCTTGGCGTTCTGGCTTGCCGGGCAGCTGCCGGCCGGGCATGCTGCAACACCAGCTGCCTCTTGGCGGGGGCCGCCCGGGGCGGGCAGCCTGGCCCGGTGACCGGGATCAGGATCTTCTGTGCTGCTGTGCGCCGATGCCGCCGGGGCTGCTGCTGCCCTGGCGGGCGGCCAGCTGGCCTGCCCGTGCGGGCAGGGACGGCTGGCACTGTGGGGGCGTGCGCGCCAGCGGGTGATCGAGCTGCCCGGGGGCGTGTGGGCGCGGCTGCGGCCTGCCCGGGCGCGGTGCCGGGCCTGCGGCCGGACCCAGGCACTGCTGCCGGGCTGGTGCGCACCGCGGCGGGCACACGGCATCGCGGTCATCGCCACAGCCGCGGCCGCCGCGCTGGAGGGGACAGGCTGCCGGGTGATCGCCGCCCGCCTGGGCGTGCCGGCCGGCACCGTGCGGGGCTGGCTGCGCCGCCTGCGTGCCCGCGCTGAGCCGCTGCGCTGCCACGCCACCCGCCAGCTCGCCCGCTTCGACCCGCACGCCTGGCTGCCGGGCCCGGCAGGCTCCCCGCTCGCGGACGGGCTCGCCGCGCTGGCCCCCGCCGTGCACGCCGCCCGCATGCGCCTAGGCTATGGCCCGGACCTCACCTGGCCGCTGCTGGGCACCCTGGGCCTGGGACATGCCTTCATGCCCGCCCCTGGCGGCTGATCAACCTCGCCATCCCGGGCACCACCATGCCCGCATCCCCCGCCAGGCCCGGCCGCGCCACTCCCGGTGACCGCTACGGCCGCCGCGGTGACGAACCCCGCGACAGCATGAGCATCCCGCCGACAGCATGAATACCAGTCACACACCACACGCCCGGTATGCCCGATTCTGCATGCTCACCACGAATGACGCCTTCGTGCTCATATCGAATGACGGGCAACACCTGCAACCGGGCGGGCGGTGACTGCATCCGATGGATATCGGTTCCTGGACTGGGCCGGATTGGTCAAGGCAATACCGAACGGGGCTTGTCTGGCTATGGTCAGGAACATGCCTGTCCAACTTCCGCGCCTCGCGAAGCTGCTGGGGGCAGCAGTTGACGAGGCTACCGCTGAGCACATTGTCGGACTTGTCGCGAAGAGGGTGCCAGAGGACGCTGAACTCGACTACAAGAGAGCGAATCAGTACATCGCCAACAACGAAGGAGCTGACGAACTCGCCAAGGATGTTTCGGGCATGGCCAATGCCCGTGGCGGGCTCGTCATCATTGGCATCGAGGAAGACGAGCAGGCCTGCGCTGACAAGGCCACGCCAGTAAAAGTGAGCGACAAGATAACCAGTCAGATGGAGCAGATAATCCGCTCGCGGGTGATCCCGTTCCCGAACGGCACCTCCGTGCGGGCCGTTGAGGACCCGGATAACCCGGGAACCGGTTTCTACCTCATCACGGCCCCCAGAAGCCCTCTCTCCCCGCACGCCGTCAGGTCCACCGGCATGTCCTCCAGGCCGCGGTACTCCTACGCGCACCGGGGCGGGAGCACCACGCGGTGGCTGGAAGAAACAGAAATCGCCAGCGCATACCGAGACCGGTTCGCGCTCGCCCGCGACCACTCTGATCGCGCTCTGCGGTCCTTCGAAGACAGCCCCTTCCCGCCGCCGAACCAGGTCAGCGCCACGGAAGTCTGGCTTGAGCTGGCTGTCATACCTTCCGTGCCAGGCAGTAACCGGCTCGATACGGGATACATCCGCGAAGTGGAAGAGTTCCTCGGCGCATTCCGCCCTGCCGCCCCGGTCCCCGGGCTGGCAGATGGCAAGTTCCCCACCGTCGCGCGCCGCAGGGTGCACCTAGACGGCGGCACCTGCCTCCTTGACCTCAGCACCGACGGTTCGGCATTCATCCGGGCGCACCTCGCCTGGCGCCCAAACCCGGACGCGCAAGCACCCGTACTCTGGTCGGTGTTCCTGGAATACCAGGTTCTCGGCGCCATCCACCTGGGCGCTGCCTACGCCGCGCACGCCGGCGGCTACGGGGACGCCGACATCCTTGCCAAGACGAACGGGACGTCATCGGTCTATCTGGAGACAGGCCGCATGGGCTGGGGCAGTTCCGCCCGGAACATTGTCAAGCGGACATCGGACCTGGCTGCTCACATCACAGTTCCCCTCGACGCCATCGCAGACGACCCGCGCGAACTGCACCTCGCGGCCAGGAGTATCGCCACTGACCTCCTGGCCGATTACGGGCAGGCCGGGACCCAGCTGCTGAAGCCCGATGGCGCTACCGCTTACGGGCTCCTCGAAACTGGATACCAGGGTCCACTGCGCACCTGGGCTGAGGCCAACGACAACAATCAGGCATAGACGGGCAGGCGCATGGCAAGCTGCAGCCATGCCGTCGGTCGGATCCTCAGACCCGAGGCGACTGCAGATCGCTACCCCGGCGAGATTCGAGCAGCGCCTGGCCAGGCCTGTGCGTTCTCAGTCCAGCTGCGCCGTTCTAAGCTGCCACGGCAAGGGTGTCCGGTGAAGGCATCTCGCCTAGATGAAGTGGCGGTTCGAGCATCGCGTATGCCAGCCTTGTGGCATGGGTGGGAAGAGCAGTTCCAAGTTAGGCAGCACCCAGCGCGCCCGATTTACGGTGATGGCCGTTTTTGCCGTTAGCGCTGGCTTGGCACTTTATCTGGCGAAGGGGCAGGGAGACCAGGCGCTGAGCACGGGTCTTGCTGTGGTCGGGCTTGGACTAGCAGCTGGTTCGGCGTATATCGGATGGGTCGCCTACATAAGCGGGCAGCCTGAGCTTGCGAAGGCAGATCCAGCGCGGCTGGCGGATCAGTTGGCGATCTCGGTAAGGCTGCAGTGGCAGGCTGAAGCTAGTATGCGGCGGTTAAATGAGCCGTATCCGCTGTCAGTTTCCTGGTCAGCCGCCGATCCCGTTCTGGCCGACCGATGGGATGTGCTGGCAACACTGGCGCGTACCGGGGCGGGCTGGCCGGAGCCACGGCCGAACAGTTGGGCTAACGGCCCGGCCGAGTTGGCAGGTCACGGGAACGAACTGTCCGCCACGCTGGCGAAGGTGCCGACGGGGCGGCTTGTAGTGCTGGGAGAGCCTGGCTCGGGCAAGACCACGCTCATGATCCGGCTCGCGCTGGACATGCTCATGGCCAGGCAGCCTGGGCGCCCTGTTCCGTTCGTGGTCCCGCTGGCCTCGTGGGATCCAGCTGAAGACCTGCGCTCCTGGCTCGCTGGTCAGCTGGCTGTTAGCAGTACAGGTGATCGCCCCATCGCGGAGGCGCTTATTGAGGCTGGTCTCATCATGCCGTTCCTGGACGGGCTGGATGAGGTTCCGGCTGTTGTCCGCGGCCTGGCCATTTCGCAGATTAATGATGGGCTCAGGCCGGGGGAGGTGGCTGTGCTGACCTGCCGGACAGATGTCTACAATCAGTCCATTACCGAGCCGAGGACTCCGGCGATGCGGTTTAGAGCGGCAGCCGCGATCCGGCTGGATCCGCTCACAATCGACGTCGTTAGTGACTACTTGGTCGCCGATGCGGGAGGACCTAGCGCGCGAGAACGGTGGGCGCCTGTGCTACGGGCGATGGAGTCAGGCGCTCCAGCAGGCCGTGCGCTGAGGACGCCGTTTATGGCCACGATGGCGAGGGCAATCTACAACCCTCGGCCAGATGAGCCCGCGGGTGTTGAGCGTGACCCATCTGAGCTGTGCTCGGGTGAGCTGACCAGCGCGGAAGCCGTCGAAGCGCATCTGCTCGACGCGTTGATACCTGCCTCCTACCGGGGCGCATCGCGGTGGACCGCCAAGCAGGCTGGACCGTGGCTTGCTTTTCTGGCACACCACCTTGAGGTCACGATCGGCGGTGTCAGCCTGGCCTGGTGGCTGTTGCGTCAGTCCACGCCCTTCGCTGATCATGATCCGGGGCCGCCGGGCCGCTTTCACCGCACGATCGCGACCCCCACGCCTCTCGCCCGGCTACGTCTCCGGCCACAAGGGGTCGTGCTAGCTATCCTGACCGGATCAGTGACCGGGACTGGAGCTGGCTTCCTCTCCGCAGCCGGCGGGGTGGCAGGAGTAACTACCCTGAGCCAGGCACGTCTGGTTGGCGAATCAACCGCAATAGTGATGGGGTCCATTATCTTTCTAGCCTTCGGCTTTATGCCTGTGAGGCGGGATCTTGGCGCAGCTACGCGCCCGCGAAAACTAGTCCGCACTGACAGGCGCATGACACTCATCGCAATGTTCACGCTGGCAGTCGGCGCAGCCGCCTCGCTTGTCCTCATGCCGGACATCTGGAACTGGCCGGTAACGCTCACGTTCGCTTTCGCCCTTGGGTTTGTGCTCGTTGGACTCACGAATCCGTGGCCGGCGTACGTGGCAGCCTCCGCCTACCTCGCGCTGCGAAAGATGCTGCCATGGCACCTGATGGATTTCCTGGAAGACGCCCATGAACGCGGAGTCCTGAGACAAGCCGGAGCTGTCTATCAGTTCCGGCACATCGAGTTGCAGCGACAGCTGGCGAGGAACTATCAGGAGCCGGACGTCCGGTGGTGGATGGCGCCACTCATGATCATAAACAGGCTGGAGCGGCAGGCGGCGGCCACGTATGCAGAGGAACGCGCGGTTCGGCTGAGCCGGCCATTTTCGGACCAGAAGTTAGGAAAACTCAGCAGCGCCGAGCCAGCTGGTGTCGACGCGTCTGACCTGACGGGGCCAAGGCGCGATTCTCGGTCCCGATAGTGATTGCCAGCCAGGACGTCACAGAGGCCTGTCCGCCACTGAGCGGATACTTATTTCCCACGCCGTTGCCCGGCCCCTGCTGCGCTTGCTTCCTGTTCTCGGCCTCGCTCGGCTGTGGGTCAGCGCAGTCGATCACTAGCTGGAATTCCCACGGCCATCGGTCTCTCCTCGGTGTTGGCAATGTGCCGCCGCCAGCATGCACGGACCAGTGACACTGACCCGCCCGCCCTGCGCCGGATCAACAGCCGTTCACACGCCGCAGCGGCAGCGGCCACAGGTGGCCGGAGGCATGCGGATTCACCGGCTCTCTTTGGGCAAGGGAGCGCCGGAGCATGCGCCTGTCCGGTTCGCTGACGTTTGCGATCCTGCGCACCCGCGTCGCGCTCGCCATCCGATGCTGGCATGGGGTGCTCCGCCTGGCGCCCGATGCCGTGATGGGTTCGCAGAGCGGGGAGCCGGGCGGGTGGTGTGTGCCCGGACTTGCCTGCTGCCCGGGCGTTACCCCGCTGCGCTCGCGGCTTCCGCTACGGCGAGGCGAGCGTGCTCTGGGAGTACGCCTCGATCGCGGAGCGCCCGTTGAGCTTGCGCTCCAGCAGTTGCTGTCGTACGGCGTCGGGATTGCGGTACTGGTCGCCGACGGCCAGGGCAGCCGCCCATGCGCGGACGGCGTCCCGCAGCCTGGGCAGCGTTCTCGCGGTGACGATGCGGGAGCCCGTTGGCGCTGCGGCGTACTGGTGGGGCTTGTTCGAGGGGTGGATCATGACGGGAACCGCGGATGCGGGCAGCTCGTACTGCTCCCGGAACCAACTCAGTGCCCCGGAGAGCTGGTCGAGGTCTTTCTTGCGGATGTAGTCGGTCACTGCCGCGTTCTTGCACTCGATGACGGCGTATGCCTGGCCGCCGAAGGCCCACAGGTCATCGGGTCCCCGCTTGAAGTCCCGTTCCGGTCGCTGGGTGACGAGCCCGAGGTGCGTACCGAGGTCGGCGACGGCCTGCTCGAACGGGTCGACCCGTGAGGGGTCGGGATCGAACGTGAGGCTGTCGAGAATGGCATTTACCCCGATGAGCAGGTCGGTACCGGAGGCGTACAGGCCGCCCAGGAATCCGGCGGCGGCCTCGGCCTGCTCACCGGCCCGGCCCGTCAGCCGCACGTAGGCAATGCCCTGCCGTGGGCGCAGCAGCGCCCGGTTATCGTCGAGGGCGGTGATCTGCTGTTTCTGCGCGCGGACCGGGTCGACTGGGTGCAGGTAAGCGGCGAGCTGCTGTTTCAGCCAGCCGCGCTCGCGTGGCTCGGCGGCGGCGTTGACGGCCATCTGCTGGGCATCGGCGGCCTCGGTGTAGCGCTGCTGGCTGGCGAGGTCGAAGGCGCGGCGCTGGTGCGCCGCGGTGCCGGTCACGGATCCGGAGCCGTACTTAACGCCTACGAGCGCGTTGCGGCTTGCGCGGACCCAGCCGGGGTTGCGGGTGAGGCACAGGATGCGAGAAGCGTCAGAAGCTACAGCCGAGCCCGTCGAGGAACTGAGCGAGCGGGGCGTCGAGCCAGGCATGCACCACGATCGCGTACCCGTGGGTATCTGCTTGCCGAGGGCATTGGCTATCACGGCAGCGGCGACGACGCCCAGGATCGCGTAGCGACGCGGGCCCAGGGAGAGCGGGAGCGGCCCTGATGCTAGTCCGCGGTGGATCGGGTATTCTTACTCGTGCCTCTTGAAACCTGGGCACGACGCGACTCAAGGCGCTAGAGGTGTGAACGAGCGGTAAGTGTTGCTCGTCTCTCTGAAACACTTGCGGTTGCGCGCCCGTTGCGCGAGTTCGAGGTCTGTAGCGTCGGCAGTCGCTCGGCATGGTCATCTACGCCTTGTAGGTGGTCGCGCTGAGCTGCCTGCATCGGTCGACCACCTGCCCTGACGGAGGGATGTGTCGACCTGTGGCAGACCACATTCAACTGGTCATCCTCGTTGTCTTTGCCTTGCTCATCCTGATCCTGGCTCAGTCTCGGGAGCTAATGAGGCAGATCGCCCGAACCGCGGAAGAGTGGCATCGTATGCGGGCAGCGCTGAAAGGCCGCTCCCACGCGACCAAACCGCACGAAGGCCGGGGCGCGTCCCATGACGCAAGCGACGACCTCGGCGGTGAGGAGGCGCAGGAGTCCGAATCGGACCGTCGGTAGCGTCCGGGTAGTGTCGCTGCGGCACCACCCTAAGGCAGCAGCGTGGAGTTCCGGCACCTTGCGGTGCCGTGAATGCGGTGCCGGGCGGCCCGCAATGCATTGTTGCATTGAGCGATAACCCTGTTCTCTGATCTACCAGATTAACGCGCGTGAGAACGCTTCCGGTGATTTCGATGAGATGACGGTCATCGCGGGGCTAGTCGGCCACCGGGACTGCCAGCGGCGCTGGTGCACCGCTGTAGCTCATAGGAAAGGTAATACCGCACATCCCGCAGGCATTCACCAGACGAAATCGGGGTCATTCGGAATCGCCTTCAATTATGCTAGAGCCCGGTGCAGGCGACTGTTGTGTGATTCTCGGCCGGCCGCTCAGCACGGTGTGGCTTGAGGTGACGACAGTGTTCGTGATGATCTGAATTATTTCAGCTAGCGCCTGATCGATGCTCGCGTTGCCTGCGCGGTACCATTTCCCGCGCTCCGGCGGATACGCCAACTGCTTAAGTATCCTGTCCGGCGTGTCCCTGAGGCCGAATGGAACGAAGATCGGGTGTGCTTTCATACCGTGCCCCGCCTGCCGGTCATAGGTCAGGGTGCTTGTGAACGTGCTATGCCAGTCTCTGTCATTAGGCATGCCATCGGTAAGGAAGAAGGCGCATGGCCTGTAAATCTTACAACCCCGGCCTCTCAGGCTTGCCGTGTCATGCTCAATGGACTGAGCCAGAGCGCGGAATGCTGCGCCGTAGTTGGCACCGCCTCCTGCGGTTAGTGCTGGAACCGCGGCCGTCCCGCTCACGCGCTCCAGCGGTGCGAGCACTTCAGCCGTATCCGAGAACGAGATAACGGACAGCTGCACGGTGTCGTCGACGACAGGATTGGTAACGACGGCTCGGCGTAGCTGTGCAATGCTATTGTGGGTGCCGATAACCTATGCCACCAGGCGATATTCATGGATCACGCCTCCGGCGCGGTCGCGCCGCCGGAGGCGGAAGTGGTCCAGGTCGATGACGGCGTCTGGCAGCGGGCGAAGCGGCGCGGCCTGGTTCAGGGTGCGGTGCGGCCGGTGCGTGTTGTAGAAGTCTTCGTACTCGCGCAGAACGGTCATCAGGTGGCGCTGGTTCCAGACCAGGGTCCGGTCCAGCAGCTCGCGTCGGCAGCTGCCAATCCAGCGTTCCATGATCGAGTTCATCCGCGGCGCCTGAACAGCGGAGCGGATGACCCTGACGCCAGTGGCCTGGAAGACGGCGTCGAACGCGGTGGTGAAGCTGGCGTCGCGGTCATGCAGGACGAACTTTGCCGGGGTCCCGGCGTCTTCCAGGTCCATCAGGAAGTTCCTGGCCTGCTGCACTACCCACGACTGGACTGGATGCTCGGTGGCTCCGAGGATCCGGATGCAGCGGGTGCCGTGCTCGATCACGGCCAGGACATGGACCTTCGTGCCATTGAGGAGATCGGCGGTGAAGAAGTCCAGTGCCAGGATCCCCTGCGCCTGGGACCGCAGGAACTCTGCCCAGCCCGGGCCGTCGCGGCGCGGTGCCGGGCTGATACCAGCGTTCTTGAGGATCTGCCAGACCGTGGACGGTGCCACCGTGATGCCGAGTCCCGCGAGCTCGCCGTGAATCCGGCGGTATCCCCATGACTCGTTCTCCCGGGCTAGCCGCAGGGTCACGGACCGCACCTTGCGATGCGCCGCCGGGCGACCGGAGCGGCCCCTGCGCGAACGGCGCGCCCAGCGGCGGCGGGCGATGTCCCGGTGCCAGCGCACGATCGTGCCGGGAGTGACGATCAGTCGCATCGCCGCCAGGCGCTCGGTCGGCATCGTCCCCGCGAGCAGCGCCAGCCACGCCCGGTCCGGCCATGTCAGACGCGAATGAGCGCGAGGCTGCTGACGCTCAGCCACAGCGAGCTGATGACGCAGCAGAAGGATCTCGGCGTCCTTCCACCACCACTCCCGCCGCGACAAGCCCAGCAGCGATACGCCACGGGAGACAATCAAGAAGATCAGCTTCAACCCCACAAGCCGAAGATCGTCCCATGCCCTGGCAGGCGGCGCAGGCAAAGCGGCCAGCGGAGCATCCGACCAGGTGGCGCAGGTTTTCGGCACCTACAGGAGCTGATCTTGCTCCCGGCTACCCTGGCGGCCCGCCGGGCCGCCGGCTAGGACGAGCTCGTGTTGATCCACTCCGGGGAAAACCCCGGCGCCAGGAGCAGCCCGGCGCTCACCGAGCTGGCCAGCTCACCCGGCGACAGGCTGACCAGCCGGCCCGCCCACCGGCGGGCCGCCGCCGCAGCCGCCGCGGTGACCGCGGTCACCGCATCGGCCACCGCCGAGCCCGCGGGCGCCAGCGGCGGCGGATCCGCATCCAGCGCGCACGCCCACGCCGTGAACAGCCCGCGGACCGTCCCTGCCCGCGACGCGAACCGGGCCAGCCAGTCCCGCACCGTCGACGCCGGCCTGCCCAGCAGCCGCGCGACCGGCCGGTACCCCAGCCCCGCGGCCTTGCCGGCCAGCGCCGCCCAGATCACCGCCACCCCGTCCGCCCGCCGCAGCAGGCAGCTCACCGGCAGCAGCACATGCGTCACCCCGCACCCGCCGCACCGCGACCTGCGCGGCCGCAGCCGCCAGCCGATCCCGTTCTCACCCCGCACCACCCGCTGACGGGCATGCCCCCACCCCGCCAGCACACCCCGGCACCCCGGACAGCGCAACCACCCCGCCGCCAGCCGCCGCTCGACCACGCCCGCAACAACGCCTACCGTGACCATCGGTGCCTCCGCGCACCTCGCGCGGCCCTCCCGGCACCTCCGCCAAGAGAAACGGGAGGGCCGCCGCCTACCCGGACCTGATCACGGTGGCGTCGCACACGAAGAAGAACAACCCCGCAAGGCTGCCCCCCGGCCATCCTCACCATCAGCGGCGTCAGCCCGCTGCTACGTCATCATCCCGAGGGTCGCGGGACAGCGGGGCGTAGCAGCGGTAGAAGGCCAACTCCCCGGTACGCGGGGTGCGCCGGATCAGCAGCCAGCGCCACCCCGGACCGGGGATGGTGATCCAGGCCCAGTCGTGGTAGCGGTGGCCTCTGGTGCCCTCCCTGACACAAACCTCCAGAAGCTAGCGACCAGGGATCGCTAGCTACCCGCCGACCGTCAAGAGCATTACTCAGGTCAGCCAGACTGACGCTAACGGAGCTGCCAAGGTCGGCACCTACCTTCTCACGATCCGATGCTCAGCGCGCATTTCTCGTGTACGGCCAGCGTGTGCTCCCGCTCCGAGCTTCCAGCGCGTACACGTGGCCGTCGTTGCTACCGATGCAGACGGCGCCGGCAGCCACCGCCGCGGGGGAATCGACTGGTCCCCTGCGGGCTTTGGACCAGGGTCTTTCCTGCCGGTAATGTCGGGCAATTCCCGGTGCCACCTGCCCGCACCAGCAGCGAGGCAGTCTCGACGAAACTACAGTTATCGGCGATAGGCGATAAAGGCCGCCAGGCCAGCGCCCACAACAACACTGGAAGCGAATAGAATTGCTGGATTTGACGTTACCAACACTGTGCCGACAAGCACAGACATCGCAAGGATGAGAATAATTTCCGCACGAATCGCTCTGCTGGCACGAGACGCTGCCAGCGACACGTTCTCTCTCCGGATAGCTCTCAGCGAACGAAACGCCATCAGCAGCTTATATGCAGCCAATACCAGAGCCAATACCAGGAGAACATTTACAATAGCTTGCATCACCGAATGGCCTCCCATGTCTATTTACAGCTGGATTCATCTGGCCTTTGCTTCTTATTCATCGAAGTCCATGACAGCGTGATGGGAGGGATGTCTGCCATCCCTCCCATCACGCCGGAGCTCCTTCCATTCACCTTGATTATTGATCGCAGTAACTTACCCTTCAGGCTGACTCGACTTGAGCAAGCGCCACTTCGCTTGGCCGAGCTCGTGACCGCCTACTGCGATCCCATCCACATCACTGGAGTCATATGCCAACTCCCGTGATGGTATCCGAACCACCACCACACGTATCTCCACTCCCACATGCCGATATAGATTCCGCCGCCGTTATCGTAGTAGTCAATCAGGGCAATGGCGAGGAGCGCACCCAGTCCTGCCATGGCGCACGCGACGGCTAGCCCCGGGTTTATGACCGCGCAGGCTCCGGCGAAAGCTGCGCCAGCCTCAAGCGTCAACTTGAGCAGCCTGGTCCGTGACTGGCTTATGTAGTAGTGGCAGATACGGTAGGCATTGCCGGCCGAGACGCCCTGGCACCACCAGCCGTTCTGATTCCACATTCCGGTCAGGTCCAGGCCGGTGACCGGATTTTGGAATGCGTAGTCGTAGGCGTTCGCGGACCCGCCAGGGACTGGGTCGGTCTGCGCGAAGCGGCCCGTAGCAGGGGCATAGGCACGGGCGCCCATGAGGAGCTGGCCCCCCAGCCCGCTCCCGGCAATCTGGTCTCCGCCGAGCCATCCGTAGGTGCCGGGACTCCCGGAGAGAAGCACGCCGAATTCGTTGTAGACGTCCGTCGAGACCGGTCCGGTAGAGGATGAGCTTGTGGTGGCGGTGGCCATGACATCTCCGTGCAGGTCCGGCAGTTCGAGCGTGATACCTGATGCTGTCACGCCAGCCGCGAGCATGCCGTTGATATCGGTGACGTAGCGAGTCCAGCTGCCGTCGCTTCCGGAAATCCAGGTCGGCTTATTGCCATTGTCGCTGTAGTGGTCGGTGCTGGTAACCGTGCCGGACGTCGCGGATGCGAATCTTTGCTCGGTCGGGTCGAGCGTCCAGGATGTCGTCTGGCCGTTCTGAGTTTGCGATGCCAGCATGTCGTTGGCGTAGTAGGTGGCGGTCAGGTTCCCGGCTCCGCCAGCGTCCGCGGCGGGGGTGGTCGTGATGTCGCCTTGGGTGTCGTAGGTGTAGCCGCTGTTGGTTACTCGGTCGGCGGAGTCGTAGGCGTGATTCGTGGTAACCGGGCTGCCGGCCTGGCATACGCCGCCGGTGCCTGGGGCCGCAGTCGCCAGTGCGATCCGGTTGGAGTCGGCGTTGTAGGTGTAGGTGCGGGTGGTGCACTGCCCGGCGAGAGCGTCCTGCGAGCTAGACAGGCGGTCAGCCGTGTCGTAGGTGTAGGCCTGGCTGCTGTTCAGGGACTGGCTGGTGTCGGTGATGGACTGGCTCGCCCAGTTGCCGTGGCTGTCGGGGACGACGCTGTCGGCTAGCGGGGCGGTCCAGGATTCCCCGGCATACGACAGGCTGGTCGCGGTGCCGGTCTCGTCATACCCGTAGCTTGCGGTCAGGCCGCCCGGGTAGGTCTCCGAGGCGATGTTGCCGTCCGGGTTATACGTGGCACTGATCGTCCCGGCCCCGGAATCGGCCTCGGAGGCTGCGTGGCCGTCGGTGTTGTAGGTGATGGTGACCGTGCCCTTGCCGTCGTTGCGGGAGGTGACCTGGTCAGCAAGGTTGTACTGGTAGGTGGTGAGGTTGCCGGCGCTGTCGGTGTAGGAGGCGAGGTCCCCGAAGTCGTTGTAGCCGTACTGGACCTGCGCGGTTTCTGTTCCCGAGGAGTTCAGGGTCTGCTGACTGGTCAGCTGGCCGGTTGCCGGTACGTACAGGTTCTGCGTTTCCTGCACGGCAGTGCCCATGCCAGATCCGCTGGTGGTCACGGTCGTGGTGAGCGGGCGCCGGAGGCTGTCATAGGCGTAGCTGGTGGTGCGGGAGGAGGAACCGAACACCTCGGTCTTGGTGACCGGCAGGTCGTAGTGGTTATAGGTGTAGGTGGTGACTGGCAGGCTCGGCAGGCCGGTGGTCCCGGGCTGGGCGGCCGGCTGGGTGATGCAGATCAGGTCTGCCCATACCGGGTGGCCGCCGCAGGTGGCGTTCAGCGAGTTGGCGCCGGCGGTGTAGTAGATGTTCTGGGTGGTGCCGGTCCCCGAGCATCCGGTATCCGAGGGCATGCACGTCGCGGTGACGAGCGGCTCTCCGCCATACAGGGCGGAGCTCTCGTTGTACTGGGTTGTCTGCGTCATCTGCAGGCCGCCGGTGCCCGGGTCGACGATGGTTCGCAGCGGGCTCCGCAGCGTCCAGCCCGTGTTGTCTGTGCCGATGCTGTACACGTAGCTGGTGGTGTGCACGTCGGCTTGCGAGGTGCCCGGCATCCCGGCGCCCAGGCTCGCCTCCTGTGACATCTGTGTCTGCAGGTCGAAGGTCGCGCCGCCGGGCGAGTTCTGGTCGTAGAGATAGCTGGTCTCGTTGCGGATCTGCTTGACTCCCTGGCCCGGTACCGACGCGTTGTGCAGAGGGCCGTAGACGAAGCTGAGGAGTTCAGTGCCGTCGGAGGAGGTGGTGTAGTCGCTGACGGTCGACAGTTCCGCGGCGACCGACGCCGAGGTGCTGCCGGCGTTCAGGGCCGCGGCCCGGTCGGCAGGCGTCAGGTCGCTGATGTCATCGCCCATGGCGTCGTACTGGGTGGTAGCGACGTTCCAGGCTCCCGATCCGTGCATCGCGGTGTTGACCGGCATGCCGTTCGCGTCGTAATAGGTGATCTGGGCCGCGTTCCAGTCGCTGGCCGACGGAGGACTGGCGGGCACGTGGTTACCGGGGAAGACCGCCGTGGCTGACACCGGGACGTCGGTCTGGTTCCATGTGGCGACCGTCGCCGGGTCCATGTTGACGGGGCCGCCGGCCACGGTCGTGAGCGGGACCTCGTAGTCGATTGTCTGCGTGGCGGTCCCGCCAGTGCCGCTGTGCGTGCGCGACACCGAGATCAGCTTGCCGAAGTCAGGGGAGGTCGCGGTGGTGTTGTAGGTGAACGTCCATGGCTCCAGGGTGCCGGCGGACGACTGCGCCGGGCTGACCGACAACACCCTGCCGAAGTTGGCGTCCGACGTAGTCTCGTCGTAGGTGTAGCCGGTGACCAGCGGCGTGGTGGCCTGCGGGTCCGATTCGCCGGTCAGCCGGTGCGAGGTGTCGTAGCTGTAGGCGGCTACCGGCGTGGTCGTCAGCACGCCTGACTGCTGATACTCGAACGCAATCTGAGTGGCGAGTCCCGACGAGTTGTAGGTGAACTGCAGCGCCCGGCACCCGTCGGTCCAGGTGGCTGCGGACGCAGGGTACGGGCAGGCCGAGGTACTTGACGTTCCCTGCGCGAGGTTCGGGTTCGGCCCGACCATCAGCAGCGGGTCCCCGTAGCTGGCGTCACTGTGGTTGGTGTCGTAGATATAACCGGTCGACCGGCTCGTCCCGGGAATGGACACGTTCGACGGGGTGTAAACGGTTGGCGTACTGGTATTGGCGACGGCGAACTGGACCTGGCCGCCGCTCGGGTCGGTCAGCGTGAACCCCGAGGCCGACTTGGTCAGGGTCAGCCCCTGCGAAGCCGCTATGCTCTGCGCGGTATAGGGTGTAATGCCGCCCGACTCAGTCCCGGCTGCGAAGGCGTACGTGTTGCCGCTGCTGTCAGTAAGGACCGCGTAGCTGGTGTCGTCGGTGACGGATGCCCAGTTCATTGAGCTACCCGGAACCGGGAGGCTGCTTGTCCACCCGGCGCCGAAGATCGACGGCGCGGCCGGTGTCAGCGAGTTGAACGTCCGCGACACAGACAGGCCCATGCCGTAACTGGCGATCGACACATCAGACGCCGACAGCATCAGGTTCCCCGACTGGAGGCCAACCGCACCAGGGCCCGCGGGTGCACTCGCGAAATCACCGCCCGTGCCCAGCTTGTTATAGGTAACGGTAACCGGCGAAGTCGTAAACATATCGCCAGACGCGTCGGCGAACTGGGCCTGAATCTGCAGGAGGCCGCCGGCAGCCACGGTCTCCGGGACTGCCCAGGTCAGGTTCGGGGAGTTCACGCCCTGCCCGTTTGACATCTGGACCGTCGTGGCAGGCCAGGTCACCCCTGAACTGCCGTTCGTCACTGCCGTCGCCGGGATGGCAGCAAAGCTTCCAGAAGTGCCTGCCCGGTACTGGAACGTGACCTTGCTGTAGGTAGTCGCGCTGCACGGGCTGCCGCACCCGCCGGTCAACTGCGCCTGCAGGCTGAACGTCGTGGATGTTTGCCCCTCGGATACCGGCGAGTTCATCTGGCCGGCCAGAGGCGTGACCGTGGCCGGAACAGCTGACGAGCGGAACATCGGCTCAGCCGAAATCGTCAGCGGCACAAACCGGTAGGGCTGACCGACGGCCGGAGCGCTCCGGTGCGCTCCGGCCGCACCCGCGCGCGCCATTATTGGCGGGTGTACGGGGATATCCCGTGGCGCGGCTGGCCTGGAGTGGACAGGAAGCCGCGACCCAGCCAGCCCGGCTGCCCGGATGAGTTGCGCAGTCGTCAGGTCCGACCGAGCCGCGAGGACACTTGACTCTGCTCGGGCCCGGAGGACGGCTGCCCTGTGGGACCGGAGTGTGGCAGGGCCTGGCCGGGCTGCGGCACTGCCTGGGGCGCCGTAGGCAAGAAGGGCCAGCACTACGACGAGGACCCCGGTGCCGTATAATGCCCCCAGCCGCCGGACCCTGATGCTCAGCACGCGCGAAGTACCCATGACCGCCTCCATCTGGCTCATGCATTGCATCCTGGCCCCGCCTACTGCCAGCGCCCTCCAGAATGTGACATAAGCCGATAAGGCCGTCAAGGGCACAAAAGGGTCTCTTGACACGAGCGACATCGCCAGCGAGGACCAATGCCGCGCTTCTCCGGCATCAACCTAATCACATTCTGTAACCGGACTGGCGAGGCAGCAGGTAAGGGACGCTGAGCCGTTCCCTGTTGGCTCCTTCGATAGTTCCGGCACTGCCGCGATGTAGAAGTGCTCAAGTGTGGCGGGGTTGAGCATTGCGATGCCGGATGGTCGGCCGCTCGCCGCACAAGGCGTTGCCGACCGGAGTCCTGTGTCGACTGGATGCGGGTCCGCGAGCAGGACTGAGGCTGGCAGCGAAGCTAGCGCAGCGCCCCGCCAGGAGTGCCGCGATACCCAAGATGACGATTATTCCGCCAGGCCACAGCAGGATGGCCAGGACCTTGATCAGGGCCGGTCACCCTTCCCCCTGGCCCGCTGTGCGTCGCGCATCTTCCAGGCGGGACTTTCGGCCATGCCGCTCGTGCGCGATTGCGCCCGCCGCTCGGCGGGCTGGTTACAGAACCCAGGCAACTGGGTGAGGTCATCGGCGACTTTCATATATCGTCGGGAACGGAGCGTTCGGCGAGGCCGAGGTTTCGGCGGAAACGGTCACATTCGGGCTGGCCGAGGTTTCGTCCGGAACGTCACCGCTAGTGCGGCGCCTCGTAAGTTCCTTACCGGTTGTGGGTGCGGGTGATGTTCACTGCTGGTAGTCGTGAGGTGGATGATGGTGGCGGTGCCGACCCGGCCGTGGTGCTCGCTAAACTCTGGCCCATGCTGACGTTCGGCGTGGTGGCGCTCGGGGTCACCGACGTGCAGCGGGCAGCGGAATTCTGGTCAGCGGCGCTGGGCTATAAGCTGCGCGAGGATGGATTCGGCGGATGGGCGAAGGTGCTCGTGCCGCCGGACGGGGCCGGAACGGCGATCGCGCTGCAGCTCAGCCAGACGCCGCCGCAGGGTCACCCGCGCCTGCACTTTGACCTGCATGTCACCGATGCCGGCGAGCAGGAGGCCGAAGCGGCCAGGCTCGTGTCGCTCGGCGCCAGACGGGCCGGCTGGGACAGCTACCCGGAGGATCCGGACTTCATCGTGCTGGAAGATCCCGAAGGCAACCGGTTCTGCATCGTCGACCTGAGCTATGAGCATGCCTGAGGCAGCAGATCGTAAGTTCCTGGCTGATTGCCGGTTACCGAGGGCCGCGGTCATGCGGCTTCCGGGAGGGCGGGCACGGGTTCGGGCTGGGGGTGGCGTTCGAGGTAGCGGGCGTGCCCGGCGTCGGCGTCATAGCTCCACCTGCAGGGGCGGGCGTTCTTGTTGTACCGGATGGTGAACGTGGTGATCTTGGCCTCCAGGTCATCGCGGGAGGTGAAGTCGCCGCGGCGGAGCAGCCGGCGGGTCAGGACACCGAACCATTGCTCGATCATGTTGAGCCAGGAGGCGTGCTTGGGCGTGAAGGTCACCGAGAATCTGGGGTGGGCGGCGAGCCAGCCGCGGGTAGCGCGGGAGGTGTGGGACGAGCCGTTGTCCATGATCAGGTGAATGCGCAGGTGCGGCGGGATCATCTGGTGCAGCATCGCCAGGAACCTGATGAACGTCTGCGAGTCGTTGCGGGCGATGCGCTGGGCGATGACCTCGCCGGTGGCCACGTTCATCGCGGCGACTATGGAGACCGTGCCGTGCCGGACGTACTCGAACTCGCGGCGGGCATCCCGGCCCGGCCAGGCAGGGATCTGCGGGTGCTTGCGGGACTTGGCCTGGATGCCGGTCTTCTCATCGACGCTGATCAGCACGGTGCCGGGCGGCGGGTTCAGGTACAGGCGGCAGACCTGCCCGGCCCTGGCCCAGAACGCCGGGTCATCGGCGCGGCTGAGCCAGCCGCGGACCTTGTGCGGGCGGACCTTGGCCTCGCCCAGCACCCGGCCCGCCGTGGCCGCCGAGATCGCCAGCCCCCGCTCGCCCAGGTGAACGGCGATCCCGCGCTGCGACCACTGTGATTCGCCCTCAGGCGGGACCGAGGTAGCGACGGCGAGGACCGCCAGCCGGGCGCTCGGCCCGTGCACTTCTGGCCGCCCGGAGCGGGGCTTATCGAACAGGCCCGGTATCCCGCGGCAGGCGAACCGGCGCCGCCAGGTCCGCACGACCGCCACGCTGCAGCCCAAGCCGCGGGCGATAGCCGCGTTCGCCGCCCCGGCCGCGGCCGCCAGCACGATCCTGGCCCGCAGCACCAGCCGCTGCGGGCTGGACCCGGCCCGCACGATCTGCTCCAGCTTCCGGCGTCGTTTCTTCGTCAGATTGATGCTGACAGCACGGGCACGCCCCGCCATCGGAATCCCCTTCCGCGTCATGGTGATCACGGAAGAATGCTGCCATACCAGGGCAGAACCACGGATCCGCGCCCGCCAGCGTGTCGCGCACCCGGACCCGGCACGTCACCGGCGCAGGCAGGCGACACTGATGGCATGCCGGCACCGCCCAAGCGACTCAAGGACCTCATCGAGGGCACTGTCGACCACCACGCCTCCCGCACCCACCCGGACCTGCAGGAAGTCACCATCCGCTGGCGCGGCTCGTTCGGCTACCTGACCGCCTGGGCCGGCGAAGGCGACGACAACGACGAGCAGATCCCGCTATGCCGCATCGAATACCTCGGCGGCGACGACTGGGGCTTCGCCTTCTACGACCCCGCCACCGAGACCTACACCCCGGCCCTGCTCCGCACCGGCGAGCCAACCGGGCACCCCAGCGACGCCTTCGACACCGCCGCCATCATCCACCTCGCCGACTACCAGCAGTGACCATCACGCACCCAAATAGCCGGTAAGGAACTTACGATGCGCTGCACTAGTACGGCAGCCGCACTTGGCTAGCTGACCAGGGTGATCTCGGCGTCGCGGGCCAGTCGTGTGCGCTGGTGGAACCATCGTGACCGGGCCTGGTGGCGGCGGGTCCATGCGTCCCAGTGGATGACGAGCCATGTGGGCAGGGGCCGGGTGCTGAGGGCGGCGAGCAGGCGCTTGATCTCCGGGATGGTCAGCGGGATCATGCCGGGCTCGGCAGGCGGCGGCTGGTCAGGCCGGACCGGGGGCGGCGCCTGGGTGCCGGTGCGGTCTTTCACCAGCGCGGCGGTGACGGCGCAGACCGCCAGCGCGGCCATGACCAGCACGGCGTGGCGGAGGATCGCTGTGTAGAGCCGGGCCTGGCACTGGTCCAGGCCGAAGCAGTCCTTCCCGAACTCGAAATCTTCTTCGACCGGCCACCTCAGCCCGGCGGCGCGGATCAGCCGGGCTTTGGTCAGCAGCTGGCCCTCGGGCACAAAGCAGTAATGGAAGGCCAGTTCCCCGGTCTTCAGGTGCCGGCGGATGAGCAGGCTGTGGCGCGGGGAGGCGGTGGCGAGCCACGCCCAGGCGTACCACCGCTCGCCCTTGGAACCGCTCCCGGCGGAGCGGACCTCCCAGCGCCGCTTGTGCCTCAGCAGCGCCTTAACCGCCTCCGCGCAGGTCAGTCTCGTGCCGGCGGCCAGGGTGATCATGAAGTTCGACGGTACCCGCAGCACGTACGCCTGGCCTGCGGCCTCGAAGTGCCCGCGCAGCCCGGTGCAGTTGCCGTACACCTCGTCCCCGCAGTAGAAGTCCGGCCGGATCCCGTCGGCGGCGGCATCCTTGCTGATGTCGATGGCCAGCTGCCCCTTGGTGCGGAACCCCAGGGTCAGCGGCAGCCCCATGAGCAAGGACTTCACCGGGTCCTGGATGTGCTCGCGGGGGATCCACTGCCGGGCGCCGATCAGCGCGTGCCCGGTGCCCTCCCGCACATACGACAGGTGGACGGTATTGATCCCGTTCGCGACCCGGCCCGCGCACCCCAGGTACTGCCGTTTCACGCCAGCGGTGGCCTCGCCGGCCTTTTCCTGCCCGGTCTCGTCGATCGCCACGATCACCAGGCCGCCCCGCCGTTTCCCGCGCCGGGCCGCCTCCTCCAGTCCGGCGACGGCGAACCGGCGCACCACGCCCATTGCCGCGAAGGTGTCCCAGCTCGCGTGATTGAGCAGCCGCTGAGTCCTGTCCGGCGTCTTGTCCCCGGCATGCCGGGCGATGCTCCACCCGTTCCGCTCCGGCAGCTCGCTCATCACCGCGGCCATGTACTTGCCTGCCTGCAGCCACGGCGCGGTCCGGGCAAAACACGGCCGCAGCAGCTCCAGCAGCTCAGCCCGTTTCCGCAGCGCCAGCCCGGCGCCTATCCTGACGGCAGCAGCCGCCTCTGAACTTGTACTCGTCACACAGACATGATCATGAGGCGGCTGCGCTCACACCCGGCCATCCCGTAACAAGACCGCATCAACCACGCCGGACACCTCTGCCCAGCTCACGACACCAAGTGCGGCTGCCGTACTAGAGGCACGGCCATTCCAAGATTATGGTGTACGGCCGGGGATTTTGAAGGGCCGGTCCATGGAGCGTCCGGCCCATTGGGTGGCATCGATGATGTCCGCGCGTCCAACCAGGCGAAGGGTCCCGATCGCAAGGTTGCGCAGAGAGTCGCCATGATTCTTGGTCCGTTTCAGGTTCTAACCTGTTCGGCTTTCGGGCTGGCGACGTCGAGCGCGACGACGGCAGAGATCGGCTGGCCGCGCAGGCCGCTGACGTGCCGCTCGATGAGGAAGACCTGGCTGACGTACGGGAACGGCAAGTCGCCGACCTGCAGGAGCCATGCTGCTCTGTGCGATGCCGCAACACCCCCCGCCTGCGTGCGTGATCTCCGCCGCCGGGCGCCCAGCGTGACGGCGCAGCCGATGCTCCCAGCAGCGTCCGGGCCGCCGGAGATCGCCCGGCAAGCAGGGATGACCGCAGTTTGCTCGATCTGCAAATCTCTGTCCGGGTCTGGCGCCTGTCGACTAGAGGACTGGCGAGGAGACAGCGCGAGGGGATGATTTGATTACCCTTAGCGGCACAAGCATCAGGGCAGGAAGGCGACCGAGCTGTACGAGCGCAGTGCCGTGCGAGCGGCAGGCGATCCTAGCAGGCGGCTTGCGCGGCGCGTACAGCGTGCTCGCCGGGGTCAGCCGGCCGCTGATCCCGGTTGTGCGCGGGCTGAGCCCGCTGGAACTACCGACTGGGACACGGTCAGTGGCACCTGGGCGGCCAGCAGGAGATAGCTTTCCCCCGCGGCGAACTGCTCACCCTCGCCCAGGCGTATCGGGGCAGCGGACCGGGTGCGGAAGCTAGCCCGTGGGGGTCTGCAGGCTGAGGCAGTCGGCCTGGAAGTACTGGGCCGAGCTGGCCAGGTTGGATGCGTACAGGCTGTACTTGATGAGGTCGCCGGATGCTTGCGCGGTGTAGGTGCTGGTGACCTGATGCCAGGCGGTGTCGCCCAGCGTCATCGTCGTGGTGTGGAACCCGGCGCCGGTGCCGCCGGGCGTGATCTCCCGCACCAGCAGGGAGACCTGCTCGCCGGGCACGCTGCCTCGCACGAATGCGCTGCCGGCGTAGGTACTGGCGGCGGTGCTGGCTGTCCCGGGGGGCCCGGGCACCCACACCGGGCCGGCGTTGTTGACGCCCGCGGTGCCGGAGTTCCCGGAGGCAGGCGCGACCTGCAGTGCCCAGCTGCCGTCGTAACTGCCGCCGGGAGGCTGGACCCGGGTGACCCTTGAGGTGGCGTTGAAGACGCCGGTCCAGCCGCTCTGGCCACTCTCCAGACTGAGATTGCCCGACAGTTCGGTCATCCCCGGCGCGGTCGGCGGGCAGGCGGTCCCCGTCGCCAGGGGTATCCCGAAGTGACCGGCCAGGCTAGCGGTCTGCGCGTCACCGGCATGCCCCAGGTAGGGCAGGCCGAACAGGTCCTCGACCGTCCTGGTGATCGAGTAGAGGTCGAAGAACGTGCCGTCGCTGGCTCCCGCCGGCGTGTACGGGTAGACGACGAGCAACGGGGTGTGGCAGGAATCCTGGTGCGCGCTCACGCCGCTGGTGACGGGCAGGTCCAGGCTCATGGTCGTGCAGTCCTCGCCGGTGGCGTAGTCCGGGCCGGTTCCCTCGTCGTAGGTAACGAGGACCAGGGTGTTGCCGGCCTGGTAGCTGGGTGACTGCGTCACGAGTCCGAGGAAGTTCTGCAGCCAGGTGTCGGCCGCCTGCAGCCCGGCCTGGCCGGCGGGGCCATCGCCGTCGTTGTCGAGGTTCGGCGTGACCCAGCTGAAGGCTGGCAGTGCCTGGTTCTGCAAGTCATCCCAGAAAACGCCCGACGCGGCGGTCAGGCTATCAGCCGGCAAGTCGCCCGCCTGGCATTGCGCGCTGGTGAGGTCGGTGTAGAAGAGGATCGGATTATGACCGATCTTGTAGCTGCCGCCCGAGGTGGCCGCGCAGGGCGACGGCATCGACTCCACGTAACCGCGCCAGCTCTGCCCGGCTGCGCTGAGCTGGTGGTAGAGGTTGTCCGACGCATCGGCGCAGGCCGCGACGCTGCCGCAGCCCGCCGGGCTGGACGGCGGGTATTCCCCGGCGGAGACGGCGAGGTAGTTGGCCGCCGAGGCGTGGGTTGCGCCGAACATCGCGGTGGCTGAGCCGCACTGGGCGGCCAGGCTGGTCTGATACGGGGCGCTGGAGCTGCCGATGACGCCGCTGTAGCTGTTGTTCTCGAACATGACCAGGATCACGTGCTGCACCGGGCCGGGGGCCAGACCGGGGTTACCGCACGTTGCGAGCCCGGCCGCGGCGGCCAGTGCCGGGGCCGGGGCGGATCCCGCTGTTACCGCCAGCCCCGCCAGAGCGAGCAGCAGCCCTCCGAGCGCGGTCGCCTGGCCGCGTAGTCGGCCTCTGAGGCGGGGTAATTCGACACCGGTTCCGCGCATGGCGTGCCCTTCCGCTGACGTGAGCATGTCCGAGGAGGACCGCCTTGAGAGTGACGGAACCAGACGCAACCGTCAAGAAACACTTTTGTACCCTTAACGGTCTTATCGGCTTATGTGCTGTTGGCTGGCGCTTGTTCCTGGCTGCGTTTTTCTCGGCGAAGCGTGCATGCTCGCCGTCCTAGCCGAGGCGGAACATGCACCCGCAAGCCTGCGATGACTGAGATCGAGCCCGGTGATGTCACTTCACGAGCCTCCCGCTCGCCGCGTGCCGCCCAGTCCTCGTAACCGGCACCTGCCCGGTCACGAGGTGGAGTGCGAGGAGGAACGCTGTCAGCAGCAGCCCGCCGTACAGCAGCCCGCTTAGCGCGTCGGTGAACCAGTGCAGGCCCAGGTAGACGCGGCTGAAGGCCTCGTTGAAGCCGAGCGCTGCCACGACTGCCGCCACCCAGATCCTTGTTGTGCGACGCCTGCTGAACTCGCGCCAGAGGAGATAGCCGATCAGCCCGTAGAAGACGATGACCCGGTCGCAGCCACCGGAGGGGTAGGTGCCTAACGGGCTGGTGGGCGGGCCGACCCGCTCGAAGATGTGCCGCAGCGCTATGGTCACGTAATGGTCGACGAAGATCAGCGTCGCCATCACGACCGGCGGGAGCCAGCGCCTGCTGCGCCAGGTCACCGAGAGGCACACGGCGGCTGTCACTGCCGCGGCCCAGGCCGTCCAGGTGTCGCCGATCTTGGTCAGCCGCTTGAGGATTGCCGCCACCGCGTGCACCTGGTGGTGCATGATCCAGGTGAAGACGGGCTTGTCGATCGCCAGGCCGTGATAGACCACCAGCAGCCCGAGCAGGGCCATCGCGCCGAAGACGACTACCGCGCCTGCTAAGACCAGGACGACGAACCTGCCGCACTCGGCCACCGCGACCCGGACTGGCAGCGCCGCGGCGACTGCTGTCGCCCGACAGGGCTCCTGGACCCGGTCAGCGATAGCGGGCGCGCCCGCAGCCGCCGGGAGCCTTCTGGTCATCAGGAAGGCAACGCCGAGAATGACCGCCAGTCCTGCTGGCCATATCAAGGCGGCCAGGTAGCTGCTCATTTCCCCTCATTCCGCCTAATGACCGGTGTCCCGGGACTATATCCTGCTCGTGATCCCGAGCCGACATGAGTGTCAGCGCTCACACGCGCGGTCACCGGACTGGCGCTGGAGCCGCTCGTCCCCGGACGGCGTGATCGAAACGCCGGAACGGCGAGCACGGAAAAGCGTCTAGCTGAGGTGACCGTCTCGTTCGTGATCGACGTGAACGCCGACGCTCAGCAAGCGTTACGGGAGAGCCTGGCTCGCATGAGCGAGCTATACCGCCGGACCTGGGACGGCCTCGTCAGCCCGCGCAGCCCAGAAGGACAACTCTCACGACTCCGGTACGTTCCGATCGCCGGGATGCCTGTGAGGTTCCAGGGTGTGTCCTGAGCGCAAGGAGGGGCCGATGTAGGACGGGTCCTTGATGCGGTGCTGTGCGGGAGATGAAGGATCTGGCCCTTCGGAGCCGCCCTGCGGAGGGAGGCTTCAAACCACCTCATGCTGCGCTGGCTGAAGACCGTCGTGGTGAGCGATGAGGAAAAGGCGTCGTGAGAGGCGTCAGGTGGGGACCGGGAAGGCGAGCGCAAGCGAATCGTTGCTAACGTGCCGGAACCCACTCAGCTGACATCAGAACCGGGGTGTTCTGGCTACCTCGGGATGAGCCTGGCGGGGGTCCGCTGACTGGCCAGGCCGTGTCCGGCATGCAGGCGACGCGAGCCCGGTCTGCGGCTTCCGCGCGGAACAGGAGAAGGCGTGTCCCGGTACTGCCCGGCCTGCTGATGCGGGGCGGGTGAGAGGGAGCGCTCCAGGCGGTGCTGATGCCGTGAGGGGCTGAGTACCGTCGCGGGACGCGCTGGCGGACCGGCTCGTAGTAGCGCTGAGGTCCCTGTAATGGGGGCGGAGCGAAGGGGCCGGGTCGTTCGTGGCTGTGTTTGCTCGATCAGCCAGAAGCTCTGGGAGGAGTCGCGCGGGCGAGCTGAAGTCGCCGGGCAAGCCGTTTGAGATATCGAAGCAGGCTGTCTGGGAGGCGTGGGAGAAAGTCAGGGCGAACAAGGGTGCGCCCGGCGTGGACGGAGAGTCCATCGCCGACTTCGAGAAGGATCTGAAGGGCAGCCTTTACAAGATCTGGAATCGGATGTCGTCGGGGACGTACTTCCCGCCGCCGGTACGCGCGGTGGAGTTGGTGGAAGGTTCACGCCGGATCATTAACTTGACCCGGTGCGCTTGCTCGTCGAGGTCCATGAGGAGATTGCGTGCCTGCTCGGCGGCCCATTCCCCGGTGGGATGGAGGGTGATGCCAAGGATCCGGATGTGCCGGTTCGCGTGCTCGATTACCGCCAGAACCTCGGCCTGAGCGGCATCGAGCAGGCCAGCCGTGAAGAAGTCGCACGCCAGGGATCGCCTTGGCCCGGGAGCGCAGGAAATGTGACCCGGTCGGCCCGGTCTGCGGCCGGGCTGACGTCCTGTGGGGCTCGAATACGCGAATGCGGCTGTTACCTGCGGATATTCGTAGCAGCCCGGGGGATGTCAAGCGGCGATCTGGTACTCGTGCGGGAGGCCGCCAAGGACCTGCTTTCGACGGACCCGGTGCTCGGCTAGGTCGATCTGCGGTGGCCGGCTGTGAGCTTGAGCAGGTGGCAGCTGGCCGAGGGCGCGGTGCGGCCGGGCAGCGTTGTAGTGCTGCAGGTACTCGGTCAGTACCTGGCGTAGATGGTGCTCGTTGACGATCAGCAGCCGGTCGAAGAGCTCTCGCCGCAGGGTGCCTATGATTCTTTCGCAGATGGCGTTCGCTTTGGGCGCTTGCGGGGGGCTGGCGAGAATCCTGATGCCTTCCGCGGTGAATACGGCGTCGAAAGAACCGGTGAACTGGCCCGCGCGGTCCCTGATCAGGAACTTGACTGAGGCGGTGCGCTGGCCGAGGTCCATCAGGAAGTTGCGGGCTGCTTGTGTCGTCCACGCGCCGTCGGGATGCGCGGTGATGCCGGCCAGATGGACGCGGCGGGTTTCGTGCTCGATCACGATCAGGGCGTAGAGCCGGCGGAGGAGCACGGTGTCCACGTGGACGAAGTCGGCCGCGAGGATGCCGCGGGCCTGGGCGGTCAGGAACTGCTTCCAGGTCGGGCCTGTGCGGCGGGGCGCGGGATCGATCCCGGCATCGTGCAGGATCTGCCACACCGTCGAGGATGCGATCGGGTGGCCGAGTTTGACCAGTTCGCCTTGCACGCGCCGGTGCCCCCAGGTGGGATTCTCGGTCGCCATGCGGATCACGAGCTTGCGGATCACGGCGGTAGTGGACGGCCGTCCGGGACGCCGGCGGCTGGTGTAGTCCCATTTGCGTGCGATCAGCCGTCGGTGCCAGGCGAGCAGCGTCGCTGGCGTTACCGCGAACACCTCAGCCCACCGCTGCCGGGGGATCAGCTGCGAAAGGGCTGTGAGCCACAGCCTGTCGCCTGGCTGGTAGCGGACCCGGCTGATCTGGCGGCGCAGCACCGCGTTCTCGTGCCGGAGTACCAGCAGTTCGGCGTCCTTGGACACCTCACGCCGGGCCAGCACCGTCACCGAGCCGAACAGGCAGCGCACAAGGAGGTAGACGCTTGAGAAGATTACTCAGGGATGATCTCAGCTCAGAAGACTCCGCCAGCCAGGCCAGATCGAGTAATCGAGCCCCACAGGATCTGGCCTGTGACTTCCTGGAGGTCCGGTGGACAACGATCCAGCACTACGGCGTGGAAATCGACACTAGCTATTTGGGTTCTGTATGCCCGCGCCGGCCAGGACACCGACCCACGCAGCCGCTGACCCACTGTGACTGATCGGCAGACGTGCTCCCGGACGCGGGGCCGGCGCTGTCTTGCTTGCAGATCGTGGTGGCCTCTGACTTCCACGTGCCCCCGTTTGACGCCAGGGCGAAGTTGGAGAGCTGAGTCACTGCTGTCCGCGTGTGGCCGAATTGCTCTCCCGCCTGGTAGTACGGGCTGGTGCCGTGGCTGCTGCCCGCCGAGCATCCTGCGATGAGGCCGACCGTCGCTGCGGTGATGATCAATCAGCCGATGATCTTCATGGCGTCACGCTCACGGTTCCGCTGCCGCTACCCGTGTAGCCAGAGCTGATGGTCACCGAGGATGCCTGCACGCTTGCCGGCACGTCCCACACGAACACGTCGGAGTTGCTGGTGCCGGGATTGACCTGGGCCGCCACGGTGGAGTTGCCGCCGAGGTATTGCAGTTGCGCATTGGTCAGCACCATGGGGTCCGTGTCGTTGTCGTACGTGCTGCCGCTCGCTGACTTGATCGTCGCGTCGAACGGAATGGGTTGCGGCGCATGGCTGACGTTCTGCTCGCGGACCATGGCAACGCAGAACTGGCCGTGCGCCGGCCTGCTCGTGCCACTGGGCTCGGACACACCGCCGATAGGCGGCGCGGTCACCTCGTGAAGGCCGCACTGGAACTTGGTCACGGTGAAGGTGTAGATCCCGGCTCGGACGGGCTGCCCGATGCCCGGCAGAGCCACCGGCTTTGGCTTCGTTGGCTTCGGTGCCGCGCTCGCTGAGTGCGTGGCTGACGCGCTAGGCGAGCTGAGACTGTTCTGATGACTGGCCGGGCTGCTTCCGCAGGCCGCGAGACCGAGCCCTGCGAGCGCCGCCGCCACCGCAATCACGCTTAGCTTCTTCATGTTGCGTCCCCCATCCCCGATGGTCCCCGTAGTTAGCCTTGCCCCGTGACCTGCGTCTTAGTCCACGTGCGGCTGTTCCCTGGTGGCTGCTGCTGCCTGCGCCGAAACTCCCCCAGACGCTGAGCTGAGCCACGCAGCCAGGCGTCGTAGTCCACCACCACTGGCCTCGGCAGCGGCTGCTGTGGTGGCCGCTGCGGTGCGAGCTGCTGCTGCGGGCGGTGGCGCTGCGCGAGCTGGTTGAGCTGTGCTGCGCTCGGCAGGCGGTGCTTGGCGAAGTACCCGGCCACGAAGAACGCGGCGATGCCCGCGATGCTGACCGCACCGTTGTGCATGTAGAACCAGCTAAGTACTAGGAGCAGGAGCCCCAGCGCCGCAGAGCACCACGCGCAGCGCAGATCAAATATTTGCGTCTCTCCGCGGGCAGGCGCCATCGCCGCATGGAGTAGGCATCAGCCCGTTCGAGGCGGCCCTCAGCGGCGCCGTGCTGTACCCGCCGCGGCTGGTCCCGGCGCGTGGGCTCGCTCGCGAACACGAACGCTCCGGCAGCCACCGGGATGCCCAGCGCGGTCACGGTCATGGGCACCCGGCCGCCCCGGAGGCCCGGCCCTCACTGGTGTGACACGGCAGCTCTCGCCGTGAGCCAGGGCGGAGGCTGAGAGAGCTTCGCCCGTGCGGCTGCCCCGGGACTTGATTCCGGCAGCCGGCGTGGCCAGCCGGGCCCTTCACGGGGGCCGCCGTTCAGGGCCCGCCTTCATGCCGTGGCGCTATCAGCTCGCCGCCCGGCCGTCATTCCCGCCCGCAGGCCAGGTGCGCGCCCCGACGGCCAGTCCCGGGCGGGCCTTCGCCTCAGTCATATCTGTGCGCAGGCGGCTCCTGCCAGGATTCACGCCCGTGCTTGACGGGACGCCTTTCATGCGGCGGCCAGGAGACCGCTTTCCATTGCCGGGGAACCCGGCGCCGGAATTTAATTCGCTTAGCCCGCCGGCCGCGCAGATGAATGGCCGTCCCGGCATTGTCCTGCCAGGTTACCGGGTTCAGCCGTTCAGGTAACCGAGATAAACGCGGTAATCGCTTGCCTGCCGCGCCACCCGGAGTGATGGTCGTCCAGACCGCAGAAAACATCCCGGCAATAAACCCGGAATAACCGGGCCGGGAAACCCCGGAAAAGGAGTCACGCCATGGCCGCCAGAAGGAAGAACGCCGCACAGGCTAACGGGCCGCACAGCGCCCCGCACACGCCGCCGCCCCCGCCGCCCGCCCCGTCCGCCGGCCCCCCGG
>Ga0209839_10000108_pt1 | contig 37241 bp, 40 predicted proteins | sample OrgsoiDNA2013050_FD_185800 | JGI IMG/M metagenome (GOLD analysis project Ga0209839, IMG submission 185800) | Permafrost soil microbial communities from the Arctic, to analyse light accelerated degradation of dissolved organic matter (DOM) -... | ecosystem: Environmental > Terrestrial > Soil >... | reverse complement strand
GCGTCGACCACGCCGGAGATCGATCCACGAGCTTCGCTCGGCGTGGTCCAGCAGTGGATCTACAATTACCGGGCCAAGCCCGATTATGCGCATGTGCCCGCGGCCGTGCGCGTGCTGTTCCACGCGCAGAGTTTCAAGGAGCCGGAGAATTCCGGCATCTATCTCGGCTTCATCGCCGGCGCGATCGGATCGAACCCCGCCAGGGCCGAGCAGCTCGTCGCCAGCTTCTTTCCGGTAGCGCCGGAAGACGAATGGGTGATCGTCCGCGCCATCGCCTATTCGGGGCTGCCCGACTGGAAGAATTTGCTGCGTCAGGTCGCGCCGCGAATGCCCGGACGAAAAGTGATGATCGACAGCTACCTCGCGGGCACTCTGCCGACGCTCGCCAACATTCCGCTGGAAGAAGCAAGACCCGGCATGCTCGACAAGCTACGCGGCGTCTTCACCAAAAATCCGTTTGCCAAGGATGATAGGAAGCTGAAGATGACGCAGACCTTCGCCGGCAATCAGGACCTGCTGGATACGTTGTGGGGATATTATTTCGCGACCGGCTCGCACCTTCCGATTCAGCGCATCGTGCAGATGCTGCCCTGGAGCAAGAGCCGTGACACTGTCGACAAGCTGACGGTCGGCAGTATGGCGCGCTACACGCTGGCGAGCTATGCGGTCCGCGATGCCGGATTGCGCGAGTTTCTCCGCAGCGAACAGGCAAGCCAGCCGGAGGCGATCAAGGTGCCGCTCGGCGAGGTGATCGAGGCCGCCGACACCGTGCAGCTCGGCGCGGTGCGCAAGGATGCGCTCGCCGCCGTGGAAGAGCTCAAGGCCAGGGGCTCCGATAGCAGGCGCAACCTCGACTTCTGGGGCCAGGTCGGGGTCGGCGCGGTCGCGCTCGGCTGCGTCTCGGCGGCGGCGCTTGGCCAGGTCGCGGTCGGCATCCCCTGTGTGATCGGTGGTTCGGCGTCGCAGGGCCTGCTGTCGTTCTGGGAAAAGCAGCAGTGATCCAAGGGCAGTGATCCAAAGGCTTGTATTTGCGTCCGCGCCCGGCCGGATCGCCCGGCTCGGTCAGGCGTGGATGATGCTCGAATAGTTTCACACCGAAAGGTCCCGTTCGGCCGGCGAGGAAAACATCCAGCACGCCTGCCAGCAGATCGTCCGCGCGATCGGGTCGACGGGGTAGGGACGTTGCGCGCCCATCCTGTCATTGCGGTCGTCCCGTTGGCAAAGACGATCTCACCCTCCAATTTTTTTGCGGCATTTCCGGCCATGCCCTCCGGCTTGGCATCTGCAGAAAAATGGGCTGCGGCTCGTTTATCCGGGCTGGCGCAGGGCTGGCCTTCCGATTTGCCAGTTGAGCAGGCTTCAAAGTATGACCTAGTACTCAACCTGAAGACCGCCAATCAATATAACTGGGGAAACACCGATCATGACTGCCAGACCGCAATTGCCGGATCGCACGCCACGCGCGGAGGGCATGCCGACCGCCCTCGACGGTCTGCTGGTGGTGGATTTCACCCGGGTCGTCGCCGGTCCCGCCTGCACGCAGACCCTGGCCGATTTTGGCGCCGAAGTCATCAAGATCGAGAACCCGGATGGCGGCGACGACACGCGCAGCTATGAACACGCCGATCTTGCGGGTGAAAGTGCTGCTTTTGTCAGTTTGAATCGCAACAAGCGCGGCATCGTCCTCGATCTCACGAAGCCCGAGGCGCGTGACGTGGCGCGGGAATTGGTCGCACGAGCGGATGTGGTGGTGGAAAACTTCTCCGCCGGCGTGATGAAGAAGTACGACCTCGACTATGTTTCGGTTGCGCCGAGCAACCCACGATTGGTCTACTGCTCGATCTCGGCCTATGGCCGTCAGGGGCCGTTTGCATTCCGACCCGGATTCGATCCGATTACGCAGGCCGAAAGCGGATTCATGTCGCTCAACGGCTTTCCTGATGGGCCACCGGTGCGGACCGGACCACCCGCGATCGACATGGTGACGGGCATGTCAGCCTGCAACGCCATCCTGCTGGCGTTGCTCGCCCGCGACAGGCTCGGCCGGGGTCAGCTTGTTGAGGTGGCGCTGTTCGACATCGCGGTAGCGATGACTCAATTTTACGGCATGGCCTATTTGATGTCCGGTGTGAATCCGAGCCGTCAGGGCAATTCGCCGAACGGGTCTCCCTCTGTCGGCGTCTACGACGGGTCCGACGCGCCGTTTTACATCGCCTGCGCCAATGACCGGCTGTTTCGCCGCCTCGTCATCGAGGTGCTCGGCCGGCCGGATCTCGCCAGCGGTGAATTCGCAGACCGGCGCTCACGATCGGCCAACAAGGAGAAACTGCGTGCGATCCTCACAGGGATTTTTGCCCAAGACGTTCGCGAGAACTGGGTGGCGAAGATGAAGGCGGCTAATGTGCCGGTCGGCTATCTTCGTACCGTCGAGGAGGCTTTCAACTCGCCGGAAGTGCGTGAGCGCCATCGCCTCAGCCAGATTCCGCACCCGGCTGCGGGCTTTGTCCCCAATATCGAATCGCCGCTCCATCTCGGCCTGACGCCGGTTGTTGACCCCGTCGCGGCGCCCTTGCTGGGCGAGCATACCAAGGCAGTGCTGCGCAGGACTCTCGGCTATGACGATGGTCGCATCGCAGCGCTTGCAGAAGCGGGGGTTTTTGGGGCCGTGCCTGGTACACGGTGACGTTGCTTGGGGCAGGCACGATTCGTGGTGAACGGTACGGCGCAGGCAACTGGCCGGCCAGATGGCAAGCGCGTCTCCGGTCGGGATGGAAAGGGCTGTTGTGACGCCCGCGACCCGCGGCCTTGCTATCGCGGCCGACTCTTTCCGGCTAAGCGAATCGCCGGAGCGGATATCGATTGGCAAATCGACATTATGTTCAATTGACGACACAGGAACCGGACCCGCCGCGCCGAAGCGAATCTGGCACGATTAGGGCGGTCGCGGCGTTTTCGGCCTATCAGTTGGGCTTGCCGCGCCAGTTGTTCCTTGGCATACTTTCAACCTCGTCGGGTTCGGCCCGGTCAATTTCCAGGCGTGCCATTCGAAGTATCAAGGTAGCTGTCGTCAGGCCGAGACGTTCAGCCTCCTTAGCCGCAGTATCGACCTTTTGGGCCAAGCCTTCGCGTTTTCCTGGAAATGCCATTCGTGTTCCTCATTGAAGGTGAGAGATGAAGAATCCCACATTTGTTGTAGAGCTTCAGAAAAGACTCGGAGCTCCATCGAGCGAAACAGTTGAAAGCCTGCGGCTGTTGAAGGCCTTCCTCAAACTTGAACCCGGCCAACGCTTCGAAGTTATCGAACTTGTCGAACGTCTCGCGACCGACCCGGCACCTGGCCCCGGGGGCAGAGACCCCGCATTGTCCTGATAAACGCGGCCCCGTCCTTTCAATTGCTGGCCGGTACCGCGGGCGGACGCGTCGCGATCGCATAGATCGAGTCGTCGAGCGCCTCGGATTGGTGAAGCGTGCCGGCTGGCAACAGGATGGTATCGCCGGCACGGCAGATGCGCTCGCCGCCCTCCCACATAAAATTCAGTCTACCGCTGATGATCACCAGGATCTCGTCAACCGGGTGGGTATGGAAACGATGCACCTTGCCGGCGGCATCGTGTTGCAATTCGATGCTGCCTTGCGTCGGAAGCAATTGCAGAATGGCGGGGTCGATCGAGAATTCTGTCTTCGTACCAGCGATGATCTGAGTCATGCCGCTTGCTCCCTGTCTTCGATCTGAGAGGACTTGCTCTGCGCGAGTTTGGCAAAAGGACATCCCGTTTCCGCATGATTGTCATCGGGGAGGAAGTATTGCTGGTACTCGCGTCCCTCGTTGTTGCCGTAGCGTCCGAGCAGCGGCGAGGGACTGGTGCTGTCGTAGGGGATAAGCCGCTTGCGTACTTCAGCGAACGCGGCCGATGCGGCCTTCTCCGTTCCGAGGATCTTTTCAAACACCCATCGGGGCTGAAAGGTGAGCATGAATGCGCTTGAGCGGCGGCTTTGCCGCATCACATGCGCGGGCGTGCTGCACACCACGAATATCGGTTCACCCGCGAACGAAAACTCCCACATCGGATGATCGACCTGTTCGGGGATCGTCTCCGGCCAGGGACTCTTGTCCAGCCGCGCAAGCTGGTCGAGCGTGAGCCACATTTTCCGGTAGTAGGCGCCCAGCGTTTGCACCGGCCGCGGCCGGGTAAACACCACCAGCGATGTGTTCGGCCCGAGCGTGCGCGATTCGCCCACGAAATGCTCAAGCTGGGTGCCGAGAACCTCAACCTCAAATGGATCGAGAAACAGATACCGCAACTGGTCCGCGCGATAACCCGTGACTCCAAAAATGCAGGGAAAAGGCCTTGATTCACTGCTCATCTGTGCTTCGAATTCAGAGAACATGACGCTCTGCCACGAACTCACCGCATAGTTTGAGCCGACTTCACCTTTTCTCAAATACAACCGCGACATTCCGTCCCCTCCGTTTAATGCTAGTTACGAGCTATCAATTTGCTCCTCATCAGTAGTGGGCCGGCGATGCCGGGCAGCGACATCAGCAGCAGAATTCCGATAAGAGCGCCGTAGCCGGCATCGTCAACCGCGCCCGGGCCGTGCCCGGCGCCGGACCCTGCAAGCTGGCTGACGCCAATCATGGCGAGCCCGATAATGGGCTGCGAGGCGCCTGCGAAAATTCCTGCTGCGGTGGTGTTGACGGATGCTCCGACGCCAATCAGATCGGATGTGTAAAGCCGCTTGGTGCATTTCAGTACGAGCGGAACGGTCCCGCCGGCGACGAGTCCGAGCGCTGCGAAAATCACGGTGACGTAAAGGAAGCCCAGCGCATGGGCGAATGGCGGCAGCAGCATTGCGATCAAAATCATGCGCAGCACGCATATGCGAACCAGCGCGGTGTCGAGCGCGGCCGCGGCGCGGTCCGCCATATGGCCAAGAAAGATCGAGCCGATCGCATTGCCGACCATGAAGGCAAGCAGCGGAGTGCTCGCCGCCGATGGCGACATGTTGAAGAAATACGCCACCATCGGAATTCCCCACACGCCCGACAGTGTTGTCACGACGGCAAAGTGCGATGCGAAGGTCATCGCGCATCCCCAATTCGCGATTTGCGAAAGCGATTGCCGGCTGGCGGCGAGAACACCGCCGAGAGTTTTGGCGCTGCGCGACGCCGGGTCAGGCTTGAGCGCCAGCGAAGCAAAGGCGAGGTTGGCCACGCCAACGCATGCGATGAAAACAAAACACGCGCGCCAGCCGAAGCCCGTCACGGCGGCCGCCAGCGGCGTCGTCGCCATCACGCCGCCGACATAGCCCGACACTTGCGAGATGCCCGACATCACGCCGAACCGTTCGTCGGTGAAACTGAGGGCCACGAGCTTCAACAGCGCCGTGAATACCAGCGCATCGCCGCAGGCAACGATCAGCCGGGCGGCAAATACGTCCATCAGGTTTGGCGCCAGCGCAAACGCGGCACTTCCGAGCGAAGACGCCGCCATGCTGAATAGCACCACGCGTTTGACGCCGTAGCGGTCGACCAAAAGGCCAGCCGGAATCTGCATCAGCGTGTAGCCCCAAAAATAGCTCGAGGCCAGCATAGCAACACCGGCGGCGTCGGTGCCGAAATCCTGCATGAAGCTCAAACTGACCGACTGCGGCGACACGCGCTGCAGGAACGCGATCGCATAAGCCGTCGCCACGGTAGCCCATGCCAGATAGGCGCGATCGCCAAAGCGGTCCGTGCCCGCGAATGCGGTGTGTTGTTCTGTTATCGCCATCACACTCTCGCTATGCCGACGGAGAACAGGGCATCCGCCGAATCCGGGATCATGCGCTGCATCGCGGCATCAACCAGCGAGGCCGCCCCGTGATAGGCCTGCCGGTGATGTTTGATGTGGCCATATGCACCGCGCATGATCATGCTGGGAATTTCGAGGCTCTTGCCGGGGTATAGCAAGGTGCACATCTCGACGCAGGCCGCCTGCAATGCAGCATCCTGGCTGTCGCCGAGCAGGGAGGGGGTGACTTTTTCGCAGATCCTGGCGTTCGCCGCCCACACGATCGGATTGCGCGTCCGCCATCCGTAGAGGATGCCGACATCGCTACCGTCGGAAGCGCCTGCGGATTTCAAGATTTCGGTCGTGAAAAACCCGTACAGGCCGCAACCCTGATGGGCCGGAAGCACCTCCGTGCCGCTTCGATAGATGGCGGGCTGACCAGCGATCCGCAGCGTGCGGTAAACCGAAAACGCGACCAGTCCAGAGCGGGCGTAAACGAGAATGAGGCTGAATTTGCTGTCGAACGGGGAGGAGGCTGCCGTCCAATGCGGCTCAGTCGCCTTCCAGTTGATGGCGATGATGTTGTTCATCGCGTCCATCAGGGACTGCCGTTCGCCCTGGCTGACAAGCGAGGCGTCGGGAAAACTATAGGTGGCGTATTCGGCCCAAGGCGATCTGACGGTCCCGTATTGGCGGCGCAGTTCTCGCAACATGTCATCACCCCGCTGTTCAAAGGCAGCTATACAGGTGAGCCTTGAATTGCTTAAAGGACAATATGCCCTCGAAATCTGCCAAATCCCGGCGAGCCGACTTGCGCGAAAAGACGTCCGCAAAGCGCATCGCGATCGTCGCCTTTCCCGGGGTGACCCTGCTCGATATTTCCGGTCCGGCGCAGGTATTCGCGGAATTGCAGGAGATCGAGCTGTCGAGCGCGAGCTATTCGCTGTCGTATCTGTCGACCTCGGGGGGGCTGGTGCAAACCGACGTCGGAATGATGGTCGACACTGCGCCGATCTCCAGCGTTCGGCCGAACCAGGTCGATACTTTGGTGATTCCGGGCGGCCCGGGCATATGGGAGTTGCGGCAAGACAGCACCCTGATGAAATGGATTTCGCAAGTGCTGCCGAAAGCGCGACGCGTTGCGTCGGTGTGCCTCGGAGCGTTCGTGCTGGCCTGGACCGGCGCGCTGGACGGCAAGCGCGCCGCGACGCATTGGCGCTATTGCCCGAGACTGGCGGACAGCTTCCCCAAAATCACGGTCGAGCCGAACGCGATCTTCGTCAAGGACGGGCGGGTCTGGACATCGGCCGGTGTGAGCGCCGGCATCGACCTCGCGCTGGCCATGATCGAGGAGGATTACGGCCACATCACTGCGCTGGATGTCGCGCGACGGCTCGTGGTGTTTCTCAAACGCCCCGGCGGCCAGAGCCAGTTCTCTACCGTGCTGGCAGCACAAGCGTCGGATGTGGAGGGGCGTTTCAGCGCGCTGCATGCCTGGATTATCGAGAACATTGCCGGCGATCTCAAAGTCGAGACGCTCGCCGAAAAAGCCGGAATGAGCCCCCGGACTTTTGCGCGCGCCTATGCCACCCGCACCGGAATGACGCCCGCAAGCGGGGTCGAGGCGCTGCGGGTGGAGACCGCGCGGCTGTTGCTCGAAAGCAAGGAAATCCGCGGCGTGGTCGAAGTAGCGCAGCGGGCGGGGTTCGGCGATGACGAACGGATGCGGCGGGCTTTCATGCGGCATCTCGGGGTATCGCCTTCGGAATACCGAAGCCGCTTTTCGGGTTGAAAGGCAGTTTCGTTCAGGGCATCGCGGCCCCCGTGGCCAGACGCTTCGGAGTAAAGGGATACTGGCCGGCTGCCCGCAACGTGCTAGTCTTTAACCGGCCAATTCCGCTGACCGAAGAAGTCTGGCGCAACAAGGGATGAGGCACCATGGACTGGATCTCCTTTCTTCTCATACCGGCGGCCCTCTATCTCATCGTCTCGCTTCGTGTGCTCAAGCAATATGAGCGCGGCGTGGTGTTTCTGCTCGGCAAATTTGCCGGCGTGCGCGGGCCGGGGCTGACACTGATCTTCGTTCCAATCCAGCAGATGGTGCGCGTGTCGCTGCGCACCGTCACCATGCAGATCCCCTCGCAAAAGATCATTACCAAGGACAATGTCTCGATCGATATCGCGGCGGTCGCTTACTATCACATCACCGATCCGGAAAAGGCCGTGATCGCGATCGAGAACGTCTATAACGCGATCAACCAGATCAGCCAGACCACCGTGCGCAACGTGGTCGGACGCTTCAGCCTCGATCAGTTGCTGTCGGATACCGCGAGCATCAACGACCAGATCAAGAACGTCATCGACCTGCACACCGAGCCGTGGGGTACCCAGGTGACGGCGGTCGAGATCAAGGACATCACGCTGCCTGACAACATGCAGCGTGCGATGGCCAAGGAAGCCGAGGCCGAGCGCGAGCGTCGCGCCAAGATCGTTGCCGCCGAAGGTGAATACCAGGCGGCGGTCAAGCTCGGCCAGGCGGCCGACATCATCACGCAACACCCTGTGGCGCTTCAGCTCCGCACCCTGCAAACCATGGCGGAAATCTCGGTCGAGAAGAATTCCACGATCATCTTCCCGGCCCAGTTCATGACGACCGTGCAGGAAGCCATCGCGCTGTTGTCAAAAGATTCGGCGTCAAAATAGCTCGACGCCGCCGTCACGGCACGGTCGGCGGGTTGATGCCCGGTTTGTGGCCTTAGCCTGCCGCAAGAGTCCGATTGCAGCAGTCAAAAGTCGAAAACCTTGAGCGGATCAGGCTGGAGATGCGAGTGGCTTGCCCTTCTCCACGACATAGGTGCTCGCGATCTTGGTCTTTTGGTCACCGTTCTTGCCGCCGGCATGGGGCGTGTTGGGCGGCACCACGAAACCGTCACCCGGCTTCAACGCACGGGTCGGCTGGCCTTCGATCGGCAGCTCCAGTCCACCTTCGATAATGTAGGCGGATTCGATTCCCGGATGCGTATGCCGCGCGACCGTTACGCCGGCCTCTATTTCAGCTTCCACGATGATCGTCACATATCCCGGCGTCGGACCGTCGGTCTGCGACAGAATTTTTCGTGTGACCCCGGGCGTCGTCGCGGGCGTCGTACCTTGTGCCGATGCATCGGTCGCAATGAACCCCGTTACTGCGCAGAGCGCGCAGGACGCAATACCTGCAAAGTCTCGCCGTGTCAGCATGAGCGAACCTCCCTGTCGTGTCCGGATCACTGGTGTCCGGACTTCCGCGATGCAACCGGCGTCTTCAGAGTGGCGCCGGTTGCCCTCGAAATTGCCGGACCGAAATGTCCTTGGCAAGCGGGAAAGCGCGCTCCGCGTGTGGGCAGGCACGTTTCTGCCCGGTGGCGCTATTCAATGTTTCCAGCGTCCGCCGCAGTGCGCCGCGGTAGCGGCTTCGCGAACGGAACGAGCAGCAGTCCGAGCAGCGCAGCACAGGCGAGTAGCGCCCAGGCTTCGTTGGCGCTGAGCGCGAACGCGGCCTTCTCGACCATCGGGCGAAGATAGGCCTCGACGGTGGCGTCGGATACATCGGGGGGCCGGTGGGTGAATAGCTGCAGATCGAGCCCGATCGCCTGCGCTGCGGTGATGTCGCCGGAGATCAGACGGTCGCGCAAGGCCTCGGCGTGTCCGCCGGTGCGCCCATAGAGGATGGTATCGATCAGTGCGATGCCGATTGCACCGCCAAGGTTTCGCATCAGATTGAACAGGCCGCTTGCGTCGGGCACCTGCGCTTCGGTCAGCGCGCCCAGCGCCAGCCGTGTCGGCGGCAACAGGCAGAACATGATCGCTGCGCCGCGCAAGACTTGCGGCCAGAACATCTCGTCGAAATCGGCGACGCGGCTTTGCAATGCACTGCAACCCAGTCCGAGCGCGAACAGACCGAACCCCGCCGCCGACAGCCAGCGCGGATCAAGCCGGCTTTCAAGTGCGCCTGCAATTGGCGCGATCACGAGTTGCGATACGCCGGTGACGAGCATGATGGTGCCGATCTCGAATGCGTCATGACGTCGAACGTAAGCGAGGAAGACTGGCATGAGATAGACCGAGCCGAACAATCCAACCCCCAGGCAGAAACTCAACGCGCAACCGATCGCAAAAGAGACGTTCTTCAGCGTCGACAGTTCGACCACCGGATGCTTGGCCTTGAGCGTTCTGGCCGCAAAGGCAGTCGCCGCGGCGGCGCTCAGCAGGAACAGCAGGGCGCAGAGCGGAGAAAGCCAGCCATCATGCGGTGCCTGCTTCAGACCGATCTCCAGGCTTGCAAGCGCGACCGCCAACAACGCCAGAGAATATCCGTCGAGCGTAGCCAGGTCGGCGAAACAAGGTTTCTCGCGCGGCAGCAGGAAAGGGGTGGCGGCGGCCGCCATGATACCGGGGGCGACGTTGATCAGAAACAGCCAATGCCAGGACCAGGTCTCGGTGATCCAGCCGCCGACAACCGGTCCGACCGTGGGGGCCAGCACGGCCATGATGCCGGCCATCGTGGTGGCAATCGGGTGCAGACGGATCGGAAACAGCAGGAAGACCGCGGAAAATACCGCCGGAATCAACGCGCCACCGGCGAAACCCTGAACTACGCGGAAGCTGACAAGCGTCGGAAAGCTGCCGCTGAACGCACAGCCGATGGATGCGAGGGTAAAGAGGCTGATCGCAATGACGAACAGCCACCGCAGCGTCAGCACGCGCGTCAGCCACCCGGTCAGCGGAATGGCGATGATCTCGGCAATCAGATACGCCGTCTGAAGCCAGCTCATCGCATCCCGCGATATCGCGAGTGCATCCTGGATCGTGGGCAGCGATGTCGCGACGACCTGAATGTCGAGGATCGCCATGAACATGCCAAGGCACATCAGGACGAAACCAAGCCACGTGGCCGCACTCGGCTCGGTAACCCGTTCAGTCATTATGCGCCACGCACGATTGTCTCACGAGTCGCAGCGAGGGCGCGGTTTTCGGACCGTATACGGATCGCGAGGGCCGCAGCGTTGAGGATTGTGAAGACGGCGGCCAGCCGCGGCAGACCCAGAACCAATGGCAGTACGGCGATCTCGCAGGTCACGACGGCGTAGTTGGGATGCGACAGAAATCGATAGGGCCCCGCCGACACCAGGGGTTGTTCCGGCAGAACTATGATCCGCGTCGTCCATCGCGAGCCGAGCGTCTGCATCACCCAGAAACGAAAACCTTGCAGGACGAGATAGAGGATCAAGGCAACGACATTCACCGGTTGATCGTGCCCGAATACCCATAGCGATATCAGCCATGCTGCGTGCACCGCGACGATCAACGGGTAGTGCCGAGGCGCGATCTCGACCGCCCCGCGGGCCAGCAGTCTGCGAGTGTTGTAACGTGAGAGGGCGAGTTCTCCGGCGCGTTGCAGCGTGACCAGCCCGAGAATGATTTCAGCCGATGTCACGCGGCGTGCCGCAGCGTGACGCAGCTTGCGGTGAAGCCGGGTCCGAGCGCCGTCAACAGCGACCTTGCCGGCAGTCCCTTTGCGCGCGCGCGTTCGAGCACGAACAGCACCGTGGGTGCCGACATGTTGCCGTAGTCGGCGATGATCTGCCGTTCGTGATCGAGCGTGCCTTGATTGAGTGAAAATGCCGACTCCAGCGCGGTGATGACCCGGGCGCCGCCGGGATGGCAGATGAAGCGGTCGATGTCCGCCATCGAAAGCTGCATCCGCGCCAGGATTTGCACCACGGCGGGGTTGAGGTGCGCGGCGACGAAATCGGGGATGGTGCGGCGGAAAATCACGCCAAACCCTTCCGGATCGACGCTCCAGCCCATGACCCCGAGCGTATCGGGCCAAAGGTGTTCGCCAGCATCCTCGATTCGAGTCGCGCCGCCGTCGCCGGCGCGCAAGATGATCGCGGCAGCGCCGTCGCCGAACAGGCTGATGGCGACGATGTTGGCCTTGGTGAGTTCGTCGTGACGAAGTGCGAGCGAGCATAGCTCGATCGCGACCAGCAGCACGTTGCTGCCGGGCCGCGCCTGCGCAAGGCGCGACGCAATCGACAGGCCCGAAACGCCGCCCGCGCAGCCAAGGCCGAACACCGGAACGCGCATGACGTCGGAGCGAAAACCCATCGCGCGGGCGACGCGCGCTTCGAGACTCGGCGTTGCGATACCGGTGGAGCAAACGGTCACGACGGTATCGATGTCGCCGCCGCCAAGGTGCGCGCTCGCCAGCGCTTTCTGCGCGACATCGACGAACAGCGCCTCGGCCCCCTCCAGAAATGCCTCGGTACGCTCCGGCCAGCCGCGCGGCTTGAGGTACCACTCGAACGGCCTGACGCCGTGACGTTTGACGATTCCGGTGTTCGCAAAGATGCTCGAGAACGTCGCGAATTCAGGAAAGCGGGGTCCGAGTTCATCCCAGGCCGCGGCGAGAACATCCTTCTGCAAGAACACATGAGGAGGGACCGATGTCGCCAGCGAAACGAGGGCAGCCGTGGGCATCGCGAGATCTCTCCTGCTGCTTCAGTTTATGGGAAACATCGGCGCGGGTCGTTTATTCCAGTGCCCCGTGAAGACCATCAGGTCAAAAGGGAGCACCAAAGCGTGAAACACGTCGCCTGTGCAGCCTTCTGGGATTTGGTCAGGAGGCTTAGACTGTGATCAATTAGCATTGAGGCGATTTGTCGGCGATGGCGGCGCCCGGTTCGACATCGCCTTCGCTCGACGCGTCTTTGATCGCGCTAAATTTGCAGCATCGGGGAACGTTGCCCCGATCGAAACCTTATCGATTGGAAGTTTCCACTCCCGAGTCCCCCAACTGGACCCCCGCCTTGCACGGTTTTCGCGAGGCGGGTTTTCCTTGTATTGCCATCGATGGAACGCGGAAGCTGTGGACCAGCGTTAACTCGCACTGCAGATCAAGACGGCAAACGTGGTGGCCAGAAGGGCATGCCGAAGGCCGAACCGCGTCCAGCCTGCCGTAACGATCAGGGCATTGTTCGTGCTGAGCGCCGACGGGTGCAACCGCGCCACAAAGCGCACCCAGCAGCCGCCGCCGTCACAACGACGCGGAAATCACGTCCATCGCTTGATGACAACGCGTTCGCTGCGCACCGGCGTTGGCAAAGTCCGGATTGAAACTGGTTCAGGCGAAGGCCGATCAGGTCTCCCGGTCTGAGCCCGGACCCAACCCCACATTCGGTTGCGCATGGCGGTGAACCATGTCCACAGAGCGGCGAACCACTTCATCGTCATCAGCTTGAACTTGACCACTTTAAAGAGCCGTTCAACGACCACCAGACTAGCTCCGTAGGCCACGATCAGCATTCCGGTCCCGGTCAGCCAATGTCCGTGCCCCGCGACGAGCACGGCCACAACTTTCAGCGGCTCCACGAGCAGGAGCGGCAAGAGCATCAGCGCAAGCGACTGATAGGGTCCTAACTGCTGGATTCGCCGCCGCAAGGCGACCAGCGCAGTCATCCATCGGCGTTTGCGAGTGATCACCGGCATGGCAGCCCTATCCGGCAAGGCGAGTTGCATTTGCTGTGACATGTTCGCGATAGCGGTCGATCACGATGAAGATGTTTCCACCCTTCAAAAGGGTTTGGAAAGCTTCGATCGTTGCGGCAATTTTCTCGACGACCATCAAATTTGCCTCGTCACCGGCCCCACTGCCTCCGAGCGCGAGTTTCGTAAGCCGCAAGCCGATGACGTGATTCGACTCCAGAGCCAACATCGTCGATGAATACCATGGAAACATGTCTTTTCCTCATGCAGTCCGTGCTGCCTGAGGACAACGGCATGCTCATCCGATGGTTCCGGCGTCAGAATCCAAGCGCGGCGCAGTAATTGATCATGATATCTGTGATCGTGGCTTTGCGGCGGTCAGTGCAGGGAGTGCTTGGTGGCAGCGAACTTGCCGTGCTCCGACGCCGCATACAGACTGCGAAGCTCCGCTTCCAGCTCTATATTTTCAATCAGAACAGCACGCAACGCACGCCGCACGTCACCATCGGCACTCGCCAGGATTTCATCTATCGCCGACTCGAAAGGATCTCGTTTCATCGGATAATAACTGCCTAACCACACTCGGGTTCCGGCTGAACGGGTATGGCGCCCAGCCCTGCGGTCTCAGGCCCGCATCATTCCGGCTGGGCTATCCACTTTCGTCCGCTGTCTAGTTATCGATCGTTGCGGCCAATTGAACCTCGGCTACCACGGCGTCAATCGGAGGCAGCGCATTTCGCAGGGTCAGACAGATCAACCTTGTTGCGGATCGGTTGGGACCTGGCGCGGTGCATTGGGGGGCAACTCGTCCGGGGGTAATGAGCGCCGCGCGTGATTTGTTCCGCGACCCGAAACAAGTCGGGAACATGCGGCCGGCCGGCAGCTTGTCCTTGCAGGCGATCCATCCGGATCGGAAACGGACGCAGCGGATGAAAGATTTTTCGAATGCCTCGTTTTCTCCCGAATTGATCAAGGCGATGGATGAAGCGCTGGAGGGGGCGGTTGCCACGCTACCGCATCCGGTGAGTTCGACGCGCGTGCGAAACATCGCGGAGAGCATTCTTCGGAGTGCGAAGCAGGGCGAAAGTAACCCCAGGACATTGCAAACGATGGCCCTGGTCGAAATGCAGATCCGATCCGGCGAGCAATGATCCCCAGCCACCTGGAATGCAGGACCTCGACCTTGATCAAGCTTCGGTACGCGCCGTGCGAGCGGGAGCAGCAAGCAGGAGGCCGCGCCTTGGGTCTGGGTACATCCCGACGATGAGCGCTGAATTCCCCGAAAGAGGTTGGTAATACCAAAGCCGCCCGGGGCAAACAGCGCGAAGACGCCGTTCTGGAAATGTGGTAACGCTCCGTTCAAACCGGAGGATGACGGCATGATTGAACCGAAACTGGAAGTCCCGGCCGAACTACGCGAGTTGGCCGAAAAAACCATCGAGCAGGCGGAAAAAGCGTTCGAGATGTTTTTTGATGCTGCGGGCAAGTCGATGGCGTCGGTCCCGACCCCGGGTACTGAGATTTCCAGGCAGGCGCTGTCATTCACCGAACAGAACATGAAGGCTGCGTTCGAGCATGCGCGCAAGCTGGTTCACGCGACCGATCTTCAGCAAGCCATGCAAATTCAATCGGAGTTCTTGAAGAGCCAGTTTACCAATGCCGGAGAACATATGAGGCAGATCACCGGCGGCGTCATGTCGGCTGCGAAGGATGCGTCGAAAGGCAAGTTCTAGTAACGGTAGTGGGACGGTGATGATGCTTTCGATCGGCGAGTATCGGCCGTGGCGTAAAGCCGAGTGTACGCGGTGATGATTCTGCCCACAAAATAGTCTTGCATGGATTTGTAGGTTAGACTTCTATTGGTGAGCAGGTCCTTGACGGGCCACCGGGTGATGCCACTCGCCGTCTGTCAACTTTTCTGCTGATCCCTGTCGGCTAAAACCGGCGGGGATTTGCATTTGGGCCGCGAACGGATCAGAGCAGCTGGGCGGCTTCGCGATCGGGAAATCAGCCGCTTGGCTGACCTCTTCAAAGTCTCGGATGGCAGCTCCCCGAATCTGAGCCGGAAATCTCGCGCGAACTGTGTCGGTGACACATCGTGAAGGTTCGTGATTGCCAGCGCCCGATTTCGACGGCGTTCGTCGCGGTGGCTTTCGAGCTCATCGACGGGGTCGTTGTCGTCGGCGAGTCCGTCCGAGCGCGCAAGTCCCGCGTTGGTAACTCCTTGGGATTTTTGGCTAAATCGACCGCTAGTCCCGCGAACGCCCGGTCATTTCGTCTCAAGGCCGTATTAGTCATACTAATAATACAAACTGCCTATACAGGCATAGGACATTGTGGCACTAAGAGCCCCGCCAGCTTGATCTTGCTCGAAGAAGCAGGACGGCGGTTCAACAATCAGGGAGCGAAACCTCATGACTCTGAGAAAGTCTCTTGTCGCCGCGCTCGCCGCGCTTACTCCGTTTGTGGCAACGAGTGCCATCGCCGCCAGTCTGACGGTCGGCTTCTCGCAGATCGGCTCGGAATCAGGATGGCGCGCGGCGGAAACGTCCGTGTCCAAAAGCGAAGCGCAAAAGCGCAACATCACATTAAAGATCGCCGACGCTCAGCAGAAGCAGGAAAACCAGATCAAGGCCATTCGCTCTTTCGTCGCGCAGGGCGTTGACGCCATTTTCCTCGCGCCTGTCGTTGCGACGGGCTGGGATGCTGTGCTCAACGAGGCCAAGGACGCCAAGATTCCGGTCATCCTGCTCGATCGTGACATCGAGACCGCGAACAAATCGCTCTATTTGACCGCCGTCACATCCGACAGCGTTCATGAAGGCGTTGTCGCCGGTGAGTGGCTGGCGAAAAATGTCGGCAGCAAGCCATGCAACGTGGTCGAACTGCAGGGCACCGTCGGAGCGAGCGTCGCCACCAACCGCAAGAAGGGATTTGATGAGGCGATCGCAAAGTATTCCAACATCAAGATGATCCGGAGCCAGACCGGCGATTTCACCCGCGCCAAGGGCAAGGAAGTCACCGAAAGCTTCCTGAAGGCCGAAAATGGCGGCAAGAATATCTGCGCTCTCTATGCCCATAACGACGACATGGCCGTCGGCGCGATTCAGGCGATCAAGGAAGCAGGCCTCAAGCCCGGCAAGGACATCCTCGTTGTTTCGATCGACGCGGTGCCCGACATTTTCAAGGCGTTCATGTCGGGTGAGGCGAACGCGACGGTTGAGTTGACGCCGAACATGGCGGGACCTGCCTTCGATGCGCTGATTGCGTTCAAGGAAAAGGGAACGGTGCCGCCGAAGTGGATCCAGACGGATTCGAAGCTCTACACGCCGACCGACGATCCGCAGAAGATCTATGACAGCAAGAAGGGTCTTGGCTACTGATTGAAGCCGCGGATCGGGTGCGGCCGGGCCTCGCCCGGCCGTTCTCACCTCGTCCTGCTGGAAAGTGTCCACGATGGCTTCGCGTCCGGAACTTGCTCGCCCCCTGCTCGAAGTCGCGGGCTTGACCAAGAGCTTCCTGAGACAGCGTGTTCTTAATGGCGTGAATCTGACGCTGCATTCCGGCGAGATTCACGCTTTGCTCGGTGAGAACGGCGCCGGCAAGTCGACGCTGATCAAGGCAGTCACCGGGGTTGTCCAGCGCGACGCCGGAACGGTGATGCTTGACGGCGTGGAAATCATGCCGCGCGATGCCGAGGAGGCGGTCAAGCTCGGCATCGCCACCGTCTATCAGGAGGTCAATCTCCTGCCCAATCTGACGGTTGCCGAGAACCTGTTCCTGGGCCGGCAGCCGACACGGTTCGGGCTGGTGCGCGATCGCGAAATGCGCCGCAACGCGGCTATTCTCTTGCGCGGCTTCGGGCTCGCCATCGACGTCGGCGCCCCGCTCGGCGACTATTCGGTCGCTGTGCAACACCTTGTTGCGATCGCCCGGGCCGTCGACATGTCGGCGCGCGTGCTGATCCTGGACGAGCCCACCGCGAGTCTCGATGCGCATGAGGTCGACATTCTGTTTGGCATCATGCGTCAGCTCGCCGCTCGCGGCATCGGCATTCTGTTCGTCACGCACTTCCTCGATCAGGTCTACGCCATCAGTGATCGCATCACCGTGCTGCGGAACGGCCAGCTGGTCGGTCAGCGTGAAACGGCGGCACTTCCGCGGCTCGACCTTGTCCACATGATGCTGGGCAGAGAGCTTTCGGAGGTGACCGCCGATCGGGAACACAGGCCGATCGACCAGTCCAAGCCGCCATACGCGCTTTTCCGGCATTTCGGCAAGCGGCGCTATTTGGCGCCGTTCGATCTGGCATTGAGAGACGGCCAGGTCGTGGCGCTCGCCGGTCTGCTCGGTTCGGGTCGAACCGAGACGGCGCGGATGGTGTTCGGCGTCGAACGTGCCGACACCGGCACGGTCCAGGTTGCCGGCGAGAAAGTCCGCGTCGGCTCGCCGCGCGATGCCGTTGGGCTGGGGTTCGGCTATTGTCCGGAAGAGCGCAAGACCGAGGGCATCATTGCCGAACTTTCCGTGCGGGAGAACATCGTGCTCGCCCTTCAGGCGCGGCGTGGCTGGATGAAGCCGCTCTCCAGGCGGGAGCAGGACGAGATCGCGCGGCACTTCATCAAGCTGCTGGATATTCGTCCCGCTGATCCGGAGCGGCCGATCGGCCTGTTGTCGGGCGGCAATCAGCAGAAGGCGCTGCTTGCACGCTGGTTGGCCACCAAGCCGCGGTTGCTGATCCTCGACGAGCCGACCCGTGGCATCGACGTCGGCGCGCATGCCGAGATCATACGCCTGATCCGCCAGCTTTGCGCCGATGGGCTTGCCCTTCTCGTCATCTCCTCGGAGATCGAGGAGGTCGTGACTTATGCCGACGAGGTCATCGTGCTGCGGGACCGCGCGCATGTTATGACCTTGAGGGGCGACGCCATCACGGTGCCGGCGGTACTGTCGACGATCGCCGCCGAATCGTCCCACGTCGCCTGAGGAAAGATGACCGTGATGGCGTTTCGCATACCAAGGATAGGCACGCCGCAAATCCTGGCCTTTCTGACCATCCTGATGGCGGACCGGTTGGTCTCGCCGCAGTTCTTCGACATCCGCCTGCAGGACGGGCGTCTGTTCGGCAGCCTGGTCGATGTTTTCAACCGCGGCGCGCCGGTGGCGCTTCTGTCGCTTGGCATGGTGCTGGTGATCGCGACGCGCGGCATCGATCTGTCGGTCGGTGCGGTAATGGCCATCGCGGGCGCCATCGCCGCCAGTCTCGTCGACAGCCATTCCGTGCCGGTTGCGCTCGGCGCGGCCCTCGGTGTTGGGTTGCTATGCGGCCTGTGGAACGGCTTTCTGGTGGCGGTGCTCCGGATCCAGCCGATCGTCGCCACCTTGATCCTGATGGTCGCCGGTCGAGGCATCGCCCAGCTCATCACCGAGGGCAGGATCGTGACCTTCTCCTCGCCGTCGCTTGCCTGGTTCGGCAACGGATCGGTTCTTGGCATTCCCGCGCCGGTCGCCATCACCCTGGGGATGCTGCTTCTGACCTTGTTGCTGGTTCGAGGCACAGCGCTCGGCGTGCTGATCGAGGCGGTCGGCGCCAATGCCCGCGCCAGCGAACTTGCCGGCATCGGCACGCAGGCGATAACCATCACCGCCTATGTCTGGTGCGGTCTTTGCTCGGCGGTGGCCGGCGTCATTTCCGCCGCCGACATTCTTGGCGCCGATGCCAACAATTCCGGTCTGTGGCTTGAGCTCGATGCCATCCTCGCCGTGGTGGTCGGCGGCACCTCCTTGTTCGGCGGGCGTTTCAGCCTGATACTCGCCGTGCTCGGCGCGTTGATCATCCAGGCCATGAACACCGGTATCCTGCTCAGCGGCTATCGCCCTGAGCTCAATCTGGTAGTGAAGGCCATTGTTGTGATCGCGGTTCTGCTGCTGCAGTCGCCGCGTCTCGCCGGTTTCGGTTATTGGTTCAACAGGAAGGGGACGACCTGATGCGCCGTCTGCTTCCCGTTCTGGTCACCACCGCTGTCTTTGTTGTCGGGTTCATGCTCTGCTCGCTGCAGTTCCCGAACTTCGCGTCCACGCGGGTCGTCGCCAACCTTCTCACCGACAATGCCTTTCTCGGCATTGTTGCCGTCGGCATGACCTTCGTCATCATCTCCGGCGGTATCGACCTTTCGGTCGGGTCGGTTATCGGCTTCACCACCGTGTTTCTCGCCATCGCGATCGAGCGCTATGGAATTCCACCCTTCGTCGCCTTCGCCATCGTCCTTGTCATCTGCCTGCTGTTCGGCGCGGCGATGGGCGCGGTGATTCACTACTTCGAAATGCCGGCCTTTATCGTCACCCTGGCTGGCATGTTCCTGGCACGCGGCGCTGCCTTTTTGATGTCGACGGAGTCGATCCCGATCAATGCGCCGCTCTACACCGATATCGGCTTGCTCACGATCTATCTGCCGGGTGGTGGCCGGCTACCCCTGATTGCGATGATCATGCTCGTCGTGTTTGCGGTGGGCGCCGTGCTGCTGCATTTTACCCGCTTCGGTACCAACGTCTACGCGCTCGGCGGGAGCCGGTATTCGACCGCGCTGATGGGCGTTCGTGTGGCGCCGACAATCGTTCGGGTCTACATGCTGTCAAGCGTGTTGGCCGGACTGTCGGGTATCGTGTTTTCCTTCTACACCGCCGCCGGTTACGCCCTGTCTGCCGTCGGCGTGGAGCTCGATACCATTGCCGCCGTCGTCATCGGCGGTACGCTGTTGACCGGCGGCGCGGGCTTCATGTTCGGCACCCTGATGGGGCTTCTGATCCAGGGCCTGATCCAGACCTACATCACCTTCGATGGCAATCTGTCGAGCTGGTGGACCAAGATCGTGACGGGCCTTTTGCTATTTGCCTTCATCGCTTTCCAGCAGACCCTGGTGCGCCTCGCCAAACGGCCTGCCGCACTAGCCGCGGGAGGAACGTCATGACCAACCATCTGGTGATTCCGGCAGGCCGTGGCCATTCCAGTCAGCTGGAAGTAACCCGAACGATCGGGATCGACATCATCGTAGGCCGCTATCCGGAAGGAACCGGTCTGCCGCGCGACGCGGAACTGACCTCGATGTTCGACGTGTCGCGAACCGTGCTGCGTGAAAGCGTCAAGACGCTGTCGGCCAAGGGGCTGCTCAGCTCGAAGGCGGGTGTCGGCACCTGGGTCAGGGAGCGCTCGGCCTGGAATATGTTCGACCCGGACGTGCTCGGCTGGCATCTCGAGGCCGGAATCGACAAACGGTTTCTTCGCGATCTCGCCGATATTCGCCTCGCGGTGGAGCCACGTGCGGCCGCGCTCGCCGCCGAACGGTGGACGGGCGATGCTATCGCTGTTCTGCGCGACAGTGTCGCCAGGATGCGAAGTTTCGCTTCGGACAGCATCGAATTCGCCGATGCCGATCTTCGCCTGCATCTTGACGTCGCGACGATCTCGGCCAACCCTTTCATGCGGTCGATCGGTGCCGTGATTGAAGCGGCGTTGCGGGCATCGTTTCGGCTCAGCGCCCCTACGGAAGAATCCGAGCGCGAGATGACTCTCGCTGCCCATGAGCGCATCGTCGATGCGATCGCCGACCGCGATGCAGAAGCAGCCTCCGAGGCGATGGTGAATGTTATTTTCAACGGCCTGCGCCGGCATGGCGCGGCCGGCTGAAAGCCACGGGGCAGAGGCGATCATCGTACGGCGGAAGCTGGCAAGAGCTGGAACGAAAACAGGGGATGGTTATGGCAAACTCCAGAGTTCGGCGGCCCTACAAGGGCGTATTTCCGGTGGTGCCGACGGTATTCGACGGCGACGGCCGGCTCGATCTCGAAGGGCAGAAGCGCGCGGTCGACTTCATGATCGACGCCGGCTCGCACGGGCTCTGCATCCTCGCCAATTTCTCCGAGCAGTTCGTGCTGACCGACGCCGAGCGCGACCTTGTGCTCGACGCGGTCTTGAGCCATGTCGCGGGCCGCGTACCGGTGATCGTCACGACCACGCATTTCGCCTCTCACATATGCGCCGAGCGTTCACGGCACGCACAGGAGGCCGGGGCTGCCATGGTGATGGTGATGCCGCCCTATCACGGTGCGACCGTACGGGTCGGGGAAGCCGCAATCTACCAGTTCTACCGAACCGTTTCCGGTGCGATCTCGATTCCCATCATGATCCAGGACGCGCCGGTCGCCGGTACGCCGATGTCGGCGGCCTTCCTCGCCCGTATGGCGCGCGAGCTGGAAAACGTCTGCTACTTCAAGATCGAGACACCCCAGGCCGCCGCCAAGCTGCGCGAATTGATTGCCCTTGGCGGCGAGGCGATCGAAGGTCCGTGGGACGGCGAGGAGGCGATCACGCTGATGGCCGATCTCGATGCCGGCGCGACGGGAGCGATGACCGGCGGGGGGTATCCTGATGGCATCCGCCAGATCATCGATCCGTATGTCGCCGGCCGCCGCGACGAAGCCGCCGCGGCCTATGCGCGATGGCTGCCGCTGATCAATTACGAGAACCGCCAGTGCGGCCTTATCGCTTGCAAGGCGCTGATGAAGGAGGGGGGAGTCATCAGGCACGAGACCGTCCGTCTTCCCCTTCAGCCGTTACATCCGGCCGTGCGGGCCGGGTTGATCGAAATCGCCAACCGCCTCGATCCGGTGGTACTGCGATGGGGCAAATAAGCCAACGACGCGCCGATACGCACCGGCGCCAAATGCAAACCGCGACAACGCGGCGACTTAAGCTCAACACTTGGGAGTGAAACATGAATCTACTCAAATCGACTCTATCGGCCATCGCGCTCGGTTCCGCCGTACTTGCGGGACCCGCCCTCGCGCAGGAGAAGCCGACCGTCGGCATCGCCATGCCGACCAAATCCTCGGCGCGCTGGATCGATGACGGCAACAACATCGTGAAGGTGCTGAAGGAACGCGGTTACAACACCGACCTGCAATACGCCGAAGACGATATTCCGAACCAGCTCTCCCAGATCGAGAACATGGTGACGAAGGGCGCCAAGGTGCTGGTCATCGCTTCGATCGACGGCACCACCCTGTCCGATGTGCTCAAGCAGGCCAAGGACAAGGGCATTACGGTGATCGCCTACGACCGGCTGATCCGCGACACGCCCAACGTCGATTACTATGCGACCTTCGACAATTTCCAGGTCGGCGTGCTGCAGGCGCAGTCGATCGAGCAGGGGTTGAAGCTGAAGGAAGGCAAGGGCCCGTTCAACATCGAGCTGTTCGGCGGGTCACCCGACGACAACAACGCCTACTTCTTCTACAACGGCTCGATGTCGGTGCTGCAGCCCTACATCGACAGCGGCAAGCTCGTGATCGTCAGCCGCCAGACCGGCATGGACAAGGTCTCGACGTTGCGCTGGGATGGCGCCACGGCGCAAGCCCGCATGGATAATCTGTTGAGCGCGTTCTACACCACCAAGCGGGTCGACGCCGTGCTTTCGCCCTATGACGGGCTTTCGATCGGCATCCTGTCGTCGCTCAAGGGCGTCGGCTATGGTGGCGGCAACATGCCGATGCCAATCGTCAGCGGTCAGGATGCGGAAGTGCCTTCCATCAAATCGATGCTGCGTGGCGAGCAGTATTCGACGATCTTCAAGGACACCCGCGACCTCGCCAAGGTCACCGCCGACATGGTGGACGCGGCATTGAGCGGCAAGACCGTGACGGTGAACGACACCACCACTTACAAGAATGGCGTGAAGGTGGTGCCGTCCTATCTACTCAAGCCGGTGGTCGTCGACAAGACCAACTGGGAGAAGGTCCTGATCGACAGCGGCTATTACAAGAAGGCGCAGGTCAACTGAGGCTGGCTGTAACGAAGCGTGGAGGCGATCAATTCGCCATGGCTCGGCAACAAGCGCCAACGGGTCCGCGCAAACGCGGCCCGATGACAGGCTCCGCGCGTCTTCGCGCTAGCTGCCCGGCCACCCATGCCCCCCTTGCGGCAGGTCTGCGAAGATGTGGATGCCCGTAGCAAGTGTAACAAGTGTGGACACGGCGACGGTGGCTGGTCTTGCCCAAAGTCGCCGTGTCTCCAGGGAGTTGGAATGACAATACTGCTCGAAATGCGCGGGATCAGCAAAGCCTTCGTCGGCGTGAAGGCGCTGAGCGACGTCAATTTCACTGTCAGGCAGGGCGAGATCCATGCCCTGGTGGGCGAGAACGGCGCCGGCAAGTCGACGTTGATGAAGGTGTTGAGTGGCGTCTATCCAAGCGGCAGCTATGATGGCAGCATCGTCTATGACGGCGAGGAGCGGCATTTCCGCGACATCAATGATTCCGAGGCGCTTGGCATCATCATCATTCATCAGGAGCTCGCGTTGATCCCGCTGCTCTCGATCGCGGAGAATATTTTTATCGCCAGCCCGCCGTCGCGGTTCGGCGTGATAGATCGCAACGCAGTCTACAAGCGCTCGCAGCAGCTGCTGGCGAAAGTGGGGCTCAATGAGGCGCCGGACACGCTGGTCACCAATATCGGGATCGGCAAGCAGCAGCTGGTGGAGATCGCCAAGGCGCTGTCCAAGGAGGTGCGCCTCTTGATTCTCGACGAGCCGACCGCGAGCCTCAACGAAAGCGACAGCGCGGCGCTGCTCGATCTTTTGCTTGAGTTCCGCTCCCAGGGCATGTCGGCGATCCTGATCTCGCACAAGCTTAACGAGGTGGCGCGTGTTGCCGACCGCATCACCGTGCTGCGCGACGGTCGCGCCGTCGATACGCTGGATTGCAAGGCCGGCGCCGTCGAGGAGGATCGCATCATCCGCAAGATGGTGGACCGCGACCTCGAGCACCGCTTCCCGAAGCGCGAGCCGAACATCGGCGAACCGGTGTTCAAGGTCGAGAACTGGTCGGTCTATCATCCGTTGCATGCGGGCCGGCAAGTCATCAAGAATGTCGATTTCCATGTCCGCCGCGGTGAAATCGTCGGCATCGCCGGGTTGATGGGCGCCGGGCGCACCGAATTTGCCATGAGTCTGTTCGGCCGCTCATGGGGCCGCAAGATTACCGGCCGCGCTATGCTGCACGGCCGCGAGATCGACCTCTCGACCGTCAGTCGCGCCATTGACGCCGGCCTTGCCTACGTCACCGAAGACCGCAAGCAGTTCGGCCTCCTGCTCGCCGACGACGTGCGCAAGAACATCACGCTTGCCAATCTCGGCAGCGTCGCGACCGGCCGCGTCATCGACGACATCAAGGAGTTGCGGGTGGCGAACGATTATCGCAACCGCATGCGCATCCGTTGCTCCGATGTCTATCAGACTTCCGGCAACCTGTCCGGCGGCAATCAGCAAAAGGTGGTGCTGTCGAAATGGCTGTTCACCGATCCGGAAATCCTGATCCTGGACGAACCGACCCGCGGTATCGATATCGGCGCCAAGTACGAGATTTATTGTATCATCAACGAGCTGGCTGACGCCGGCAAGGCCGTCGTCGTGATTTCGTCGGAAATGCCGGAGCTGCTCGGGATCTGTGATCGCATCTGCGTCATGAACGAAGGCGCCTTTGTCGGCGAATTCGACCGCAGCGAGGCGACGCAGGAGAAAATCATGCGCGTCATCGTGCGCAGGGGCGAACGGCTGGTTGATAGAGACCTGGGAAAAAAATTGGAAGAAAAGCTGTTGGGAGAGGCGCATCCATGAGCGACAAGACCGTGGCGCTTCCCGAAGCGCGCAAGCACGAGGGCTTTCTCAAAGCCAACCTGCGCGAATACGGCATGCTATTGTCGCTGTTTGCCATCATGCTGTTCTTCGAGTTCGTCACAGATGGCACGCTGCTGCGCCCGCTCAACCTCACCAATCTGGTGCTGCAGAACAGCTATATCGTGATCATGGCGCTCGGCATGCTGCTGGTGATCGTCACCGGGCACATCGATCTTTCCGTCGGCTCGGTCGCGGGCTTCGTTGGCGCAATCGCCGCGGTGCTGATGGTGCGCTACGGCGTGCATTTCATTCCAGCCGCCATCGCCTGCCTCGCGCTCGGTGCGCTGATCGGCGCGGCGCAGGGCTACTGGGTGGCCTATTTCAAGATTCCGTCCTTCATCGTCACGCTGGCCGGCATGCTGGTGTTCAAAGGGCTGTCGCTTGCAGTGCTGCAAGGCCAGTCGGTCGGCCCGTTCTCGCCGACTTTCCAGAAGCTCTCCTCCGGCTTCATTCCAGAACTGTTTCCCGGCGCCGGCGCGCTCTACCCTACCTCGCTCCTGATCGGCGCCGCGCTGGCGCTTGGGCTGGTCTATGTCAGCGTCAAGACACGCGCCCGGCGCGCAAGCCATGGCGTCGAGGTCGAGCCCACCGGCTTCTTTGCGCTTAAGAACCTAATCCTGTTCGGCGTCATCATCTATTTCACCTATCTCATCGCCTCGCATCGCGGCCTGCCCAACGTGCTGGTGATCATGATCGCACTGATCGCGCTCTATGGCTTTGTCACCGCGCGCACCACCATTGGCCGGCAGATCTATGCGGTCGGCGGCAACGAGAAGGCGGCGAGGCTCTCCGGCATCAAGACCGAGCGGCTGACCTTCCTTACCTTCGTCAATATGGGCGTGCTGGCCGCGCTCGCTGGCCTCGTGTTCGCCGCGCGGCTCAACACCGCAACACCGAAAGCCGGGGCTGGCTTCGAGCTCGACGTCATCGCCGCCTGCTTCATTGGCGGCGCCTCGGCCTATGGCGGCGTCGGCCGCGTGGCCGGCGCAGTGATCGGCGCCCTGATCATGGGCGTGATGAATAACGGTATGTCGATCCTCGGCGTCGGCATCGACTACCAGCAGGTGATCAAGGGGCTGGTGCTGCTCGGCGCGGTCTGTCTTGATGTGTACAACCAGCGACGCTGAGGCGCGGATTAATCAATCGCTTGAGGTGGTTCGGGCCGGATTAATCGAAATCGCCAGCCGTTTCGGTCCGCTGGTAACGGCGATTGGCCAAATAAGCCGCCAAAAATGGCTCGCCTGGCATGCCTGCTCGCCCCTATCCTCGCGTCGTGCGCTTTATTTGCGCAGCGAGCCGATATAGGCGGCGAGATCGGCCGCCTCGCTCCGGCTCAACGGAAAATTCGGCATCTTCGGGTGCGGGTCGAGCAGGAAGAAGGCAATCTTTTCAGGGGTGAAATCCGACTTGCGTGCGATGGCGGCAAACGGGGGAGCGTCCGCATTAGCCTGCTTCTGGTCGCTGTCGACCACATGACAGGCGGCGCACCAACGCTTGGCGAGGTCGGCGCCATGGTCCGGGTCGGCGGCCATCGCCAGCGGCCCGCTGAGCCCGGCGGCGGCAACAACCAGAACCCGAATTTGTCTCAAAACCAGGCGCATCCGACGTTCTCCTTCGATGTCAGATGACGTACGCTATTGATCGGCACCAACGCAATGGGTTCGGTCATCCGCCATGATCGATTGAAGGTCGGGCGAAGGCCGCAAAACGAGCATTCCATGACCGAAATCACACGTTTCGTGGCATTGGCTTTTGATCTCGTCGACGGTGCCCTTGCGGCCGGAGAGGCTGTTGACTGCGCAAGTCCTGCGGTCGCAATACAAACGGCGCAAGGGCAGTGGAAATTCCTCGGGCACACCGGCGCCGTCGCGTTCAGCCGAACCAGCGATTTCGAGAGGGGAATATTCAACCACCGGCACGTGCTGCGCCGGTTTGGGCAGGTGCCGGACGAGTACAAAGCTGAAAAGGATGGGCAATGAATGCCGGATCGCCGCGATGATGTTTGGCCTGCCTTCATTGCCCATCGATTCGGCGGCGATGATTCCTGTATTTCGCGGGGTGAATTAGGTCGGTTTGCGTCGCTTTGTCGACGGCGTTTCGCTAGAGTGCCTTTCGCCATACTCGAGTATCCCGCCGCGTTGATCCTCAAAAGCCGGGACAAGTTGCCGTGACTGCTATCCGCGTTGCCATCGTCGGTCTCGGAAAGATTGCCAGAGACCAGCACATTCCCGCAATTGCCGAAACTGCGGGCATCGAACTCGCCGCCATTGCCAGCCGCAATGCCTCCATCGACGGCATCGAGCATTTCGCGACCCTCGACGAATTGCTCGATGGTAGGCCTGATATCCATGCCGTTGCGCTCTGCACGCCACCGCAGGTTCGCCATGCGCAGGCGGCGGCGGCGCTCAAGGCCGGCAAACACGTCCTGCTCGAAAAGCCGCCCGGGGCGACGGTCAGCGAACTCACGCCGTTGGTCGCCGTGGCGCGGCAAACCGGACGAACGCTGTTCGCCACATGGCATTCCCGCTTCGCGCCGGCGGTTGAACCGGCGCGAGCCTTCCTTGCCGACCGCCAGATCAGGTCGGTCGTCGTCGAATGGAAGGAAGATGTAAAAGTCTGGCATCCGGGTCAAGCCTGGATCTGGGAGCCGGGCGGGCTCGGGGTGTTCGATCCCGGCATCAATGCGCTCTCCATTCTCACCCGGATTCTGCCGCGGACGTTCTTTCTCAGAGAGGCCGAACTATCCTTCCCGGGCAATCGGGCCGCACCTATCGCGGCCAGTCTTGCCTTTTCCGACGGCACCGGTCTGTCGATTTTGGCGGAGTTCGATTGGCGCCAGACCGGGCCGCAGACCTGGGACATCCGCGTCGACACCGATGCTGGGCGCCTGACGTTGTCCTCTGGCGGCAGCCGTCTTGTTCATGATGACCGAACGCTGGTTGACGCGAAGCAGGCCGAGTATCGTGGCATCTACCAGCGGTTTGTCGAACTGATCGCAAGCCGGGTATCCGACGTCGATCTTTCCCCGCTGGTTCACGTCGCCGACGCCTTCATGCTCGGCCGGCGCCGCGAGGTCGAACCCTTCATCGAGGACTGAGCATGGCGCGGTCGGACAAGCCACGGATGCCGAAAGTCATTCGCGAAGCTTTCGGACATCTGCCTGACGGCGCGGCGGGCGAAATGGTCAAGCTGCGGGGCGACAACGGCTTCGAGGTGCGGATCATTACCTATGGCGCGGCGCTGCAGTCGATCTTCACGCCGGATCGCACCGGCCGCGTTGCCGACGTCGTCCTTGGCCGCGATGACCTTGAAGGTTATATCGCGCTTCGGCGCTTCCTCGGCGCGACGATCGGGCGTTATGCCAACCGTGTCGCGAACGGCGCGTTCGAACTGGACGGCCATCGCTTTCAATTGCCGACCAATGACGGCGCCAACGCGCTTCACGGCGGTCTGGAGGGTTTCGATCGCAAGAACTGGGCGGTCACGGCCACGGGCGAGAAGCCCGCGCCTTTCGTCACGCTGTCCTATGTCAGTCTGGACGGTGAGGAAGGCTATCCCGGCAGGCTGCAAACCAGCATCACCTATAGCATTTCCGGCAGCATGGAACTCTCCGCCGCGTTCTCGGCGGAGACCGACAAGCCGACGATCGTCAACCTGACCAATCACAGCTTCTTCAATCTTGCGGGCGTCGAGGCCGGCGGCGGTATTCTGGATCATCACCTCGCCATCGCGGCGGATACTTATTTGCCGGTAAGCAGGGCAGGCATCCCATTGGGCACGCCGGGCCGGGTCGAAGGGACGCCATTCGATTTCCGGATACGGCATCGCGTCGGCGTGCGCCTGCACGATGTGAACGAACAGCTTCAAATCCGGCAGGGCTACGATCACAATTTCTGTCTGCGCGGCGGCGTCACCCCCGTACCGCGACTGGCTGCCCGTCTCGAAGACCCGCGCTCCGGCCGTGTCCTCGAACTCCTGACAAATCAGCCAGGTGTCCAGTTTTATTCAGGCAATTTCCTCGATGGGACCGTGACCGGAAAATACGGCCGGGTTCACCGCCAGTATGACGCGCTATGCCTGGAGCCGCAGGCCTATCCCGACACGCCGAATCGGCCGGACTATCCGTCGGCGCGGCTCGATCCCGGCCAGACCTATCGTCACACGTCGCTGTATCGATTTTCCGCGAATTGACGTCGCGGTGGGGACGACGGAAAATCGCATGGAGGAAGTCGCTACCACGATCCTTTCCGGGCACCATTGCCTCCTGGGCGAGGGCTGCACCTATGATCCGGCGACAGATACCGCCTGGTGGTTCGATATCCTCGAGCGAACCTTGTTCCGGGCTGATCTTGCATCGGGCGCGATCACCCCGCATGCGCTTCCCGTCATGGCCAGCGTGCTCGCTTTCATTGACGACCGGCGCCAGTTGCTCGCGACCGAAAACGGCCTCTATGTCCGCGACGTCACGGATGGCCGCCTTACGCTGCATACTCCGCTCGAGGCCGACAATGTGGCGACGCGCTCGAACGATGGACGAGTCCACTGCTGCGGCGCGCTCTGGATCGGGACCATGGGCCGCAAGGCTGAGAAGGGCGCGGGCGCGATCTATCGCTTTCATGGCGGCGAACTGGTTCGGCTTTATGCCGGCGTGACCATACCGAACGCCATCTGCTTTTCGCCGGATGGCGCAACGGCCTATTTCACAGATAGCAGGGAGGGCATCCTTCATCGCGTCGCCATCAATCCTGCGAATGCCATGCCGATCGGAAATCCTGCGACACTTTATGACCATCGCGGCGGGGTGGGCGGTCTTGACGGTGCGGTGGTCGATGCCGAGGGACTGATCTGGAATGCGCGCTGGGGCGGATCATGTATCGATGTCTACACGCCGGAAGGCAACCGCGCCCGCACCATTCGGGTGCCGGCAACGCAGCCGAGCTGCCCGGTCTTCGCCGGCAGAAATTTCGATCGGTTGCTGGTCACAACCGCCGGTGAGGGAATGGACGAGGCCGCCAAGGCGGCCGATCCGCAGCATGGCATGACTTTCATTTTGGATGTCGGTGCCACCGGTCGTCCTGAACCCCGCGTCAGGCTGACTTGATGAAAAAAATGCGCCCGTCTCTCGCCGGTCTCGATTTCCGCGTGGGCAAAGCGAAGAGAACCCGGCTTGCCGCGCTTTTGGGAGCGCGCAGGATAGGGAATCGGGCGCATGCGCAATGGAACGAAGGTCTTTGCATGCCGTTGATCCGCGGCCAGGGAATGCCACCATGCAACGCATCAAACATCCGCCCATTCGCAATAAGATCAGTTTGGCAGATCCAACCCAGGTTCGTGCCTGGACCCGGCGACTCGCAATTTCGGCTGACTCGCTGAAAGCCGTCATCGACAAGGTCGGTAACTCGGTCGCGGCCGTGACCAAGGAAGTTGAATTGCGGGGGGTAGCTCACTCGACGTCGCCGGCGCCGCCAATCGAGAGCCCGCCTAACGCAGGCGAGCCGGCGGTAAGCTTGCCTTCACGAATCCGGCGCGACACGGCCCGGAGCAGGGCACGTTTGAAGTAATCCCTTGCGACCGCATCCAGGGCGGCCGAGATCAATTCCTCGGATTCCGCCGCATCCACCCTGTTCTCAGCCTCGAACTGCTCGGCTTCCTGAATATAGTCGATCGCGAGCTGGCGCAGGCTGCGGACCTCGGCATCTTCGGGAATTGGATAAATGGTCGCGAGCAAATCCCTGGCGCGATCGCGGGCGCGTTCACTTCTCAGGCCGGCCATCAGCGCCTCCTTGCGTTATGCGGATTCCTTTGAGAGAGTGCTGCGCCGCCCGGTTTGGCCGAACATGACGCTGGTAGAATTAAGTATTTTAACTATGTCCGGTTCCGGACAAAATGCCTTGTTTTCGGAATTTAATGGGTCTGCCCGGCCCGTTCGATATCAGGGGAACGTGGCGCCGACACATATCCATGGCGGCGAAGAGCTCTATGCAATGGCAAGGAGATACCCATGAGCAGCGTTGCCGAGGGTGGTCCGGGACCTCCCCACCATTGTTCCCTCTGTGGAAAGAGTGAGCATTCTGTCCGCAAGCTCGTCGCCGGTCCCCCCGTCTTTGTCTGCGATGAGTGCGTCGAACTCTGCATGGTAATCGCCCGGGGCGACAGCACGTCATTCTACCTGCGCACGCCGGCCGAATACCGCAAACTCGCGGCGGATGATATTCGTGCCGCGGAAGAGGCCGGCATGCCCACCGACAAGGCCGAGCTTGCGGTAGGCCGGACATGGCTGCGCCTTGCAGAAGAATCGGAAAAGGCAGAATCCGAAAAAGCAGCTCAGCTGGGGGCAAAGGAAAGCCCGCTGCCCGGGCCGGCAGAGCTAAGCCAGCCGGAGGGGCAGGCAGAGCAAAGTGAGGCGGCAGCAACGGAAGAGCCAGGCAAGCCGGAAGAGCCGATCGATGCGGGGAAAATCCTGATCTCCCTGGCAAACTTGGCGTCTTATTCGATAGATAAGACCGATTGACAAGCCAATTTGGTTCTGGCCCACGCCGTGAGATGGCCAACGACATGGCGTTGCTGCGCGACCGATATCCCGAACAAGAATGCAACAAACAGGCTCGCGAGCGGCGCTTCCCGTAATGGTGCTGATAATTGAGAGCGGCCTTCCCGGCAGGCGCGCGGCCGCGATCGCCTCGCTTAGCCTGTTCACCGCCGCCTGAAGGCCTGCGGAGACTTCGGTGATGGTGTGCGATGCATCGGTTGCCGTATCGATGGCGCTTTCCTCCATGCCGGGTTGCAGTGTCGGTTCGGTTTCGAAGTTCACTTGCCGATGCTCACTTATCGATGTTTTTGAGGCTCATCGCCTTCTCTCGTTACGTAACGGTGGGGTGCGCGATGAGGCTGTCACCTTTGGCCATCCGCGACAGGCGCCGTATTGAACGGCGGGTGACGGCCTCAGTCTCCGCTTACGATCCGCGTCCCGACGTCAGAAGTCGGCGTGCATGGCGGGTTGTTGAGGAAGCTGGCTCTTAAAGAAAGGCCCGCCGTGAAGCGGGCCTTTCGTTTTTACATTGCGACACCGTAATAATCATTCACAGAGCGGGTTCTGTCAGGGTCGCCCCAGTTCCAGGTATTATCATTGCCGTATTTCGGCGCTCCCTTGAGTTGCGTCTCGGTAATGCCCGTACGATAGCCGCCAAGGTTGGTGTCGTACTTCAACGACTGCCAGGGCAGGGGATAATGGTCGTCACCGATTCCGAGAAAGCCACCAAAGCTCAACACGGCGTACGATACTTTGCCGCTCATCTTGTCGATCATGACGCGCTCGATCGATCCGATCTTGGTGTCGTTGGCGCCGTATACTGCAGTTCCTTCCACCTTGTCGCTGCCGATAAGGGAACCTGTTTCTCTTGTTTCCGTAACCATCGTTGAGCCTCCTTCGGTTGGAGGACGTGCAACAGGCAATGCAAAGAATTGTTCCTGAAATGTAATTCATGCGCTCACCCAGCCCCGTCATTTCAGGGCAGAGCTGGCCCAGTTCAGGCGCGGAACTGGAACCTTGGTGATCGCCGCGATTTGTTTGGTGAGAGGAAATTGTGGGGTCAGGCGCGCGCAATGAACGAAGATCATTCGAAAAGAGGGATCGGCAGTCCGGTGGTGTTCGCGCTGGCAGTCGCGGTGTTCGGTGTGCTGGCAATGCTGATCGTCGACCATGGTCCGTGGAGCAAGCCGCACCTCCAGACAGCGGAAATGGTCGAGTACCCAACAACTTCGGCCGCCGCGAAAGCAGCCGATGCGACGGTCACGCCGACCGCGCCGAGAACCCAGCTCGAACCGATCGCTCCAGGACCGAAGCCCGCCCAACCAGCAATTCCTGCGCCGGGTGCCGGCACGCCTTAGCTTCTAGCTTTTGGCCTTCGCAGCCATCGATCTTCCTCGGGCAGCGCCCGGTTTCGTGTGAGTCTGTCAATACCAGCCGCTCTATCGGATGCTGACAAAGGCGCCCCATACGGCGGCGAGAATGGCACCGACCAAGACGTAGACTGGATTATCGCAGAACATGCTGCCGTATCGGCACATTTCCACGCCAACGGAGCCAATCTCATGGTGGCCGGCGGCATAGAACAGACCGGACAGCACCAACAGCACTGCGGCCACAAAATACATCAAACGGCCTCCATGTCGGGACGGTTCGCCGTACGTCGGCGAGGATCCAATAAATAGCAACGGATCTGCATCAGCGGCAGCAATTGTTTCCGGTCGACAGGTCTTCGAGAATCACGCAATCGCGCGCAGGCCCTCCGGCGCAGCGTTCGGTGCAGGCGGTCGCAAAGTGCGCAAGACCGTCCTCCAATGCTCTCAACTCCGCGAGTTTCCTGCGCACATGGGTTAGTTGCAGCTCCGCTACATCACGAGCCTTGCTGCAGTCCTGTGCGGGATGGTCCATGAGCGAAACGAGTTCGCGGATTTTTTCGATGGGAAGGGCGAAGTCCCGGCAGCGCCGGACGAAGGTAAGCCGCTTGAGGTCGCTCTCATCATAAAGCCGGTGTCCGCCCGGACCCCGCTTCGCCTTCGGAAGCAAACCTATCTCTTCATAGTAGCGAACCGTCGGAACGCTGCTCCCGGTGCGCTGCGCCAGCGCGCCAATAGTTAGCACCCTTGAAGCTGACAATTCCGGCCCCTCGAAAACGTTACTTGAACCTCAAGTTACTTGAGGGCGTAGGCCACAGGCAAGACCACCGCGGAAAATTGCACCGCTAAATCGGTGGAGGACGCCGTCTTTTGCCGGATTGCACCATCCCCGCTTCGTCACCAACCTGAGGATATCGGACGATGCATCTCAACCTGAAAACCCTTGTCGCGTCCGCGATTTTCGCCGTTTTCATCTCGCCGGCTGCGCACGCAGCTGGCCTCCTGCCGTTCGATGCCGTTCGATTTGAAGAGGCGCGACAGTCGGGAAAGCCCGTCGTTCTGCAGGTGACAGCCAGTTGGTGCGGCCCATGTCAGCGGCTGAGGAAGGTCGTCGGGGGGCTTTTGGAAAACCCCGAGTTCAAGGATCTCGTGATCTTTGATGCGGACTTTGATGCGAACAAGGACGCATTGGTCAAAGTCAAGGCTCACACGGTGACAACTCTGGTGATCTATCGGAATAATTCTGAAGTCCTGCGCAGCTCCGGCGAAACGCGCCCCGATGCGGTCAAAGCCCTGCTCGAGAAGGCGATGTGAGAGCAGCAATGGATTATGCAAACGTAGCGCTTGCTCTGTTCGCAGGATTGCTTTCAATTCTGTCGCCCTGCGTGCTTCCCTTGGTGCCCGTTGTCCTTGGCTCTGCGGTGTCCGAACACAGGCTCGGACCGCTTGCGCTGGCCGCCGGACTTGCAACGTCCTTCACGGCCATCGGGATATTTGTTGCGACGATCGGCTACTCGGTCGGACTCGATGGCGAGTTTTTCAGAGTGACCGGTGCTGTTCTGCTGGTCGCTGCCGGGTTTGCTCTCATGCTGCCGCGCCTTCAAATCCAGTTCGCGCTCGCGGCCGCGCCGCTAGGCAACTGGACCCAACAGAAATTTGGAAGCACGGCAACGGCCGGATTGCGAGGCCAATTCGGTGTTGGATTATTGCTCGGTGCCGTCTGGAGTCCGTGCGTGGGGCCCACCTTGGGCGCCGCCTCCGTTCTCGCGGCTCAGGGCCGGAGCCTGGGTTTGGTTGCACTTACCATGCTGTTCTTTGGTCTCGGCAGTGCCGTTCCCCTGATGGCGTTAGGACTGATATCCCGCGAAGCGATGATGCGCGCACGGCATCGCCTTCTCTCGGCCGGCACAAATGGCAAGGCAGTTCTGGGAGGCATCCTGATCGTCAGCGGCTTGCTCATCCTGTTCGATCTGGATCATGCGCTGGAAGCCTGGCTTGTTCGAGTGGCCCCATCATTCCTGCTCGATTTGAGTGGACGGTACTAGAACGTGCCACGAGGAGGGCCACCCGCCGGCTCCAAAGGCTAGTCCAACCCCGCGCGGCGGAAGGCCTCCAGATAATGGTCGCGGTCCGCCTCCCGCTTCCATGGCAACTGGTTTGCGATCCAGGCGAGTGAGATATTGGGCTGCGCGCGGCGTAGCTCCTGCAGTGCGGCGGTAGCGACTTCGGTTTGTCCGGCCATGCCGGCGGCAACCGTCAGCACCCGGTAAGCGCCGGAGAAGTCGCCACGCAGACGGATCGCCTCGCGTGAAAGGCTTATGGCCTCAGAGTAGTTCTTCCCGACAAACTGGGCGTAGGCGGCGACACCGTAATAAATCGCGGAGAACGGGTCGCGCGGGCTCAACCGCAGCGCACGTTGCGCCGCTTCACTGGCTTCTTGCCAGCGCCCGCAATAACAGAGTGCCAGGCCGAAATAACCCAGAGCCAGCGAGAAATTCGGGTTGAGCTGCAGCGCCAACTCGAACTCGGCCAGCGAATTGTCGAGGCGGCGCGTCGAAAAATAAACGCTGCCCAGCGCGTTGTGCGCCCAGGGGTCCTCGCTATCGGCCAGAATGGCGGCGAGCGCGGCACGCTCGGAGATAGGCGCTGCCGTGGCAATATCCGCCCAACCCATGTGAACGCCGAACATATGACTGGTGGCAAGCACGCCGAGCGCCTGGCCGTAATTCGGATCGATGGCCGTCGCCTTTTCGAGCAGGGCCTGCGCGGCCACGTTGTCTTGCGGGGTGATCCGCCAGTAATGCGACAATGCCCGCATCACCAGATCCCAGGCATCCAGGCTGTTCGGCGGCTTACGTCGAGAGTGAAAGTTTTCAGCGACATAGAGCTGCGGCTCGATCGCGGCGACGATCGCTTCGGTGATCTCGTCCTGCACAGCGAATACGTCGGTGAGGTCTCGGTCGTAGTGTTCCGCCCAGACATGGCTGCCGGTCGCGACGTCGTTGAGCTGCGCCGTGATGCGAACGCGGTCGCCGCTCTTTCGCACACTGCCCTCGACCACGTATCGCACGCCGAGTTCATCGGCGACCTGCTTGATATGAACCGACTTGCCCTTGTAGGTGAAAGAAGAATTGCGCGAGATCACGAAGAACCAGCGCAGCTTGGATAGAGCCGTGATGATGTCCTCGCTGATCCCATCGGAAAAATACTCCTGTTCCGGATCGCCGCTCATATTGTTGAAGGGAAGCACGGCAATCACGGGCCGATTGGGCAACGGCAAAGCCGGGCGTGGCTCGTTGTGGGCCTGTTCCGGCGGCATCGCGACGGGTTGGATACGGTCCGGCCGCTCATTCACGACGCCAACGAAGCGAAGGCCCTTTCGTTGAATGGTCCGGATCAGTTTCTGGCTCCCGCCGCTGTCGCCGACAGCCTTCCGTGCGGCATTGATGCGGCTGGTGAACGTCGAGTCCGACACGAGTCGGCCGCTCCATACCGAAGCGATCAGATCGTCCTTGCTGACGACGCGGTCGCGGTTCTGCACCAGATAGACCAACAGATCGAACACTTGCGGCTGCACGTGGACAGGGCGCCTTGCGCGTCTGAGTTCGCGCCGGTCGAGACTGATCTCGTAGTCGCCGAAGCTGAGGGTCATTCGTGGTCCAGGGACATTGGGAAGAGGGCGGCCACGTTCAGCCACTGACCGCGATGATTTAGCACCCCCTTGGGCCCGACGAATGATACGTGGATCACACAAAATGGAATTGTCTCAAGTGCGTCTCAAGAGGCTGTGGAGAAGAAATCGTAAGTATTTCAAGGGTTTGATGGCCCGCAAACAAGGGGCTGCGGGTGTCCTTGCTGATCGGCATGACGGCGGTCCGAGCCGCGATCCGGCTGCTGGGAACATCGGTTGTTGGTACCAGCCGCATCAGCACTGCTGCTTGACATCTCAAGCGCATCTCAAGGGCATTTGGAGAACAAATCGCGGTTCTCTGAAAGTCCTGGAACACGGCAACGTGCATGCTGGTTCCAAGGGCGAAGCGCGGAGCGCAAGCCCTTTCGAGAGGAAAAATCCATGACGATGCTCAACACCACGACACGCTACGCCGCGCCCGTGATCCGCCGAGGAGTCGCCGTTGTTCTGGCGAGCCTCGGCCGTTTCGTCGACCGCGTGATCGCACACCGCGAGCGCCAGGCGAACCTTGTCGCATTGCGCCACCTGACGGAAAAAAGCGCGTTATCAAGCAGAGTATTTTTCAAAGATAAATTGCACGGTGCATGCCCCGAGCCGCCAGCCTCTCTCAAGGAATAATCAGGC
>Ga0209839_10000107_pt1 | contig 37404 bp, 37 predicted proteins | sample OrgsoiDNA2013050_FD_185800 | JGI IMG/M metagenome (GOLD analysis project Ga0209839, IMG submission 185800) | Permafrost soil microbial communities from the Arctic, to analyse light accelerated degradation of dissolved organic matter (DOM) -... | ecosystem: Environmental > Terrestrial > Soil >... | reverse complement strand
TGATGTATGCCAATTCGCGGACCGCCGATGAAGTCACCGGCCGGCTGCGCGCCGCGACCGCGGGCTGGCGCCGGATCGACGCGATGGATGACGATGCCTTCGCGGCTGCGGTTCGCGCCGATCGAATCGACATTCTGATCGATCTGGCCGGGCATACGGGCGGGAACCGTTTACTCGCGTTTGCGCATCGACTCGCGCCGATCCAGGCGACCTGGCTCGACTACTTCGACACCACCGCGGTGCCTGCGATCGACTATCTGCTGACCGACCCCGCGCATACGCCGGCTGATTCGCGCCAGCGCTTCACCGAGCGCATCGTTCGCCTCCCCGTGATGCGCCTGTGCTTCGCTGCTCCTTCGGACGCGCCGGACGTGGCGCCGGCGCCTGCGCTTCGGAACGGCTACGCGACCTTCGGCAGCTTCAATCGCTACGCAAAAACCGGACCCGCGGTCGTCGCGCTATGGGCGCGCCTCCTCGCCGCGATACCCGACGCGCGGCTCGTGCTCAAGGCGAGGGAATTCGCCGATCGAGGCATTGTCGCCCACGCGCTCGCGCGCTTCGCCGCGCATGGCGTCAAACGCGATCGCATCGAGATTCGCGGTCCGTCGCCTCACGCCGCGCTGCTCGCCGAGTACGCCGACATCGACATCGCGCTCGACACTTTCCCGCACAACGGCGGTGCGACGACGATGGACGCGTTATGGATGGGAGTGCCTGTACTGACGCTCACCGGCAACACGCTGATCAGCCGGCAGTCGGCGGCGATGCTTCATGCCGCCGGCTTGCCCGAGTTTGTCGCGACGACCGCCGACGAACTCATCGCACTCGCGAGTCGTTGGAACGCCGATCGCGAGCGGCTGGCTGAATTGCGAAAGGAAATTCGTCCGCGCGTAGCCGCGTCTGCGCTTTGCGACGGAACGCGCTTCGCGCGCGATTTCGAGGTCGCTCTGAGAGGCATCTGGCGAGAACGCTGCGCGGCACGCGCCACCTAGGATTGGATCCGAAACGCGGGCGTAAGGAAACGCGTGTTACGAGCCCGTGCGCAGCAACTCGCGGATATCGTGTGCGAACAAATCCGGGCCTTGACCGTGAGCAACGAACAAGCGAAGTCGGCCCTGCGGATCGAAGATGAACGTGCCCGCCGAGTGATCCATGGAATAACTGCCCGGCGTCGCGCCGGGTTGCTTCTGGTAGAGGATCTTGAACTCGTGTGCGGTCGCGGCCGTTTCCGCGGCGTTCCCGTACAGGCCGAGAAACGTCGGGTTGAATGCGGGCACATAGCTCGATAGCAATACCGGCGTGTCGCGTTCCGGGTCGATGGTCACGAACAACACCTGAACGCGGCTGGCATCCGCGCCCAGCTTTTGCAGCGCGGCGGCAAGGTCGGAGAGCGTGGTGGGACACACGTCCGGGCATTGCGTGTAGCCGAAAAACAAGACCACCACCTTGCCGCGAAAGTCCGCGAGCGTTCGCGGCTTGCCGTTGTGATCGGTGAGCTTGAAATCGCGCCCGAAGGCGACTCCGGTAACGTCCGACGCCTGGAAACGAGGGCCGTCCGGGCTGCACGCGGCGAAGATCAGCGCCAGTAGCGCCGCGGCAACGATGCCGAAGGGACGCTTCACTGCCAGTAATGGTCGAAGAGCAGCGCCGAGAAAAGTGCGGCGAGGTAGACGATGGAATACCTGAACGTCTGCCGCGACAGACGATCGCTGTAGCGCCGCTGCAACACGACCGCGTAGCCGATGAAGACGGCCCCCAGGATCACCGCGGCGACCAGATAGATCCATCCGCTCATGCGAATGGCGAAGGGAAGAAGCGACACGGCGAACAAGGCGATCGTGTAGAGAACGATCTGCAGCCGCGTGTACTTGGGCCCGTGCGTGACCGGCAGCATGGGCAAACCCGCATTCGCGTACTCCTTGGCGCGATAGAGCGCGAGCGCCCAGAAGTGCGGCGGCGTCCAGACGAAGATGATCAGGAACAGGATCAGCGCCTGCGGCGCGACGTCGTTGGAGACCGCGGCCCAGCCGAGAACCGGCGGCATCGCGCCCGACGCGCCGCCGATCACGATGTTCTGCGGCGTCGCCGGCTTGAGCAGCACGGTGTAAATGACCGCGTAACCGACAAAAGTCGCCAGCGTCAGCCACATGGTCAGCGCGTTGACCTGGACGTAGAGTAGGCCGAGACCGGCGCCGCCGATCACCGACGCGAACGTCAGCGTCTGCTGCGTCGAGATTTCCCCGCGCGGCAAAGGCCTGGCGCGCGTGCGCGCCATCTTCGCGTCGATCCTCTGCTCGACCAAGCAGTTGATCGCTGCAGCCGCGGCGGCGACCAGCGCGATGCCGAGCGTGCCGAAGAGCATCGGCTTCAGCGGCGGCAGCCCCGGCACCGCGAGAAACATGCCGATGACCGCGGTGAAAACGATCAGCGATACCACCCGCGGCTTGGTCAGTGAGAGAAACTGGCGCAGGCGGTTTTGGTCGAGGGCGAGTGCGGTCATAGGGAAGCGCTCGCGGAAGGAACCGCGATCGACGGGAATTTTACCACCGCCGTCGCCTCAGCCGATCCGCGATGCTCGGAGCAGGCGCTCGAGATCCTTGGCCATCCGCCGGATGTCGGGATCGGCGGGATATCGCAGCACGATGTTGCCCAGCGGATCGATCAGATAGATGTTCTGCGTCGGACCGCCTGCGCCGGGCAGTTCGGCCCACTGAGCTGCATCGGTCCGTGCGCTGACCAGCCCGGGATGCTGCGCCAGCAGGTCCGTCGACGGCGCGCTCGCGTCGTTCGCCTGCAGCCAGATGCGCACCACGCGATCCTGCTCGCGCCCCTGGATCGTGCGCGCCTGCCGCGTTGCGTATAGCTTGTGCTGGCATGCGGCTTCGCACGCCGTCGAGTCGACCACCAGAAACAGCCAGCGGCCGCGATAATCGGAAAGGCGAAACTTTCCGCCGTCGGCAAGCGTGCCCACCATTTCCCGCACTGGCTTCGCGTCCAGCAGCTCGCCGTAGTTCACATGGCCCGCGGGACGAAACCAGTAGTAGGCAAGGTAGGACGCAACGACAGGCGCGGCGCAGACCAGCGCCAGCATCAGGAGCGTGCGCCTGCCGCGGGCCTTAGCGGGCGGCGTCATCGACTCCCGGACGACGCCGCCAGTTGAGCACGAGCCAGAGGACGATCGCCAGTGCAGCGAGCGAATACCACTGCACCATATAGGACAGGTGCCTCTCGATGCCGAAGTCGGGTTGCGGCCAATCGCGCAGCAAGCCGTCGGGCGGAGTCACCGGATCGGCCTGTTCGACGACGAACGGAAGCAGCGCCAGCCCGGACGAGGCGGCGATCCGCTCGATGTCGAGATTCTGTCGCAGCGGCCCCGTCGCGGTGTCGGTCTTGAGCTCGAGATAGCGCTTCGGCGGAACGGTCGCGCGGCCGATGATCTCCACCACGCCCGCGGGCGTTCGCACCAACGGCAATTGCTCGCGCGTCGGACCCTGCGCGACCCAACCGCGATCGACCAGAACGTAGCGATTGCCTGGCGCGAGCCTGAACGGCGTCACAACTTCGTAGCCCGGACGTCCGCCGTGGACCCTGTTGTCGATCAGCACGGCACGCGCTGCGTCGTATTCACCGGAGCCATGAACGCTGCGATAGAGGATCGCGTCGGCGTCCTTGGCCACCGAGGCGAGATCGACCGGTGCTTCACGGGCCGCCGCTGACGCCAGCGTCGCGGCCGCACTTTTCTCATCGGCGCGGTGCCGTTGCCAGTTGCCGAGCGCGATGGCGAGCGCGGCCATCGCGACCATCGCGATGGTGAGCAAAGGCGTCGGACGAAATCGATGCGTCGCAAAAAATGAACTGGCGCGCATGGCCACCGGTCTATGAATTACACTGTGCGTAATTGCACCGTTCATTTCTGCACCGCTCATTTCGCTTCAGCGAGATCGCCTTGGTTCGCATTGTCGTCATCGTCGCGTTGGTGCTCATTGTGTTCAGCCTCGGCACGGCGCTCTACTACCTTTACCACGATCGCGGTCAGGGGACGCGCATGGTCAAGGCGCTCGCCATACGCGTGGCTCTGTCGGCGAGCCTGATCGTATTTCTTCTCATCAGTTATCACTTTGGCTGGATCGGAGAAAACGGACTGCGCTGACCCGGATTGCTTGCCTCGCCCGGATCCGCGAATGCCCTCGACAGGCGCACCGGAATCGCCTACGTACTATCGATCGCCGATGCCGGCCATGGTTCGGTCTATTAAAAAAGCCGCACGTTATTCCGTGCGGCTTTTTTGCCTGCCGGTCGTCGCGACGCTTAGAGCCAGTACACCAGAATGAACAGCAGCAGCCAGACGACGTCGACGAAATGCCAGTACCACGCCGCGGCCTCGAACGCGAAGTGATGCTGCGCGTCGAAGTGTCCCCGGAACGTGCGGAAAAGCATGACCGTCAGCATGATCGCGCCGATCGTGACGTGAAAGCCGTGGAATCCGGTGAGCATGAAGAAGGTCGAGCCGTAGACGCCTGTCGACAGCTTGAGGTTCAGCTCGCTGTATGCGTGGGTGTATTCGAAGGCCTGGAAGCCGAGGAAGCTAAACCCGAGGACGATGGTGACGAAGAGCCAGAACTTGAGCGCGGCACGGTTGCCGACCTTGAGCGCGTGATGCGCGACGGTAAGCGTGCCTCCCGAGGACACGAGAATGATCGTGTTCAGCAGCGGAATGCCGATCGCCTTCATCGGCGTGAAAGCGTCCTTGATATACGGCCCGTTGGTGGGCCACGCCGGTGTGTAGTTCGGCCACAGGATCTTCGATTCCATCCCGCCCAGATCCGGCACCGAGAGATTGCGGATGTAGAACAGCGCGCCGAAAAACGCCGCGAAGAACATGACTTCGGAAAAAATGAACCAGCTCATTCCCCAGCGAAACGAAAGATCGACCTTCCGGTTGTAGAGGTGCTGCTGAGATTCGCCGACGACCGTGCCGAACCAGCCAACCATCATCGTCACCAGCACGCAGAAACCGGCGAGTACCACCCAGGGTCCGGCCGCGTAGGCGTTGAACCAGAACGCGGCGCCGAAGGCCATCAACAAAAGCGCGCACGAGCCCATGATCGGCCAGTGCGATGGCTGCGGCACGAAGTAGTAGGGGCCGGTGCCGTTCTGCGTTGCGCTCATTCGCTTGCTCCTCGTCTTGCTTCAGAGTTTCGTGGGTCTCCGCCGATTCCGGCGATGACCCGCCAGTCTACGACTCGTTGCCTTCGACTTCGAAAAATGTATAAGAGAGCGTGATCGTCGGGACGTCGGCCGGCAGCCTGCGATCGATCACGAACACGACCGGCATTTGCCGCTTCTCGTGCGGGCCGAATGACTGTTTGGCAAAGCAAAAACATTCCAGCTTCTTGAAATACTGGCCCGCAAGCTGCGGCCCGTAACTTGGCACTGCCTGACCGGTCATCGGCCGGTCGCTCGTGTTCTCGACTTCGTAGATCACCTGAGTGACCTCGCCGGGATGCACGCTGACGATCGGCGTCAGCGGGCGAAAACGCCACGGCATCTTGTTCACGGTGCCATCGAGCTCGATACGCACCGTGCGCGCGGCATCGACCTGAGTGTTGACTTCGGCGTCAGCAATGTCGATGTTGCGAAGCCCGGTGACTTCGCAAATCTTGTTGTAGAACGGAATCATTGCAAAACCGAAGCCGAACATCACCAGGACGACGACACCGAGCCTCTTGAACAGCGAGCGGTTCGACCGCTTCCTCTCGGCCGCGTCGCCATCCGGATCCGGCACGCGATCGCTCATTTGCGTACGTTTCTGCCGATGGCCACGACGAGAAAGCCGAGGATGGCGAAACCGAGGACTGCAATTCCGACGCTGGGCGAGCCGGAATATTGCGCGATGATGACGCCGGCGAAGAACGCCAGCGCGATCGACGCCAGTACCAGCGCGGTGCGCCGGCTTGCCGCGCGTCGCGAGTCGCGGTCGCTCGCCGCATCCACGGCAGCCGGATCCGGGCTTCGCTGTGCCATCGCGTCCATGTCGGTGGAAATCCGGTGTGTCGTCTTTATTCGACGACCGGCGGCGTTTCGAAGGTGTGGTACGGCGCCGGCGATGGAAGCGTCCACTCCAGCGTGTCGGAGCCTTCCCATGGCTTTGCCGGCGCCGGAGGTCCGCTGCGGATCGTCGTCAATACGTTGTACAGGAGCAATAGCTGCGACAGCCCGAAGCCGAAGGCGCCGATCGAGGCGACCATGTTCCAGTCGGCGAACTGGGTCGCGTAGTCGGGGACGCGTCGTGGCATGCCTGCCAGACCCAGGAAATGCATCGGGAAAAACGTGACATTGAAAAATATCATCGACAGCCAGAAGTGCCACTTGCCCATCGTCTCGTTGTACATGCGGCCGCACCATTTCGGCAGCCAGTAGTAGATGCCGCCGAAGAACGCAAACAGCGAACCGGCAACCAGCACGTAGTGAAAGTGGGCGACGACGTAATAGGTGTCCTGCAGCTGGATGTCGACCGGCGTGATCGCCAGCACCAGCCCCGTAAAGCCGCCCAGCGTGAACAGAAAGATGAATCCGATCGCGAACAGCATCGGCGTCTCGAAAGTCATCGAGCCCTTCCACATGGTAGCGACCCAATTGAACACCTTCACTCCGGTCGGCACCGCGATCAGCATCGTCATGTACATGAAAAATATCTGCCCGGCGGCGGGCATGCCGACGGTGAACATGTGGTGCGCCCACACTAGAAACGAGAGAATCGCGATCGACGACGTCGCGTACACCATCGACGCGTAACCGAACAGCGGCTTTCTCGAGAACGCCGGGATGATCGTCGACACGATACCGAACGCCGGCAGAATCATGATGTAGACCTCGGGGTGCCCGAAGAACCAGAAGATGTGCTGGAACATGACCGGGTCGCCACCGCCCGCCGCGTTGAAGAAGCTCGTGCCGAAGTGGCGATCGGTCAGCAGCATCGTCACCGCGCCGGCAAGCACCGGCATGACAGCGATCAACAGGTACGCGGTGATGAGCCAGGTCCACACGAAAAGCGGCATCTTCATCAGCGTCATCCCCGGCGCGCGCAGGTTGAGGATGGTGGTGATGATGTTGATCGAGCCCATGATCGACGACGCGCCCATGATGTGGATCGCGAAGATGGTCAGATCCATCCCCATGCCTGCCTGTACCGACAGCGGGGCGTAGAGCGTCCAGCCGCCCGCGGCGGCGCCGCCCGGAACGAAGAAGGACGTGAAGAGCAGCGTCGCCGCGAACGGCAGCAGCCAGAAGCTCCAGTTGTTCATGCGCGCGAATGCCATGTCGGGGGCGCCGATCATCATCGGCACCTGCCAGTTGGCGAATCCGACCGCGGCGGGCATGATCGCGCCGAAAATCATGATCAGTCCGTGCAGCGTGGTCAGCGAATTGAAGAATTCGGGATCGACGATCTGCAGGCCGGGCTCGAACAGCTCGGTGCGGATGGTGAGCGCGAGACAGCCCCCGGCGAGGAACATGATGAACGAGAACCAGAGGTACAGCGTACCGATGTCCTTGTGGTTCGTCGTCGTGATCCAGCGCATGATTCCGCCGGGATAGTGCGCGTGCTCGTCGTGTGCGTGGCCGTGGTCCGCCGCGTGGTCGGCGGCGTGATCGTGGGGGATGCTGCTCATGTTCAACGCTCCTTAAGCCTCTGATCTCGACTATTTCTTGGCTGCCACGACTTGCGCTGGCTGTACCGCGTCGCCGACGTGGTTGCCCCACGAGTTGCGTTCGTAGGTAATGACGGCGGCGATGTCCGTCGGCGAAAGCGTGTTCTTCCACGGGACCATCGCGGTGGATTGGCCGTTCTTCACGACGCCGTTGAGGACGGTGTCGAGATGCGCCTCGACGGGCCCGGTCGCAATCTTCGATCCGTCGAGCGGCGGGAACGCAGGCGGCACGCCCTTGCCGGTGGCCTGATGGCAGGCAGCGCAGTTCGCAGTGTAGACGCCTTCGCCGCGCGCGATGAGATCCTTCGGGTCCCAGACCTTGGCGGGATCGTCCGCGGCGGCGGTCGCCTTCTTCTTCTGGGCATCGGCCCAGGCCGCGTACTGGTCCGCCGGCAGGACCTCGACCACCACCGGCATGAATCCGTGCTCCTTGCCGCACAGTTCGGCGCACTGCCCGCGATAGATGCCCGGCTTATCGGCGCGGAACCAGGAGTCGCGCACGAAGCCGGGAATCGCGTCCTGCTTGACTCCGAACGCCGGAACCCACCATGAATGGATGACGTCGCCGGCGGTAATCAGCACGCGAACCCGCTTGCCCACCGGAACGACCATCGGCTGGTCGACTTCGAGCAGGTAATGCTCGCCCTTGGGTTCCTGATTGTGGATCTGCGTATAAGGCGTTTTGAGGTTGCTGACGAAGCCGAATCCGTCATCGATGTAGTCGTAGCCCCACTTCCACTGGTAGCCGGTGACCTTGATGGTCATGTCCGGCACGGTCGTGTCCTTCATCGCCAGAATCGTCTTGGTCGCGGGAAACGCCATGAACAGCAGAATGAAAAACGGGATGATGGTCCAGACGACCTCGACCATCGTGTTCTCGTGAAACTGCGCCGCCTGGTGCCCCTTGGACTTGCGGTGGGCAAAGATCGAATAGAACATCACCGCGAAGACGCCGACGAAAATCACGACGCAGATCCACATGATGTAAATGTGGAGATCGAATATCTGCTCGCCGATCGGCGTGACCGGCGGTTGCAGGTTGTATTCCTTGGCCGCGCGCGCGACGCCCGTGCCCAGCACCGACGCGAGCATTGCGGCCGACGCTACCGCCTTCGCAACAAGTCTGACGGCTCGTCTCATCTGCCCACCCGCTCTCCCGCTTTGAAGCAATCCATGCTTTCCCCGAAAACGTCATCAATGCGCAAAAAAACCACGCGCCGCCGAGTCCCTCGCTACCGCGCGCTGCCTGCCGACAAAGCGCGCCGCAAGTCGCGCGCGATCGCGGCACGCTCATGCACCGGCAGTTCCTCGGCGAGCAGCAGCGATTCGCCGCGATGCCGTAACACCAGTCGCACCCCCCGGCTGCGCGGGTCGGCTTCGACATCGAGCCGGGCCCAGAACCTGTTGAACTCGCGCCGCGTCCGGATTCCGCCGCGAGCGCGCTCGACAACGATCCGGTCGCCGCTCACCGTTACCCGCTCCCAGTCGTGCGCATGGCGCTCGACCCAGCCGAACGCCCAGCACAGAACGCCCATCTCGATCACCGAATACGGCAGCACCGGCCACGCGCCGAAGGCAGTGAAAGTCAACGCCATTGCCAGCGAAACCGCGCACAGCCCGGCAAACAGCGCCCACCGTGCGCGCGAACCCATCGAGTCGTTGCGCCGGGAGACTGCGCAAAAATCCGACCGAACCGGCAATGACAGGTCGATCTCGACCGACATAGGGAATTAGCGCCGCCGCGCTCCTCGAAATGCGCGCCCATCCGGCAAAATGGCTTGCCGGCAGGGTCCGATCCGCCGCCGCAACTTGTCTATGAAAAACCGTGCGATCTTAGCATGGATCACCGGCACTCGAAAAGTTGACTCGCCGCTCCGTTCGCGCTCCATTCTGGCGCATCGGCGCGGCCCCAAGCGACGCTGGCGATGCGCGGCGCAGCCAGCCGATGCTCGAGCGCGGCGACGTTTTCGTCCTGACAGGGCATCGCCGGATCGATCCTGTTGGCGATCCAGCCGACGAGCTCGAGCCCGCGCGCACGAATCGCCAGCGAGGTCAGCAGCGCGTGGTTGAGACAACCCAGCCGGATGCCGACGACCATCAGCACCGGCACGGCGAGGGCCCGGGCGATGTCGAGCATGTCGGTCTCCTCGCCCAGCGGCGCGAGCGCACCGCCCGCGCCCTCGACCACGATCCGATCGGCACGCGAACTCAATTCCTCGTAGCTCTTTTGGATGCGATGGATGTCTATCGTGACCCCGGCCGCGCTCGCGGCAAGATGCGGCGCGATGGCGTCCTCGAAAGCATACGGGCATCGTGCCGACATCGGCGCGTCGACGTTGCCGGCCGCGGCGAGCGCAGCAAGGTCGCCATTTTCTTCTCCGCCTCCTGCCGCGACGGGCTTCATGCCGACGGCGCGCAAGTCAGCCGCGGCGTACCGGCGCAAAAGCGCGCAAGCGACGGTCGTCTTGCCGACACCGGTATCGGTGCCGGTGACGAAGACTCCGCGGGTCATCGCCTCGCCCGCGGTTCGATGCGGATGATCGCGCTGCCGTCGTCGGTCATTCGAGGCTCGGGCTTCCAGGCGTGGCCATAGACGATCTCGAAAGTCGCCGGTATACGCCCGTCGATTCGAGCGGCTTCCAGCGCAGCAAGCATGCGCTGCCAGCGTTGCCGGCCCATCATGCCGCGCGGGCGCGCGGCAGTGGCGTTTTGTGCTCCGATCGCCTTGAGGTCGCGCATCAGGCCGATCGCGTCGCCGTAGGTCAAGGTCAGCGTTTCCATGTCCATCACCGGGTCGGCAAACCCGGCGTGGACCAGCATGTCGCCGATATCGTGCATGTCGATGAACGCACCGACATGCGTCGCGCGGTCGGCGGCGAGAAATGCGGTTCGCAACTCCTTGAGCGTATCCGGACCGAATGTCGTGAACGACAGCAAGCCGCCGACCCGCAACACGCGCCGGAACTCGGCGAACGCCTGTTGCGGATCCCCGGCCCATTGCAAGGCGAGGTTGCTCCAGATCAGATCGATGCTTGCCGACTTGAGCGGCAGCGACGCGATGTCGCCGCAGATGCACCAGGGCCGCAGCTCCCGCGACGGTACCAGCGGACCCAGGACCTTCCCGAGCAGCGAACGTGCGGAGGTCATGGCCGCGCCGGTGCGGTCGCGCGCGGCCCGCGTCATGTTGAGCGCGAGGTCGAGACCGATGAGGCGCGCGTCGGGATAGCGCGCGCCTAGCTCGCCCAGCGCGACGCCGGTGCCGCAGCCGGCGTCGAGGATCGTCGACGGCTGCATCTTGACCCATCCGAGACGCTCGGCCATGCGCTGCCCGACCTCGCGTTGCAGCACCGCCGCACCGTCGTAGGTCGCGGCGGCGCGCTCGAATGCACGGCGCACCTGCGCGCGATCGAGCTCCAGAGGTGCGACGCCTCGCTCAGTCGCAGTCATTTGCCCTCCGCAAATGCGTCCAGCGCGGCAACGACAGCGTCAGGATGCGACAGAAACGGTGCATGGGCCGCACCGGGAACGACCGTCAGCGAAGCGTTCGGAAGCGCGCCCGCAAGCCAGCGCGACGCAGCGACGGGAGTGATCGTGTCGCGATCGCCGGCGATGACCAGTGCCGGTTGCGAAATCACGCCGATCTCGGGGCGAAGGTCGCTGGACGCAAGCAGCTCGAGCGAGTCGCACATCGCTTGCGGCGAAGGCTCGCTGCGCGCGAACAATTGAGAGCGCAATGAAGCGAGCACTTCACGTGCGTGTTCGCTCCCCTGCACCTGCAAGGTGACAAAGCGCTGCAAGGTAGGCCGGTGGGCGACGCGCAGCTCGTCGGCAAATTGTCGCAGCGTCGTCTCCGTCATGGCGTGCGGCCAGTCCGCCCGCTGGACGAAGCTCGGCGTGGTCGACATCAGCACCAGCGCGCCGATGCGCTCAGGGTGCAGCCGCGCCCATTCGAGCGCAACCTGGCCGCCAAGCGACCAGCCGAAGATCATCAGCGGATCCGGCACCGACGTCTCCGTAATTGCAAGCGCCACCGCTTCGACGATTTTGCGCAGCGATAGCGGCGGCGCCAGCGCGTCGCTGTACCCATGACCCGGCAAATCGACGAGGTGCAGGCGATAGCGCTCGGTCAGGCGCGGCAGGAGCGGGGACCACAGCCCGGAATGCATTCCCCATCCGTGCAGCATCACCAGCGGCCGGCCGCGACCCGTGCTCTCGACGTGGACGCTCATCGAGCGGCATCGGCGAGCGCCTCGGCCAGCAGGTCGACGTCGTCGAAGGAATGCGCCGCGGAAAATGTGATGCGCAGGCGCGCCGAGCCCTGCGGCACCGTCGGCGGACGGATCGCCGGCACCCAGATCCCTCGCGTCCACAACGCGTCGCTGACGCGCACCGCGTCCGCGTTCGGCCCCAGGATGAGGGGTTGAATCGCCGTCGCCGATGCGAGCGTAGGCCATGGCAGCGCCGCCGCCAGGTCGCGCCAGCGATCGATGAGCGCGAACAAATGCCGCCGCCGCTCGGGCTCGGCGCGGATCAAGGCAAGGCTCGCCGTCAATGCGCAGGAAAGCATCGGCGGCGCCGCGGTGGTAAAAATATAGCTTCGCGCCGTTTGAGTCAGTGTCTCGATGACCGAGGCGTGCGCGGCGACGAACGCGCCCGCGACGCCCGCCGCCTTGCCCAGCGTCGCCATATAAACGATGCGATCGGAGACGAGGCCGAGTTGCGCGAGCGTTCCGCGACCGGAATTTGCGCGTTCCTGCTCGATCGGATCGCCGAGCACGCCGAAACCGTGCGCGTCGTCGACGACAAGCCACGCGTCGTATTTGCCGGCCAGCTCGAGCAGCCTTCCAAGGCCCGCGATGTCGCCGTCCATGCTGAAAACGGCATCGGTGGCGATCAGCTTGCGAGGCGCGCGGCTCGAGTCGAGCCTTTTCTCGAGCGCGCCGAGGTCGCCGTGCGCGTAGCGAACGAAATCGGCGCGGGAAAGCAGCGCCGCATCGTTGAGACACGCGTGATTGAGCTTGTCGGCGAACACCGCGTCGCCGCGGCCGACCAGGGACGTGACGATGGCGAGGTTCGCCATATATCCGGTCGAGAAAAGGAGCGCTCGCGCGTTCGCGCACGGCGCCACCCACGCGGCCAGCTCGCGCTCGATCGCATCGTGCGGTGCGAAGTGCCCGGAAATGAGGTGCGATGCGCCGGCGCCGACACCATAGCGCGCGGCTCCTGCCTGCGCCGCGGCGACCAGGCGCTTGTCCCCGGCGAGGCCCAGGTAATCGTTGCTGCCGAAGTGCAGCACCTCGCGGCCGTCGACGCGCAACCGCGCGCCCTGAGGGGAGTCGACGACGCGACGCTGGCGGCGAAGACCCTGCCCGGCCCTCTGCTCGAGCCTGTCGTCGAGCTCGGCGGTCAAGCGGGACATTGCCGACGGAAAATTCGCGCGACGCTCCTATCCCACATCGGCGATATCGCCGCGGGTATGGCTCCCGGCGTTGCTGGCTGCGCCTGCTTCCGTGCCGACACCCGCGTCGACGCCGGCATTGATACCCAGGCGCTCGAACAGGGCGCGATCGGCGTCGAAATCGGGATTGCCGGTGGTCAGCAGCTTGTCGCCGTAGAAAACCGAATTGGCGCCGGCGAAGTAACACAGCGCCTGCGTCGCGTCACCGAGCTCGCGCCGGCCCGCCGACAGACGCACCATGGCCTTGGGCATGGTAATTCTCGCTGCGGCGATGGTGCGCACGAACTCGATCGGATCGATCGCCGCGACGCCGCCGAACTGCGCGTGCAGAGGCGTGCCTTCCACTTGCACCAGGCTGTTGATCGGAACCGATTCCGGATACGGGTCGAGATTGGCGAGCTGACTGATGAGCCCCGCGCGTCCCCGCCGCGACTCGCCCATGCCGACGATGCCACCGCAGCAAACGTGCACGCCCGCGGCACGAACGCGATCGAGCGTGTCGAGACGGTCGCGATAGTCGCGCGTGGTGATGACCTTGCCGTAGAACTCGGGCGAGGTGTCGAGATTGTGGTTGTAATAGTCGAGCCCGGCGTCGCGCAGGCGCTCGGCGTGGCCATCCTTCAACATCCCCAGCGTGGCGCAGGTCTCGAGGCCGAGGGCCTTGACTTCGCGCACCATCGCCAGCACCGGCTCGAGATCGCGATCCCTCGGTCCGCGCCACGCCGCGCCCATGCAAAAACGCGACGCGCCGGCCGCCTTGGCCGCCCTCGCCGCGGCGATCACGTCGTCGAGCGGAAGCAGATCTTCGCTGACGACATCGGTGTGATAACGCGCCGCCTGAGGGCAGTAGCCGCAGTCCTCGGGACAGCCGCCGGTCTTGATCGACAATAGCGTGGAAAGCTGCACCGCGTTCGGATCGTGATGCGCGCGGTGGGTCTCGTGCGCTTGCCGCAACAGCTCACTCATCGGCATCGAAAGGAGCGCCTCGACCGAGTCGACGCTCCAGCGAAGCTCCGGCTTCGGTTTCGGGTCGCCGCGCATCATCGTGATCGGCTGCATGGCTAACGCGCCTTCTGTGCCATTGGATGCTGGCGGATGGTTACAATGGCGACGAGTTTCGGGCAGGGGGGGATGGTTGTCAAATTTTCTGACGAGTGCATTTGACAGCGTTCGGCGCAGCGCGCTCGATGCCGCGCGCCTGGCGCTGCCGCAGCGGTGCGAATTGTGCGCCGGCGTCTCCGGCACCGAGCTCGTCTGCGATGCCTGCATGCGCGACCTGCCGTGGTTGCCGAACGCGTGCCCGGTCTGCGCGCTGCCGAGTCCCGGCGCGAGCGTTTGCGGCCATTGTCTGCGCGAGCCGCCGCCGTTCGACGCGACGATCGCCGCCTTCTCGTATGCGTTTCCGGTCGACAGGCTCATCCATTCATTCAAATACCAGGGACGCCTGGCGCTGGCCGAATGGTGCGCGGACGCAATCCTCGCCCGGCGCGAACGCAGCGGCGCCGCCGGCCCGCGCCCGCAGCGCCTGATTGCACTGCCGCTCGCGGTCGAGCGACAGCGCGAGCGCGGTTACAACCAGGCGCTGGAGATCGCGCGCCTGATCGCGGCGCGCACGGGCGTCCCCCTCCTTCGTCACGGGCTGGTCCGCGTTCGCGCGACTCCGCCGCAGGCGGCGCTGCCGTGGCCCGAGCGGGCGAAAAACGTCCGCGGCGCCTTTGCCTGCGAGCTCGATCTTTCGGGTCTGACCGTCGCTCTCGTCGACGACGTGATGACCACCGGCGCTTCTCTTGCCGAAGCAGCGAAGATCCTGAAGGCCGCGGGGGCGGCACGCGTCGAGAACTGGGTCGTCGCCCGAACGCTGCCGCCGTCGTCGCGCTGATGCGCCACGGCGCAATCCTTTCGCAGTAGCGTCCGGACGGCGGCGAGAGCGGTGGTCGCGATCGTGCTGGTGCAGCCGGAGATCCCGCCCAACACCGGCAATGTCATCCGCCTCGCCGCGAACGCAGGGGCCGAGCTGCATCTGGTGGAGCCGCTCGGCTTTTCCTTGAGCGATCGAGAGCTCAAGCGCGCCGGTCTCGACTACCACGAATACACGCGATTGATCGTCCACGCCGACTGGGCGGCATGCCTGGCCACGCTGGGCTCGCGCAGGCGTTACGCGCTGACGACTGTCGGCAAGCGCTCTCTTTTCGCGTGTCAGCTCGGCAACGACGATGTCTTCGTCTTCGGCCGTGAGACGTCGGGATTGCCGGAGGAAATTCTCGCTGGCTTCCCCGAAGACGACCGTGTCCGCATTCCCATGCAGCCACGCGTGCGAAGCATCAATCTCTCCAACGCGGTCGCGATCACCGTGTACGAGGCTTGGCGGCAAATCGGATTTGACGGCGGATGCTAGCGATCGCGGGACGCTTTCACTCGATCGCGCGCGAGCCCTGCAACGCTCAGCCTTGAGACGCTCAATGGAATTCCGGACCGGGCTCGCGCGCGAGCAGCGCCTCGACGGCGCGCCTCGGCGCCAGATCTTCGTACAGCACGCGATAGACCGCGGCGCAGATCGGCATTTCCACGCCCAGTGACGCCGCCAGGATGTGCGCCGCTCGGGCGGCTTCGATGCCTTCCGCGACGTGCCCGAGTGCGGCGGTGATCGCGTCCAAACGCTTTCCCGCTGCCAGCTCGATCCCGACCCGGCGGTTGCGCGACAAGTCGCCGGTGCACGTCAACACCAGGTCGCCCAGACCGGCAAGGCCCATCAATGTCTCGCGCTTGCCGCCGAGCGCGATCGAGAGCCTGCCGGTCTCTGCCAGCCCGCGCGTGACCAGCGCCGCGCGCGCATTGTTGCCGAATCCGAGGCCGTCGCTGGCGCCCGCCGCGATCGCCAGAATATTCTTGACCGCGCCGCCGACTTCGATGCCGACGAGATCGTCACTGACGTAGGCGCGAAAGCTGTCTCCGCGCAGGAGGCGCGCGACATCTTCGGCGAAGGTGCGCTCGGTCGCAGCAACGCTGACCGCGGTCGGCAAACCGCGCGCGACCTCCTCGGCGAAGCTCGGGCCCGAGATCACGCCCACGGGCGCCTTCCACATCGGAGCGACTCTCTGATGCGGCAGGGCGACCATGGAAGCATCGGTGCCGCTTACAAAGCCCTTCCCGACCCACATCAGCGGAATGTCGGCGTTCGACTGCATCTTTTGGATAAGACCGACCAGCGCGCCGATCGGAGTCGCGACAACGACGAGAGACGCTCCGCTCAAAGCGCCCCTCAGGTCGCTTTGCACCGAGACGCTGCGAGGCAGCTTCACGCCCGGCAGATAGCGCGCGTTCGCGCGTGACGATTCGATCGCGCGCGACTGCGATTCGTCGCGCGCCCATAGCCTGATCGCCGTGGTGCTCGAAGCGCGTCCCAGGTGTGCCGCCAGCGCGGTTCCCCACGCCCCGGCGCCGAGAATCGCGACGGCGTCGGCCATGGCGCGCGATCAGGCCTAGAGGCCCCAGACTTGCGAAATGCGGACGTATCCGGTCTGGCCGTCGCGATGCCGGACCTTCGCCCAACCGGGCGAGCTGGTGGCGTAGGACGCGTCGGCGAGCTCGAGCAGGACGTTCTGCTCGGCTTTGAAAACGACTGCCGCGCTCGCCTCGGGATTGGCGAGGATGTCGGCCGCGGAGGCGCGGACCACGACGGTGCGCCGGTCGGCGGCGGACTTTTTTTCCAGCCACGCCACGGTCCCGGTCGCATCGCGGATCTTGTACCAGCCTTCGACGGCGACGATGACTTCTACCGGCACTTCACGTCCGAGCACGAACAAGGGCTTGGCCCGGACTGACGGTGCGTCGTAGAGCACCGCCGTTTCCGACGTGGAATGAAACTCCGCGCCGGCCGCGCCCGCGACCAGGCCCAATGAAAGGACGAGCGACGGGGCGAGCGACGCGATGAGCGCAAGCGAACGCGCCAGCATTGAAAATCCTAGCTTGGCACCAGCGACGCCGCCGGCTGCTGCGCAAGATTGGCGAGCTGCTGTTGATACAGAAGCTCGAAATTGATCGGATCGAGGTGGACCGGCGGAAAGCCCGCTCGCGAGATCGCGTCGGCAATGGTCTCCCGGATGTAGGGGAACAGCACGTTGGGACAGTGGATGCCGATGATCGGCTGAATGTCGGCGACCGGGACGCCTCGAATCTGGAATACGCCGCCCTGCGCCACCTCGACCAGGAACAATATCTTGTCGGCGATCTTTGCGGTGACGGTCACGGTGAGCACGCATTCGTAGATGTCCTGCTCGATCTGCTCGCCGCGGGTGCGCAAACCGACTTCGACCTGCGGAGCTTCCTGCAGGAAAAAGGATTGCGGTGCGCCGGGGTTCTCGACCGACAGATCCTTAACGTAGATCTTTTGAATCGAAAGCGTAGGTGCGGACTGCGGCTGCGGGTCGGCCATGGGATTCCTGACTAGGGGCTTAGCTCTGAATTATAACGCGGGCGATGCTACGGCGGGCCGGCGGTCAGCATGGGATCGAGCTTGCCGGCGCGGTCCAGGGCAACCAGATCTTCGTAGCCGCCGACGTGAAAATCGCCGATGTAAATCTGCGGCACCGTGCGTCTGCCTGTCTTGCTCATCATCTCGATGCGGCGCGCCGGCTCGAGGTCGACGCGTACCTTGGCGATTTCAGCGACGCCCTTGGCACGCAAGAGCCGCTCCGCGAAATTGCAGTACGGGCACATCGCGGTCGCGTACATCATGACTTCCGCCATCATGCATTTTCCATTATCGGTGTTCCGCCACGCGTTTTCCGATGCGTCTGTCGTCACGCGCTTCGGGTGACCGGCAATCCGGCGGCCGTCCACGCGTGCACGCCTCCGTGCAGCGTATACACGTCCGCGAAGCCGAGCTTGGACAAGGCCGATCCCGCGGCGCGGCTGCGGTTGCCGCGATCGCAGTAGGCGATCAGCGGGCGGCTGGTGAGCTTGCTCAGCTCGCCCGCCCTGACTATGAGTTGCGACACGGGAATATTCATCGCGTTGGGCACGTGCCCTCCCTCGAAGTCCTTGGGCTCGCGCAGATCGAGCATCAGCGCATTCTGGCGATTGATGAGCTGTGTCGCCTGTAGCGCGCCGACCTCGCGCACCGACGAAAAACGGCGGCCGACGAGCGGCCAGAGCAGCATGCCGCCCGATATGATCATGACCAGGATCAGCGGCCAATTGTTCTGAATGAATTGCATGATGGGTAGCATAAATTCCGAGTTGAGCGCGTGGCCGAAGGTAAAATGATAGCGTATCGCACGTTCAGGTACGCTCGAGCGCCGTCCCTATTCTCTTGTTTTCACCAATGACCGCCGTGTCCGACAACCCACCCGTGACGCCGGTTCTGCTGTTGATCCTCGACGGCGTCGGCTGCCGCGAGGCTGCCCCCGACAATCCGATCAGCCTTGCGCGCACGCCGAATTGGGATGGCCTTTGGCAGACGTACGCGCACACCACCATCGACGCGTCCGAGCGTTCGGTCGGGCTGCCCCGCGGCCAGATGGGGAACTCGGAGGTCGGGCACCTCAATATCGGCGCCGGCCGGGTGATCTACCAGGATTTCACGCGCATCGATCGCGCCATCGAGACCGGCGAGTTTCAGAACAATCCGGTGCTTGTCGACGCGGTCGCCACCGCACGGCGCAAGGACGCGACGCTCCACGTGCTGGGCCTCCTCTCGCCGGGAGGGGTGCACAGCCACGAGCGGCAGATCGCGGCGATGGTGCAGATGGCGGCCAAGGGCGGCGCGCCGCGCGTCCGCGTGCACGCTTTTCTCGACGGACGGGACACTCCGCCGCGGAGCGCCGACGCCTCGCTTGCGGCCATGGAAGCCGTGTGCAAGGCGAATCCTGGCTGCACCGTCGCCGATATCGTCGGTCGTTACTACGCCATGGATCGCGACCATCGCTGGGAGCGGGTTCAGTCCGCGTACGAGCTGATCGTCGATGGCACCGCGGATTACGCCGCTGCGGATGCGCGAGCAGCGCTTGCCGCGGCCTATGCCCGCGGCGAAAGCGACGAATTCGTCAAGCCGACACTGATCGGAGATGCGACGCCGATGCAGGATGGCGACGTCGTGGTGTTCATGAATTTTCGCGCCGATCGTGCCCGGCAACTGACCGCTGCGCTGACCGACTCCGCCTTTTCCGGCTTTCCACGCCGGCGCGTGCCCAAGCTCGGCGTTTTCGTGTGCCTGACGAGCTACGGCGACGCGTTTGCGCAGCTGCCCGCGGCTTTCACCCCGCAGTCGATCGGCCACGGCTTCGGCGAGACGGTCGCGGCGCGGGGCTTGAAGCAGCTGCGCATCGCCGAGACCGAGAAATACGCGCACGTGACGTATTTCTTCAACGGCGGCGTCGAAACCGCCTATCCCGGCGAGGATCGGATCCTGGTGCCCTCGCCCAAGGTCGCCACCTACGACTTGAAGCCGGAGATGAGCGCGGTCGAGGTAACCGACAAACTGGTCGCGGCGATCGCCAGCGGCCAGTACCACGCCATCGTCTGCAACTACGCCAACGGCGACATGGTCGGCCACACCGGCAATATCGAGGCGGCGATCCAGGCGATCGAGGTGCTCGACGCCTGCATCGGTCGCGTCGTCTCGGCGCAGCGCGCCCGCGGCGGCGAAGCGCTGATCACCGCCGATCACGGCAATGTGGAAATGATGCACGATCCGGCAACCGGCCAGGCGCACACGGCGCACACGCTGAACCTGGTGCCGTGCCTCTACCTCGGCCGCCCCGCACAAATGGAAGGAACGGGCGCGCTGCAGGACATCGCTCCAACGCTGCTGGCGATGATGGGCCTGCCTCAACCCGAGGAAATGACCGGACGATCCTTGATCCGGTTCACGCGCTAGCTGACCGCATCGCAATGCTTTCACCCAGCCGGCGCGGGAACTAGTTCCCCCTCGCCACAGTCCACCACTACGTGACGGCCGAATCGGGCAATGTCTCTCGTTCCGGAGGTGCCGCCGGTCGGCTTGGAGACGCCGCGCGACCGCAACGGACGGCGATTCTAGCCAGACCGTCATCCGCGACACTCAGATGACGCTTTGTGACCTGAACGGCTGCGGAGCGGCCGTCCGGGCATGGCGAGGCGGCCCTTCCTGCGCGTCGTTACAATTGATCACAAATGAGCCGTGCGTCGATGCGCTTGCCGGCAAATGACGGCGGGCCGGTCGGCGTATACTTTGAGTGCCGACTGCCCATTTGCGTAAGCGGCGGGTTCCGGCGGAGAATTCCCGCCAACGGGCATGTGTCTTGCAAGGTACCAAATCAAGTCGGCACAAGGGAAAAGTGAAATGAGGCTAAAGATGAGCGAAGCTTGGAAAAAGGCAGGATGGATCGGCTTGGGCGCGGTCCTCGGCCTGTTGCTGAGCCTCAACTTTTCGGCGCTGGCGGAACGTGACGCCCGCCTGCCTATCCCCTACGAGGACCTTCAGCTGTTTTCCGCCGTGTTCGGACGGATCAAGAGCGACTATGTCGAGCCGGTCTCCGACGACAAGCTGATCCGCGAAGCCATCAACGGCATGGTGCACGGCCTCGACCCGCATTCCGATTTTCTCGATGCCGATGCGTTCAAGGAATTGCAGATTTCGACCCAGGGCAAGTTCGGCGGCCTCGGCATCGAAGTCGGCGTCGAAGACGGCATCATCAAGGTCATCTCTCCGATCGAGGACACGCCGGCCTTCCGCGCCGGCGTCAAGGCAGGCGACCTCATCATCAAAATCGACGACCTGGTGACCCGCGGCTTGCCGTTGAACAAGGCGGTCGAGAAAATGCGCGGCAAGCCCGGAACGCAGATCGTGCTGACGGTCGCGCGCAAGGATGTCGATTCGCCGATTACCTTCACGCTCACGCGCGAGATCATCAACTTCCGCAGCGTTCGCGCCAAGCTGGTCGAACCCGGCTATGGCTACTTGCGCGTCGTCCAGTTCCAGGAACACACCGGCGAAGACGTCGCCAAGGCGATCCGCGATCTTTACAAGCAGGGCGACCTTGCTGGCTTGGTGCTCGACCTGCGCAGCGATCCGGGCGGCTTGCTCAATGTGTCGGTCGGCGTCGCCGCAGCATTCCTCCCGCAGGACGCATTGGTGGTCTACACCGACGGCCGCACGCCCGATGCGCACATGCGCCTTTCGGCGACCAAGGGCGACTACATGCGTGGGCGCGGCGAAGACTATCTCAAGGACCTTCCGCCGGCGATCAAGCGCGTGCCGATGGTGGTGCTGGTCGATGGCGGCACCGCATCGGCGTCGGAAATCGTCGCCGGCGCACTGCAGGACCACAAGCGCGCCATCGTCATGGGCGGGCAGACATTCGGCAAGGGCTCGGTCCAGACGATCCTTCCGCTGGGGCCCAACACCGGGCTCAAGCTCACCACCGCGCGCTACTACACACCGAGCGGCCGCTCGATCCAGGCCAAGGGCATCGAGCCCGATGTCGCGGTCGATGATGGACGCGATACACCCAACCGGCTGCGCGAAGCCAATCTGGAGCATCACCTGGAAATTCCTGTCGGTGGAGCGAAGGGCGACGCTGCGCTGGACACCAAGGTATCCGTTCCCCTGCCGACGCCGGCGGTCAAAGGCAATGAAAAGCCCGCGGTGCCGAGCAAGTCGAACATCGAAACGACGACCCCGACGCCGCCGCGGATCGAATTCGGATCCAGCGACGACTTTCAGCTGCAGCAGGCCTTGCATCAGCTGAAAGGGCAGCCGGTGATCGCGTCGACCAAAGCTGTCGCGGCACAGATCAATCCTCAATAGGCTCAGGCACTGGTTCGATAAAACGCCCGGTTCGCCGGGCGTTTTTGTCTTGGCGCAAGGAACGAGAGATGGATGACGCCCAACTGCTGCGCTACAGCCGTCACATTCTTCTGCCCGAGCTCGGTGTCGACGCGCAACAACGATACGCGGACGCGCACGCGCTGATCGTCGGTATCGGCGGTCTGGGTAATCCCGTCGCGCAATTTCTGGCCGCAGCCGGCGTGGGAACGCTGACGCTGGTCGACGCCGACAGCGTGGATCTGACCAACCTGCAGCGACAGACCCTGTTCGACACCAGCGTCATCGGCGTCGCCAAGGTCGACGCCGCCGCGCAGCGGCTCGGCGCAGTCAATCCCGAAGTCCGCATCGTGCGCGTCGCGGCCCGCGTCGGCGACGCCGAGCTCGCGCCGCTGGTTGCCGGCGCCGACATCGTCGTCGACTGCTCCGACAACTTTGCCACGCGGCACGCGGTCAATCGCGCCTGCGTCCGCGCGCGCAAGCCGCTGGTGTCAGGCGCGGCGATTCGTTTCGACGGCCAGGTCGCGGTATTCGATTCCCGCGACCCTGGCGGCCCGTGCTACCACTGCCTGTTCGGCGAAGGCGACGACCTCGAGGAGACCCGATGCGCGATCATGGGCGTGTTTGCACCGCTGGTTGGCATTATCGGCGCGACGCAGGCGGCCGAGGCGCTGAAGCTGCTTGCCCCCGCCGGCCGCTCGCTCGCGGGCCGGCTGCTGATGCTCGACGCACTGGCGATGGAATGGCGCGAAGTCCGGGTGCGGAAAGATCCCGCTTGCGCAGTCTGCGCGCCGGGCGCCGAACGATGACCTCGCTTGCGGCGCGCCGCGCCCGTGGCTCGCGGGCCGTTGCGTGGTTGCTGGCGGCTGCGTTCACGGCGCTCGCCAGCAGTGCTGCGCTGGGCGACGCGCCCACCATGCGCGCGTCAGACTGGAATGCGATCAAACAGGTGATCGGCGACCAGCGTGCCGCGCTCGTTGCCGGCGACGGCGAGAAGGCATTCGGCTATGCGACTCCATCGCTGCGCGCGCAGTTCGGCGACGCAGGCACTTTCATGGCCATGGTTCACCTCGGATATCCGACGCTGCTCAGCGCCCGCTACACCGAATTTCTGGAAGGTGCGGTCATCGACGGACTCATCATCCAGCCGCTGCGCCTGATCGACGCGGACAACAGCGTTCGCGTCGCGCTGTACACCATGGAAAAGCAGGAAAACGGTGCCTGGCGGATCAGCGGCTGCCGGATCGGCCCTTCGACGGTGCAAGCCGCTTAGTTGCGTACTGAGTGGCGTACTCAGTGGCGTCCATCGCCGCCATGGGCGGCAATGCGCAGCAGCGCGTCCTCGAACCGCCTCGCGTAGCTTGTCATGTCGAACAGGGACGATGTCGGTCCCGCGCTTCGCAATCGCGCGGTCAGCTCCTCGAGCCGCACGCGATTGCGAGCGAGCCCAAGCGCGATCGATTCGTATTCCTGCATCGTGCCTGCGATCAATTCCGGCAGACCGGCCGCTCGCACCTGCGATGCCGACGCGCGCGCCGCCATGCTGTGTCCCGCGAGCGTGAGTACCGGCAGGCCCGCGAACAGCGCGTCGTTGACCGTCGTATGCGAGCCGAATGGATATGTATCGAGATACACGTCGGCGAGCCGGTAACGGGCGAGGTATTGCGGCAGCGGCTCGCTCGGCGCGAAGATCAGCCGCTCGCCCGCGATGCCCCGCTTCGCGGCCTCGCGGCACAAGTTGGACTGCGCCTCCGGCCGCATCGGGCGCAGCCAGAGAACGCTCCCATCCACGCTTGCGACGAGCCGGGCCCACAGCTCGAACATCTCGGGCAGGATCTTGTACGGAGCGGCCTGTGCCATGAACACGAATGCATCCGCCGGAAGGCCGTAGCTCGCGCGCAACGGCAAGGCGCCCAGGACACGTTCCGGGTCGCTGGGGAGATAGCACCCGACCAGCGGCAGCAATCGCTCCTCGAAGCTTGCCTGCTCGCTTGCCGGCGTCGTGTAGGCGTCAGTGATGATGTAATCGTAATACGCAGCGCCGAGCGTTCCGGCGTAACCGAGGAAGTTGATTTGCACCGGCGCCGGGCGCGTCGCGAATACGTCGGGGCGCGAATGCGCGGTATGGCCGGTAAGGTCGAAGAGGATGGCAATCGCATCGTTGCGAATCACCGCGGCGATCTGATCCGCGCTCATTGTGCCGACTTCCCGAAATCCGCACGTCGCCTTGGCGACCCGGGCACGCATCGGATCCGCGCCCGCGTCCTCGAGCGCATACGCATAGACGTCGAAGCGATTTCGGTCGAGCCGTTCGAGAAGGCCGATCAACAGGCGTGATTCGGGATGCTCCTTGAACGCCGCCGAGACAAAGCCTATTCGCAGGCGTTCGCCCGGCGGAGCGTTTGCCGCGGAGGCGTCGGGCGCCGGCGGCCACGCAAAGCTCCTGGCGGCGGCCAATTGCAGCGACGGATCGTCACAGAGCACGAGCATCGTGTATGGTGCCACGCTCTGCCGCGGCCCTTGCCCGGGAGTCCCGAGCGCCTTCACTGCGTCGATGAGCTGCGCCTTCCGGCGTTCGAAATCACGCCAGTCCGCGAACTGCAGATCGGTGTCGAGCAATTGCGCCGTGAGCCGAAGCCGCCCCGGATCGAGCTCGTGCGCACGCCGCAGCAACGGTAGCGCATCGTCGTATCGCATCTGCTCGTAAAGCAGGAACCCCAGATTCGCGAGCACCTGAGGCGAGTGCGGCTCCAGCAAAAGCGCGTGCCGGAAGCTCTCTTCCGCGGCGGCGCTTTTCTGCACCGCCTTCTGGCATACGCCGCGGTTGTTCCAGACTTCCGCCGGCGCCCCTGGCGCAGCCGCAACGAGGCGATCGTACAGCTCAAGCGCTTCGCCGTGGCGCGCCTGCGTGAACAGCAGATACGCAAGATTGCCGAGCGCCGCGATTTCGGCTGGACGTCGCGCCAGCGCCTCGCGATAGCAGCGCTCGGCGCGGGTGCGCTCGCCGACCGCGTCGAGCTGTAAGCCCAGGTTGACCAGTACGCTCGGGTTTCCGGGAGCAAGCCGCAATGCACGCTCGAAGACCGCAATCGCCGCGGCGGATGCATTGCGCTCGCCCAGCGCGTTGCCGAGAACGAACAGCAACTCGGCATGGCGCGGCTCGAGCTTCAGCGCGGCCGCACGGTCGATGTGCGCAATCGCAGTGTCGATCCGCCCGCTCGCAAGCGCTGCGCGCGCGTCAGCAAGCAGCGTGTCGACGGAGACGGACGGGGACAAAGAAATGCCGGTGAGATACTCGCGGAACGCTAGCGCGCGCCGTCTGCCGCACTGCGGGATTCCCGTGCCGCCGCGCTACGAAAACAGAAATTTCCGCTGCGCATCCCAGCCTTCCTGCGGCATTCGCTTGAATCCACTCTTCGCGAATAGCATCCAGCGTCCGACCACAAAAGCGAGCAGCACGTTCGCCTCGGCGACCGGATCGCCGGTCCATGCGCCCCCGGCCTGCGCGATCTTGAGCGACTGCTTGAGCGACGCCTCGATGCGATCATAAAGCTGGTTCATGCGCACCTGCAGCCGTTCGTCCTCGTTGACCAGCGCGTCACCGATGAGCACGCGCGTCATTCCGGGATTCTTTTCCGCGAAGCCGAGCAGCACCGTCACCATCTGCGCCGCCTGCGCCGCGCCGTCGGTCGATTCCGTCGTGATGCGGTTCACCAGCGAAAAAAGCGTCGATTCGATGAACTCGATCAGTCCCTCGAACATTTGCGCCTTGCTCGCGAAATGTCGGTACAGCGCCGCCTCGGAAACGTCGAGGCGTGCCGCCAGCGCCGCGGTGGTGACCTTTTCGCCGCGGGGAGACTCCAGCATCGTTGCCAGCGTCTGCAGTATCTGCAGCCGGCGCTCGCCTGGTTTGCTCGCCATGCCGTTCTCCCTTTTGCGGTCGGCGGTCGGCACGCGCGCCTACCGCAAATCGTCCGTCAGCCTGCCTTGATCATCGTGCCGACGCCCTCGTTGGTCAAAACTTCGAGCAGCAGTGCGTGTTCGACGCGACCGTCGATGATGTGCGAGCTCTTGACGCCGTTCCTGATGGCGTCGAGCGCCGATCCGATCTTGGGCAGCATCCCGCCATGAATGGTGCCGTCGGCAAAAAGCGCCTCGATCTCGGTGGCGGTCAATCCTGTGAGGAGCGTGCCGTTCTTGTCGAGAACGCCGACGGTATTGGTCATCAGCACCAGCTTTTCCGCGTTCAGCGTCTCGGCGAGCTTCCCCGCGACCAGGTCGGCGTTGATGTTGTAGGCCTCGCCCTCCTTGCCGACGCCGATGGGCGCGATCACGGGGATGAAATCGCGCGAATCGAGCAGATTGATCAGCTCCGGGTCGATCTTCTCGATCTCGCCGACCAGTCCGATGTCGATGAATTCGCCGTGATTGCTTTCGCTCTTCAGCAGCATCTTTCGCGCGTGGATGAACGCGCCGTCCTGGCCGGTGAGCCCGACCGCGCGGCCACCGTGCTGGTTGATCAGTCCGACGATTTCCTGGTTGAGCTCACCCAATACCATTTCGACGACGTTCATGACCTTCTCGTCGGTCACGCGCATGCCCTGGCGGAATTCGCTGTGGATGCCCATCGTCTTCAACAGGTCGCCGATTTGAGGACCGCCGCCGTGCACGATGACCGGGTTCATGCCGACCAGCTTGAGCATCACGACATCGCGGGCGAAGCCGGCCTTGAGCGCGGACTCGGTCATCGCGTTGCCGCCGTACTTGATCACGATCGCCTTGTCGTGAAAGCGCTGGATATACGGCAGCGCTTCGGCCAGGATCTGGGCCTTGAGGGCGGCCGATGCGGCCTCGATCGGCATGACGAACACCTCACGTAAGCGGGACTCGACGGGTTGCGGCCGATTGTACCGGAACGACGCGAACAAAACACAGGCGCTGCTTTTTGAACGAGTAAGCCCTAACTGGCGCGATGCGGATCGCGTTGTATCGAACAACACATTTTGTTATCTTGACGGATGACCAAGCAGTTGCCGGACCCCATCGATGCTGACCCTGTCCACCGCACGCTCGTCGCCAAGCTCCGGCATCGCGGCGGCGTCTCGCTTGCAGCGCGCGCCGATCGAGCGCTCACGGAATTGATCGGCGCCCGCAGCGCCGCGGCGTTTCGGGCCTAAAGCATGCGCCTCGCGATCATTCGCCAACGCTACACGCCCTACGGCGGCGCGGAGCGATTTGTCGAGAATGCACTGGAAGCGCTGCTCGAGCGCGGCGTCGCCATTACGCTGTACACGCGGCAGTGGCCCAATACGCGGCTCCAGCTTATCGAGCCGGTGCTGTGCAATCCGTTTTATATCGGCCGCCTGTGGCGCGATTGGAGCTTCGCCCGCGCGGTATGCAGCGCCGTCGCAAAAAAAGCGCCGGAGCTGGTGCAATCTCACGAGCGCCTCCTTTGCTGCGACATCTATCGAGCCGGCGACGGAGTGCATCGGGTTTGGCTCGACGAGCGGCTGCAGGACGCGTCGGCGTTCACGCGCTGGCGGATCGAGACGAGCTTCTACCATCGGTACCTGCTCGAGATGGAGCGCCGCCTTTTTGAGAGTCCTTGGCTTCGCGCCGTCATCTGCAATTCGAAGATGGTTCGCGACGAGATACACGATCGGTTCGGATTGAGCCTGGAGAAGCTGCCGGTCATCTACAACGCCGTCGACAGCGAAGTTTTCTCGCCCGAATTGAGGCGACACCGCGCCGACGTGCGGCAAAAGCTCGGCGTCCCGGAATCGGCGACGGTGTTCCTGCTCGTCGGCTCGGGATACGCTCGCAAGGGCGTTGCGACCGCGATTCGGGCGCTGGCAAAGCTGCCCAGCGATACCTACCTGTTCGTGGTCGGCCGCGATAAATCGGCTCGCCGCTACAGGCGCCTCGCACAGCGCCACGGAATCGCGCGCCGGGTGGCGATCCTCGGAGCGCAGGACGATCCCAAACCGTTTTACGGCGCCGCGGACGTCTTTGTTCTGCCGACGCTGTACGACCCCTGCCCGAACGCGGCGCTGGAAGCGATGGCCTGCGGCTTGCCGGTCGTGACCAGCACCAAATGCGGGGCAGCGGAGCTGGTCACGGAAAACGATGCCGGCCTGGTGTGCGCATCGCGCGACGTCGACGCGCTCGCCCGCCACATGATGACGCTGACCGATCCGGAGGCGCGCCGATTATTGGGCGCGCGCGCAAGGGAGGCAGTCCTTCCGCTGACTCCAACGTCCATGACGGTGCAGATGGTCCTGCTGTATCGCGATCTCATCGCCGCGGCGGTCGCGGTCAGGGACGGGGAAGAGAAGCCTGCGGCGCTATAATTACAGGTTATTCGCTTATCTTCGATAACGCTGCCGGCAGCGAGGACCGCCTCGCGCGCATCCATCGGCTCTCGATCGGTTCCACAATCGGTTTTCCATCGGCCTTTCTTTGACGCCAAGTCTGACTCTTTACCGGCGCTTGCTGCGCTACGTCCGTCCGTACTGGTGGGCGTTCGCGCTTGCAATCATCGGCATGATCATCGTCGCCGCCGGCGACGTGGTCATGGCGTACATGGTGATGCCGATCATTCAGGGGCTGCAGAACCCGGACCCGGCGATGACGGTGCAACTTCCGCTCGCCGTGGTCGCTGTCTTCCTCCTTCGCGGCTTGGGCTCGTTCATGTCCGATTACGGCATGGCATGGACCGGCCACAAGGTCGTCTTCGACCTTCGACGGCAGATGATCGATCGCATGCTCTCGCTTCCGACGCCGTTCTACGACGCGCAGTCGTCGGGATCGTTGATCTCCAAGTTCACCTTCGATGCCTACCAGCTCGCCGCCGCGACTTCCTCGGCGATCACGACCTCGATTCGCAGCGCGCTGACGATCGCCGGCAGCCTCGGCCTTCTTTTCTGGCTGAACTGGCGATTGACGCTGATCTCGCTCGTCGTCATGCCGGCAGTCGCGGCGGTGATTCGCTACTTCAGCCGTCGCTTGCGCCGGGTTGCGCGCGACGTGCAGCAACGCACCGGCGCGATCACGCACGTTCTCGAGGAAATCGTCGGCGCGCAGCGGGTCGTGAAAATTTTCGGCGGCCAGGATTACGAGCGCAAGCGCGCAGTGGCCGGAGCGAACAAGCTCCGCCAATCGATGAGCAAGCAATCGTCGGCGAGCGCGGCCAGCGCGCCGTTTCTTCAGTTCGCCGGCGCATGCGTCGTCGGCTTCATCGTTTACGTCGCGCTCAAGCAAAGCGAGGCCGGCGGCTTCGATGCGCCACGATTCACGTCCTACTTGACCGCGCTCCTGACGCTCATCGATCGGCTGAGAGCGCTGTCCGGCGTCAACGCCAACATCCAGCGCGGACTCGCCGCGGCGGAGAGCATCTTCGGATTGATCGACGAAGAGTCGGAGCACGACCGCGGGACCGTCGCGCTCGACAGCGTGCGTGGCGAGCTCAGTTTCGAGCACGTCTCGCTGCGCTATGCCGGCTCGGACAAGGACGCACTGCGAGACGTCAGCTTGACGATCGCGCCCGGTCAGCGTGTCGCGCTGGTAGGGCCCTCGGGCGGCGGCAAGACTTCACTGGTCAATCTGATTCCGCGATTTTACGAGCCGAGTTCCGGCCGCATCACGCTCGACGGGCAAGGCATCGACGAGCTAACACTGTCGAACCTGCGCAGCCATATTGCGCTGGTGAGCCAGGACGTGACGCTTTTCAACGACACCGTCGCCGCGAACATTGCCTACGGCGCAATGTCGAGCGCGCCGCGCGATGCCATCGAGCGCGCCGCCGTCGCTGCGCATGCGCTGGAGTTCATCGAGGCCTTGCCGAAAGGCTTCGACACCATCGTCGGACAGGACGGCATCCGTTTGTCCGGCGGTCAGCGGCAGCGGATAGCGATCGCGCGCGCAATTCTGAAAAACGCGCCGATCCTGATCCTCGACGAGGCAACCTCGGCGCTCGATTCCGAGTCCGAGCGTCACGTGCAGGCTGCGATGGACACGCTCATGCAGGGGCGCACCACCATCGTCATTGCCCACCGGCTATCGACCATCGAACGCGTGGACCGTATCGCGGTACTCGATGCAGGGCGCGTCGTCGAGCACGGCACACACGCCGAGCTGATCGCGCGCGGCGGTATTTACGCCAAGCTCCATCGCATACAATTTTCAGTGGGGACGGTGCCGGCGTAGCGCCGGGTGCATCATGGCCGACGATGTTCAACTGCCGGCAGTCGCCGACGCGGTCGATCTCTCCCGGGTTCGCCGCGCCCTGGTCATCAAGCTGCGGCACCATGGCGACGTGCTGCTCGCGTCGCCGGTATTTTCCGCGCTCAAGCGACAGGCGCCGCATCTCGAGGTGGATGCGCTGGTCTATCGCGAAACCGCGGAGATGCTGGAGCGTCACCCGGCGATCGCGCGCATACACACCATAGATCGCGAGGTAAGCCGGGCAGGAGGCTTCCGCCACCTGCAGGCTGAGCTCGGCTTGTGGCGCGACCTGCGTGCGCGACATTACGATCTGGTGGTGCATCTCACCGAGCATCGCAGAGGCGCATGGCTGACGCGCCTGATCAACCCGACGTACGCGGTCGGACCCGAGCGCAACGAGCGCGGCCGGTGGTGGCGGCGCAGCTTCACGCACCGCTACCTGGTGCCGAAAGCGGCATTGCGGCACACCATCGAGATCAACCTGGACGCGTTGCGGCGCATCGGCATGTGGCCCAGCGACGCGGACAAGGCGCCGGTGATGGTGCCGGGTGCCGCAGCCGAAGCGCGTGTTTCGCAATTGCTCGCTTCATCCAAGCTTACCCGCGGGCGCTTCATCGTCGTCCATCCAGGATCGCGCTGGCTTTTCAAGTCATGGCCGGCGAAATCGACCGCGATGCTTCTCGATCAGCTTGCCGAAGATCGATGGCCGATCGTCGTCACCGGCTCACGCGACTCTGAGGAGCGCACACTCATCGATGCCATTCTGCGCGCGACCAGGGCGCCGATCGTCGATCTCGTGGCGCAACTTTCGCTTCCCGAGCTGGCGGCGCTGATCCGCGCGTCCCGACTCCTGATCGGAGTCGACTCGGCGCCGATGCATATCGCGACAGCGGTGGGAACTCCCGTAGTGGCGATCTTCGGCCCGAGCGGCGAAGCGGAGTGGGGTCCGACGGTCGTACCGAATCGCGTCGTCGCGTCGACCGAGCACTCCTGCCGCCCCTGCGGAAACAACGGTTGCGGCGGCAGCAACATCTCCGATTGCCTCGTCAAGCTGCCTGTGTCGCGGGTCATCGACGCGGTTCGCGAGCTGCTCGCCGCCGCGCCCTGATCGCTGCCTGACATGTGCGGGATCGCAGGATATTTCGGCAGTCGCCCGGTGAGTGCTTCGACCGTGGAGCGCATGCTGAGCGCGCTGCGGCAGCGCGGTCCCGATGCCGAGCGCGTGCAAGCCTGGGATGGCGATCTGCGTCCGGCATCCCTGCCGGCACCCAATGCGCTGCTCAACACCCGCCTGGCGATCATCGATCCCCGCCCGGAGGCCGACCCGCCCATTGCCAATGACGCGGGCGACATCTGGATCGCCTACAACGGCGAGGTCTACGATTGGAGTGCGGATGCCGAAGTATTGAGGAACGCAGGATTTCGTTTCCGTACCCGCTCGGATACCGAATTCATTCTCCACGCCTACGAGCATTGGGGAATCGAGTTCGTATCGCGGCTTCGCGGCATGTTCGCCATCGCGATCTGCGACCTTCGTCGTCGCGTGGTTCTCGTGATCCGCGACCGGTTCGGGCTCAAGCCGATCGTGTATGCGCATCGCAACGACGGCTTCGCGTTCGGATCGACGGTGCGCGCCGTGCTGCCCTGGCTGCCTTCCGAGGCCCGCGCTTTTTCGCCCAGCGGGCTCGACGCATATCTTGCTCATCGAACGATACCGGCGCCCCGCACCGCGTTCGCCAACATTGCACGGCTGCCCCCCGCGAATTACCTGCGTTACGATCTCACCACCGGTGAACTGTCGAGCACCGAGTATTGGCGGCCCGAGCCCTCGCCGGAGCCCTGGCTGCCGACTTTCGATGCCGCGATCCGGATGCGCACTGTCGCCGACAGACCGCTGGGGCTTTTTCTCTCGTCCGGCGTCGATTCCAGCGCCATCGCCTGCCGGCTCGCGGCGATGAAGTTCAACGGCCTGCAAACCTTCACCGCTGCGTTCACCGGCACCCCGTTCGACGAAAGCGCGGATGCGCAGCGAACATCGCAGACGCTCGGCCTTTCCAATCTCGCCGTGCCGATGGACCTGCGGATCGCCGACGATTTCGCGCAGATCATCGCCGATCTGGACGAGCCGTTTGCCGATCCATCGTGCGTTCCCACGTGGTATCTGTCACGGGAAACGACGCAACACGTGAAAGTCGTGCTTGGCGGCGACGGCGGCGATGAGCTTTTCGCCGGCTACAAGCGTTACGCGAAGCACATGCGCACGGGGTGGCGGCAAAGGCTGAGATTGCGGCGCGCTCGGCCGCCGGCCGGCATCGGCGGAAAAACATGGCAGCGCCTGGTCGAGGAATTGCGCCTCGACTGGGCTTCGGCGTACACGCTGCGTTTTTCCGGGTTCACGCCGGGAGAGAGGCTCTTTTTGTGTCCCGGCTACGACGTGCAGCCTCACTATTGGCGGATGCCGCCGAACGCTCGCGCCGCCTCGGTGGAAACGCTGCTCGAAATCGATCGACTCAATTACCTGCCCGACTATATTCTGCGCAAGGCCGATCTCTGCACGATGGCGCATGGACTCGAGATGCGCGCGCCGTTTCTCGATCACCGCTTCGCCGCCGCAGTGATGGCCTTGCCCGCGCAGACGCGATTCACGAAGCCCGCCAAGAAAATATTCGCGCCGGTACTCGAGCCCTTGGGCGGCGACAATCCCCTGACGCGAAGCAAGCGCGGCTTCAATCCACCCATCGAGGGCTGGTTGCGTCGCGACCTGTCGTCGCGGCTGGGCGACCTGGGCCGGCGCTTGCAGGATGCCACGTCAGGGCAACTGTCCGGCCACGGCGTCGACACCTTCGTCGCCGCATGGAGCGGCGGCGAGGCGCGCCTTGCCGAACAGGTTCTGCAGCTCGTCATCCTGGATGAATCGCTCGCGCAACTCGCGCAGCTTGCTCGAACCAGCCCATGAAGAACAGTCGGGGTCCGTCGCGACGCCTCGTGCTGCCGCTCGCGGCAGGTCGGATGGTCGTCGATGCCATTGGCGGGCGCCGGACCGCGCCAGACGCACCCGAACGCGTGATGGTCGCGCATGATCTTCTGCTCGGCGACACCATCATGCTGACTCCGCTCCTGGCCAAATGCCGTGAGCGCTGGCCGTCCGCGGACATCGTCATGACCTGTCCGCCTGCGTACTGCGGCTTGTACGCGATGCGCCCTTATGGCGTTCGCGTTCTGCCCTACGATCCGCGCGACGTGCGCTCGCTGCAGCGGCTGCGCGCCGAAGCAGCGGTCGCTCTTGCGATCGTCCCCGGCGACAATCGATATTCGTGGCTTGCGCGCGCTCTCGGTGCAAAGTGGGTGGTGGGGTTCTCCGGCGCCGACGCACCGTACAAGGACTGGCCGATCGATGAGCTGCGAAGCTATCCCGATGTGCCGACGGCGTGGGCCGATCTGGTCGCCGGCCTCGTCGACGGGCCGCCGCCGGCACCTTATCGCCGCTCCGATTGGCCGGCGCCGCCCGCGGATCCAATCGACGCGCCCGCCGAACCGTACTGCGTCATTCATGCCGGCGCGAGCAGTCCCCTCAAGCGCTGGCCGGCGGGACGATGGTCCGCGGTCGCGCGGCGTCTTGAACGCGCCGGCCTGCGCGTCGTGCTCAGCGCCGGACCGGGCGAAGCGCAATTGCTCGATGAAATCGACCCCGCCCTGGAATTGCCGCGCTTTGGCGGAAATCTTTCGTTGGCGCAGATGTGGCACTTGCTGGAACGCGCCGAATTATTGATCGCGCCGGACACGGGAATTGCGCATCTTGGACGCCTTGTCGGAGTGCCAACGCTGGCGCTGTTCGGACCCGGCTCCGCGGTGCTTTGCGGCGCCGGAGATTTCTGGCGCGACAGTCCATTTACCGCATTGACGATTCCGGACTTTCCGTGCCGTGACCAGACCGTCACGATGCGGCGCGAGATCCACTGGATCCGGCGTTGCGAGCGATTTCAGGGAACCGCACCCGGGCAATGTCCGGAAGCGCTCTGCATGCTCGCCTTGACCACCGACCTGGTCTCGGACGCCGCCGTTCGGTTGCTTTCCACCGCTCGAACCGCGCCAGACCGGCACCTGCTTCAAGCCGGAGCGTGAGCGCCTTGCATTGCGGTCGCGCTGTCTAGGCGCGACGCGTCATCCGCGGCGCCGGGCGAAAAGGGATACGGCGAGCTCGAGCGGCGGCGCGGCCGGCGTTATCGCGGCAACGGGCGGCGCGGGTGACGCAGTGGGCGCCGAGGCGCTGCCCGGCGGTGCGTACTCGGGAATCCAGTTCTTCAGCCAGACTCGGACTTCGCTTTCTCCGGCAGCGCGGTCGCGCTCCAGCCACGTGATCATCTGATCGACTGCATCGCGGTTTCCCGGCCGCGCCTGCGCGACGCGCAGCTTAGGATGCGGCGTCGGCAATGTTTCCTCGCCGGTGGCAAGCGGCTCCTCGAACAGCTTTTCTCCGGGCCGCAGTCCGGTGAACGAGATCCGGATCTGGTCGGGATCGGCGCCCGAGAGACGGATCATGTCGCGCGCCAGATCGACGATTCTTACCGGCTCGCCCATGTCGAGCAGCAGCACCTCGCCGCCCTTGCCCATCAGTCCGGCCTGCAACAACAGCTGCGTCGCTTCCGAAAGCGACATGAAATAGCGCGTGATCGACGGATGCGTCACCGTGACCGGGCCGCCGCGCGCAATCTGCTCCCGGAAACGGGGGATGACGCTGCCGGTGCTTCCGAAAACGTTGCCGAAGCGAACGATGACGAATTGCGTGGTGCCGTTTTGCAGGCTCTGGCAGACCATTTCCGCCATGCGCTTCGACGCGCCCATCACATTGGTCGGATTGACCGCCTTGTCGGTGGACACCAGAACGAATTTTTCGACGCGTGCGGCGACCGCGGCGCGCGCGAGCACCCACGTTCCCCAGGCGTTGTTGCGCACCGCCTGCCAGGCGTTGCGCTCTTCCATCAGCGGCACGTGCTTGTACGCCGCGGCGTGAAACACGACGCTGGGCCGCTCGCTGGCCAGCACCTGCTCGACCAACGCGACATGCTTGACGTCGCCGACGAGTGTCGCCAGCGTCAACTCGGGAAATTCATCCTGCAACGCCTGTTGAATCTGATAGAGACCGAATTCGGACAGATCGAGCAGAACCAGCCGGGCCGGGCGGAAGCGCGCGATCTGGCGGCAAAGCTCGGCACCGATCGATCCGCCGGCGCCGGTGACCATCACCACGCGGCCGCCGAGCCACTCGCCGAGTCCGGCGCTGTCGAGCACCACCGGATCGCGGCCCAGAAGGTCGTCGAGCTCGACATGCCGGATCGTGGTCAGCTGCAAGCGGCCGCTGATCAGGTCGTCGTACGAGGGCACCGTCAATGCTTCGACGCCCGCCGCGGCGCACAGCTCGGCCACGCGCCGGCGCACGCCGTGGGCGGCGGAGGGCAACGCCAGGATGACGGTACGAACGCCGAATCGCTTGGCCCAAAGAGGCAGCTCGGCGATGGGGCCGAGAACGCTGATGTTGCGCAACAGCCGGCCCTGCTTGGCCGGATTGTCGTCGAGCAGACCGGCGATGCGCCACTTGCGGCTGTGCGTGAGCTCCTTGGCCAGCCGGGCGCCCGCCTCGCCCGCACCGAGTATCAGCACCGGCTCGCCCAGCGCCGCGAGCGGGCTGTACAGCCGATGCTCCTTCCACACCCGGTACGTGAAGCGGCTGCCCGCCATCAACAGGATCAATACCGGCGGGTAAAGAATCAATACGCTGCGTGGAACCACCGAGGTCAGCTGAAGCATGACCAGCACCACCGGCACGGCAACCGCGCCCAGTCCGACGGCAAGGACGATGCGCTGCAGGTCGGGAAGGCTCGCAAATCTCCACAGCCCCCGATAAAGGCCGAACGCCAGGAAAATGCCGGCTTGCAAAGGCAGCACCCAAGCCAGGGTCTGAAGCATGTCGGACAGCTGCGGCTCGTGCAGCTCGAGGTTGAATCGCAGCCAGTACAAGCCGATCCAGGCAAGCGCCGCGGCGGTGATGTCGTGGCCGAATGCGAGCCACGCCCGCCAGTTAGTGCTCACTTTCATCAAACTCTATACCCCGAAGTCCTCTTGGCGCGCCAATGATACCCGATTGCAGCAAACAATAGCGCCATTACCGCGCTCCAGAACACGAGTAGTGCCGGCCCCGAAGCAGGCGCACGGATCAGCGCGAGAAGCGCCGACACGGCAGTGCCGGTCATCAATGCCCCGTACAGTACAAGCGTCCCCCGATGGCCGAAGCCGAGCTGAACAAGTTTCTGGTAAAAATGCTCCCGATGCGCTTCCCAGATTGTGGCACCGCGAAGCGCGCGCGACACCAGTGTCACGCTCGCGTCGGCGATAAAAGGCAGAAAAATGAGCGGCGGAAACCATCCGGGCCATGCGCCTGCGTACCAGCCGCTTAGGCCAAACGTCGCTGCGATAAAGCCCAGTGGAACCGCTCCCGCGTCGCCCATGAAAAGCTTGGCCGGAGGAAGGTTCAGCGCCAGGCACGGGGCAATCGCGGCCACCAGTGCCCAAAGCACCGGCGCGTCGTCGGTGCCGGCGAGCGACGCCGCCAATGCATACGATCCAAAGCCCATCACCGCCATCAGCAGCGCCAACCCGTCGCTTCCGTCCATGAAGTTGAACAGGTTTGCCATCCATACTATTGCGACCGCGGCCAAAAATGGGTTGACCGGCGCCTTGGACAGCCAGAGCCACGCGCATGCGGCCACCGTCTGCACCAGCAGGCGCACCGGCGCCGGCACGCCGTAACGATCATCCCAGAACGAAACGGCAACGATCAAAAGCAACGGTACAAGCCACGGATCCGGCGCCGCCAGCCACGCTGCTCCAGCCAGCCACCCTGCCCATATCGCCAGTCCGCCTCCCCTCGGAACGGGCCTCTGGTGCAGCGAGCGAACGTTCGGGTGCGCGGTGGGAAGTCGGCCGGGACGGCGCAGCAGAATCAGGCTGATGTAAGCCACAACCGCCGCCAGGAACGCGGGCCACGCCGACCAAGCGGGAGAGAGTGCGATCATCGGCGTCCGTTTGCGTTGAACCACCGGTTTCGCTGCGATTCTGTCGGCAAGCTATTGTTTGTGCCCATTTTTCGGCCGACTCACTTGCTGCGCGCCAATTGGCCGCGACAGAGTGAATTATACCCACGCCGCCGCTCG
>Ga0209839_10000106_pt1 | contig 37483 bp, 33 predicted proteins | sample OrgsoiDNA2013050_FD_185800 | JGI IMG/M metagenome (GOLD analysis project Ga0209839, IMG submission 185800) | Permafrost soil microbial communities from the Arctic, to analyse light accelerated degradation of dissolved organic matter (DOM) -... | ecosystem: Environmental > Terrestrial > Soil >... | reverse complement strand
CCGGCTCGACCCCGCCAACGCCTCCTACTACGCCCGGCAGCGAAGTCGGTTCGAGACCACCGATCTGGCTCGCTACCACGCGCTGATCGCCCAGATCCGGGCCCGCTACGCCGGGGTCAGCGTCGGTGCCTCGGAGAGCATCTTCGCGCTCCAGGCGCCGGCCCTGGGCCTGCGTCTGATCACGCCGGCCGGCTTCATGAAGGCGGTCAGCGAGGGGACCGAGACGACGGCCCAGAGCACCGCTGCGGCCGAGCGGCAGATAACCGATCACACGATCAAGTTGTGGATCTACAACTCCCAGAACGCGACACCGGAGATCCAGCGCCTGAACGGACTCGCGCGCGCCAACGGGATCCCGATCGCCACCGTGACCGAAACGCTGTCGCCGGCCGGCGACAGCTTCGAGCAGTGGCAGGTCGCCCAGCTTGGCCGGATCGCCCAAGCGCTTCACCAAGCCACCGGCCGATGAGCGGAGTGCGCCGCGCGATGCCCGAAGTCGCCCCCGCCGCCCGCCAACCCGGTTGCGCCCCGCCCGCCGTGCAGCTCAGTCGCGCGGGCGTCGCGCTCGGGGGCAAGCGGGTGTTCGCGGACGTGTCGCTGAGCATCGAGGCGGGCGAGTTCCTGGCTGTGCTCGGACCCAACGGAGCCGGAAAGTCGACCCTGATGAAGGCGATCCTGGGGCTGGTGGCGCTCAGCGAGGGCTCGCTGACCGTGCTCGGCCGCCAACCGGAGCAGGCCCGGGCCCAGATCGGCTATCTCCCGCAGCGCCGGAGCTTCGATCACGCCACCCGCGTGCGCGGCGTCGACCTTGTCCGGCTGGGGCTCGACGGTGCCCGCTGGGGCATTCCCGTGGCAATCTCGAGACGCGCACGGCAGCGCCGGCGCGCGGAGCGCCGGCGGGTGCAAGAGGTGATCGAGATGGTCGGCGCGGAGCGGTACGCCGATCGAGCGATCGGCGAGTGCTCCGGCGGTGAGCAGCAACGGCTGCTGATCGGCCAGGCGCTGGTCCGCCATCCTGAGCTGTTGATTCTCGACGAGCCGCTGGACAGCCTCGATCTCCCCAATCAGGCGTCGGTCACCGCGCTCGTCCGCCAGATCTGCAGCGCCGAGGGCGTCGCGGTGCTGCTGGTCGCCCATGACGTGAACCCGCTGCTTGGTTATCTCGATCGGGTCATCTATCTCGGGCGTGGGCGGGCGCTTGCCGGCAGCGTGCACGAGGTGATCACGACGACCGGGCTGAGCGCGCTGTACGGCGCGCCGGTCGAGGTGCTGCGCACCGGCGACGGCCGTCTGGTGGTCGTCGGGACACCCGAGGCCCCGCACCACCACGGCGATCGCCACGGATAGACCGTCTCGATGACGCCATCACTGTCGCTTGACCCGGTGTCCGACGTGCGCCAGCTGTTGACGTTTCCGTTCATGGTCAACGCACTACAGGCCGGCACGATCGTCGCCGTGCTCGCCGCCGTGGTCGGTTGGTACATGGTGCTGCGCCGGCAGAGCTTCGCCGGGCACACCCTGTCGGTGATGGCGTTTCCCGGTGCCACCGGCGCGGCGCTCGTCGGGCTGCCCAGCGCGATTGGCTACTACCTCGCGTGCACGATTGCGGCGCTGGCGATGGGGCGCACGAGCCGCTTGTCCCAGTACGGGGGCAGCGATCAGACGGCGGCGATCGGAACCATCCAGACGGTCGGCCTGGCGGCCGGGTTTCTGTTCCTGTCGCTCAATCAAGCGGTGCTGGGCGGACCCGAGACGCTGCTGTTCGGAACCTTCCTGGGCGTGACGCGCGGCCAGGTGCTGGCGCTGCTGATCGTCGCCGCCGTGGCACTGGGTGCGCTGGCGCTGCTGGCGCGCCCGCTCACCTTCGCCACCGTGGACCGCGAGGTCGCGCGAGCCAGAGGCGTGCCGGTCGGACTGCTCGACGCCGGGTTCCTGTTGATCCTCGCGCTGGCGATCGCCGCCACGAGCCAGATCACCGGCGCTCTGCTCGTGTTCGCGTTGCTGGTCGCGCCGCCGGCCAGCGCCCAGCTGGTGACCAGCGCACCGCTGGCCGGGCTGGCACTGAGCGTCGGCTTCGCGGTGGCGATCGTCTGGTTGGGTCTCGGGATCGCCTACTTCTCGATCTATCCCGTCGGCTTCTACATCACCACGTTCGCGTTTGGGCTGTACGTGCTGCTGCGGGCCGGGCGCTGGGCATGGAGCAGGCGACGCTGATGTTCGCCCACGAGTTCGTCCGCAACGCGTACCTCGCGGGGACATTCATCGCCCTGGCCTGCGGAACCATCGGCTGGTTCGTCGTACTTCGAGGCCAGGTGTTCGCCGGCGACGCGCTCAGCCACGTCGCGTTCGTTGGCGCGATCGCCGCTGCCGTGCTCGGCCTGAACGAGCAGGTGGGCTTATTCGCGCTGACGCTGGCGTTCGCCGGCGGCATGGCCGCCCTCGGGCGGCGTGCGCAGGCCGACGACGTGGTGATCGGAATCGTGTTCGCCTGGATTCTCGGGCTGGGGGTGTTGCTGCTGGCGGTGCTCGCCACCAGCTCCGGCGGCGGCAGCGGGATCACGGCCGCCAACACGCTGTTCGGATCGATCTACTCACTCAGCGGTGCCGCGTCGAGCCTGGCTGCGGCGATCACGCTGCTGGTGACCGGATTCGTGCTGGTGGCCGCCCGCCCCCTTTTGCTCTGCACGCTCGACCCCGAACTCGCCGCGGTTCGGGGAGTGCCGGTGCGACTGCTCGGCGTCGCATTCCTGGGCGCGCTCGCTGTCGTCACCGCCGAGAGCACCGAGGCGGTCGGCGCGCTGCTGCTGCTCGGCCTGATCGCGGCTCCCGCCGGCGCCGCCCGCTCACTCACCGCGCGGCCGTACCTCGGCCTGGGGCTGTCGGGGCTGCTCGCGATGGGCGCGATGTGGGGTGGCCTGGCGCTCAGCTACGCGATTGACTCGCTACCCCCGAGCAGCGCGATCATCGGGCTGGCGGCCGCCGGATATGCCGCCTCGGTGGCGATTGCCGGCTGGCGGCGCAGGCGCGGCACCCAGTGGCGCGCTCAGCAATCGTGAGCGCCGCGACGCGAACGTCCGCAGCTGATCACCCGAGGACCGGCGGGCATGCCCAGGCGGGAGTCACGGCCCGGGCCGCCGCCGGTGCCCCAGGATGCGGGGAGGGAGCTCACCCGCGTGCGACGAGGCGCACTTTCGTCGCAATCGGCGGGCGTCTTGAGGCGTCGGGCGGGACATGGCGCGGGGATGCCTGCGTCTCGCCCTTCGACCCCGATATGGCGACGCCAACTCGACATGACCCAAGCGTAGGGCTCGATGCGTCAGCTCTCCGTAAGCGCAGCGTGAAGGCTTGCTGCAGCCGTATGGCGGGCGCCGCCGACCTCGGTTCAGGACGCGCAACGCCCCGGGTTGGGTCCGGGCCCTCCAACCCCGTTTCAGGACGCGCGCAGCGCCTCGGTCGGACTCAGGCGCGCGGCCTTGGAGGCCGGGTACAGGCCGGCCAGCGTCCCGATCAGGAGACCCGCGATCGGCGCGGCGATCAACACGTAGACGGGCACGACCATCGGCTCATTCTGGGACAACGAGTAGACCCAGGTGGCGATCGCCCCGAGCGCCAGCCCCGCGATCCCACCCAGGGCCGCCAGCAGTGCCGACTCGGCCAGGAACTGCGAGCTGATGTGCCGGCGCGTCGCGCCCAGCGCACGGCGCAGCCCGATCTCGCCACGACGCTCGAGCACGGAGATCACCATGATGTTGGCGATTCCAATCGCGCCGACGAGCAGCGCAACGGCGCCCAGGCCCAGGAACAAGGTCGTGAACTGGCCCTTCGCGGCCGCGCGGGCCTCGAGCACGTTCGAGGGGCGGCTGACCTGGACGCCATCGGGGTTCTGCGGATCCGTCGTCGGAGCCAACAGGCTTGACACCTGGGTCACCTGGTTGACGTTCGCGCGCACATAGATCTCCGAGGGGTTCGGCTGTTGCTGGAACAGCCGCTCAGCGACCGGCAGACCGATGAATGCCGTGCTGTCGAGGTTGGGGTCGAGGATCACCGGCTGCATCACCCCGATCACGTTGAACCAGGTTCCCCCGAGGAACACCTGGATGTGTCCGCTGACGTTCTGGATCTGGAGCGTGTTCGCAGCCTGCGCGCCAAGCACGACCGTGGGGAAGTTCTCGTTCGCGGCGTTCAGGAACTGCCCCGAGGCGAGCTGCCCGCTGACAGCCCCCAGCAGCCCGGGACCGGTGGCGTCGACCCCGATCCCCCCAGTCTGCTCGGCCGGCACGTACGAGGTACGAAGGACGGTCGCGCCGGAGACCTGGTAGACGGCGGACGCCTGCTGCACCGCGCTCATGTGCTCGATCATCGGCACCGACGTGTTCGGGAGCACCTCGTTGGCGCCGAAGAACGTCGTCCCCGGCGTCACCGTCAGCAGGTTGGTCCCGAGCTTGTCGATCGTCGCCAGCAGCGTCGCCTGACTCGAAGCCGAGACGCCGACGACGGCCACCATGGCGCCAATCCCGATCGCGATCCCGAGCGCCGACAGCGCGGCCCGTAGCCGTCGTGTGCGAAGTCCCTGGAGCGCGACCCAGAACAGCTCGTGCGGCGCGATCCGGGCGCTGTCACGCTCCTTGCGTCCGCGCCCCAGTCCCGTCGGGCGGCGCAGCGTCGCGACGCTCATCGGCGCTCGTCTCCTGCGATCTCGGGCGAAATCGGCGGGGTGCTCCGGCTTACCACCGTGCGGCGCTCGTCGCCGACGATTTCGCCGTCCCTCATCAGGATCCGCCGTGGAAAGCCCTCGGCGATCTGCTCATCATGGGTGATCAGCACCAGTGTCGCCCCATCGGCGGCGAGCTGATGCAGCAATTCGAGCACCTCCGAACCCGACTTGGAGTCAAGGTTTCCGGTCGGCTCGTCGGCCAGGATGATCACCGGTCGCTTGGCCAACGCCCGTGCGATCGCCACGCGCTGGCGCTCCCCCCCGGAGAGCTGCGGCGGTCGATGGGTCAGCCGGTGACCAAGGCCGACGCGCTCGAGTGCGGCTCGCGCCGCCTCGCGCCGTTCGCGCAGCGGCACACCGGTGTAGAGCATGCCGTTCGCGACGTTATCGACCGCGGTCATTCCGTCCTGGAGATGAAAGCCCTGGAACACGAACCCGATCTCGTGCGCTCGCAGCCCCGAGAGCTCGGCGTCCGAGGCCTTCACCGTGTCGCGGCCCGCCACCTGTACCTCGCCGCTGCTGGGACGCTCCAGCGTGCCCAGGATCGTCAGCATCGTGGTCTTTCCCGAGCCCGACGGTCCGACCACGGCCACCTGGTCGAGCGTGTCGATCTCGACGCTCACCTCACGCAGGGCGTGCACCCCGCCGGGATACTCTTTGAACACATTGCGCAGCCGCATCGCGACCACGTTGGCGATTGGGAACGAAGCGCTCGGCCCTGCGGGAGTCCCACCGGCCGTGGCGTCCATCCCGCCGGGCTCCGAGCTCATCCTTGCGAGTCGGTGACCTGCAGGCCGGGGTAGATCTGGGCGCCCGAGATCTGCACGTACCCGGCGGCGAACAGGCCTGGGGTGACGGCGATCAGCGTATGGGGCGCGGCGGCTTCCTGAATCGCGTAGCCGCCGCCCGCCGTCGCCAGCAACGCGGTCACCGGCACCGACAACACGTGGTTCTCGACCTGCTGCTCGAAGTTCACGCTGACCGCCGCCTGGTCGAGCCCTGAGGTTGGGTGACGCCCGGTGATCTGGATCGTCACCGGAATCGTCGCCGACGGGGTGCTGCTCGACGATCCGCCGCCGCCACCCGAGGACGCGCTACCGCTGCTGCCGCTGCTGGCGGTGCTGGCGGTGCTCTGAGCTACGGGGCTGACCTGGGTGATCTTGGCATTCACGGTGTCGCCGTTCGGCAGCTCGACCGTAACCGGCTCTCCGACCACCGCCTCGCTCTGCTTGGTCGCATCGAGGTCCACGGTCACCACCAATTGATTCGAGGTCGTCTGGAGGATGCCCTGGACGTTCGCCGCGCCGCCGCTGGAGCCGCCGGAGGCGGACGAGGAGCCCCCGCCACTCGATGCGCCCGCCGTGCTGCCGCTGGCGCCGCTCGTGGCGGCGGTGCCGCCGCTCGCGGCGGCACCGCCGCCACCGCCCCCACCACCGCGACTGCCACCACCGCCTCCACTGACGCCGCTTGCGCCGGCGCTGGTGCCTGAGCCGGTCGCGGAGGAGCGCGACGATCCGCCCGCCGCGGAGCCACTCTTCTTCAGCTCCAGGGTCTCGGCCTTCAGCAGCGCCAGCAGGATCGCCGCCTCAGAGGGTTTGCGAGTGGAGGACTTGCCTCCGGTTTGGGACGTCGGCTTCGGCTCGTTCTCGGGAGTCGTGGTCGTCGGGGCCGGAGTCGGAGTCGTGGGAGTCGTGGTGGTCGTGGTAGTCGTGGTGCAACTCGGGACGGGTGTCGTGGTCGTCGTCGTCGGTGCTGACGGGTCCGGCTGGGCGCACGCCGCGGGCGTCGTGGCACTCGGCGTCGACTGCGTGCCCGAGGGCGGCTGCGCACTCGAATCGGTGGGTGCAGGAGGGCTCGTGCTGGTACTGGCCAGGCTGACGAACTCGGCGCGCGGCGCCGCCGCCGTGCCCGGCACGCTCGTCGCATCCGAGCCCGATAGGGAGAACGCGGCGGACGTGGCGCTGCCGGCCCCCGACGAGCTGCTGGCGGCACCGGTCGATCCGAGCATCGTGTCAATCGAGGTGATCCGCTGCGAACCGGGCAGGAACACGATCTGCCCGAGCGCCACGGTGCCGGTCTCAGTCTCCCCGACCGCTGACTGCCACTCCTCGACCGCAGTGGTCGTCGCCGTCTGCCAGGTGTCGTTCAAGGCGAGCTGATGCTCAGGATCGAATCCCAGACTCCTCAGGTCCCGGTTCAGCTGCAGGACGTCCTCGCCGTCGGTCACGCCTGAGGTCAGATCACGGTAGGCCGGCACGGCGCCGTCGAACAGCACCACCGGAGCTCCGCTGACCCTGTACAGAGTCCGCCCGGGCTCGATCACCTGACCGACTTTGGGCAACGAGGTGATCGTGCCGCTGAGACGGTTGAACACGGTCTGCGGGTTGGCGTAGCTCAGCGTGCCGGACTCGGTGTCAGTGGCGACCAGGTTGCGGCGCTGGACGGTCGTCGAGCCTGAGGCGTGGGCACGAGGGCTCGCGCCCTGGCTGGATCCTGGCAGCTCGGTGACTACGATCACCGCGATCGCGGCTGCCGTCAGAGCGATCGCGCCGAGCATGGCGCCGGGACGGCGCCAGCGAGCAGTCGCCAGCCGACGCCGCACACCTGGGAACGGCGAGCTAGGCACTCGGAACACCGCCCGCCCCGGGTCCACCACGGGCACCGCCGCCAGCGCCACGCCCGAACCTCGGCAACACGCTCGAGCACGACTTGATCGCGGCCTGGAACGCCGGGCTCTGGCGCTCGCTGGACGGGATCTGGCGGAAGATGCCGAATCCCCCGCCGCTGCTGGTGCTCGGATCGGGAATATCGATGTTGTGCGAGCGCATGCACTCGGCGAACTTGACCAACTCCTGCTGGGCCTGCGCACGCTGGGCGGGGGTGAGATTGCCGAACCCGAATGCCTTGGCGCGGTACTTCGCACACGCCTGGCTGGCCGCCTGGAAGTTCGGGCTGTTGCGCAGCGCTCGGAAGCCTCCGCCAGCTCCGCCGGCTCCACCGGCTCCACCGGCTCCACCGGCTCCGCCGGCTGGGCCGCCGTTCGCCGACGGGTCGGGGACGTTGACACCGTGCGCCCGCATGCATTTCGCAAAGTTCAATCGGGCCTGGTACGTGGAACCCGAGGTGCCGCCTCCGGCGGCACCGGCACCGGCACTCGCCACGCTCGTTGTCGAGGAGGACGACCCGCAAGCGCTCACCGCGAGCGCGAGCGTGGCGCCCAGTACGCAGATCGCGAGCGTGCGTCGCCTAAGCGATCGCATTCGGAGACCACTAAACATCGACAAGACAGAGGACGGCATCAGAGGCGACTCCTGGAAAGACAGTGCAGTGGCACGGTTGTAGCGCCGCGGACGTCAGCTCTCTGTAAGAGCGCTCGGCCTTCTCGAAACGAAAATGTTTGCCGGCGCCGGCAACGCCGGGAGCTGCACTCGCACCTCCAGCCCGCCGGACTCCGGCGCCGTCAGCTTGGCGGTGCCGCCGTGGGCCTGGGCGACCGAACGCACGATCGACAGCCCGAGCCCGAATCCACCGACGGAGCGATCCAGACGACGGAAGGGCTCGGTCAGGCCCTCGACGGCGGCAGGGTCGATCGGCGCCCCCCCGTTGACGACCTCCAGCAGCACGCGGCCGGCGCGCACGCGCGTGCTGACGTCCAGGAATCCCCCGGGCTCGTTGTGGCGAATCCCGTTGCCGACCAGATTGGCGATCATCCGCTCCAGCAGCGCGGGGTCGCCCCGCGTCCAAGCGGGTTCGAGATCGTCGCGAATCTCAACCTGGGCGTCGTGTGCGCGCGCATGCAGGTCGGTGATGCAGTCCCCGGCCAGCGCGGCCAAGTCGACCGGCTCCTCCCGGCCGCCCGGCCCCTGGCTGCGCGCCAACATCAGCAGACTCTCGATCAGTCGCTCGCATCGATCGACGGTGTCTCTGACCGCGTCGCCCATCGCGCGCAACTCGCCGGTGCTGGCGCGGGGATCGGCCAGCGCGACATCGACCTCGGTCCGCATGATCGCCAGCGGGGTTCGCAGCTCGTGCGAAGCGTTGGCGACGAAGTGACGCTGGCTCGCAAACGCGGCGTCGAGACGCCCGAGCATGCCGTCGAACGTGTCGGCCAGCTCCTTGAGCTCGTCGGCGGGGCCGACAAGCCCGATTCGCTCGCCCAGGTTCTCCCCCGACACGCGCCGCGCCGTCGCGGTGATGTCCCGCAGCGGCCGGAGGGCCCGACCGGCCAGCAGCCAGCCTGTGCCGACGGCGATCATCGTCATCGCCCCGAGCGCGACCACGTACTCGATCACCAGGCGGTGCAGGGCGTCGCTGCGCAGCTGCGCGCGCACGGCGGCGGCGAAGCTCGCCTCTGGCGATCCGGCCCGAAAGTCGAACGGCCGCCCCAGGAACGTCGCGCCGGCGGGCGGCGCCAGCCCCAACTTGCGAAGCTCGCTGCGAAAGTTGCCATCCGGCCCGAGGTTGTGGCGCACGAGCAGGTAGCCAATCGTCAGCAGCCCCGCGCCAGTGATCAGGAACAGTAGCCCGTAGAGCGCCGTCAACCGCAGGCGGATGGTCGGCGCGGGACCGCGGATGCGGGGCTGGTGCAGCCCCGGCAGAGCAAGCCGCATCACGCCATCCTGTATCCGACTCCGATCACGGTCTCAATCACCGTCGGTTCACCCAGCTTACGCCGCAGGGTCATGATCGTCATCCGGACCACGTTCGTGAACGGGTCAGTGTGCTCGTCCCACACGCGCTCCAGCAGCTCCTCGGCGGAGACCGTCGCCCCGTTGGCCCCCATCAGCGCCTCCAGCACCGCAAACTCCTTGCGCGCCAGCTCGATCGGCGTCTGCGAGCGCGTCAACCGTCGCCGCGCCGGATCGAGCTCCAGATCGCCGTGCCGGAGCACCGGCGGCCGGCTCGGCGAGGACCGCCGCCCGAGCGCATGGATCCGGGCCACCAGCTCTGCGAACCGAAACGGCTTCGCGAGATAGTCATCGGCACCCAGCGACAGCCCCTCAACGACATCCTCGAGTGTGCCGGCCGCGGTCAGCATCAGGATGCCGGTCTCGGGGCGCTCACCGCGCACCAGGCGGCACACGTCGTCGCCGTGCATGCCGGGCAGATCGCGATCCAGGACGAGCACGTCATAGCGAACCACGCGGGCCTTGACCAGGGCCTCGGTTCCGTCGGGCGCCAGATCGACGGCCATTCCCTGCCGGCGCAGACCGCGCGCGATCGCATCCGCCAGGCGCAACTCATCCTCTGCGATCAGCACGCGCATCCCGCCAGCATGACGCCAGCAACATAAGCACTTCATAAGACCGCGGAATTCGGCAGAGCCGGATTCCGTTGGGGATTCAGCAAGCTGAATCCCCGGGCCTACGCCAGCCCGGCAACCTAATCCAGCTTGCTGGCTTCGGCCAGCTTGCTGGCTTCGGCCAGCAGAACATCCCAGGCGCGGTGGACGTCGTCGTGGGTGGTGCGGAGGTTTCCGACTGCCATGCGCAGCACGTAGCGGCCGTTCAGCTTGGCGTGGGAGATGAAGATCTCACCGCTGGCGTTGACGCGCTCGAGCAGCGACTGGTTCTGCTCGTCGCCGCCCTCGAGCCGGAAGCACACGACCGAGAACGGGCGCGGCGCGCACAGCTCCCAACCGGGCTCGTCGGCCACCCACCGCTCGAACCGCGCCGCGAGCTCGATTCCGTTGCGGATGTGCGCCTGCAGGCCGCTGCGCCCAAAGCAGCGCAACACGGCCCACAGCTTGAGCGCCCGGAAGCGGCGACCGAGCGCCGGGCCGTACTCGCTCAGCGACAGGGCATCCTCGGCATCGGGAGTCCGGAGATATTCAGGGACCATGCTGAACGCGGCGCGAAAGTCGTGGGGCCGGCGCGTCCACAGCAGCGAGCAGTCAAACGGCGTCAGCATCCACTTGTGGGCATTGACGACGAGCGAGTCCGCGCGGTCCACCCCGGCGAACGCCCACCGGTGCTCCGGACACACCATCGCCGCGCCCGCGTAGGCCGCGTCGACGTGCAGCCACGCCCCCGCGCCCGCGCATGCGTCGGCGATCGCGCCCACCGGATCGACCGACGTTGTCGCAGTCGTGCCGACCGTCGCGACGACGGCCGCCGCGTCGCGGAGGTCGCCGAGCGCCGCGGCGTCCAATCGGAACGCGTCGTCGCAGGGCACCCGGCGCAGCCGCATTCCCAGCATTCGCACCGCCTTCTCGATCGACGAATGCGCCTGCTCCGAGCACACCACGAGCTCTCGCCCGGTGGCCTGGCGGGCGACGATGATCGCGGCCAGGGTCGAGGTCGACGCGCTGTCCTCGATGTGACCGTGCCAGCCGCTCGGTAAGCCGAGCAGCTCTGCGGTCCAGTCGAGCACCAGTTCCTCGAGCTCGGTCGCCGCCGGCGCGGTGCGCCAGAGGATCGCGATCGAGTTCAGGCTCGCCGCCAGCAGCTCCGCGAGAATCCCCGGCTCCGACGCGCTGGTCGCGAAATAGGCGAAGTACCGAGGGTGCTGCCAATGGGTGACGCCGGGGAGCAGGATCCGGTCGAGATCCTCGAGCACGGCCGAGAACGGCTCGGGATGCTCGGGCGCGCTGGCCGGCAGTTGCGCACGGATCGCGCCCGGGGCCACCTGGGCGAGCACCGGCAGCTCCCCGACCCGCTCCAGATACTGAGCGACGAACTCGAGCGCCGCCAGGCCGTCAGCGCGCAGATCGCTCACGCCGGACACCCCGACGCGTGGTCGGGAATGCCCCGGGCTGTCCACTTGATCGCCACGAGCCAGTGATGACTAGTCCAGCACGCGGAACTGAATCCCCGCCCGCCTCAGCCGATCGATCAACGGCTGGCCCATCGCGACCGCGGGCGTCAGTTGACCGGCCGCAGCCGGCAATTGGTCGTGGGCGAGGCACAGCGCCGACTCGGCCAGCATCTTCGACGTCTCGCCGTAGCCGGGATCGCCGCCACTCACCTCGGTCAGCACCCGCTTGCCGCCACCCTCGCCGATGAACCGGATCCGGAACCAGCCGTGCTCGCGCTGCTGGGAGGAGGGCCCCTCACCCGGGTCCTTGAGCTTCAACAGCAGCTTCCTCGTCGGCGACAGCTGCGCGAGCGCGATCGCCGCGCCGGCGCCGCCGGCCAAGCCCGCCAGGACCGGTAGGTGCTTGGCCACCAGATAGTGGCTGTAGGTGAAATCGGGGCCGTAGCGATCAAGCGCCCGCGCCGAGCGCAGCACGGTCTGCGGATCGATCGTCGGCAGGGGGAGGACCCAGCCGCCAACCGCGGTCACCCGATGCGGCGAGCCGGCTAATCCCTTGACCCGTCGGTCAATAGGTCGAGGCTCGCGCTGGCGTCGCTCGCGGGCCGCGCCCGCGGTCTGCCGCAGGCGTCCCATCGCCTCGATCGCCGAGTGATAGGTGCCACCGGAGAACGTGCCGGCGGCGCGCACGAAGCCCTGCAGCCTGATCGGGACGCCCTCGGGAAGCTGCTGCACGGTGAACATCGCGCCCAGGTCACAGGGGATCGAGTCGAACCCGCACGAGTGCACCAGCCGTGCTCCGCTCCGCTGCGCCGGCTCGTGGTGGCGCAGCCACATCCGATCGACGAACTCCGGCTCGCCGGTCAGATCGACGTAGTCGGTACCGGCGGCTGCGCAAGCCGCCACCAGCGGTTCGCCGTACCGGATGTACGGACCGACGGTGGTGATCGCCACCCTGGCGCTCTCGGCCACGGCCTGGATCGACGCCGGTTCGCTCACGTCGGCGTCCAGCAGCGCCAGATCCGCGGCGACCGGGTCGATCTCCGCCAGCCGGTGACGCACCGCTTCCAACTTGCCACGGTTGCGACCGGCAAGCGCCCAGCGGGTGCCGGCGGGAGCGCGGGCGAGGTACTCGGCGGTCAGGGCACCGGTGAATCCGGTGGCTCCGAACAGGACGACATCGTAATCGCGATCACTCGCCGGGTCACTCACGCGGGTCACTCACGCGGATCGCTCACGCGTCGGTCACTCACGCGTCGGTCACTCACGCGTCGGTCACTCACGCGTTCGTCGCTCTCGCGCTGGTCACCTCGCGGGCCAACCGCATCGCCTCCGGCAGCCCGACGCCGGCCTTGGCCGCGAGCCAGCAGGCGACCGGTGCGGCGATTCGCTCCGAGGCGTGCGCGGCCTCACCCGCGAGGTCCAGCACCGCCTCCAGCTCCTCGGGAGTCGGTGCTTCCATGCCGAGCTTCTCGGCGTAGGCGGCAAGCCAGTCGGGGGCGTTGTTCGGCGAGGGCGTGGCGTCGGGGACCAAGAGCGCGGCGGACTCTAGCTGGCTGCGAGCCGTGCCCGTGGCGGCAGGATCGAACGTCGGCGCGAGGTTGTTGGCAAGATGCTCTGAGATCGAGCCGGGTGACGTCGACGGCGCCAGCGCCGAGAAGTGCCCCTCGGATCACCGCCACGCTCATCACTAGAACATTGGAGACGCCGATATGACAGTCCTCGACGGCAAGGTTGCGATCGTCACCGGTTCGGCGCGCGGCATCGGCCGGGCCACCGCGGAGCTTTTGTCCGAGCAGGGCGCCAAGGTCCTGATCAACGACCTCGACGCCGACGTGGCCGAGCAGACGGCGGGTCAGATCGCCGGCGAGACACTCGTCTTCGCGGGTGATTTGACCAACGAGGGCGTCCCCGACCAACTGGTTCAGAAGGTGATCGACGAGTGGGGGCAGGTCGACATCCTGGTCAACAATGCCGGTTACACGCTCGACGCCCCGATCCACAAGCTGAGCGACGAGTGGTTTCAGCGGATGCTCGAGATCCATTCGATCGTCCCGTTCCGGATGTGCCGCGCGGTCGCTCCGCACATGCGCGAGCCGGCCAAGCTGGAGCGCGAGGAGGGCCGCGAGCGGTTCAGGAAGATCGTCAACGTGTCCTCGATCTCCGGAACCATGGGCAACCCCGGCCAGGCGAACTACGCCTCGGGCAAGGCAGCGGTGGTCGGGCTGACCAAAACGCTGGCCAAGGAATGGGGACAGTTCAAGATCAACGTCAACGCCGTTGCCTTCGGGTACATCGAGACGCGTCTGACCGCCTCCAAGGCGGACACCAACGTGATGGAGATCGGCGGCCAGAAGGTGCAGCTGGGCATCCCGGATCAGCTCCGCGGAATGGCGTCGATGCTGATCCCGCTCGGGCGGCCCGGAACTCCGCAGGAGGCCGCCGGCGGTGTGTTCTTCCTCTGTTCGCCGTGGTCGAACTACGTATCCGGACAGGTGCTGAACATCACCGGCGGACAGTTCACCGGCATGACCTCATAGCGCGCCGGACCTCCTCACTGCCTGAATCGACGATTGGCAGGCGGGGTCCCGCGCAAGGCCAACCCTGATCAGCAGCGCGCCAAACCGGGCCGGAGCGCGAACGCGCGAAGGCCTTTTTACAAACCCAATGTCTTGGCGATGATCTCGCGCTGGATCTCGCTCGTGCCGCCATAGATCGTGGTGACGAGTGCGGTGCGCAGATGGCGCTCCATGTCGTACTCGACCGCGTAGCCATAGCCGCCCATCATCTGCAGGCCCTCCAGCGCCGCGCGCTTGGCGACCTCGCTGGCCTTGAGCTTGGCCATCGAGGCCTCGCGTGGGAACAGCGCCTCCGGGTTCGCATCGACCGCCGCCGCCACGTCGTAGACCAGCAGCCGCGTCGACTCGATCTCGGTCGCCAGATCGGCCAGCCGGTGCCTCAGCACCTGGAAGCTGCCGATCGGCCGACCGAACTGCTTGCGCTCCTTGACGTAGGCGAGCACGTCGTCGAACGCACGCTGAGCGATCCCGAGCGAGGTGGCGGCGATGATCAGCCGTTCCTGGTTGAGGCCCGACATGAGCTGCATCCAGCCGTGGTCCTGAACGCCCACCAGCCGCTCGGCGGGCACGTAGCAGTCGGTGAAGAACACATCGTTGACCTCCCGACCCCCCATCGTCTCGATGCCGCGGATCTCCAGCCCATCCACATCGGTGGGCACCGAGATCATGCTCATCCCCTCGTGCTTGTTGCCGGTGCGCCGAGTCCGACACACGAGCAGCAGATGGTGGGCGGCGTGGGCGCCGGTGATCCAGGTCTTCTGGCCGTTGATCAGGTAACCGCCGTTGGAGGGCTCGGCCTTGCAGCTGAGGTTTCCGACGTCCGAGCCGGCTTCTGGCTCGGACATCGCGATCGCCTCCACGCAGCCGCGCGCGATCCCGCCGAGGATCTCGTGCTTCTGCTCCTCGGTCCCGAAGCGCTCGACCGCGCGGGCGGTGATCATGCTGACCGAGAAGAACCCCATTGGGATCTGGCCGAGAGCGGACTCCTCGCACAGCAGGCACATCTCGACCGCGCCGCCGCCCGATCCGCCGTACTCCTCGGGGATCGAAGCGCCGATCCATCCGAGCTCGGCGATTCGGTCGTAGATCGCCTGGTTGTGGGGCTCGTGCCCGTTCTCGCTCAGCGCGTCGCGTTGCTCGCGCGTGCCGCACTCGCGCTGAGCGAAGTCGCGGATCGCCTCGACAAAGGCGCGCTGCTCGTCGGTCAAGGTCCGGATCGTCATGGTTCTCCTGGTGTCGGTGCTCGCGTCTCGCCGAGCGGACCCAGTCGTCGTCGCTTCGGAGCCCGAGCAAACGTAGAGTAGGAGATGTGCTGATCCGTGATGCCGACCCGGCCAACGATGCCGGCGCCTGCGCGGCGGTCTATGCGCCGTTCGTCCTCCACACCGTCGCCTCGTTGGAGGAGCAGGCTCCCGGGCGGCCGGAGTTCGCCGGACGCATGGAGCGAATCTCGCAGACTCACCCGTGGCTCGTCGCGTCGGTGGACGATGCCGTGATCGGCTATGCCTACGCCTCCTCGCACCACGAGCGCGCGGCGTACCGCTGGGCGGCCAACGTCGCCGTCTACGTCGACGCTTCCCACCAGCGGCGCGGCGTGGGGCGCGCACTCTATGGAGCGCTGCTACCGCTGCTGGCGCGCCAGGGCTTGCAGGTCGCGTGTGCCGGGGTCACGCTGCCCAACCAGGCGAGCATCGGTCTGCACGAACGGTTCGGATTCAAGCCCGTGGGCATCTACCACCGGATCGGCTGGAAGGCCGGCGCGTGGTGGGATGTCGGGTGGTGGGAGCTCGAGCTTCGCGCGCCGGACCTGGACGGTCCACCGGCCGAGCCCGGCCCGCCGGCACGCCTGGGCGCTTGACCGCGTCCCAGTAGCGACGGAGCGCCCGATCGCGGCAAGCGTGCTGAAAAAGCGCGGACTGACTGGGGGGAGAATTCAGCACGCTCGACCGTTAGACGAGCTCCTCGTGCCGCTCCAGGATCAACGCCAGCGTCGGGCAGGCGTCCACGGCTCGGCGCGCGAGCCCGAGCAGCTCGGGCGGAACTTCGGGCCGGTCGATGATCGGGTAGCCCCAGTCGTCGAGTGCGATCAGCTCCGGCAGCAGTTCGGCGCACAGCCCGTGGGCCTCGCACATGATCGGGTTCACGCGCAGCTGGGCGCTCATCGCGCGGCGCTCGGCTTCGCGCGTGGGCGCGCGGCGGCCCGCGCCCGGCCGGGTTGCACGAGTGGCAGACCGGCCGGCCTTGCGGTGCACCGCTGCACGCGATGCGATTCGATCTGGGCAGCGAACACCGCCAGCGCGCTCTGCACGAACCGCGCCGCGCCGTCCGGATGGTGGCAGGCCCCGCGGCCCCGGATCTCCGCCGTCCAGCGCATCACGCGCTCGTGCTCGCGCTCGTCCGCCGCCCCCTCGGCGAGCGCGCTGACCGAATCCGCGATGGCCGCCAGGCCATGCACACATGGCCCACACTGGCCGGCCGACTGGTTCGCCAGGTACTTGATCACGCGGGCGCTCTCGTGCAGGCCGCACGAGCGCTCGCCGAGCGCGATCAGCACTCCCGACCCGAGCGAGCAACCGACCGAGCGCAGGTCCTCGCGCGCGAGGCGCAGCCCGAACGCCCGCGACGCCTTCACCCAGGTCCCGAAATAGCCGCCGACGAGCAGTGCCTGCAACGGCTCGCTCGCCCCGCCCGCGGCCGCCAGCAGATCCGTCATCGGCGTGCCGAAGGCAAGCTCGTAGACGCCGGGGGCCGACACCGCGCCGGAGATCGTGACCAGCGCCGAACCTGGATCGGCGCTGCTGCCGAGCTCACGAAACCATGGCGCGCCGAAGCGGGCGATCAGCGCGATCTGCGCGAGGGTCTCCGGATTCTGGACCAGCGTCGGGCGCCCTCGGTAGCCGCGCTGGAACGGCCGCGGCGGCGCGAACGTCGGCTTGGCGACGCCGCGGTTGAGCTGGTTGATCACCGCCGTCTCCTCGCCGGTCACGTACCCGTCGGGCCCGAGGACGATCCGGATGTCGACCGGGTCGCGGGGGCGGGAGGACACAGCCTCTGCGAGCCCGCGCAGGCGGGCGGGCGGGATATCGCCGAGCTTGACGATCACCTCCCGCGCGCCGATCGCCGCCGCCGCCAGGACGGCGCCGTCGAGCACCAGGTGCGCAAGGCGTGAGAGCAGCAGTCGATCCTTGGCACTTGCCGGCTCGGTCTCGCTGCCGTTGACGATCAGGACGGCCCCCCGCCGGCGTGCTGCTACCGAGCGGAGCTTGACCGCGGTGGGGAAGTCAGCTCCGCCGCGACCGCGCAGCCCGCTGGCGTCGACCGACTCGATCAGCTCGCTGGCCGAGATCCGGGGCAACGGGCCGTGGAGCGCCTCGTGCTCGGCCAGGCTCATCGCCACGCCGCCCGGGTCCAGCCCGGCGAGCAAACGCGGCAGCCCCCGTGGCGCGGCGCCCGCGGTGCTCATGGCCCGCCGGCCGTGGCCGGAGTGGCCGCCAGGGTCCCGGTCGCGGCATCGGTCCGGTCGTCGATGCTCAGCTGCACGTGAAGGTTCAGCGCCGTGCCCGTGGTTCCGTGCACCCGGGCCACGAATTGCTGGCCTTGGAGCGAGACGATCTGACCCTGCATCACCGACGGCAGTCGATCGGCCAATAGGTCGACCTGACTGCCGGTCATGGACAGCCCGCCGCTGCCGATCGGCGCTCCGGCCATCCGGACCCGGAGCGTTCCGTGCGCCCCGCCGCTGAGGCCCAGCGAGAGGTCGATGACCGCGCCCCCCGGCTCGGGGGTCTGGCTGGCCCTCCCGCGCAACCTGGCGACGAACGGTCGGCTCACGGCCGACGCCCGCCTACCGCGGGGCGCTGGCGCGGCCGGGGTGGGTGCCCCGGTCCTGGCCAGAAGCGCTGCCGGGGTCCCGGCGCGCCGCGCCCAGCCGGGCTGCAACGGGCCGGCGAGCGTCAGCACCGCCAGCCCGATCGGGGTGGCGATCGTCAGGGCGACCGCCGGCGCTCGCAGGCGTTCGTGCCCGGGCTGCGCCTGCGCGATCCGCGCCCCCACCGCGATCAGAACCGCGGCCAGACAAAGCGCGGTCAGCGCGAGCATCCACCAGACCTTGGTGTCGGATCCCGTGCCCAGCCCGTGCAGCACCGCGACCGGCCAACTGGCGTAGGCGAGCCAGTGCACCGCCCGCCAGGCGCGAAGGCCGACTCGACGGCGGATCAGGCTGGTGAGCACGAGCGCGAGCAGGATGTCGAACGACAGCGCGCCCAGCCCCAGCCACAGAGGCCGGTAGCTCGACGCGAACGGGATCACCGCGTCGGTGAGCTTGATCGAGGTGAACCCGTCGAGCACGCTGGTCGCGATATGCGCGACCAGCAGGATCAGCACCAACAGCGAGACGTCGCGGTGCAACGTGTCGATCGCAAATCGGGGCCAGCGCGGTCCGGCGGAGAAGCGCAGCGAGCCGAGCACGCCGAGCACGACGCTCGCGGTCAGCAGCACCAACGCAACCGCGCCGGTCCCGCGGGCGAGGTACCAGTAGGGACTCGGTCCGGCCGCGGCCAACGCCGCGATCACCGGCGCGCCTCCGAGTCGGCGACGGGGCGCAACGGGGCGATCACGTGCCCGCCTCAGAGCCGGCGACGGCACCCAACGCCGCGGTCCCATGTGCCTCCGAGCCGGCGATGAGGTCCAACGGCGCCAAATCGTCGCCTTGCTGCGGCCATCCCGCCAGATGCAGGGAGCGGCCGGGGCCGGAGACGAGCCGGCTCGGCAGGCCGATCGAGCGTAGCCATGGCGCCGCGCGCGCGCCGCGGACGATCGCGGCGGTGGTGGCGATGTTGGCGTCGAGGCAGCTCCCGGCGGCCACGCTGACCGTGCGCCATACGGTCTGCACGGGCCGCCGGCTCGCCGGATCGAGCAGGTGGTGGAGGGTCTGGTCCCCGGCCCGCCATCGGCGCACGGTGGTACTCGAGGTGGCCAGGCCGCCAGCCTGTAGCGTTATCCACTGACCGGGCGCCTGCGCTCCCGAACGGTGATCGTCGGTCACCCGCACGCGCCACCCCTCCGGTGGTGCGGGGCCATGCAGCGCGATGTCCCCGCCGAAGCTGACCAGCACACCGCACCCCGCGGCGGCTCCCGCAGCGGCGGCCGCGTGATCCGCCGCCAGTGCCTTCGCCGTGGCTCCGAGGTCCAGCACGATGCCGCGCCCCAGCCTGATCGTGCTCGCCAGCGGATCGATCCGGATCGTCCGCCAGCCCGGAACCGCGGCAATCGAGATCGACGACCGCTCGCGGCCGTCCGGGCGACCGTGCCCGACCAGCGCGAAATCGCGGTCGTACCCGAGTGCGATCAGCGCCTCGCCGAGGGTCGGATCGACATCGCCATCGGTCAGCCACGCTGCCCGCAGCGCTGCGGTGACCGCCTCCAGCAGCAACGAGCTGACCTGCACCGGCGACCCGCTGGCTCGGTTCAACGCCGAGAGCTCCGAGTCGGAGCGAAAGCGCGAGCACGCCAGATCGAAGGCCGCAACCGTCCTCTGCACCGCCTCGTGGGCCCGGGCCAGTTTGGCGGGATCGGCAACGAGCACGATGCCCGTGCTGCCGAACACGGGGAACTCGGCGCTGGACGGCACACCGCTAATCGCCTGCACCGGCCGTCCGGTCGCGTCACGAACCACCCGACACCACCGCCCCACCGCCGCTCGGCGCGGGAGCCGGGCTGGGCGCTGCGGCGGGCGCCGATGGCGGGGGCTGGGAGGCCCCGGTCGACGGCGACGGCTGGGACGCCCCAGTCGAGGACGACGATGAGGGCGAGGGCGAGGGCTGTGGTGGCGCGTTAGGCGGCGCAAGCCCGAGCTGGCTCGCGCTGGCCAGGGGCGGCAACCGGGTTGCGCGGGGCGGCCGCGAGGCTGGATGCCGGGCTGCGGCGCGCCCGGTGCTCCGGCCAGCGTCGCTCTTGGCGCCCAATGAGTGTCCGGGAACCACCGCCGATACCGCCGCGGCGAAGCCAGCGCTCAGCGCCGCCGCGAGCACGTAGATCCAACGACGAGTGCGAGCGAGCCGGCTCAGCGCGGCGTTTCGCTGCTGGGCGGCGAGCGACTGGTTACGCGGCGTCGGCTGTTCAGGGGGTTCGTTGGGCACACGCGATCTCCCTGCAGTCGAGCAGATGTCAGTAAGAGAATTATGAGAATCCGCCTAAGTCTGGCTGCTGAGTGGTCGCTCTCGCAGATCACTGGGCACGACTAATCGAGCGCCGGCAGCCGCACGATGAAGTCCGCTCCGTCGACCGAGACCCGGCCGCCGTGTTGCTCGACGATCGTCGCCACGATCGACAAGCCGAGACCGGAACCGGCCCGCTCCGAGGCGCCGCCGCCCCGCCAGAAGCGCTCAAACAACCGCTCATGCGCAGCCGGATCGGGGCCGGAGCCCTCGTCGCGCACACTCAGCCGCGCCCAGCCCGGCTGCCGGACCAGCGACACCGTCACCGGCCCGTCCGGCGGGCCGTGCACGAACCCGTTTTCGATCAGGTTCGCAAGCGCACGGGTGATCGACTCCGCGTCGGCGAGCACGCGCACGCGGTCGACTCGCCCGACCGCGACGCGCCCGCCGGCCCGATCATGATCGGCCACCGCGGCGCGTACGAGCTGATCGAGCTCGACCGGCCCCAACTTGGGCGCCGTCCCCCCGGCTCGCTCCAGCACCAGCAGGGAATCCACCAGCGCCGCCAGCCTCCCGGCGTCATGGCGAAGCTCCTTCAGCACCTCCGGGTCGGCGCCGTGGCGCACGGCGTACTCGACGTTGCCCAGCAGCGCCGTCACCGGCGTGCGAAGCTCGTGCGACGCATCGGCGATGAAGCGGCGCTCGCTCGCTCGCGCGGCCTCCAGCGAAGCGAGCATCCGGTTCAGCACACCGGTCAGCTGTCCGACCTCGTCCAGGGCGGCAGGCTCGGGCAACCGGCGCGAGGGGTCCGGAGCTCGTTCGATCTCCCCCGCGCCGGCGGCAAGCCGCCGCAACGGTCGCAGCCCGCGCCGAGTCAGCACCGCGGCGGCGAGTGCCGCGAGCAACCACACGCCGGCACCGCTGAGCGCGACCGCGACGCCGAGGCTTCGGATCGTGTTCGCGATATCGGTCGTGTCGGAGGCGACCAGCACCGCGCCACCGGCCGCCGGGCCGCCGGCCTGCGCGACCGGGGCCGCGTACAACCGGAACGGGTGGCCGTCGAGCTCGGTGTCCTCGAAGCCCGTTCGACCATCTACGCGGGCCCGGAGAGCGACCCGGTCGCGGGGCAGCAACCGCGCTCCGAGCGTCAGCGAACGGGCCAGGATCCGACCCTGCGCGTCGATCACCTCGACGGCGATCTGCCGCCCCGAGGCCGGACTCTCGAGGGCTCCCGGATCGGTCAGCACCGCCGGCGCGGAGACTGCGAGCTGCGCGACCTCCTGAGCCCGTTGGCGCAGGGCGTGGTCGAGCGAGCTGCGCAGCTCGTGACCAACCAGCAGCACCGTGATCAGACCGAACAGCGCGACCGCGGCGAAGATCGAGCCGGCCGCGACCGCGATCAGTCGTGCCCGCAGGGTACGCGGCATCCGCAACAATCGCCCGTTACCTCGCAAAGTTGACGATAGTTAAACGTTCCTCTTACAGGCGTGCTATCAGTAGGTGGGCGATTTCGAAACCGAACACGGAGGTTTACCCAGTGGCCAGCGGGCAGAATGGGGCGCCAGCGACCCAGCCGGCTCGCTTGCTGCTGGTCGACGACGATCCGCGCGCCGCGGCGGTGATCGCCGAGATGCTCCGCGGCATCTGGCCGGAGGGTCTCGTCGTAGCACATGCGCAGCGCCTCGGTGACGTGGAGCGGGAGCTGCTCGACCACGGCGCGACCTGCGTGCTGCTCGATCTCTCCCAGCATCAGGACGACCGGCTCGCCGCGCTGAGGCACGTCCGCGCCGCCGGCCCGGACGTACCGATCATTGTCCTCTCCGACCACGCCGGCGGAGAGGCCGGACTGTGGGCGGTGCAGGACGGAGCGCAGGACTACCTGCTCAAGCGCGAGCTTGATCGTTCGCTGCTGAGCCGCGCCATCAGGCACGCGATCGAGCGCAAGCGCTCCGAAGTCGAGCTTGCCCATCAGGCCCTCCACGACCCACTGACCGGGCTGCCCAACCGGGTGCTGTTTCTCGATCGTCTCGGCGTCGCCCTCGATCGCTCGCGGCGCACCGACAGCTCCGTGGCGGTGCTGTTCCTGGACGTCGACAAGTTCAAGCTGATCAACGACTCCCGTGGACATGCCGCAGGCGACCAGCTGCTGGTCGGACTGGCGGGTCGGTTGCAGGAGATGCTCCGCCCGATGGACACGATGGCCCGTCTCGGGGGCGATGAGTTCACCTTCCTGGTCGAGGATCTGCGCAGCGAACGCGAGGCGATCCTGGTCGCCGAGCGGCTCAGCCACACAGCCGGCCTGCCGATCAAGATCGGCAGCGGTGAGACGGCGATCACGGTCAGCATCGGTATCGCGCTCGCCGACGGCCCGTCCGCCGCGCCGGAGAAGGTGATCGGTGACGCCGACACCGCCATGTACCGCGCCAAGCGACAGGGCGGCTCGCGCTTTGAGCTGTTCGACGAGTCCTCGCGTCAGCGGGCAACGGAGCGGATGGCGCTCGAGCGCGCACTGGGCCGGGCGGTCGAGCGCGCGGAGTTGAGGGTTCACTACCAGCCCCGAGTTTCCCTGACGGGCGAAACACGCCTGATCGGCTTTGAAGCGCTGCTGCGGTGGGAGCACCCACAACGAGGGCTGATCACGCCGGCGGAGTTCATCGCCGTGGCGGAGGACACGGGGCTGATCCTGCCGATCGGCGAGTTCGTGCTGGAGCAGGCCTTGCGCGATCTGGAGCGCTGGCGCCGGTCACGGCCCGGAATGACGATCTCGGTCAACTTGTCCTCGCGCCAGTTGGCGCAACCCGGTCTGATCGAGCGGCTCGCGGACGCGGTTGCTGCCACCGGCGCTGACCCCGGCAACCTGTGTCTGGAGGTAACCGAGACCACGCTCGAGCTCAGCCCCGAGCCGTCGGTCCGGATCTTGAAGGCGCTGAGTGAGCTGGGGTTCAAGCTGGCGATCGACGACTTCGGGACCGGGTACTCGTCACTGTCGCGCCTCAAGCAGCTACCGGTGGACACGTTGAAGATCCACGAGAGCTTCGTCACCGATCTCGGCCGCCGGCCCGGCGAGGCCGCGATCGTCGGCGCGGTGGTCGAGCTCGGCCACGCGCTGGAGCTGAGCGTCGTCGCCGAGGGAGTCGAGACGGATGCTCAGCTGGCCCAGCTGCGCGACGTCGGCTGCGATGGGGCGCAGGGCTTCCTGTTCGGCTCGCCGGTGACCAAGGCGAAGATCGACGCATTGCTGGAGGCTTCCGCGGGCTGACCGCCGGGGACTACGCACGGAGGACGAACCCAGTTGCGGCAGGCACGGCGAACCGCTCTGGATTACGCACGGAGGGCAAACCCAGACCCTCGCAGCGTGCGGATCAGCCCCGGCGAACCCAACTTGCGGCGTAATCGGGCGACGTAGCGGTCGACGACGTTCGCTTCGGCCTCGCTGTTCCAGATCTCCGCCAGCGCACGATCGCGCGTGACCGTGTGACCCGCCTGACGCAGCAGCAGCTCCAGCAGCGCCGCCTCTCGACCGGTCAACTCGATCGTCCGCCCCGCCCGAGTCGCCCTCCGCGCCGGCACATCGAGGACCAGGCCCGCGTAGGACAGCAACGCTGTGGACTCGCCGCGCCGCCGGGTCAGCGCGCGGAGCCGTGCGATCAGCTCCTGCACGGCGAACGGCTTGACCAGGTAATCATCGGCGCCCGCCTCCAGTCCCGCGACTCGGTCGGGGACCGCATCGCGGGCGGTCAGCATCAGGATCGGCGTCGGCAGCCCCTTGCCACGCAGCCGTCGGCACACCGCGAGCCCGTCGAGCGCGGGCATCGCGACGTCGAGCACGATCACGTCCGGCGCCGATCGCTCGGCCGCTACCAGCGCGGCGCCGCCGTCCGGCGCGACCGTGACCTCGAACCCCTCCGCAACCAGGGTACGGGCGAGCATCCGCCGCAGCGGCGGGTCATCGTCGACCACCAGCACGCGCTCGCGCACACCGCCGCGTGGGCGCTCGTCAACCACCGGCGACGTCGCGGCGCAGGAACACCAGCAGCGCGGCGAACAGGGCCGGCACGCCGTACAGCGCGCAGACCCACGCTGCGCGGATGATCGGCGCCCAGTCGATCGGGGTGCGCAGGAGACCCTGCCAGGCGTTGAACTGAGTGCTCAGCAGGTAGGGCTGAATCGCGCCGAGACCGGGCAGGATCCCCAGCAGCTGCAGCAGCAACGAGAACATCAGCGTGCCGACCACGGCAGCCGCGCTGTTGCGCGTCACTGTGGACAGCAGCAGCCCGACGCAGACGATCGCTGCGATCGGGATCAGGTAGACCAGCAGGCTGACGTACACCAGCTCCAGCGCCTTGGGCGCGGAGACGATCGTCCCCGACAGGCTCTGCAGCGAGTTGAACCCGGACTGGATGCTGCCGGCGATCACGGCGACAGTACCGTCGAGCAGGATCGCCGCCACCGCGTAGGTGGCGGCCGCGAGCGCCTTGCCGGCGAAGATCTGCCCCCGCTCCAGTGAGCGGGTGAAGATCGTCTTCAGGGTGCCGTTATGGTCCTCTGAGGCGAAGATGTCGCCGGCCACCAGCGCCGTGATCAGCGGGAACATCCACACCGCCCCGAACAGCAGGATCACCAGCGGCACTGCGAGCCCGCTCCGGCTCAGGTAGGACGAGAACGCGAAGTCACCGCCCCGGCGGTCGTGCCTGAAGTGGACCGCGACGACGAACAGGATCGGGACCAGCACCGCCGCACCCAGCCCAAGGTAGGTGCGCTTCTGATACCGGAGCTTGGTCAGCTCCCACCGATACACGGTGCCAACGCCGGGCATCAGCGCGCTGAGTCCGCCACGCTCACCGGTTCGGGCGCGGTGTCCCGCTGCTCGCTCTCGGCCCCCTCGGTGAACGAGAAGAACAGGTCCTCGAGCGTCACCGACTGCGGCGCCAGGGCGTGGATCAACGCGCCCGCCTCGATCAGCGCCTGGGACAGGTCGGCGACTGCCGTCTCGTCGGCGGTGAAGCAGATCCGACCGTGCTCGACCCGTACGTCCGTGATCCCGGGCTGGGCGTGGCACACCGCGAGGGCGCGCTCGTCCGCGGTCGTCTCCAGCCGGTAGGAGGTGCCGGCGCCGCGCTTGAGCGCCGCGATCTCCCCTTCGTAGACGATCCGGCCCGAGCGCACGATCGCGACCCGGTTACAGACGTCCTCGATCTCGGTCAGCAGGTGGCTGGAGAGCAACACGGTCATTCCCTGCTCGGCGAGGCTGCGGATCAGCAGGCGCATGTCGCGCATCCCCGCCGGGTCGAGGCCGGTTGCGGGCTCATCGAGCAGCAGCAGCTTGGGCTCACGCAACAGGGCCGCGGCGATCCCCAGCCGCTGGCGCATCCCGTGCGAGTACCCGCCCACGCGGTCCCCGGCGCGGGCAGCCAGATCCACGGTTTCGAGCGCCTGGTCGATGCGATCGCTGGCTCCCCCGCCGTCGAATGAGGCGAGCAACTGCAGGTTGCGCCGCGCGCTCAGGTACGGATAGAAGGTGGGTGCCTCGACGAAGCCCGCGACCCCATCGAGCGCCCGGACGCTCTGCATCGGGTCGCGTCCGAACAGCCGCACGGTGCCCTCGGTCGGCGTGATCAGGCCGAGCATCATCCGCAGCGAGGTCGTCTTGCCGGCGCCGTTGGGGCCCAGATAGCCGTACACGTCGCCGGTGTCGACGGTCAGGTCAACCCCGGCGACGGCGGTCAGATCCCCGTAGCGCTTCACCAGTCCCCGGACCTCGACGGGCGGAGGATCCGCGCCCGCCGCGCTGCTCGCCGACCGCGGGGCGTCGGCGCTCATAACGCCCGGGCGGCGGCGTCGGCCGCCGCGGGCGGGACCGAGCCCAGGACCGTGTAGCTCACCCCGCCGCGGGTGAACCGAAGCATCGTCCCGAGCGCGGTGTCGAGCTCCTGGCCGGTGGCGCGGTTGATCGACACGGTGGGCAGGCTGAGGCCGTTACGGTCACCGCCCATGCCCTGGCTCTGGCTCTGGCTGGCTGAGCTCGGGGTCTGCTCGATCACGGCGATGCCGCCGAGATTCTGGCCGTAGGAGATCAGGGCGGCGGGACTTCCACCCCAGCTCAGGAGCGACACCGAACGTCGCGGCAGACCGACCAGGGTCCTGGGCGCGACCAGCCCGAAGGACAGGCGATGGGCCACCGCGCCGACCCCGGTGACTTCCGCACGATGCCTGCGAGCCGTGGCTTTGGCGGCATGGTCGGACATCGCGCCGGCCGCGTGGCCGGTTGGGGCCGAGACCCTGACCACCTTGTCCCCGGCCGGCGGGATGATCGCGAACACCGACGCCGGAACGGATCCGTAACTGATGTCGGTGGCCTCCAGTTGGAGCACCGGCGAGCGCTCGCCGGTCGCGTAGACCGCGATCCGCAGGGGCACGCCACGAGCGGCGTCCCACGCCACCTGGGCCGCACCCAGGAGTCCGCCGTCGTGCCGGGGCGAGATCCGGACCCTGTACGCGGCCTTCCCGGCTACGTCGCCGGGGATCGCGCCGGACAGGTTCACGTGCGCCATCAACCGGTTCAGGCGGGATTGGATCTGGGCCACCGACGGCAGCTTGTCCTGCCCAGCCCTGGCCTTGTCCTTTCCGACTGCGGTCTGGGACGGCAGCGCCCCCTCGTAGACGGTTTTCGAACTCGGATCAGAGATCCAGAACGAGCCCTGGTTGACCAGCACCTGCGCGTCGCCGTTGCTCGACTGGAGCTCGAGCCGCAGGCGATGGTCGCCCGACAGCCACAGCCGGCCGGTCGCGCCGGAGAGGATCGGATCGGATCCCTGGATGTCACTCGAGTCGATCAGCCGGTTGGTGAAGCTGATCCGGGCGGTGATCCCGTGCACGGCGGGCGCGGCGGCCGCCCGGTGCAGCGCCTGGGCGAGCGGCGCGGGCGGCGGCACCGGACCCGGCCCGGAGGCGGCCACAGCGATCGCGGTACCGGCGGCGATCGCCACCACCAGACCGGCGATCACGGATAGCAGGCGACGACTCGAGGCTGTGCGCAGGAACTTCATAACGACTCCACCTTTCTCGTGAGAGATCCACGATAGGCGAGAAGCTTGAAATTACTCTGACAACGCGTTCACGGGGTGCCGGACAACGGCTGAGGCGCAGGCTGCCGCTTGGGCGGCGGGTCGTCCGCGACCAGCTTGGACACGGTCACCAGATGGAACCCGCGCTGGTGCAGGCGGGCGATGATGCGAGGCAGCGCGGCGACCGTCTCGCTGCGGTCCCCGCCGCCGTCGTGCATCAGGATGATCGCGCCGGGCCGCGCGCCGCTGACCGCGGTGTAGATGATCTTGGTCGCGCCCGGCCTGGCGTAGTCGCTGGTGTCCACGCTCCACAGCACCATCAGCAACCGCTGGGCACGCAGGATCGACAGCGTCTCCGGGTTGAACGCGCCGTAAGGGGGACGGAACAGGACCGGAGCGGGCGCCCCGGCGCGACGGATCGCCGAGGCCGCATCGGTGATCTGGCTCACCTGCCCGGCGGGCGAGAGCTCGGTCAGGTATGCGTGCGTCTCGGTGTGGTCGCCGATCTCGAAGCCACCCCGTGCCTCGGATGCGACCAGGCGCGGATACGCCCGAGCCCATTCGCCGACCACGAAGAACGTCGCCGGGGTGTGCGTGCGTTTGAGGATCTTCACGATTGAGTGCGTGTACTGACCCGGCCCGTCGTCGAACGTCAGCGCCACGTCCCGGCGGCGCCCCTCCGCCACCTGGACGTATGACGTGTAGCCGAGCACCCGGTCGACCGGGCGCTGGAAGCTGACCGCGTGGTGATGGGCGGCAAGCCGGAGGCGCGCGGCCGATCCGGCGGACCCAGCGGATCCCGCCGATCCGGCAGATCCGGCAGATCCAGCGGACCCAGGGGGAGGAGTGCGTCTCGCGGCGACACTGTGCCCGTCGCCACCGCCGAGCCCGCGCGCCACCACCAGCACCGCCAGCGCCACCACCAGAACCGCCGCGAACAGTGCCACCCGCCGCCGCCGGCGATGGCGGCGCGAGGCGGCCCGGCGCGCGCTCAGCTGGCCAGCCGACAGCAGCACCCCAGAAAGGCGCGCTGCATCCGCACGCTCGGCGTCGTTCATTTAGGTACTGATTCTGGCAGCACCCGTTCAATCCTCCCTCCCGCACCGGCGCTCGCGCTGTCATTTGAGGCCGCGTCGGGGAACCGGCGCGGTTGCTTGAGGCCGCGCCGGGGAGCCCGCGCGGTTGCTTGAGGCCGTGCCGGGGAACCGCGAGCGCTAACGTCGCGCCCGGTTTGTGCAGCCTGCTAGCCATCAACCCCGATCGTGGGCCGGTGCGGGCGAGCCCGAGCGTGATTTACCGCAGCGCCCGCGGCTATGAGCTGCTGATGCGCGTCCTCTACGGCCCCCACTACTCAGCGCGGATGAGGGTGGTCGCCGAGCAGGTCCCGCGGGGGGCCTCGGTGCTCGAGCTGTGTTGCGGCCCGGGGACCCTGTATTTCCGCCACCTGAACGATCGTGCAGCCGAATACGTCGGCGTGGACGTCAACCGGCGCTTCGTCGCGCGGCTCAGGCGCCGCGGCATCGACGCCCGTCTGCTCGACTTGACGACCCACGCCGACCCGCTTCCCCGAGCCGATGCGGTGGTCATGCAGGCCAGCCTCTACCACTTCCTGCCCGATGCGGGCCGGATCGTCGATCGGATGCTCGCCGCGGCCCGCGAGCGTGTGATCATCTCCGAGCCGATCCGCAACCTGGCCGCCAGCACCGTCCCCGGCGTAGCGCGGCTCGGCCGACGCGCGGCTGACCCCGGCGTCGGGAGCCACGCCGGGCGGTTCACCGAGGCAACGCTCGATGAGCTGATGGACCGTTATCCCCGGCAGGCCGTGGCGGCGTTCAAGATCCCCGGAGGTCGCGAGAAGGTGTACGTGCTGCGTCCGCCGCAGTCCTCGGAACCTCCTCCGGCGGGGGCAGCGACTGCGGACCCTCAGCCTGCGCGTCGATCAGGAACAGAGGCCGGTCCTTGACCTGCTCGAAGATCCGCCCTACGTACAGGCCCACCACGCCGACGCTGACGATGATGAAGCCGGCCAGCAGCAGCACCAGCACCGCGAGGCTCGTATATCCGGCGACGCTCTGGTCGGGCTCGACAAAGTGGTCCACCACCTCGAACGTCGCCAGCACGATCCCCACCAGCGCGACCAGGAAGCCGACCAGCACCACCAGCCGCAGCAGCACCGTGCTGCGAAAGAACATCCCGTCGAGCGCGACGCGAATCAGGCGTCCGAGCGTGTACCCGGTGTGCCCCTCGTGGCGCTCGGCGTGCTCGATCTCGATCGCCGTGGCGTCGAACCCCAGCCAGTCGAGGGCGATCATGTACTCGCGATCCTGGTCGCGGAGGCGCAGGAACGCGTCGATCACGCGACGCGAGATCAGGCTCAGCGTGCTGTAGTCGGCCCGAACGTCGGTCTCGAGCGTCAGGCGCCGGTAGATTCGGCTGGCCCAGCGCTTCAGCGGTGGATGACGCCGCCCACGCCGGATCGTCCGAACCACCTCGTAACCCTCGCGGGCCGCCGCCCACAGCCGCGGGATGTCCTCGGGGGACTCCTGCAGATCGCAGTCCATCACCACCGCCCAGCGCCCGCGGGCCTGGGCGAGTCCGGCGGTGATCGAGGCGTGCTGGCCGAAGTTGCGGCTGAGACGGAATGCGCGGACGTGGTCATCCGACCGCGCCAACCGCTGCAGCACTCCCCATCCGTCATCGAGGCTTCGATCGTCGATGAACACCAGCTCGTAGCGATCGGTGACCTCCGAGACGCTCCGCGTCAGGCGCTGATGCAACACGTCCAGGCACCCGGCGCATCCATAGACCGGCACGACGACGCTCAGCTGGACCTCGTCCAACTGCTCGGCGCCTTGAGTCGGACCGGCCATCCGGTCAGATTGTGATGCTCGGTCGGGTGGCACGGGCGCGGATCGTGTTTGGTTCATATGTTTTGTTTGCGTGCTCGCGCCTCAGCCGCGCAGGCCCGCGAGCGTCAGGTGGATCCTCCGGTAGTTGAACCCGTAGCCGCCGGCACAGTTCAGATGGGCTGCGCAGCCGTCGAAGTTCGCCGCCCACTTGAGCCATAGATCGCGGCCGTTACGGCTGATCCAGCGGACCGGGAAGCCGGGGTCGTAGCCGTTGGAGGGCCCGAAGTCCGACTCGCGCGCGACGAACGAGAATGGGCCCCACGGATGCGGTGCGGCAAGGATCACCAGCTCGGCACCGCTGCGCCAGATCGCGGGCGGCGCGGAGGCGTAGGAGAACGTGAAGCTGAGCAGGTAGTGGCGCAGCGGCGAGTCGTAGGCCATCTCGGGGTAGGTGATGTGCGACGACCACGACGCGATCGACACGGCCGCCGCCAACGAGCTCGAGAACACCGGCCAGGGCAGCTGCTCGTGTCGCCGCCATCCCGATACCCACTGCCACCGCGACGGCTCGGTCATGTCGGCGATGTCGAGACGGCTACGACCCATGACCAGCCGGGTCGCGTTGAACTCGCGCTCGCTGGCGATCGCGTAGACATAGCCGTCGGGGTAGGTGCCGCCACGGCCGCGGATCACCCAGCTGAGGTTGCCCAGCGGAGCCGGGAACTGCTGGTTGGCGAACCGCCACCGCTGACCGTGGTCGGCCGAGTAGGCGATCCCCTGAAGTCCGGCGAACAGGCCATTGGCGTTCCAGTTCCAGTTGAGCTCCTGAGTCGCGAAGAACACGTCGTTGGCCTCCACCAGCCCGCTGGAGTAATACGGCCCGATCGGTCCCTGCGAGAGCCGGGGGTTGGCCTTGATCTGCGCAAATGTGTGCGGTCGCGGGTCGCTGGGATCGCCGACGTGGCTGAAATGGATCCCGGGCGGCGCACCGGTGATCATCGCCAACGACTGGCGCCAGAAGCCACCGGATGCGGGCAGGTCGGCGCCGCCGTCGTCGATCATCGTGTACTGGTTGCCGTCGTCGGCCCAGATCGTGGGGAGGATGTCGCCCGACTGGTTGCTCGGTGGGCGGTAAAGCCGACTGCTCCAACTCGCGCCGACGATCAGGCGGCTGCTCGGAAACGGGGTGTCGTTGGTGACCGACAGCGAAGCGCCGGCCACCCCGGTCGCGCCCGCGAACACGATCCCGCTCAGCGCAGCGGTCAGCCACGCCCTCCTAAGGGTCGACATCAGCGGCGTTGACTCCCACGATGATTGAGAGTATCGGCGTCCTGTGTGACCCACCTGAGTGCTCGCACCAAGGGTTCACGACCAGGGCGCGGCGCCGGCTGCGTGAATACCAGCAGCGACACGGGCGTCCGGCGGAAGAATCGCCCCGCGAGCCGCTTCAGGGAGGCGATATTGAGCCGCTCGGGGTGGCGCAGCGCGAACCGAGCCACGATCCAGTTATGGACCCTGAACCGGGCCAGCAATCTCGCCCCCCGAGGCGACACGCTGCGCGGCACGGGCGAGCCGACCGAAAGGACGCCGAGCGCCGCTTGCGCCCTGGGGCTCAGGTTGCCGACTTCGCTCCCGCGGCGCGCGGCGGCCACGAGCCGCAGGCGCTTGGTCGCCCCGACGACGTCTACCTCCTTGACCAGCACCGCCCGACCGGGCGGCTGCGCCCAACTGACTCCGGGGAGGTAGATCTTCAGCGGGTCCGCGGTGGCGCCGTCGGCGGCGAGGATCGCCCGGGGGACCGACGCCGGGCCGAGCGAGCGGGCCACGCTGCGCCAATCCGGCCGCTGCAGGTACGGGTGGGTCTGAACGTCCACCGCGGTGATTGAGAACACGGCCAGCAACGCGACCGCCATCGCGCCGCCCAGCACGCGCGTACGCGGCGCCACGCACGCGGCGGCGATCAGGGTCGCGAGCGGGACGAACGCTGGGATCTCGTTGCGCGAGAGGAAGTAGTCCTGGCCGACGAGCCCGAGCGCCAACGGGGCCAGGAACGCGAACCCCGTGATCGCCGCCGCCACCTTCGCGCCCTGCCGGGTCTGCCGGTCGCCGCCGAACGCGACCAGCAGCGCGACGAGCACGATCAGCGCCGCCCCCCCGATCAGCCCCTCGGCCTCGGTGGCCCGGCGGTAGATGCTGCTTCCCGCCCACTCGACCGCGGTCGTCGCGATCCGTTGCACGCGGGGAACCGCCGCGATCCACCCGACCCCGTGCGACGCGGAGGTGTCCCCCACGGCGAACGGGAGCATCGCGCCCTGAGCCGCCGCGAGTACCCCAACCGCCAGCACCGTCGCGCGGGTGCGGGCCACCCACAGCAGCCACAGGGCCTCCGGCGCCACCACGAAGCCCGCGAAGAAGTGAGTCATCACCGCCAGCGCCGAGCACACCGCCCACCAGGCCAGGTTGCGGACCGACGGATCGGCGCGAGCCCGGACGAACCACATGAACGAAGCGCCCGTCAGCAGCGCCACCAGCATGTACGCGCGAGCCTCCTGCGAGTACCAGATCATGAACGGGTTGACGGTCACGAACGCCGCCGCCAGCACGCCCGCCCACCGGGACACGAGCTCGCGCGCGGCCAGGTACGCGACCGGCACGAGCGCGATCCCGGCCAGCGTCGAGACGGACCGGAGCGCCACCTCGCTGGTGCCGAACGCTTTCGCCCACCCCCAGACCAAGACGAAATACAGCGGCGGCGTGGTCTCAACGTGGATCACCGAGCTCAGCATCCCCCGGAACGGCAGGTGCGCCTCGTGCGCGGTCAGTGCCTCGTCGGTCCAGAAGCTCTGGTTGTCGATCGTGATGATCCGGATCACGGTCGCCACGGCAATCAGGGCACACAGGATCCACACGTCGGCGGAGACTGACTTGACGGTTGCCCCAGCCCGAAAGCGAGAGCGCGATCCGAACCCGGGAGCCGGAGCCTCCGAGGTGCTCAGAGCAGCTCCCTCAGCGCCGCGACGACGTCATCTTGGTCAGCCTCGGTGATCTTGGGGCTCAGCGGCAGGCTGAGGGTGCGCTCCGAGATCCCCGTGGCGACCGGGAAATCCTCCGGTGCAAGGCGGTACCGGTCCCGGTAGTAAGGGTGCAGGTGAACGCCCCGGTAGTGCACGCCGGTGCCGATCCGGTGGGCGTCCAAGCCGTCGAGCAACGCGTCCCGGCTGAGCCGGGCCTCCGGCGCCACGAGCACCTGGTAAAGGTGTCGAGCATGCCGCGTGTTCGGATCGGGCGGAGCGGGCGTCCGCAGCGGCAGCCCGGCCAGTAGCGCGTCGTAGCGCTCCCACAGCTCGGCTCGCCGGTCGATCCAGGCATCGAGCCGCGGCAGCTGATGCAGCCCGAGCGCCGCCTGGACGTCGGTCATGTTGTACTTGTAGCCGGGCCGGATGACCTCGTAGTGGCGAAACCCGGCGTCCGAGAATCGCTGCCAGGCACCCAGGCTGAGCCCGTGCAGCGCCAGCCGTTCGACCTCGGCCGCGAGTTGCGGCGACTCGGTCATCAGCGCGCCGCCCTCGATCGTGGTGATGTTCTTGGTGACGTAGAACGAGAACGCGGCGACGTTGCCGAACCCACCGATTCGCCGCCCATGCCACTCGGCGCCGAGCGCGTGCGCGGCGTCCTCGACCACATGCAGTTGATGGCGGTCCCGCAACGCGTTGACACGCTCCATGTCCATCGGCCTGCCGGCCAGGTGAACCGGCATCAGCGCCCGGGTGCGCGGCGTGATCGCCGCCTCCGCGGCGTCCAGGTCGATCAGCCCCGTCCGCGGGTCGCTGTCCACCAGCACCGGTGTCGCGCCGGCATGCTCGACCGCGTTGGCGGACGCGACGAACGTCATCGCGGGCACGAGCACCTCATCGCCGGGACCGATCCCCAACACATCCATCGACAGGATCAGCGCCGCCGTGCAGGATGAGACGCAGCGCCCGTGCGGCACGCCGAGGTACTCCGACAGCATCGCTTCGAAGCGGTGGACCTTGGGGCCCGTGCCCACCCAGCCTGAGCGCAGCGAGTCGACGACCTCGGCGATCTCCGCCTCGTCGATCACCGGGCTGCCGAAGATCAGAAAGCTTTCCCGCATGTGCGCGCGCTTGAAATGCCTGAAATCAACCGGCACCACAAGCCTCTGTATTCGCAATAAGGCGCGACTAAAGGACGTGCGGGCATCCGGTTAGGGTTCCCGACGAGCGGATTGTCGCTCACCCATGCACGAGTGGATGGTGCCGCGGTCCGCCGTGACGGTGCCGCGGGCCGTGGCCGGGTGAGAACCTCGCCCTGCTGGTATGGCAGCATCAAGGGCGAGCATGACCGCCGCGCTCCCCCCCGGCCCTCGCCTCCCCCGCTTGATCCAGACCGCCGGCTTCATGCTCGCCGGACCGCGGTTCCTGGAGGCCTGCCGGCGCCGCTACGGCAATGCGGTCACGTTCGGGACGCTGTTCGACCAGCGGTTCGTGATCCTGTTCGACCCCGACCTGGTCAAGGAGCTGTTTCGAGGCTCGGGCGATCAGTTGCACGCCGGAGAGGCGAACGCGCTGCTCGGGCCGGTGGTCGGCGAGCGCTCGGTGCTGCTGCTCGACGGAGCCGAGCATCTGCGCCACCGCCGGCTGCTGCTGCCGCCCTTCCACGGTCAGCAGATGCTCAGATACGCGGACACGATCCGCGAGTCGGCCGATCTGGAGATCGACTCGTGGCCCGTGTCCGCACCATTCGCGCTGTTGCCCAGCATGCAGTCGCTGACCCTTCGAGTGATCGTGCGGGCGGTGTTCGGCTACGAGCCGGGGCCGGCCGAGGACGAGCTTCGACGGCGTCTGCGAGCGATGGTCGAGCCCCTCGCACGCCCGCGATCGTTGTTGATGATGGCCACCGTGGTCCGGGGCCGGGGGAATCCCGAGGCGGCGCTCAGGTTCGAGGCTCGCAAACAGGCCGTGGACGAGCTGCTGTATCCGGAGATCGCCCGCCGGCGAGAGCAGCCCGACCTCGGCGAGCGCGCCGACGTGTTCTCGGCGCTGCTGCTGGCCCAGGACGAGCACGGCGAGCGGTTGAGCGATCCCGAAGTCCGCGATGAGTTGGTCACGCTGCTGCTGGCCGGTCACGAGACGACCGCCACCGGCCTGGCGTGGACGTTCGACCTGCTCCTTCATGATCCTCGCGTGCTGGCTGCGGCCCAGCAGGGCGACGATCGGTACCTCGACGCGGTGGTCAAGGAAGCGCTGCGAATCCGTCCGGTGATCCCCGGGGTCGGTCGCGTCGTGCGAGGCGAGCCGTTTCGGCTGAACGGATACGAGATTCCGCCCGGAGTGGAGATCAACCCTTCAATCCGGATGATTCACCGCCGGCCCGACATCTATCCCGACCCCGAGGCATTCCGGCCCGAGCGGTTCCTCGGCGACGACGCGCCCGACACCTACACCTGGGTGCCGTTCGGCGGCGGGACGCGCCGCTGCCTCGGGGCGAGCTTCGCGCTGATGGAGATGCGCGAGGTGCTCCGGCGCGTACTTGACCGCGCAGCGCTGAGGGCCGCCGAGCGCAAGCCGGCGAAGGTCCAGTTCCGGGCGATCACGCTCGCGCCCAAGGATGGCGTGCTCGTGATTCAAGATCGACCACCTCGGCCGGCGACCATTTGACCGAGTACGTCCCGCAGGACCGACACGAGCTCGAGCCCCTATCCATCAGTCCGCTCCTGGCTCGCGCGGGTATCGGCGCAACCCGGACATGTCGCAATCGACGACTGACACGCTCACAGCCGCGTTGGGCGCCCAGCGAGGACATGCCGCAAGCGACGACTGACACGCTCACAGCCGCGTTGCGCGCCCAGCGAGGACATGCCGCAAGCGACGACTAGCCTCCGGGGCATGGATGTAGAGCAGGCGATCCGCGCCCGTCGGACCCACAAGGCGTTCGCGCCCCAGCCCGTTCCCCGTGAGCTGCTCGACGAGCTGCTCGAGTTGGCGCGGTGGGCGCCCAACCATCACCTGACCAACCCGTGGCGATTCCGCGTGCTCGGGCCCGAGTCGCTGGACCGGCTCAAGCAGGCCGCCGGACCGGAGGCGGCAACCAAGCTCGACCGGGCCCCGACGCTGGTCGCGGCGACGGTCCTCAGCTCGGGCGACGCGGTTCAGGACGAGGAGGATCTCTGCGCCGCCGCCTGCGCGACCTACGTGGTGTTGCTGGCCGCCCACTCGCGCGGATTGGCCGGCTACTGGCGCACGCCGGGGGTGCTTCGGAGCGCTGCGGGCGTGGCCGCCCTGGGCATCCCCGCCGGGGAGCGGTTCGTGGCGCTGATCCACCTCGGCTGGCCCCGCCAGGACAAGCAGCCACCCGAGCGGAGCCCCACCAGCGCCGTCGTCACCTACCTGCCGTAGGCACTGAGTGGTCTGCACTAAATCGTCGCTGTCGTAAGTAAGCTGGCCCGGCATGCGCGACGCCCTGATCTGCGAGCCCCTGCGGACTCCCGTCGGAAGGTTCGGGGGGGTCTTCCGCGACGTCTCGGTGACCGAGCTGGCGGCGACCGTGATCAGGGCGGTGATCGAGCGTACGGGCGTACCGGTCGACAGCATCGACGACGTGCTCCTCGGTCAGGCCTATCCGAACGGGGACGCACCGGCGCTCGGCCGGGTGGCGGCGCTGGACGCGGGCCTGCCGGTGCAGGTGCCGGGCCTGCAGATCGATCGGCGCTGTGGCGCCGGGCTGCAGGCGGTGATCGAGGCGAGCATGCAGGTCCAGACCGGCGCCGCCGATCTGGTGCTCGCCGGCGGCGCGGAGAGCATGAGCCAGGCCGAGCTGTATTCGACCACGCTGCGTTGGGGGGCCAGATCCGGTGGCGCGATGCTCGAGGATCGGCTTGACCGCAGCCGCGTGAGCGCCAGCGGCGTCGAGCACCCCGTCCCCGGCGGAATGGTCGAGACCGCCGAGAACCTCCGGCGCGAGTACGGCATTCCCCGGGCCGAGCAGGACGATCTCGCCCTGCGCTCCCATCAGCGGGCCGTGGGCGCCCACGAGCGGGGAGCGTTCGCGGAGGAGATCGTGCCGGTGGAGGTCAAGCACCGCAGGACCGGTCCCCGACTCATCGGCCGCGACGAGCATCCTCGCTCCGAGACGACGCTCGAGAGCCTCCGCGCGCTGAAGCCGATCATGGTCGAGGCGGACCCCGAGGCGACGATCACGGCCGGCAACGCGAGCGGCCAGAATGACGGCGCCGCGATCTGCATCGTCACCCACGCGCAGCGCGCCGCGGAGCTCGGGCTGAGGCCGCTGGCCCGGCTGGTCAGCTGGGCGGTGGCCGGCGTTCCGCCCCGCACGATGGGGATCGGTCCGG
>Ga0209839_10000105_pt1 | contig 37557 bp, 33 predicted proteins | sample OrgsoiDNA2013050_FD_185800 | JGI IMG/M metagenome (GOLD analysis project Ga0209839, IMG submission 185800) | Permafrost soil microbial communities from the Arctic, to analyse light accelerated degradation of dissolved organic matter (DOM) -... | ecosystem: Environmental > Terrestrial > Soil >... | reverse complement strand
CGCCACCCCGGATCCGCGAGTACGTCACCGCCCGCGACCTCACCTGCCGCTACCCGTTCTGCGGCCAGCCTGCCTGGCGCGGCGACCTCGACCACACCAGGCCATGGGACAAGGGCGGACTGACTTGCTCCTGTAACCTTGGCGGTGCCAGGTTGTTATAATTACACATATAGTGGACTACCACGTGCCCTGCATAACCTGCCTGATTTACACCCGGATGAGCAAGGACAAGCTGGGCGACGCGCACGGCGTGGCCAACCAGCTCGCCGACCTGGAGAAACGCGCGGAGGCGCGCGGCTGGACAGTCACGCACCGGCTGTCCGACAACGACATCGGCGTCACCCGCAAGGACCCCACCGCGGCGGGGAAGTACCGGCCGGGGTACGAGGAGGCTTTGCGGCTGGTCGACGCGCACGCGGTGGACGTGGTGTTCTGCTGGAAGTGGGACCGGTTCATCCGGGAGTCGCTGGACCTGGAGTACCTGATCCCCCGGTTCGACAAGGCCGGGGTGCGGTTCGCGGAGGCGGACGGGATCATCGACCTGGGCACTGATTCGGGGCGGCTGGCCGCGCGGATCCTGGTGGCGGTGGCCAAGGCCGAGCAGGAGCGGAAGTCCGAGCGGCAGAAGCTGGCCAACGAGGCCGCCGCCGTTCAGGGCAAGCGGCGGCTGGGCACGCCCCGGCCGTTCGGGTACTGCGACGACCACGTGACCCCGCACCCGGAAGAGGGGCCGGCGGTGGATGATGCGTGCAAGGCGCTGCTGGGCGGGGGGACGCTCAGCAGCGTGATGCGCGAATGGGCGGACGCGGGGCTGCGCCCGGCGCAGTCCAAGACCGGGAAATGGTCGCGGCAGTCCATCCGTACCATCTTGCTCAACCCCAGGATCGCGGGGCTGTCGGCATACCGGGGGGAGATCGTCGGCACGGGCGAGTGGGAGCCGCTGGTCGCCGAGGAGACCTGGCGGGCGGTCCGCGGCATCCTGGAGGACCCGGCGCGTAAGCCGCGGCGCGGGGTGCGGACCCTGCTCGGCGGGCTGGCCTTGTGCCCGTGCAGGAACGTGGTCACCGGCATGCCCAGCCACACCGGCCATCACATCTACCGGTGCGCCCCGCCCGGCCGTGACCCCGGCTATGGCGGGCATGTGGCGCGGCAGGCCGCCCCGGTGGAGGACTTCATCGAGCGGGCAGTGGTCGCCCGGCTGTCCGCGCCGGACGCGGCGGACCTGGTCGCAGTGCCGGAGGGCGGGTCGGATGTGGCCGCGTTGCGGGAGGAGGCGGCAGCGATCCGCCACAACCTGGAGGAGATGGCCCGCGACCGGGCGCTGGGGCTGATGACCCGCGCGCAGATGATCGCCGGGACCGAGGCGGCGAACATCCGGCTGGACGAGATCGGCGCGGAGCTGGAGGAGGCGGCGCGGGAGAACGTGCTGGCGCCGCTGGTGGCCGCCGAGAATGCCGCCGTGGCGTGGGAGTCGCTGGACCTGGCCCGCAAGCGGGCGATCATCAGGACCCTGATGAGCATCACGCTGCTGTCGCCGGGCCGGGGCGCCCGCCGCGCGTTCGACCCGGCCACCGTCCAGGTCACCTGGCGCCAGCTGGACGAGGAGGACGCGGGCGGCAGCCCGCTGACCCGCGCGGGCTGAGCCCGCACCACAGCGCCCCGCCGGCCGTTGTCAGCCGACGGGGCGCTGTGGTGCGGCTTCATCGGGTGCGGTGGTGGCGGTGCAGGAGCAGCGCGAGCTTGTCGCGCTGCTCGCTGGTCAGCGGGGGCGCGGTGGCGATCATCTCCTTGATGTAGGCGTCGAGGTCGTCATCGTCGCGCTGGTGCGCGGCGGGGTCTGCGCAGGGGTCAGGCTGGCGGGCCTTGATCGCGGTTACGGTCGGCTGGGCGGGGCGGCGGGCGGGGCGGGCCGTGCGGCGTTCACCTCCCCTCCGCGGCGCGCGGCGGGCGGGCGTGTGGTCATCGGCGTCCGGCGGCTCCTTTCGCGTGGGCTGTGCGGCGCTGCCGGGGGCGGGCGGCGCGTGACCCGGGCGCTCGGGCGCTGGCTGGACTTGACGCCTGGCGCGGAGTCGGGCGTCGATCGGCACGGTGGGTGACCCCGCTGCCGGGCGGCCTGTCATGGCCTGTCCCGGCGGGGAAGCGCCGCCAGCCTGATCGGCAACCCTGGAGGTGACTGACCGTGGACAACACTCCTGCAACCCCCGGCACCGGCCGGGCAGGCCCCCGGCCGCCAGTGCCGGGCGGCCTCGCCAGCCCCGGCCGCAGGGCTGGCGAGGTGGCGGGCTTCCCGCCGGACGCGGACCTTGAGGATGAGGTGGACGTGCTGTTCCTGGCCGGGCAGCGCCCGGCGGGGCCGGGCGAATGGCTGCTGATCACTGCCGTCGAGGGGCCGCCCGGCGCGGACTTCCTCGCCCGGATCCTGCCCGCGGGCGGGCGGCACGCCCGCGGCGGCGACGTCCTGGTCCACCTGGCCGCCGACCCGGAGACCGGGGACCTGGAGCCGCTGGCGGTGCGGGTCAGCGCGTGGGCGGTGCTGAACGGGCTGCTGATTACGGTCGCGCGCTGGGACGCGCTGGACCCGGACGGCTGGCCCGAGCGGGTCCGGGCGACGGTCGCGTTTGCCCTGGGCATGCTGACCGAGCTGGAGGACCACGGCGCCGACCTCGGCGCCTATCACCGGGTCGATCTGGAAGCCGCCGCCGCCACGGCCACGGGAGGCGTCCTGGCGGGCGTGACGTCGGGCTGGGCCCGGGCCGCTCCGTCCCGGCACTGAGGCCGGCGCGGCGCGGGGCGCGGGGGCAGGCGGCGAGGGCGGCCTGCCCCCGCCGCCGCGTTCCCGGCAGCCCGCGCACCGAGCGGGATCCCTGCCGCCCCGGCCGGTGGGCCCGCACGGGGTGTCCGGGCACATCACCGGCCTCCCCCGCTGCCACGTGCCGGCGGCGGCGCGGGCACCCGCCCGCGCGGGGCGGGCTGAGGTTGCGGCGGGGGCGGGTCGGTGCGGTGGGCGAGGTGGCGGCGGACGGTGCGCTCGCTGACCCCGAGCTTCTGCCCGATGCGAGCGGCGGTCATGGCGGGGTGGCGGTCGCGGAGCTGGGCGACCGCGCTGCGGTGCCCGCCTTGCCGCTCCCGCGTGATGGCCTTGCTGTGGTGTCCGGCCAGCCGTCCGGGTGCGTGTCCGGCGGGCCGTCCGCCTTCCCGCCCGGCCTGGCGTCCGACTTCTCGGCCGGGGTGGTGTCCCGCTGGCGGGATGGCACGGTGTCCGCCTCGCCGCCCGGGATGGTGGCGGGAAGGGCGCCGAGGGATGCGGCGAGGGCGGCGCGGTGCAGGGCGGGGACACCGGGGCGGGTGAGCAGCCCGGAGGCGGACACAGCGGCAGCGGCCGGCAGCCGCCCCGCGGTCAGCTCGCGGACCACCAGAGCGCGGGCCTGGCGGGCCGGGCGGGAGTGTCCGGGCAGGGCGAGGGTGACAGCGTGGCGGGCGGCGCGGAGCTGGTCACGCTCGGCGGTCGCGCGGTCGAAGGCGGGGGCGCACTGGCGGGCCAGCCACAGCCACGCGCGGGCCGCCCGCACCGGGTGCCGCGCCCACAGGCGGGCGCGTATCCGGTCATCCCCGTGCTCGGCGCGGTGGGCGTACAGGGCCAGGCGGGTGCGGGCCTCGACCAGGAACCCGAACAAGCCGGCGGGCAGGGCCAGGAACGCCCGCTGGGCGGGGGTCGCGCCGCCGAGTGCGTTCGCGGTCACAGTCAGGCCCAGCAGCCCGTAGGCCCCGGCGCGGAGCATCGGCAGCGGCCGGCCCGCCCACGGCTGGCGGATGCCGGCCGAGGCGAGCCAGAAAACGACCGCGTCTAGCAGCAGCGGGGTCGCCGAGGCCCCGGCGGTGCCCATGAACGGCAGGAAGAACTCCCGCGCGTGGTAGTACGACAACCCGGCCGCCCGGCCGCCACGACGGCGTACGCGCGGCGGTCGGCCGGGCTGTCGAACTCGGCGGCCAGGCTCATCTCTGCCCGCCGCGGGAAGCAAAGGAGCCCGTCCGGGCAGGCGGCCTGTTCCGGCCTGGGGCCAGTCGGCAGGCTGCTTCGCGGCTGCAGGTGCGCGCCTGCTACGCGAGTTGGCGTGGTTCATGGGACGGCTGGCCCCGCGTGCCGCCGCATCCGCTGACATCTATAGAAATCCGGTTTTGACGACCGTGTTTCATGTGGCGATACCGCCACATGTTTGTTGCCTGGAACGAGGGCTTGGTGCAGGCGAGGGTGTCGTCCGGCCGCCCGGCATGTCGTGCGGGATGCGGTGAGCGCGCCCGTCTTGCAGGTCAGCGCGCCACGGGCGCGCATGAGTGTGAGAAAACGACAACCCCGTGCCCGTTCCGGGGTCACCAGGCAGGCGGCGCCCGGCTCTCGCGGTCATCACCAGCGTCCCGGCCTTCGCACCGGGGGCGGGGGATATGCGGTGACCGGGGCTGGTGCGTGGCGCGCGTACCGCAGGGCATGGACCTGGGATGTACCTCCTGTGGACCTGCGGTGTCCGCGGGCTGCGAAATCCGCAGGCCAGCGGCGGATTTGACCTCGACCTGCGCCGAGGGCGCCCGGCCACCAGCCTGGGCCTGGGGCCGCCGCTCCAGGGGTCGGGTCGCTGCCAGGTCCACGCGAGGTCGGCGCCAGGTCCACGGGACGTCCATCGCAGGTCGCGGGAGGTACACGCTTCCCACCTGGGCGTGCAGCGCTTCAGGCAGCATCCGCAGAGCGCTCTCCCCTACCATCTCATCGCTCGACGATGCCCGACCGTCCTTACTTCCCGCCATCGTGGCCGGAGCCGTCGCCAGGGACTACGGTGAGCATCGGCTTGTATCTTCCCGGTCGGCGCGCCCAACGCCGGTCATCGCCTGATACGTCCCACGGTCACCGGGAAGCTGGGAACTCTTGGAAGGGCGCGGGGGTGGCCAAAAGTTCAGTTCGGATGTATCGGTATCTGCGACCGGCCCGGACGACGGTCTTGCATATAAGGCCGCGCGAGGCCCACAGCGCGGACAGGAGCGATGGCAGATGGCGCTGAAGAAGTCAGACCTGTACGGCTCGCTTTGGCGGAGCTGTGATGAACTGCGCGGCGGGATGGATGCCAGCCAGTACAAGGACTACATCCTGACGCTGCTGTTTATGAAGTACGTCTCCGACAAGGCTAAGGCGGACCCCGACAGCCTGATCGACGTGCCCAACGGCGGCTCGTTCGACGACATGCTGGCTGCCAAGGGCGCCACAGATATTGGTGACCGGTTCAACAAGATCATCGCCAAGCTGGCCGCAACCAACGGTCTGACCCAGGTCATCGACCTGGCCGACTTCAACGACGAAGAGAAGCTTGGCAAGGGAAAGGAGATGCAGGACCGACTGTCCAAGCTGGTGACCATCTTCAATGACCTGGACTTCCGCAGGTCCCGCGCGGAGGGCGACGACCTGCTCGGCGACGCCTACGAGTACCTGATGCGGCATTTCGCCACCGAGTCCGGCAAGAGCAAGGGCCAGTTCTACACCCCGGCCGAGGTGTCCCGCATCCTGGCCAAGGTGGTCGGCATCGACGAGCGCGCCCGTACGTACGATACGGTCTACGATCCGGCCTGCGGCTCGGGTTCGCTGCTGCTCAAGGCGTCGGCCGAAGCGCCGCGCGGCCTCTCCATCTACGGCCAGGAGAAGGACAACGCCACCTGGGCGCTGTGCAAGATGAACATGATCCTGCACGGCAACGAGGACGCCGACATCGCCAAGGGCGACACCATCACCAGCCCGGAGTTCACCAGGAACGACCGGCTGCGGACCTTCGACTTCGCGGTCATGAACCCGCCGTTCTCGGTGAAGTCGTGGAGCAATGGCCTGGAGAACGACTACGGCCGCTTCGACTTCGGGCGGCCGCCCGCCAAGAACGGCGACTACGCCTTCCTGCTCCATGTGCTTAAGTCGCTCAAGAGCACCGGCAAGGCGGCGGTCATCATGCCGCACGGCGTCCTCTTCCGCGGTCACGCCGAGGCCGCCATCCGCAGGGAACTCCTAAAGCGCGGCTACATCAAGGGCATCATCGGCCTGCCCCCGAACCTCTTCTACGGCGCTGGCATCCCGGCCTGCATCGTAGTACTCGATAAGGAGCACTCCGTCGGCCGCGTCGGCATCTTCATGGTCGACGCCTCCAGAGGTTTCAGAAAGGACGGCCCCAAGAACCGGCTGAGGCCGCAGGACATCCACAAGATCGTTGATGTGTTCACCAGGCAGACAGAGATCGACCGCTACTCGCGCATGGTGCCGCTCGCGGAGATCGCCGACCCGAAGAACGACTACAACCTCAACATCCCGCGCCACATCGACTCGTCGGAGCCGGAGGACATCCAGGATCTCGACGCCCACCTGCATGGCGGGATCCCTGACCGCGATCTCGACCTGCTGAGCGGCTACTGGGATGCGTTCCCGCTCCTGCGCGGGCAGCTGTTCAAGCCGAACCGCCCCGGCTACAGCAACCTCACCCTCGAAATCAGCCAGGTTCAGAAGGACATCCTGGACTCGCCGGAGTTCCAGAAGTTCGCCACCGCCGCCCGGGACCTGACGACTGAGTGGTTCACCGCCCACCGCGACCGCCTGGCAAGCATCGACGCCGACGCTAAGCCGGGCGACCTCATTGGCGCCATCAGCGAGGATCTGCTCGCCCGGTTCAAGCCGGTGGCGCTGCTGGATGAGTACGACGTGTACGAGCAGCTCATGACCTACTGGGACGATGTCATGCACGATGACATGTTCCTGATCATGAACGACGGCTGGCTGGATGCTGCCAAGCCTCGCAAGGCCATCGAGAACAAAGACCGCAAGCTCACCGAGACGCCCGACCTCGTTATCGGCTCCGGTCGCGGTGCCACCAAGTACAAGATGGACCTCATCCCGCCGCCGCTCGTCGTGGCCCGTTACTTCGCCGATGAGCAGGCGAAACTCGACGACTTGACTGTCGCAGCCGAGGAATCTGCCCACGCGTTGGAGGAGTACATCGAAGAGCACGCCGTCGAGGAAGGCCTCCTCGCCCAAGCGATGGATGAAACTGACAAGATCAGCAAGGCTCTTGCGTCAGTGCGGCTCAAGGATGCTAAGCGAGAAGGCTCCGACCCCGAAGAAGTCAAGGCGCTGGAGTACCTGCTGATGCTCTACGACGCCGAAGCCGCGGCCAAGAAGGCCGTCAAGGAAGCCCAGGCTGCGCTCCAGCTCACTACGCTCAAGAAGTACGGCAACCTCACCGAGGCGGATGTGAAGCAGTTGGTGCTCGACGATAAGTGGAAGGCAACCGTCACTGGCAGAATCTCCTCCGAGGTCGAGTCCCTAACCCTGGCGCTCGTGGGTCGCATTCAGGAACTCGGCGACCGCTACGCCGAAACGGTCGATGTAATCGACGCCGAGGTGGAGAAGTTCGAAGCGAAAGTTGCGCGGCACCTGGTCGATATTGGGGTCAAATGAGCCGACAAGCGGTCAGTGTGCCGGTTGGATCGGTGACGAAATGGTTGTCGGGTGGAACTCCTGATCGTGCCAATGCCGCGTATTGGGCGGGCTCCGTCCCGTGGATTAGTGCGGCGACGCTCAAAAAGACTCGAATCTATGATTCAGACCAGCGAATTACTGAGTCAGCGATCCGAGCGGGGAGCAAGCTTGCTCCGCAAGGCGCGACCCTCGTCCTGGTACGAGGGATGGCGCTGCATCGCGAGGTGCGAGCTGGGCTAGCCATGCGGCCAGTCAGTTTCAACCAGGATGTTAAGGCGCTGATTCCTCGGCCTGGTCTTGTGCCGCTGTACCTGACATATTCGCTCCACGCCCATCGGGCTCGCATCCTGGAGCTGGTGTCCTCGGCGGGGAGCGGAACTGGAGTCCTGGACACCGGCCTCTTGAAGCGGCTTCCGATTTGGCTGCCAGACACGCACGAGCAGGAAAGGATCGTCGAGGCGATCGAAGATGCTGACACTGCGATGGAGGCGCTGGAACGCTTGATCGCCAAGAAGCAGGCGATCAAGCAGGGCATGATGCAGCAGCTCCTTACCGGACGCACCCGCCTGCCCGGCTACCGGGGCAATTGGGCGTGGCAGCGACTGGCATCGGTGCTGGATAAGCTGGAGGCGGGCGTATCCGTTAATTCTATATCTGGTCCTGGTCCATACAGCGTACTGAAGACATCCTGTGTTTCCGGCGGTACGTTCGATCCTTCGGAATGTAAGACTGTCGCACCTTCAGATCTAAAGAAAGTGAAAGCTAGCCCGCAAGCTGACTCGCTTACCATCAGCCGAATGAACACGCCGACGCTCGTCGGCGAAGTCGGGTACATCGAGACAAACTGGCCTACGCTTTTCCTGCCAGACCGCCTGTGGCTCGCAACTAAACGGAGCCCGCATCTTGTAGATATGCGTTGGCTCGGCTACGTGCTGAGTTCTAGGCAATACCGCGAGCAACTACGAGAGATTGCAACTGGAACCAGCGGCAGCATGAAGAACATATCACGAGGCTCATTTCTCCAGCTCTCCGTGCCCTCTCCTCCAGTGGAGGAGCAGATAGCCATTGCCCGCGCGCTTCTGGATGTCGATGTGGAGATTAGGGCGCTGCGGGCACGTCTAGACAAGGCGCGCGACATCAAGCAGGGCATGATGCAGCAGCTCCTCACTGGCCGGACGCGCCTCCCCGTTTCAGGAGATGCCTCATGAGTGCCGTTGGGCAGCCTGAGCGTAAGACGCAGGATCGCGTCGTCAGGCTCCTGAACGAGCAACTGGGTTATCAGTACCTGGGCAACTGGAAAGGCCGCGCCGGTACCTCGAACATCGAGGTCGCGCTGCTTGCCCAGAACCTGCGTGCCCACGGCTACGACGACAACCTGATCAACAAGGCGATCGACGCGCTCAAGAAGGCCGCGGCCATCGGTGCGGGCCGCGGCCTGTACGAGGCGAACCATGACGTCTACGGGATGCTGCGCTATGGCGTGAAGGTTAAGCCCGGTGCGGGTGAGCAGTACGAGACCGTTCAGCTGATCGACTGGGACGATCCGCAGGCTAACCATTTCGCGGTGGTCCAGGAAGTGACGGTGCTGGGTCAGCACACCAAGCGCCCTGATGTCGTCCTGTACGTCAACGGCATCGCCCTGGTGACGCTGGAGCTGAAGCGCTCGTATGTCGCCGTGTCGGAAGGCATCCGGCAGACCATCGGCAACCAGCAGCCAGAGTTCATCCGCCCGTTCTTCGCGACCGTGCAGCTGGTGCTGGCCGGCAACGATGTCGAGGGCCTACGCTACGCGGTCATCGACACGCCCGAGAAGTACTGGATGGCGTGGAAAGAGCCCTCCTCCGTCGAGAACCCGCTGGATCGGTCGCTGAGCCAGCTGTGCTCCAAAGAGCGGCTGCTGGAGCTGATCCACGACTTCATAGTCTTCGACGCCGGCGTGAAGAAGATCTGTCGGCACAACCAGTTTTTCGGCGTCAAAGCCGCTCAGGTGCGCGTCAAGCGGCGCGAGGGCGGCATCATCTGGCACACGCAGGGGTCGGGCAAGTCGCTCACGATGGTGTGGCTGGCCAGGTGGATCCGCGAGCATCAGCCGGACGCGCGCGTGCTCCTGATCACCGACCGGACCGAGCTGGACGGGCAGATCGAGGGCGTCTTCAACGGGGTGGACGAGAGTATCTACCGCACCAGCAGCGGCGTCGATCTGCTCGACACCCTCAACAAGTCCACGGAGTGGCTGATTTGCTCACTTATCCAGAAGTTTCGCGGCCCCAGCGGTGACGGCGATCAGGGCGACGCTGGCAGCCAGTTCATCAGGGAGCTTCAGGCGACCGTCCCCAAGGGCTTCGTTCCCAAGAGCAATATCTTCATCTTCGTCGACGAGGCGCACCGGACGCAGTCGGGCGTTATGCACCGGGCCATGAAGAAGCTGCTCCCCGGCGCGATGTTCATCGGGTTCACTGGCACGCCCCTGCTCAAGGCGGACAAAGAAACCAGCCTGGCAACGTTCGGCAGTTTCATCCACACCTACAAGTTCGACGAGGCCGTGGATGACGGCGTGGTGCTCGACCTGCGCTACGAAGCCCGCAACATCGATCAGCGCCTGACCTCGCCCGCCCAGGTGGACAAGTGGTTCGAGACCAAGACCAATGGCATGACCGATCTGTCCCGTGCCGAACTCAAGAAACGCTGGGGCACCATGCAGAAGGTGGTCAGCGCCGAACCGCGCTCTCGGCAGATCGTCCACGACATCCTGCTTGACATGGAGATCAAGCCCCGGCTGATGGACCGGCGCGGCAACGCCATCCTTGTCAGCTCGAGCATCTACCAGGCATGTACGGTCTACGACCTGTTCTGCCAGGCCGGGTTCAGAGGCAAGTGTGCAGTCGTCACCAGCTACCAGCCGCAGCCAGGCGACATCGCGAAGGAGAATGCCGGCGCAGGCTTGACCGAGAAGTTGCGGCAGTACGAGATCTACCGGCAGATGCTGGCCGATCACTTCAATGAGCCGGCCGACACGGTCATGTACAAGGTCGAGCAGTTCGAGCAGGACGTCAAGGACCGTTTCGTCAAGCATCCCGGGCAGATGCGCCTGCTGATCGTAGTCGACAAACTGCTGACCGGCTTCGACGCCCCGCCCGCCACCTACCTGTACATCGACAAGACCATGCGCGACCACGGGCTGTTCCAGGCCATCTGCCGCGTGAACCGCCTGGACGGTGACGATAAGGGCTACGGCTATATCGTCGATTACCGCGACCTGTTCAACTCGCTGCGAAACGCCATCACCGACTACACCGGCGACGCTCTGGATGGCTACGAGGCGAAGGACGTCGAGGGACTGCTGCAAGACTGGCTCACGAAGGCGCGCGAAGACCTCGACGAGGCGCTGGAGACGATCCGCGCCATCTGCGAGCCGGTCATGCCGCCGCGGGGCACGGTGCAGTACCAGCAGTACTTCTGCGCCGCCGAGCCAGGCAACGCCGAACAGCTCAAAGCCAACGAGCCGAAGCGGGTCGATCTGTACAAGGCGGTGGCAGCCGTGACGCGCTGCTACGCCAACCTGGCTAACGAGATGGAGGCCGCCGGGTACACCGCCAACGAAGCCGCTGCCATCAAGACGGAACTCGCCCACTACGCGGCGGTCCGCGACGAGGTCAAGCTCGGCGCCGGCGAGAACCTCGACTTCAAGCAGTACGAGGCCGGCATGCGCTTCCTGCTGGACACCTACATTCAGGCCGACCCCGCAGAGGTCGTCGCCGACTTCGAGAACACCGGGCTCATCCAGCTCATCGTCAAGCAAGGCGCCGGCGCGCTCGACAAGCTGCCTAAGGGGGTCAAGGCTGACAAGGAGGCCGTAGCCGAGACGATCGCCAACAACATGCGCAAGGTAATCGTTGATGAGCGCGCCTTCAACCCGAAGTACTACGACAGGATGTCCGAGCTGCTCGATGCCCTGATTGACCAGCGGCGCCAGGACGCGATCCAGTACAAGGAGTACCTGGAGAAGCTGATCGCCCTGGCCGAGCAGCTCGGCAAGGGCGAGTCGGACACCACCTACCCCGTATGGGCTGACAATGGAGCCCGCCGCGCGCTCATCGACTTCGGCTTTCCTAGCGATGACGTCGCCGTAGAGGTCGATCTGGCTGTCATGCACACCAAGCCCGACAGCTGGGTCGGCGATCCCATGAAAGAGAGAAGGGTCAAGAGAGCGATCGTCCGCGTGCTGCCCGACGGATTCGATCGGCTCGACGAGTTGTTCGACCTGATCAAAGTACGCCATGAGTACCGCTAACGGCTACCTGACCGTACGCGGCATCCCGATTGAGGTTGTCTACAAAGACATCAAAAACCTCCACATCGGGGTCTACCCGCCGACCGGCCGGGTCCGCGTAGCCGCCCCCGCCCGCATGGACGACGAACGGATCCGCTTGGCAGTCATCCACCGCCTGCCCTGGATCAAGCAGCAACGCCGACAATTCCAGGACGCCGCCCGACAAACGCCCCGGGAGATGGTCCCAGGCGAATCCCACTACGTCTGGGGCAAGCGACTCCGCCTCAAGGTCATCGAACGGCCCGGCCGCGCCCACGTGGAAGTTGATGGCGACCGACTTCTGCTCTACATGCCGGTGGGCTCTGATCAGGCGGCTCGCACCAAGGCGCTCCAGCGGTGGCAGCGCAGCGAACTGCGGCACGCTGTTCCGCCGCTGATCGAGCGGTGGGAACCGGCTGTTGGCCGCAGCGTGCCGCAATGGGGCATCAAGCGCATGAAGACCAAGTGGGGATCCTGCAACCGCGAGACCGGCCACATCTGGATCAACCAGGAACTGGCCAAGAAGCACCCGCACAGCCTGGAGTACGTGGTCGTGCACGAGATGGCGCATCTGCTGGAACGTAACCACGGTGAGCGCTTCGCGAAGCTCATGGACTCCCTCATGGCCGACTGGCGAGCCCGCCGCGACGCCCTCAACGCCGCCCCACTCGCCGACGAAGCCTGGTAATCGCGTCGGGTTAGAGCCAGATCGACGCTACCTGTAGTCGGTTTAAGTATTCACCTCCGACGCAGCTACATAGGAGTCGACCAATGACTAAGAGCGGTCCCTAATTCCGCTGACTGGGCATGAGGACAAGGCAATATCGATCGCGTGGACGTCAGCTTCCGCAGCCCCAGAAACTGTCTACCATTCGGGTTGCCGCTACGCCGCCTGCCTGCTGTAGTCAAGTCGCTGTCGTCGCGGAAGGCGTCTTCGATGTGGCGCCCCGCCGACGCGATTGCGGCCGGCGGCCCGGCCTCGCCGCCGCCAGGGGCCGCAGTGCGCCGCACTCGCCCGCGTCGGCCCTCGCCCGCCCTGGCCAGCCTCGCCCAGCCCCGCCGGGGCCGGGGCGCACCGGGACGCCACCTCGCCAGGCGGGCAACCCGGAGGACGAGCGCCTTTGAACATACATACAAGCGAGCCACCGGGCACATTAGCAACCGCTAACAGCCGCACATGATTACCGCCCGGCCACCCCCCGATATTGTTTTACAGGCATGGACCTGTATCAGTCTGGGAGTCCACCGGAAGGTCCAGATCGGCCACTACCGGGGGATTGCCGGCGGGCGGGTATTCCGGCCTCAGCAGGTATCCAGAATGGAGTACGGATTAGCTGGCGGAAAGGAACCCCGGCCGGATCGCGGGTTGTCCCCGCTGGCGCGTAAATGGTTCTGCTTCGTCACGTTCCCTGCTGCGCACGAGTCTGCTCGTTCAGCGCCTTCATGATTGAAGCCTCGCTGTCTGTCACGGATTCCATGAGATTGCCTAGCACTTCGGCGGGCATTGTTCCGAGTCCCAGCCCGGCCGCTCGCACGAGCCCGGTCAGTGCTGGCGAGCGGCGGGCGGTCATGTGCGACAGGCATGTCGCGTGGGATAGCGCGTCGTGAGCGGCGTAGGCGTCAGCGGCGCCCAGGGCATCGCGTGTGACGGCCTCGGCGACCTGCTGCACTCGGTGCGCGCCATCAGCGCCACCGCCGGCGAGATCGAGGACGGACAGTCCGAGGCGGACCCGGAAGACAGCGTGCTCGCGCGCCGGTTCGAGGCTGAGGTACCTGTCAGTCATCGTGGCGATGGCGGTGCTGGCCGGCTGTCCGGCCCAGGTGAGGCAGAGGACTTTCATGCAGGCCGCTACTGCCTCCTCCCATGGCGTCGGGGTGGAGGTAGCTGCCAGCAGGCTCTGGGCTTTTTCGTGGTCCCCGGCCGCGCAATGGGCGAGTACGGCGACCTGGCGGCCGTCGAGAAGCCGCTGGCCGATGCCCTTGTGCTGTTCGGCATGCTGGAGCGCTTCGGGCCACCGGCCTGCCCGGGTGAGCGCACGGGTGCCGTCGGCGAGCAGGACTGACCATAGCCACCGGACGACCTCGCGATGATCGCCAGCGTCGCTGATGAGGCCGGCGAAGCTGATTTCGCTGCCGTCGATCACGGTATCTGCCCGGGATCTGACCGCCGCGAATAATTCATCGAGCAGCCGGTAAGCAGCGGTGCCGTCGCCGTCGCGGAGGAGGAGACGGCCGAGGTTGACCAGGGGCTGCAGCGCGAGCTTTGCCGTGGCCGAGTTGAACGACCCGAAAGCGAGGAAGATCCTGGACTGCTGCCAGCACAGTTTCCGCGCGACAGCGGGCAGCCCGCAGTCACTGGTGATCAGCGCGGCCAGGTTGTGCGCTTCGGCCGCCCGCACGAGTGATTCGCTGGTGCGCTGATCCGCCAGGCGGGCCAGGTCGCGGACCCGTGCGGCCCGGACATCAAGAGCCCGGCAGGCGGGCCTGGTGCGCGGGACCAGCGGGAACCGCTGCGCCGCCAGGTCGCGAGGGTCTGCTGCCGGGGTGCCCTGGCCGGGTCTGGTCTTCTGCATGCCCGGTCACCACGTGATGGTCAGCAGGGTATGCGGCCTGCTGATGCGGTGTCCGTGCGGGAGATGGTCATCGAGCGCTGGCGCTGGCTGGGCGGTGATGACGGGCTGGGCAGGCCGGTCGCGATTCCACTGGTGCAGTAGCTCGGCGGCACGGGCAGCGCATTTCCTGCTGTCCGGGCCGTGCGCGATCACTCCTAGCTCGTCGGTGTCGCTGCTGCGCTGGCGTGCGGCGAGGTAGGCGATGGTCCCGCCGTCGTAGAGGGCTGCGCCGCCCCAGCGCCGGGCCGGGGTGACCAGCCCGCTCTCGCGCGCTGCCGGGCCTGCGGAGAGTCGGGCGAAGCGGCTGGTGACCGTGGCCAGCCACAGGTCCAGGTGCCCGGCGGGCTCATCGTCGCCGATCTCCACGCCGGTCCAGTGCTCGTGGGCGGGATGGGTGAGGGCCTGGCCAAGCGCCGCCTCGTCGGCCAGGTCGCTGGCGTCGAGGTGGAGGGCGACGTCGTCGGTGAGCGGGACGGAGCGTCCGGCGTGCGCGGCGGCGCCGCGCATGGGCACGAATCCGCATACCTGCGCCGAGGTGCTGACCATCCGGCCCGGCTGGCGGAGGTCGAACGCGATTGAGCGGGTGAGGCCGCTGCCGTGCAGGCGCAGCGGCACCACCAGGCGGCCCCTGGCGGTGAGCTGGTCCCACCATGCCGGGGCGAGGTCCCAAGCTCCTGCGGTGACGATGATCCGGTCGTAGGGCGCGCCGGCGGGGTGGCCGTTCGCGCCGTCGGCGCAGATCACCCGGACCTGCTGGTATCCGGACGCGTTCAGTGCTGCGCGGGCTCCGGCGGCGAGGTCGTCGTCGATCTCGATGGTGGCGACCGTGCCGGCCGGGCCGGCCAGCTCGGCCAGCAGGGCGGCGTTGATGCCGGTGGCCGCGCCGATCTCCAGCACCCGGTGGCCCTGCTGGACGCCGAGCTGCTCGAGCATCTCGGCGACGAGGTTGGGATGCGAGGCCGACGATATGGCGGTGCGGTCGCCGGCGCGCCTGGTGATGACGACCTGGGGAGCGTAAGCCGTCTGCAGGTCCGTGCCGGGCAGGAACAAGTGCCGTGGTACCACGCGGAAGGCCGCCTCGACCTGCGCGGTCCGGAATGTGCCGCGTGCGCGGATGTAGTCGGCCAGCTCCGCCCGCAGCTGCCCGGGGTCGGCGGTGGTGGTGTCGGTGGTCACCGCGCTCATGCTAGCGGGGGACTGTCCTGCGGGGCCGCGGGCCAGGCCGCAGGCGTGCGCGGGTTCCTGCTCGAAGACGACCTGGCCGGCGATGCCGGCCAGGCGGTGCTGCTGCTGCGCGGAGATGCCCAGGCGGTTCCACGCGAACAGGATGTGATGGGTCAGGACGGCCCGCAGGCCCCGGGTGAGGCTGCCCTGCTGGGCCAGGTCCGCAAGGTCCTGGCCGGCTCGATGGAAAGCGGCCGGCCACGCAGGCGCGGATCGCAGCGGGCTGTCCTCAGCGCCGGAGGTTGCGGTGATGAGGCGGTGCACGGCAGCCGCCGGGGCTGGCTCGGGCGGCTGGCATGCGCCGGGCCGGTGCGCGGCGACCTGCGCCCAGATGTCGCCTTGCTCATACCAGTCCTGCCCGGCGGCGCGCATCAGCACGCTGCCGAGCAGCAGCCCGGCTTCGCGGCGGTGATCCTTGCGGGCTTGCGCGAGGTGGCGAAGGAGGTAGCGGCTGTCGGCATGGAACAGCGCGTGAGCGACATCCATGGCGTCGGCACCGCCGAACGCGTGGATCTCGGGCTCGTAGATGGCCGCAGCCCAGCGGCGGATCGTGTCATGTCCCGTCAGCGCTTCCATCGCCTGCTCCAGGAAGGCCATGGCCTTGTCATCGCGGCCCGTGGCGGGAAGTACGCGCAGCCGCCAGGATGGCCCTTTGCGCACGAACCACCATGAGGTGGCTGATCCGGCGTTCTCGGCCTCGGCCAGCAATGGCCCCAGGTGCGTGACGCCCACGTGCTCAGCGGCCTGCCAGTCGTCGCACCATAGGTTCACCTGCTGCCATCTGCTGCCGGTATCGGGGCTTTTCATCAGTGTGTCCATTCAGGTCGTTGATCAGCCGATCAGCAGGCAGGTCCCCAGACCGCTTTTGGTCCCGGTCGCCATGCTGTGCAGGGTCAGGGCGATCCCCGCGCTCCCCTCGATCAGGCCGGGCAGCCGCAAGGACGGCGAGTCACGCTGCCCGGCGTCGCCGAGCAGCGTGTCGAGCAGGTGCGGCAGGCTGGCGCCGATGTCAGGGGAGCGGGCGTCGGCGGCGCCGTGGCAGGCTGTCACGATCAGGCCAGCCAAGCCGTGGCACAGGGCCGGGTCGGTGAAGCGGGCGAGCTGGGCAGGGTCGGACAGGCAGCTGGCCAGGGCGTGCTCGGCCATCTGCTGGCGGGCGCAGTCGCCGGTGGCCTGCCCGGCGAGGTGCTGGGCGCGGGCCAGGCCGGGGGTTCCGTAACACCAGGACGGCCGGGCCGGGCCGCGATGGGCCGGCTGGCCGACGCGCAGTTCGGTGAGGCTGATGCGCTCGGGCCACCACGGGCCTGCTGGCCCGTCCTGGCGCCAGGCGTCGAGCCACCGGCAGATCCGGTCGATCGCGGCTGCCTGGCCGCCGGCGCTGATTCCCTGTCGTGCCGAAAGGGCCATCAGCGCGAGCGGGCCGGCGATGCCGTGGGCCATCCCGAGGTCCGCGCAGCCGCCGGAGAAGGCACCGGCTGGCCGCCCGGAAGGGACATCGCTGGTCCACCAGCCCGGCGCGCTCAAGCCGGCTGGATCGCCGGCGGGCAGAGGCTCGGTGAGCCGCACCAGGTACGCCAGTATCTGGCGAAGCATCTCGCCGTGCGGGTCGCAGTGCAGCAGGTAGGCGCCCAGCCCGGTCAGGCCGCGCACGAGGTCGAACTCGGCGAGGGACGGCCGCCTCGCTGCCGCCATGCGGGCGGAAGCCGCGTCCAGGCGGACCCGCACCAGCCGGGTAACGGCGGTGTCCAGGGCCTGCGCCGCCCGCCGGTACTGGCCAGGCGGGGCCGCGGCGGACAGCGCGAAGGCAACCGCTGGCGCTCCGAACCACAGGCCGGCCCCGGCCCCGGCGCTGAGATCCTCACGGGTGGCGCAGGCGAGCCACGCATGGACCCGCTCCCAGGAACCCAGCCCGGCGCGGGCGCGCACACCATGCAGCACAGCAATGCCCGCGGCGCCCTTGGACAGCGACTGGCCCAGCCACCGCGGGCTGCCCGGACTGCGGTCGTCTCCGGATTCTGGCGGCGGGGGGACCGCCAGCGCGTCGGCTATTCGAGTAGCCACGCCCTGGGCGAGGCGCCGCTGCCGGTGTTCCAGGACGTCTGCGGGCACGGTCACGTGCTGCCTCCCCGTGTCGTGTTCCGGCGGGCGGTCCAGGCCAGGGCGATAGCGCGGGCCAGCCGGTGGCACAGCTGCTCGCAGTCCGGGTTGATGCCGTGCGCGCGTACGTGGTGCATGTGCAGCAGCGATGCCAGCGCCGAGGCCGGCGTCACGTGGGCAGCATCGGCGGCGAGGCGGTCTGCGTAGCTGGCTGCTGCCTGGCGACGTGCCCGCCAGGCAGCGTCGACCTGGCGGCCGCCTGCGATGGCCCGCAGCGCCGTTTCGTCACCGCCGAGGCCGGCCAGGCCGGCAGCCTGGCGGAGAACATCGCGGTCGCGGATCGGAGGCCGGCCGGGCTGGGCGTGGCCAGTGAGCCAGCCCATCCCGGCCGGCCGGCTGCCCATCATGGCGGCGGCCAGGTCGGCCATGCTCGCTGCAGTCAGCGCGCAGCGGTGCACCTCTCGTGCGGCGGCCAGGGCGGTGAGCTGGGCCACGACCGCCGCGGAGTCGGCGGCGAAGAGCGCTTCGGCGGCTGCCAGGGCCGCCCCGGCTCCGTATCGTGCTGTCTCGGGATGGTAGGTGTCCAGGGTCAGGTCACCGATGAGGCCAAGCCGCCGCAGGGTGGCTGCCCATGCTCCGACGCGGACGGCGGCCTGCCCGTAGTCGTGGCTGCTGGCCAGGTGCAGGCGCAGCCGCAGGTGTGGCTGCGGGGTGCGGTAGCGGACGAACCACCACATCGGCGGGTCATCCCACGCCGACAGCAGCGCCGGGAGATGGCCGGTGAGGATCGTGTCGAACCCGCCGGGGTGCCCGTACAGCCTGGCGAACAGGACATGAGAGCCCGGCAGGACCCCGTGCTCGGGTCCGATGACCGGAAGCCGCCCAGAGCTGGTCACGGCGGCCGGGGCGCGGGCTGGCGGCGTGGTGGCGGCCAGCGGAACGACGATCTCGTGTGCCCGGCCGCCGAACCAGCCATGATCACCTGCGGAGGGCGCTTCTGACACCGTGGCGCCATCTGCGGCCCCGTCCAGGTGAGCGCGCAGGAGCGCCAGGTCCATGGGCTCGTCTAAGCTCAGCCGCAGCAGTCGGTCCGCGGTGCCGACAGACACGCTGACTGGCAGGCCCAGGCGTTCGCGGATCACGTCCATGGCCGCTGCCCACGCGGGCCAGGGCGCCTCCGGCCCCGGAAGCTCGCCGGCGCGGACCCGCCACCGGGCCGGGGCAAGCACGCTGCGGCCGTAACGGACGCGCGGCAGGAACGGCAGGCACGCAGCCGCCCCCCAGGAGAACAGCGACACCGCGGCCGTCCGGGCGCGCGGGATCTCCGCCAGCAAGCGCGCGACCGGCGGCATCACGTGACTCGCAGCCGCACTCGCCAGCACCGGCTCCACCACCTGCCGCCGCGACAGCGACACCACATAAAGACGGTCATTGTCGGCGGTGACCGCCAGATCCTGCACTGGGATGCGGTCACCAGCGCCGTCGCGGTGCTCAGCCAGCGAGATCACCTCACTCAGCACCAGCGGCGCGCGGACGACGTTCTCCAGGCGCGGATGCAGCGGCGGGAAGGACAGCTGCGCCGGCACAGCGCCATCCACCCCGGCCGGCAGCTGGCGGTACAGGCCCATCATCCGCTGCCGGTCATCGCCGGGCAGGATGTCGAGAAACCGGCCAGTCATGGCCACCGCGCTGCGGCTCACGCCCGACACCGCCAGCCTGAACGCGCCTTCGGCCAGCGCGGCCACCGTGGGCGCGAGCACCTCGGCGCACAACTCCAGGTGCGGCGCCAGCCGCAGCATGTCCGTCCCGCCGTCGGCCAGGCTGTCGACGAACTCATCGTCAAGCACGATCTCCCGCACGCCATCCAGCGCCGCCTGCTGAGCCAGCGCCAGCAGGCGCCCATCCCGCTGCGGCAGCTCCCCGGGGATGACCGGCCGCTCCGGACCCTCGTAATGCGAGGGGAACCCCATCCCGGCCGTGGGGTCGACAAGCTGCTGGACCGGCACCACGGCACCGGCCCCGTACCGGTCCAGGAACCTGGTGTGGTAATCCCGCCACCCCGGATGCCCGGCCGGATGCGGGGTCAGCCGCAGCAGCGCCCCCGCAGCAGACTCGGCTTCAGCCGCCACCTGCGGAGGCAGCACCACGGCGCAGCCGAGCCGCAAATCCACCATGAAGGGCTGCCCGGCGCCCGGTACTACCCGCGTCGGGTCGAGGGCTACTCGCCCGGACGGCCAGCCAGCCCGGCCCGCCATGCCGCCGGCCGTTTCCAGCTGCGCGCGAATCGCCTGCAGCTCCCGTAATAGCGGCGCCACTTCCTCAACAGCGCCGGCATCTGCTTCCTGGAGCCGGTCAAGTACGCAGGCGAGCCCATCGGCAGTGGTCGAGGATGGCCGCAACCTGCTGATCAGGGCACCACGGGCCACCAGCTCCGTGACCATGGCCTCAACCGCCGGGACCGCAGCGCCGGGGAACTCAGCGGCCAGCTTGCCAGCCAGATCACCGGCCAGGATGGGTGATCGGGCGGCGTGCAGGACCGCCTGGACCGCGCGGCTAAGACGCACCGATACCTCCGCCGTGGTACTACGGCCGGGGCCGCTGGCGTGCGGCTGCCAGGGCACCACCAGCCGCCCGCCCCGCACGAACACAAGATCGTTCACCATGACCGGCAGCCGGCGCAGCAGCGCAGGACATGACTCAAGCTCGGCGATCACCCCGGCCAGCCACACCGCATCAGCCCTGGCCCGCGCGTAATGGCTGCCACTCCAGCGCGCCGATACCTGCGGGCTGAAGCGGAGCACAGCCACGCCCGCGAACGTCCCGAACGGTGTCGCCCGGCCGCGCATCCGGACCAGGTACCTGGCCAGCGACATCACCATCCGCCGTACCTGACTAGCACGGGGCCGCTGCCCCTGGCACGTCGCCTCCACCCGGGCTGCCAGCACAGGGCTGGCCATCGTGACGGCCTCCGCGACGGGTGCCTGTGCCCAGACCTGAGCGAGCCAGGTGCACCACGGCTCAATGTCGGTATCGTCGTCCAGCTCTGGCCAGAGCCGGGGAACTATGTCGCCTGTGTGCGCGGCGGCGCGGATCAGCGCCGCATCGACGTGCTGATACCAGCCTGCACGCTGCTGAGCCGTCAACGTTCTGCCTCCGCGCCGTCCAGGTACCTGTCGCTGTGAAGCCGTCCGGGTCGTCTATGGCGGGCAGGCCCGCCAGAGACGACCCGGACGTCACCTTTCAGCAATCACCCTGCTTCTGGGTGTCGCATCCGTTGTCCGTGCTGCACAGCAGCGCGCTGGCCGCATCACCGGTCTCGACGATGCTGACGTCCAGGTCGAAATCGTCGACATCACTGACGTCGTCGCGGACTGCCATCTCGATCACTCTCCTTACTGGGTGGGGGGTGGTGCAGGACTTCCTGGCGGGGGGGCCAGGAGACAGTGAGGCGGACCATGCCGCCTGTCGATGACGAGCCCGCCGGGCAGGCCCTGCGAGAATGGCCGACCGGGCGCTGGTGGCTGATCTGCTCATTGATGGATTCCTTCCAGCGGCGGGGCGCAGACTCCCGCTAACTCACCAGCCTGACGGTTAGTCACCGTTCTGTCACGAAAGACATCCGCAAGGCCGCCCTGGGCCACAGCCTTCGCGGGCCTTGCCGGCACGGACTCCTGCATCAGGGTGGTGAGGACCGCGACCCGGCTGCCGCAATGCGGGCATGGCTGGACCGCGGTGACCCCGGCCGTGACGTCGGCGCGGTGCTGGGCTGGTGAGCGCGGCCAGCGCGCGGGTCTCGCGTGCCTCCTGCGCCGCGCAGGCCGCGGCGCGCTCCTCGGCCTCGCGTACCGCGTCGATCTGGTCACAGCCGGCCGCGAGGACACCGCCGCTGTCCAGGGCTCTGTCGCAGGCCGCCCAGAACTCCCGGGCATGCGGCTGGCGGCCGATCTCGGCTACTGACACCGTGGACCGGGAGAACCCGGCCAGGCCGCCGAGGCTTTCCTGGGTCAGCCAGGCCTCCCGCCGCAGGGCGGCAAGCTGCTGACCCAGCTCCCGCAGCAGGACAGCGACGGTCTCCGAGTGGCTCACGCACGCTCACCGCCCTCACCACGGGCCATCCCCGGCATCATTGGGTTCATGCCGCAGAGCGCCCAGACGACCTTGCCGCCCAGCTGCGGTGTGGGGTAGGTCCCCCACCGGTCGCTGAACATGGCGACCAGGAGCAGTCCCCGGCCGCTCTCGGCGTATTCGTCAGCCTGCGTTAAGGCGGGTGGCTGCGGGCTGGCATCCCAGACCAGGATCAGCACCTGCGTCTTGTCGGTGAGGAGCCATAGCCGTACCGGGGGAATCTGCGGGGTAGCCCTGGCGGCGGCGACCGCGTTGGTGGTCAGCTCTGAGACCACCTGCTCTGCCTGGTTGCTGAGCGGGGTCAGCGCCCATTCCCACAGGATCTGCCGGGTGTGCAGGCGCGCGGAGGGGACCGCGCCCGGCAGCGCGCCCAGCTCCAGGAAGTCCTGTACCGGCCATCCAGCTGCCATGTCCGTTCCCCGATCATGGGCGGGCGGGACCGGCACCGGAGCGCCGCTCAGCCTGGGGCTGCGTGGCTGTGCGGGGGCTGCAGCCGCAGCGCCGGGGACAGCGCCGGTCCCGCCCTTGCAGGCAGGGCGAGCGCAGCCGTCATGCGACGGTGTCCTGGTACTCGCCCTGCCAGTCATAGAAGGTTTCCTCTCCCCGGTTAGGGCCGCCCGCCGTAGCTTGCCTGGGCCGGAGTCCTGCCTCCTGGCTGTGGCTCCTGTTCCAGGAGGTCAGCTATGGCCTGCGCCGACTGGACCGCCCGGGCTCGCCGTCTCCGGTCCTGCGGGCTCGTGCCTGCCGCAGCGGCGCCTATGCTCTTGCCGGGCTTGCTGCCGTCCGAGGCCGGGTCGCTCTGCCCGGCGCCGTCGCCTGCCGAGCCAGCGGGCGCGGCCTGGGTCTCGGCAGGCATGACGGTGAAGGCCCCGCCCAGGGCCGGGACGAGGATGTCCGCGCGGCCGGCCGTGTCGGCCATGTGGAATGCGGTGGCGAACGCCCGCACTGAATGCGCCTTGCAGAAGAACAGCGGGCCGCCGTCCGGGTCAACGACGATAACCTCCCGCTCGTCGAAGGCATGGCCCTTATCCGGGTCGTCGCACCACAGGGCGAGTGCCATCAGCGTGTCCCGGCCGCGCCGCCGGCCAGGGCCGGCTCCGCGCGCTGGACGCAGCCCAGTGCGATGTCGTCGCCTAGGACAGCGGCGATCACGGCGGCGGTTCCGGCGCCTGCTTCGTAGCCGCATTCCCACAGCAGCCAGCCCTCGTCGCTGATGAGCACCCGCCCCCGCTCGGGGCGGCCGGGATTGGTCACCGAGACCTCGGCCGCGACGTCGAGGGTCACGTGGTCCTCGTAAACCTCCAGGCTGACCGCCAGCCCCTGCTCTCTGAGCCGGCGGCCGACCAGGCCCTTCAGCCCTGTTCTCGGCGCGGGCCGGGCTAGCCGCGCGCCGGGAGCGGCCGGGCTGGTGCCGGTGAGCAGGCGCATCACGCGGCCGGCCATCTGGTCCGGGTCGGCTCCGGTGCCGGGGTGGTACTCCCACCGGAAAAGGCCGTCGTCATCGGTGACCTCACAGGCCGTATCCCGCAGGCCGGTGACGATCAGGGTCCGGCTTGCCTCGCCGTCGGCACGGCGGGTACCGAATCCGCTGGCGCCCAGTATCTCGGCGGCCACGCGCAGGGCCGCGCCCGGCTCGCCGCAGCTCATGGCGGCGTTACCGCTCTCACTCAGCCCGGCGGCCGGGCTGGTGATGGTCTCGTTCATGCCGCCTCCCGTATCGCCGGCCGGTATCCCTAGAATGCCACCGCAGATATTTTCGTGCAAGTTCTCACAGGAACTTCCGTGATCGTGCGTAGGGTACGTCCCGTGACTGATCTCGGGCAGGATGGGGCCTGCGAATCACGCGCCGACCGGCGAGGGAAGGGAACCATGGCAGCTGACAGGCGGGCGCCCTCCGTCCGGGGCCGCCAGCTCGCGGCCGAACTGCGGCGGCTGCGCGACGCCGCCACCCTGACCGGCGAGGAGGCAGCGGCGCGGCTGGGCTGGTCGCCGTCGAAGGTCTCCAGGATCGAGACCGGGCAGACCGCGCCGAGCCCGGCGGACCTGCGGCGGGTACTCGACCTGTACGAGGTCGCCGGCACGCAGCGGGGACGGCTGGAGCTGCTGGGCCAGAGCGCCGGGCAGCGCGGCTGGTGGGACGCCTACGCTGACACGCTCGGCCCGGAGTACACCGCGCTGATCGCCCTGGAGGCCGAGGCAGAGTCCGTCCGCTGGTACTCGCCGATGCTCGTTCCCGGCCTGCTGCAGACCGAGCGGTACGCCCGCGAGGTGATCCGCTCGGGCCTGCTCATCGCCCCGCCCGGCGAGGTCGAGCGCCGGGTCCAGGTGAAGATGAACCGCCAGCGCGTGCTGGCCCGGGACACCCCGCTCCTGCTCAACGTGGTCCTGGACGAGGCCGCGATCCTGCGGCCGGTCGGTGACGCCGCCGTCATGCGCGAGCAGTTCGCGCACCTGGCCCGGATCGCCGGCCAGCCGGGCGTGAACCTCCAGATGCTGCCCCTGGCGGCCGGGCCGCACCCGGCGACCACCGGCGAGTTCACCATCCTGGGATTCCCCGACCTGATCGCCCCGGACGTGGTGTACCTGGAGAACATGACCAGCGACCTGTACGTCGAGCGCGAGGCCGACGTCTACCGCTACGCCATGGCCTTCGACCGCCTCCGCGCCATCGCCCTCGGCCCCGATGACTCAGCCGCCCTGATCACGGCACGAGCGGATACCATCAAGTGACCGTGACGGGACATGTCACGAGGGAATCATGAGAGGAGGCGCGGGAGTGGACGCACGAGATCATCTGCGCCGCGCCGAGTGGCGCAAGAGCACCTACAGCGCGAACGGATCAACCTGCGTGGAAGTCGCGCGCAACCTTCCCGGCATCGTCGCCGTCCGGGACTCCAAGAACCCGCACGGCCCCGCGCTGACCTTCGCCCCGGCCGAGTGGGAAGCGTTCACAGCCGGGATACGCAGCGGCGAGTTCGACATCCGCTGAGCCTGCAGGGCTGTCGCCCGGGAACCTGCCGCCGTTCGGATGCGCGGGCATCAGGTCGACCGTGCTCGCCGATCCGGGCGGGCCGCTGGAAGAGACCGTCCCGGCGGAGCGCCCGGTAACGCTGCGGGATCTGCTCACCTTCACCCTCGGCACGGGCATCGTCGCGGCCGAACCGGGGACGATCCCGATCGCCGACGCGCTGAGCGCGCTCCAAGGCGAGGAGCCCGGGTTGCCGCCGGATGAGTGGATTCGCCGGCTCGGCGCGCTTCCGCTCGTCTGCCAGCCGGGCGAGCGCTGGATGTACCACACCGCCGCCAACGTGACCGGCGTGCTCATCGCCCGCGCCACCGGCATGTCCTTCGGGGACGCCCTGCGCGAGCGGATCTGCGAGCCACTCGGGATGAAGGACACCGCCTTCAGCGTGGCCGGCGAGAACATCAGCCGGCTGGCGACGGCCTACCAGCGCGACGACGCCACCGGCGAGATCGTCGTCGAGGACGGCCCCGACGGGTACTGGAGCCGGCCGCCGGCGTTCGAAGACGGTGGCGGCGGGCTCGTCTCGACCGCCAGCGATTACCTCGCCTTCGCCTCGGCCCTGCTGGCCGGCGGTACCCGCCACGGCGAGCGGGTGCTCGCGCGGCCGTCGGTGACGCTGATGACGAGCGACCACCTGACGCCTGCGCAGAAGGCAGTTTCGGGGTTCCAGCCGGGGTACTTTGACGACATCGGCTGGGGTTTCGGGATGTCGGTCCGCACCCGGCGCACGCACCTCGGACCCTGGCCAGTCTCCTGCCCTCCGCCGGCCTCGGTCGGCAGCTACGGATGGCCCGGCATATACGGCACCGGCTGGTACAACGACCCTGCCGAGGACATGACGACAATCCTCATGATCCAGCGGGCGCCCGCGCCGGCCGGGCTGCCGATCCTCTTCGACTTCTGGACGGCCGCCTACCAGGCCATCGACGACTGACTACGGGTCGCCACCAAGATCGACACTGAATCGTGGCCGAAGTCAGGACGATCCGGACAGTCAGGGCTGGGAACCAGGTCGGCCCAGCTAACAACCGGAGCGAGACGGAGGACAAACAAGTCCTTGCCCAAGTGTGCGGCACGCCCGGCACCGTATCGCCCGGACTATGCCGACCGGCACACGTAGTCAGCCGAAGAGTTCCTGGAGGGGTGGCAGTCATTGCGAAGATATGGCGCCGTGAAGCCGCGGGTTACCCGCAACCCAGGATGATCGAAAACGCGGCACTTTGGTGCGGCTCAGGTCCGCCATTGTGCCACCGGTGTGCCCAGTATCTCCAGCATCATTCGCCTCAGGCGGGCCTGGTCAGCCCGTGACAAAGGGCGCAAGATGTCCCGCTCGATCTCGGCACCTATCGAGGCAAGATCGCGCGCGATCCCGCGCCCCGTCCGGGTCAGATCCAGCACGCGACGGCGCCGGTCTGCCGGGTCGACCTCGCGCTCGATGAGGCCGCGCTCGACGAGGGACTCGACAATCGGCACGGTGTTGCGCGGGTCGACGCCGGTCCGCTCGGCCAGCCGCTGCTGGCCGAGCGGACCGGTCTCGCCAAGCGTCATCAGCACCTTGTACTGGCTGGGGCTCACGTCAAAGTCGGCGATCATGGCCGCCCAGTGCTGGAACGCCAGCGATCCGGTCCTGGCCAGCAGGTACCAGGTGCTGTCCAGGAAGGACGGCGCGCCTGGTGCCCGGTGGCCCGTGGCACCGCCCTTGTCCGCCGCTGAGATCACCCTGCAAGTCTACGGTAGGCATGTATCATGATAGACATGAGTCATGTATATATGGCGACCATGACCGAGCCAGAATCCCCCGGCCCGCTGCGCAAGTCGATCGTCGTGCCGGCTCCGGCCGAGCAGGCGTTCTGGCTGTATGTGGAGCGGCCGATGGAATGGGTCCCGCCCGCGCATGTTTTTATCAGGGACCGGCTGCAGTCGATGGAGATCGAGGGCCAGGTCGGCGGCCGCTTCTATGAGCGCAGCGCTGGCGGTACCGAGGTGGTCAGAGGCACCGTGCTGGAATGGGCACCGCCCGACCGGCTGGTGCTGACGTGGCGGATCGGCCCCGGATGGCAGCCCGTTCCCGGCGATGAGAACGCCTGCCGCATTACCGTCGAGTTCGTTTCGGCTGGGCCGCGCGCGACCGAGCTCGCGCTGACCTACAGCGAACTGGAGCGCCTTGGCGAGTTCGCCGCCACCATCCGGGCGGTTGTCGCCAGCCAGGGCCCCGGTGAGACCCTTAGCCGGTATGCCGAGCTGGTCGCCCGGCACGCTGACGGAGCCCGCGGCGGGGCCGGTCCCAAGGACGGTGCTGATGCCTGAGCCAGCTGAGCGGGAAGTGACAGCCGGGCCGGCCGTTGGCGCTGGTGGCGAAGGCCGGCGTGCCCGCGTCCCTGAGGGGCTTATCCTCGCGCTCGCCTGCGTGGCGCAGTTTATGGTCGTGCTCGACGTATCGATCGTCAACGTCGCGCTGCCTTCGATCGGCAGGGAACTGCACTACAGCGCGACGGCCTTGCAATGGGTCGTCAACGCTTACGTGCTGACGTTCGCGGGTTTCCTGCTGCTGGGCGGGCGCGCCGCGGACCTGTTCGGCCGCCGCCGGGTCTTCGTGGCCGGGCTCGGCCTGTTCACCCTGGCCAGCCTGGCCGGCGGTGCCGCCCAGACGGCCGGCTGGCTGACGGCAGCCAGGGCGGTCCAGGGGATCGGCGGCGCTCTGCTGTCACCGGCGACGCTCACTATCATCGTGACGACTTTCCCGCCCGATCGCCGGGCCAGGGCCCTCGGCATCTGGAGCGCCGTGGCCGGCGCGGGCGGAGCCGCGGGATCAATCCTGGGCGGCATCCTCACGTCGGCGCTGTCCTGGCGCTGGGTGCTGTTCGTGAACATCCCGATCGGGGTGATCGCGACGATAGCGGCCCTCGCGTGGCTCACCGAGACTGCACGCTCCGGCCACGATGCCGCGCCCGCGCGGCGTCTCGACGTTGCCGGAGCTGTCACCGTCACCGCCGGGCTTGGCGTGCTGATCTATGCCATCGTCGGCACCGAATCACGCCCCTGGGGCTCGGCCCAGACGGTCGTTCTGCTGGTGGTGGCGGCCATCCTGCTGACGGTCTTCGCGGTCATCGAGCTACGCCTGGCCCGCGTGCCGCTGGTGCCGCTGGACCTGTTCCGCTCTCCCGTTCTGTATCCGGCGCCAACGCGGTGATGTTCCTGGTCGGGGCCGTGTTCTTCTCGATGTGGTACTTCCTGTCGCTGTACCTGCAGAACGTGCTCGGCTACAGCGCTCTGCGTGCCGGGACGGCCTTCGTGCCGATGGCAATCATGATCATCGTGGGTGCTCAGGCGAGCTCGCGCCTGCTGCCCCTGGTCGACGTCCGGCCGCTGCTGATGACCGGCACGCTGCTCGCCGCCGTCGGCTTCGCCTGGATGTCGCGGATCGATCCGCACGCGTCGTACTGGGGCCGGGTGTTCGGGCCAGGCTGCATCATCGCGCTCGCGCTGGGTGTGCTATTCACCCCGCTGGCCACGGCCGCGACCGCGGGCGTACCGACTCATCAGGCGGGACTCGCGTCCGGCGTGCTCAACACGTCCCGGCAGGTGGGCGGCTCGCTGGGCCTCGCGATCCTGGCTACCGTCGCCACCGATCGCACTGCGGCCCTGGCCGGCCTCGGTCAGCAGGCCGCACTCAGCGGCGGGTATGCCCGCGCCTTCGAATTGGCCACGGTCGTCTGCCTGCTCGCGTTCGCGGCGTCGCTCGCGGTACCTCCGATCCGGCGGCGGCTTATTTCGCCCTGATCCGCTTGGCCTGCTCCTGGAGATGCTGTGAGGCCGGCGACGAGCCACGCTCCGCTCGGGCGACAGGGGTTAAATCGTGAAAGGCTTGTGCTGTGCCTGCACTGACCGAAGCTGAAGCCAGGCTCCGGGCTGGCCTGCTCGACGTCGAATCGTATGAGGTGTTCCTTGACCTGACCGCGGACCCGGTCAGGTCGCGTAGCGAGATACGGTTCGGTTGCAGGGAACCGGGTCCGGGGGCGTCAACGTTCGCCGACCTCGCCACCCGCACTGTGCTCGGCGCCGTCCTCAACGGCTGGGAGCTGGGCCAGCCCGTGGACGGCAGGCTCAGCCTGCCCCGGCTCGCCGCGGACAACGTGCTCACGGTTGAGGCCGAGGCGGTGTATTCCCGCACCGGGCGAGGGCTGACTCGGTTCACCGACCCGGCCGACGGCGCGGCGTACGTGACCATCACGTGCTACCCGTCCGGTGCGGCCGGCATCTTCTGCTGCTTCGACCAGCCAGATCTCGGCGCCAGCATGACGATCTCGGTGGCGGTGCCCGCCGGCTGGGAGTGCGTCGCGAACGGGCCCGTCGCGCAGCGTCCGCCGGAAGGTCAGGCGGGAGCGTGGCGGTTCGCGGCCGTGCCGGGAATGATGCCCTTCGAGGTGACGATCTGCGCCGGGCCGTTCGTGACTGACCTGCGCGCCGAGGGGGCGGTAGCCATGAGCGTCCGGCGCCGGCGGTCGCTGGCCGGGGCTGACGGCGTGACGGGACTTAGCCGGTTCGGCGACATCGCGCGGCAGGCAATCGAGTGGTACGAGCGGATACTGGGAGTTCCCTGCCCGTTCCCGAACTACGACATCCTGTTCGTACCTGACCTGAGCGCGCTCGCGATGTCGGTACCTGGCCTGATGCTGGTTAACGAGAGCCTGCTTGCGCGCATGGGCGATCCGGATGACGACTTCGTCGCGATGGTGTGCACGCATGAGGTGGCGCACCTGTGGTTCGGCAGCCTGGTGGGCATGCGCTGGTGGGACGACGTGTGGCTGGACGAGGCGCTGGCCACCTACCTGAGCTATACGGCCGAGGCCGGCGCGCTCGCCGCGGCGGGGCCGTGGACCGCCTTCTGCTACCGGGATAAGGAACGCGCGTACCGGGCCGACGAACTGCCGGGCCGGGAGCCCGTGTCCGCGCCGGTGGCCAGTGCCGCCGAGGCGCTGTCCAAGCCCGTGGCAATCACCTACTGCAAGGGCGCCAGCGTCATCAGGCAGCTGGCCACGCTGATCGGCAACGACACGCTGCACGCCGGGCTGGCCGACTACCTGACCCGTTACGGAGCCGGCGGTGTCGCGGCGCTCGATGACCTGGTCGGCTGCTTCTCGCGGGCTTCCGGCCGGGATCTCGCAGGATGGGCGGATGAGTGGCTGCGCACCGCAGGCGCCGCCACCCTGCGGCCGGAGCTGACCGCGGCGCCGGACGGCACGATCGGGTCGATTGCCGTCGTCCAGGACACACCGCGGACCCACCTGGTCGGGATCGGGCTTTACGACCTGGAAGGGACCGGGCTGCGCCGCCGCCGTGTCGTCAGGGCGGCGGTCAGCGGCGAGCGCACGCTGGTCGCGGCGCTGGCCGGCGAGGCGCTGCCCAGCGCTCTCGTGCTCAACGACGGCGACCTGACGTACGCGCGCATCGGGTTCGACGAGCAGACCTTCGGTGCCTTGGCCGCGGCGGCGATGGATGTCGGCGATCCGCTGACCGAGGCCGTCTGCTGGAACGCGGCCTGGCACATGGTCACCAGCGGCGAGCTTGCCGCGGCCGACCTCGCCGTCCTGATCATCCGCCGCCTCGGAGGCCTGCCGCTGGCCGGCACCGAAGTGCTGCTAGAGCGCGCCGTCGAGTGCGCCGATGCTTACGCGCCCCCGCGGGCCCGGGCCGGGATACGAGAGCGGCTCGCCGATGCTGCTCTTCAGCTTGCAGAACGAGCAGTGCCGGGCAGTCCGCAACAGCGCGCCATGGCAGCGGGCTTCGCGGCCAGCGCGCACAGCCACAGCCAGCTTGAGCTGCTGCGTTCCTGGCTGGCCGGCGACTCGCGGCCTGACGGGCTGGCGCTGACAGCCGACCTGCGCGGCCGGATCCTGTTCACCCTGGCCGCCCGCGGGCTTGCCAGCGACGACAGTCTCGACGAGCTGGTCGATCTTGACCCGGTCGGCGGGGCGCAGAACCGCGCCACCTGCCGCGCCATGCGCCCCGAGCCCGCAGCCAAGGAGGCCGCCTGGAGCCTGGCGCTCGCCGATGACCAGGACTGGCGGATGGCGCAGGCGCACGCGCGCGGTCTGTGGATGCCCGGCCAGGAGGACATCATGACCGGTTATCGTGACCGGTACTTCGGCGGGGCGCTGCCCGCGCTGGCCGGCCGCGAACCGCGTGTCATGCGTTCTCTCGCCCGGCTGCTGTACCCGTCCACGCTCGTTTCGCCGGCCACGCTCGCAGCCTCCAGGGCGTCGCCGGAGGCTAGTGAACGCAGCGAGCAGCTCCAGGTGATCGTGCTCGAGCAGGAGGCAATCCTGCGCTCGGTGCTCGCGGCCCGGTCCGCTGTCCGCCGGCCCGATCTGTCCTGACGGAATACTGCCTGAGCACCCTGTTCACATCACGTAAGGCCATCCGGCGGAATCCCAGCCGAGCAGGTTGATGCCGAGTTCAGGCGTGCCATTCAGGCTGGCCGCGTAATAGTGGTAGACGAGCAGGTCGCCGTCGCTGTCGTGCATGACGCTCTGCCCGCCGGGGCCGATGACGTTGCCGTGGGTCGCGAGGATCTGGGTTCCCCCGCCGTTTGTCATGGGGGTGCCGTTCTCGTCCACGTAGGGCCCTGTCGGGCTGGCGGAACGGCCGACCATGATGTGGTAGGTGCTGCTGACGCCCCTGCAGCAGTAGTCGAAGGAGACGAACAGGTAGTAGTAGCCCCCGTGCGGGTAGCTGTAACTGGCTTCCTCAGCATCCGGGGAGGATCGCTTCGCGATGCTGTAGAGGGTGGTGTTGCTCGCCAGCTGCTTGCCGGTCGCCGGGCTGACCTGGATCATCTTGATGCCGCTCCAGAACGAGCCGAACGACAGCCACCAGCGGCCGGACGTGTCCACCATCAGGGCCGGATCGATGGCGTTGAAGTTACTGGTGGTCTGTGAGGCGTAGACCAGGCCATGATCTGTCCAGCTGCCCGGCTCCGCGGTGCTGCTGGTCGCGAGGCCAATGGCGGAGTGGCTGGAGCCGAAGCTGGACACGGCGTAGTACAGCCAGTAGGTGCCGTTGTGGTACGAAACGTCCGGCGCCCAGATGTCGGTGTCGTTGCCATAGGCGCTGGCCCAGGTGGCACCGCCCGGCAGGACAGAGCCGTCCCTGGTGAAATGGATGCGATCCGTCGAGGTCCGGATCTCGATTCCCTCGTGCGTCGAGAACAGGTAGTAGGTGCCGTCCGGAGCCCGGACCATGGAGGGGTCATGCACGCTCGTGTCCCCGGTCACGGGACCCGGGCTGGGGTAACTGGCCGCTGCCGCCCCCGGAGCCGGGACGGCGGCCAGGCCTCCGAGCAGCATCACGAGCAAGGGTGCGGCAGCGCGACCTAGCCACTGCCGACCGGTCCGGCGCTGTAACATCGGCCACCTCCGGCTCGCAGCGCAATTGTTAGCGTTAACAATTTTGGCTCCGCCTGGCGCGGGCGCAGGCCGGAGTGCTGTGTGCCGCAATAGTGAGCGCCGACATTCCGGCTGTCAAGGCCAGCCTGACCGGCCGCCGTGACCGCTCTCCGGCTCCGCCGCGGGGCCTGCGAAGCAGGTGGCCGCGGCGCCGCGAAGCCCCGGATGCCGAACGCGAAACTTTCGCGCCGCGTGGTCCGGCGTACTGGGGATGCGGCCAGGGTAAGGACAAAACCCGCCATGGGATGATCTCGAACGGTGTTTCCGCTGGTGAATGCGGCTCTGGGCCTTTGACTGGTGTAGGCGATCTGCCCGGTTTGGGTGCCTGCCACCTTTTCCTCGATCTGTATGGGTTGATCTTGTCGGGTCGCAGGGTGGTCGGCGCGGGTGACATCGATCGAGCGGACGGCGTATCCGCGGTTCAGGCGGCTGCTTTCGGCGCGGGAGCTGCACGTGTTCTTTACGCCGCAGCCGGATGAGGTGGCGTGGGCCCGGAGCGCGGCGGGGCCGGATGAGCATGTGCTGGCCCTGGTGGTCTGGCTGAAGTGCTTCGGTCGGCTGGGGTACTTCCCGGCGCTGGAGACGGTGCCGGCCGCGGTGGTCGATCATGTGCGCCGGGATCTGGGGCTGGCTGAGGGGATCGCCGCCGTGCATGCGGCGGCCCGCACGGCTGAGCGGCACCGGGACCTGGTCCGCCGGCGGTTCGGGGTGGTCCTGGATCCTGCAGGGGCGCGGAAGGTGGCCGCCGCTGCCATCCGGGAAGCCGCCCGCGCCCGCAATCATCCCCCCGACTTGATCAATATCGCGCTGGAACGGCTGGTGGAGGGCTGTTTCGAGCTGCCGGCGTTCTCCACGCTGGACAAGATGGCCTCACGGATCCGCGGTGAGGTCAACGCCGAGATCTTCGGGGGAATCGCCGGCCGTGCCGGCCCGGCCGGGGTTGCCCGGCTGGAGGCCCTGCTGGACCCGGCCGGGCCGGGCGGGAAGACCGGCTTCGACCGGTTGAAGCGCTCGGCGCCGCGGCCGTCGTGGACGAACTTCCACAGGCAGCTCGATCACCTGCGGTGGGCCGACGATCTCGGCGGCGCCGCCGGCTGGGTGAAGGGGTGGCCGCGTCGAAGCTGGCGGACTTCGCCGGGGAGGCCGACGCCGCCGACGCGGCAGTAATGCGTGACTACGGCGATGCTAAGAAGATCGCCCTGCTGGCGGCCCTGACGTCGCTGCGTCAGCTGGTGCTCGCCGCGCGCAGCTGACCTCGCACGACACCGGTTCCGGATAAGTGGTCCGCGTTGTAAGTCCTGCGGGGTTTGTCAGGCGGCCTCCGCAGTGGTTGGTGCTGCGGGTCTTGCTGCTGGTGTTCGGTGACGCGTGTCATGAGCTCGCGCAGGTCGGCGGCGCGGACGGCTGGTCGGCCGCATGGCTGGCCGTCCATCCCCGTTCTGGGCACACCCTGGCAGGACACGGTATCGATGCGCGGCCGCAGCGCCCTGCCATCCAAGAGGTCCCGGACTTCCGGGCGCAGGCACTTGCAGGCCAGCGCAGATATACCTGGCATGTACCTCCGGTAGACCCGGGATGGACCTTGGCGGATGCCTTCGGTGGTCGCCGTTAGCGGGGCTGCGTCCCAGCTCAGAGACAGCCCCGCTGCGGGCCTCCTGGCCGCCGACGGCCGCACCGCTCCCGAGCTTCAAGCCAAGTCCCGCCACCAGCACCTTGCCAGCCTCGGCCGCTATGTCCGGCTCGGCGAACAGACCTCCGCCCGCGTCACCGCCGAAGCCGATCCAGCCGCTCGCCGCCGCACCCGCTGACCAGTACGGCGACGATCGCTCCCCGCACTGGCACCCCGCTCGGCCCTTAGCGCTAATACCCGGACGGATCGGCCCGGGACCCCGTCGCGGCCGCCGTCGACCGCTACCTCGACTCCATCCAGGCCAGGACGACCCGCGACAGCTACGCCTCGACCCTCGCCCGTCTCGCCACCCTCGCCGGTGATCGGCCTGCCGCCGTGCTGATGCCCGATGACTACGCGGCGGTGATGGGACGGTGGGGTCGGTACTGGACCTGCTTCCGACCGGTAACGGGTGCAGCCAAGGTACGGCAGAAACCGGCAATAGGATGATCTTGATGGGTGAGGGCGGGTACGGGGCGTGATGGGAACGTCGGCGTCGTCGAGGGAGGCGAGCTCGGATTCGCGCAGTCCGGTGTCAGGCCTGACTTGGCTCACGATTGCGGGTTGTGATTGAGCGGAGGCGGTTGACCTGCGGATTCGTTCCGCTGGTCGTTCGGATGTGCGCACTAATCGGCCGGTTCTAGGGTGGGGCGTGTCTCCGTACGTGCGCACGGTGAACAGATCCACCACTGACGAAACGCCGATCCGCGTCGATTGACCGCAGCAGCACGAGGACATCATCGGCAACGAAGAGTCCCTGGTCATGAAGCTCGACGAGGCCGCCGTGCCGCGAATCGCCGACGCCCTCGCCAGTATCCGTCCCGCCCGTCCGGTGATCCGCGCGCTCGGGCCGGGCGAGCCCACTCAGGGGCTGGTCGCCGCCGCCATGAAGATCGGCACGGCCGCGAACAGCCGGTCGGCCCGGGCGCGTTCCCGCTGGTCGGCTATCCACGTGTCCGCCTGCGCGGGTGTGATCGCGCCGTGCTCGCAGCAGACCTCGGCGAGGCGGGTGAGTACCGGCAGGAACGAGCCGTCGGTGAACACTCCCGTGTGCACCTCCACCGTCACGTCGCGGAAGCCGGCGTCCAGCAGCAGGTTGCGGTACTGACGGGCGGCGCGCGGCGACGGCACCTGGTCGGCGCGCTTCCGCACGATGGTGCGGGTGAGCTCCGGGTCGCTGGAGTCGGTCACCAACGTGTCCCAGTCCTGCCCGCACACTACGATGCGGCCGCCCGAAGCGAGAACGCGCCGCGCCTCGGCGAGCGCCCGTCCCGGGTCAGCCAGCGCGTGGATGACCTTGTCGGCACGGTAGCCCGCGGCCTCCCCGTCCTCGAGCGGCAGGGCATTAGCGTCGCCGACGCGGAACTCGCCGCATGGCCAGCGCTCCCGCGCCAGCGCGATCATCTGATCGCTGACGTCGATCCCCATCACCCGTACGCCCTGATCCGCCAGCTCGGCGACGGCCCGCCCGGCACCGCAGCCGACGTCGGCCACGAGCGCGCCCTGGGCGGCACGCAGCAGCTCGTACGAGCGGGCGCGCAGCGCGGCGGCGCCGGGACTCTCGTCGACGGCGTCGAGCTGCGGGATGAGGGCCTCGGTTGCTTCGCTTGACATGCGCCCCATACTGCGACTTCATGTCGACATGAAGTCAAGCGCGACCATGAGCATCGGCGAGGTCGCCGGGCAGTTCGGCCTGGCAACGCACGTACTGCGCCACTGGGAGACCATGGGCCTGCTCTCGCCCGCGCGCGCGACCGGAGGTCGCCGCCGATACGGCAGCTCCGACCTCTACCGGGTCGCGGGCATCCTGCTCGCCAAGGAGGCGGGGCTCGCCCTGACCGACATCCGCGACATCCTGACGACGGCCGACGTCGAGACGCGCCGAAAAATCACGCGCCGCCACCGTGATGAACTGGTCCGGAGAATAGAGGAGATGCGGGCTGCCCTGAACCTCATCGAAGGCGGCCTGGCCTGCGACTACGAGGACATCACCGAGTGCCCCAGCTACCAGTCCCTGGTCGCCGACCGAATGGCATGCACGTATCGCGAAAACGAGCAACACGGATCAAGTGCGCACTAACTTGAGCCAAGTCGGGGCAGAAACCAGCAATAGGATGATCTTGATGGGTGAGGGTGGGTACGGGGCGTGATGGGAACGTCGGCGTCGTCGAGGGAGGCGAGCTCGGATTCGCGCAGTCCGGTGTCAGACGTCGTCCTGGAGTTCCCTGCGGCAGGCTGACCGGGACTGTCTCTCGGTAGCATCCGGCGATCCCCGGCCGGGACTGTCCTCACGTCTCCGCACGGGCGCTATCAGGCGGTGGTGTCCAGCAGCGCGCCGAAGCCGTCGACCTCCCGCACTCGTCAACCATGCCCCCGGCCGACGCCGCGGCTAACCGGCTTCCCAGTTACGCAGAGCTACTCTTCCCCAGGTGACACCGACCCGAGTGGAGGGCCTATCCGATGAGCATATTGGCCACCGGATGACTGTAGCGGTTGAGCTACCTTCATCGGGCATTTTCGCGGGCGGGTCTTGCGGGAATCCGCGGTGCCCGGCGAGCTGGCATTGCACGATCAGCGGGCACCAGCGCCGGCGTCCCGCTGGGGGTTCGGCTTACGGAACGACCTGAACAGCTGGGTTAGCCCCGCCGCCAAGAGGGCTGCGCATCGGCGCGGTGAGGGTTATGTTGCCCTAAGACGGTTCGCTGACCTGCCCGTTCACCGTCCGCTGGTGCTCTCCGCGGCGCACGGGGGAGAATGACGGCATGCCGCAACGAACCTCGCTCGACGCCCTGGCCCGTGAACAACTTGAGCTGGCTGCCGGCGCCGGTGGTGGTCACACCGCGCACACCGTCTACGGCGGCCATGAGAAGGTACTGCGCCAGACGGTCATCGCCATGATCCACGGCTCCGAGCTGTCCGAGCACGAGAATCCCGGCGAGGCCACGGTGCTGGTCCTGCACGGCCGGGTGCGGATGTCGGCGGGTGAACTGGCCTGGGAAGGCAGCCGCGGAGACCTGATCACCGTGCCCGACGCCCGCCACCGCCTCAAGGCGCTGGAAGACTCCGCCGTGCTGCTGACCGTCGCCAAGCTGCCGTGAGCGCCGCGGACGGGCCTGCCATGGTGTGATCCACGCCGACTGCGCTCCCGGCCGCCGGCCCGCAGGTGCAGTGCCGCCATCAGGGCCGCTGGTCACTGCAGCAGCCCGGCGAACACAGTAGCCTCACTGATATCAGCGGCCTTGCTGGCCGTGAGCAGCGTCAGCGTCCTGGTCTTCGCCAGTCCGCGCTGATGCGCGAGGGCCTCGGCCCGCTCCGGCTCGGTCAGCTCCTCGCGGTAACGGCGGGTGAACTCCTCGAACCGTTCCGGGCCGTGGCTGTACCACTTGCGCAGCACCGTGGCAGCACCGTGGAGGGAGCGATCTGCTTGCACCACTCGTCCAGGCTGGCCTTCTCCTTGGTCATGCCCCGCGGCCAGATCCGGTCCACCAGCACCCGGGTGCCGTCCCCCGGGGCGGGATCATCATAAACCCGGCGCACTTGAACTTTGTGCAGGTCA
>Ga0209839_10000104_pt1 | contig 37606 bp, 27 predicted proteins | sample OrgsoiDNA2013050_FD_185800 | JGI IMG/M metagenome (GOLD analysis project Ga0209839, IMG submission 185800) | Permafrost soil microbial communities from the Arctic, to analyse light accelerated degradation of dissolved organic matter (DOM) -... | ecosystem: Environmental > Terrestrial > Soil >... | reverse complement strand
CGACGGCCAGCGCCACGATCACGAGCACCGCCAGCAGGCCTGCCAGCCGCCCGCGCGGCCACCACCGGCCCCGTCGCGTGCTGGCTGGTCGCGTGCTGGCTGGTCCCGTGCTAGCTGGTCCGGCGCCACCGTCGGCCAGCCCGGCGGGAACGCGCTGCGGAACAGCCCCGGCTGTGCCGTAGCCGGTCCGAGCAGCGGTCACCGAAGCCTCCCGATCGCGCGCGAACCTGCCTCGCGCCCGGTCCTTGCCCAGGCGCCGCCCAGGCGCGGGCACTCCACTATCGCGATACGGCGCGGTCCTGTCAGGTCCCGTTTTTACGGCTCAGCGCCCGAGCCGCCCGCCATCTGGCCGAGCTCAATGGCCCGGCGGGTCAGGTCGGCCTTGTTGCCGGGCCCCAGCTTGCTTCTGATCCGCTTGATGTAGGTGTCAATCGTCGCCGGGCTGATTCCCATCCGGCTGGCGGCCTGCGCCTGAGTGAAGCCCTGGGCGATCAGCGACAGCGCCTCCCGCTCTCGCGGGGCCAGGCTGACCTGCTCACCGGCGACCTCGGGCACGCCGTCCTTGGTGTGGATCAGGTCGGCAAGCTGCGACGACACGTAGAAGCCCTGCGCCGCGACGGTGCGCACGGCCTCGACGAACGCCTCGCCGGCTGAGCTCTTGACGAGATAGCCGCTCGCGCCTGCCCTGATGGCGGCCAGCACGTCGTCCCGCCGGGCGGAGGCGGACACCATCAGCACGGCATGGCGCGCTGCCACGTCGGCGATCTCTGGCCCCGGCAGTCGGCCGCGGCCCAGGTAGAGGTCAAGGATGACGACGTCGGCGCCCGCGTGCCCGGCCTGCAGGGCGGCGAGCGAGTCGGCCGTCTGCACAACCTCCAGACCGGGCTCGGCGGCGAAGATAACCTGCATGCCGTATCGCGCGACGGGGTGATCGTCGACGATCGCGATCCGGATACTGCCCGGCTGATCGGGCACCGGCGGTCCCCTCTGTCGTCTCCGGCGGCCCGCAGTTCCTGGCGGTGAGCATGCGTGCCGGCGTAAACCCTGCTGGCCTAACAAGGAGCGCATCCCGGGCGTGGTCGCATTCTCACACCTGCCCGCGCCCGCAGGCATGTCCTGCGTTTGCATGACAAGACGCTGGCCGCCGGGCGCCGACCGGGCGAACGCTGGCCGCGCAGCTGGCGGCTCGGCGGCCGCCGGGGGAATCGCCGCCGACGGAGCAGGCTCGGCCGGGCCGCCCGGCACCGGCGCGGGGGTCCTGCCCAGCGGCACGGTCAGCTCTACGTGGGTGCCCGCGTTCGGCTCGCTGGTGACCATCACCCGGCCCTCTACCTGCCGGATTCGCGCGATAACCGATTCGCGCAAGCCCAGCCCGCTGGTGGCCCGGATCGGGGCGAACCCCCGGCCGCGATCCAGCACCGTCACCGTGACCAGGTCCGGCGAGCAGACCGCGCGGAGCACGGCGCGGGTCGTTCCCGCATGCTTACGCACGTTGGTGAGCAACTCGGTAACGGCCCCGGCCAGCGCGCCGACCACCTCCGCCGGCAGCGTCTGCGTACCGAGCCCGGCGGTATTCATCTCAATCCGCATCCCGGCACCGGTCTGCCTGGCCACGACGCCATCGAGCGCGGCGGTCAGGCCGGTCACGGGCCGGTCCAGCTCGCTGTGCACAAGCTCGCGCAGCCACACCGCCTCGGCGGCCACATGGTCGCGCATGCGGGTGTCACTGATCCAGTCCTCGCGGCCCATGAACTCAAGTGTCTGCAGGACATGATCGTGCAGGTCCCGGGAGAGCATCGTCCGCTCTCGCTCTCGTTGCGCCATGGTGAGCTGCACGACGTGCAGCTCGCGCTGGTGTCGCGAGCATTCCCGCTCGCGGGCCAGCTCGGCCTCCCTGGCCGCCGCGGCGTCGCGGGCCTGGTCCAGCTCGGCGCTGAGCTTCCTGAACCTGGCCGCCACGAACCAGCTGGCGACCGCCCAGGCCCAGTACGTGATGACGTTGGTGAGCAAGTCGACCGTGGTGCGCGGACCGAAGCGCACGAGCGTCGCGCCCAGGTAGCCTGCCGCGGCGAGGGTGGGAATGAGCAGCACGGCCGGAAACCGCCGGTAGACCAGGCCGATCACCGACATCGACGCGACGGTGTACGGATACAGGAAGTTGTCGGTATCGGGGATAGCGGTGTGCTTGAGCATGGCCATGATGGCGAACAGCGCCGCCATCCCGAGGCCTACGTCCAGTGTCGCCAGGAGCCGGCGGCCCAGGCCATCCCGGCGGCGAAGCCCTCGGATGAGGATGATGTTCTCGGCGATCAGCAGGCCGAGCAGGGCCGCTGCCAGCAAGGGCTCGGTGAGCTGCCGCCAGGTGAGGCCGAGCGAGACAGCCGCCTGGCACAAGGTGGCGGTCCGGGCAAAGATCAGCAGCCGCAGCAGCAGCCGCTCGTGCCGGGCCGCCGCCGATACCTGCTGCGGATCACTCAACGTCGGCCTCCTGGACGGGGACAGTGCCGCTAAACAGTGCCGCCCCCCGGTGGCGTGAGTTTTCTGATGGTAGCGAACCTCCGCAGAGGTTTTGGTGCTATTACGCCTAATTCATCCTGCTAACGCCCGAGCCAGAACGGGCTGCGGATCTGGACGCACGGGCACGACCGAGACATCATGGCAGCGTGGAGCATCTCAGTACCGTCGCGCTGGAAGCCGGCCTCGATAACGTCCGGGATTCGCCACGGGACTGCGGCACGGTCGAGCTGATCGTGCGCCGGCCCGCCGTCGACGAGCGTGAGGTACTCGCCGAAGGCACCCTCGACGCGCAGGCTGGCCTCGTCGGCGACAGCTGGCCGCAGCGATCCAGCAGCCGCACCGCGGATGGGTCGCCGCATCCGGGCATGCAGCTGAACATCATGAACTCCCGCGCCGCCCTGCTCGTCGCCCAGGACCCGGCCCGGCGCAAGCTGGCCGGCGATCAGCTCTACGTCGACCTCGATCTCAGCACCGCTAACCTGCAGGCCGGCACCCGGCTGGCCCTGGGCTCGGCGGTTGTCGAGGTTACCGACCAGCCGCACCGGGGCTGCGCCAAGTTCGCCGCCCGGTTCGGCCTCGACGCCCTGCGCTTTGTCAACTCTCCCGTGGGCCGCGGACTGCGGCTCCGCGGCCTGAACGCCAGGGTCGTCGTGCCCGGAACCGTCCGCCGCGGGGACGTGATCCGCAAGCTGCCCGCGGACGAGCTTGTCACGGTCGGCGCAGGAGACAGGCGGCCGGTACGCGCTCCGGCTAACCCGGCCTGAGCCATCCCTGGCCCGGCATAAGCGCTCCTGGCCGCGGCGCCGCGAGCGGATCGCCGACCAGCTCATCGCGCCCCGCCGCGACCGCTGGGCGGCGCGTACCGCCGGGTCGGCGGCATCGACGCGCGCCGGCTGGTACAAGTCGGGCTCGAGGAAGATGTGCTCCGCGATCGGGACCGCGGCCCGGATCCGGCGCTCGGCCGCGTCGATGCCCGCGGCGATGCGGGCCGCCGAATCGCTGCCGGCGACGGCGATCTTCGCCGCGACGAGCAGGGTGTCCGGCCCGACGTGCAGGGTGCGCAGGTGAATGACCCGGCCAACCTCAGGGCCGGCCAGGATGGCTGCGACGATCTTGCGCTCCGCGTCCACGCTGGCCGACTCGCCGATCAGCAGGCTCTTCATCTCGACCGCGAGGACCGCCGCCACGCAGCCGAGCAGGACGCCGATCGCGATCGAGCCGGCGCCGTCCCATCGGCCGTCACCGGTGGCCGTCGCCAGCGCCACCCCGACCAGGGCGAAGATCAGCCCGGTCAGCGCGGCCACGTCCTCCAGCAGGACCGCGGGAAGCTCAGGAGCCTTAGCCCGCCGGATGAAGCTCAGCCAGCTGGCCCCGCCCCTGGACTGATTGGACTCGTTGACCGCCGTGCGCAGCGAGAAGCTCTCCAGGGCGATAGCGATGAACAGAACCGCGAACGCCACGGCCGGCGAGGACACCTGCTCGGGCTGTCTGATCCGCTCGATGCCCTCGTAGAGGGAGAACAGCGCGCCGACGGTGAACAGGACAACGGCGACGACGAACGCATAGAAGTACCGCTCGGCCCCGAAGCCGAACTGATGCTCCTCGGTCTCCTCCTGCAGGGCACGGCGACGGCCGAGCAGTAGCAGCGCCTGGTTGCCCGAGTCGGCCACCGAATGCGCGGACTCGGCCAGCAGCGACGCCGACCCGGTGAGGAAGAAAGCCGCGAACTTCGTCGCGGCGATACCCAGGTTCGCCGCGAGCGCGGCGATGACCGCCCGCTTCCCGCCGCCGTGCCCGGCAGCCGGCTGCGTCCGCTCAGCGCTGATCCGCGCTCACTCCTGCCGGTTTCCCGCGGCCGGATCGCGGGCCTCGTCGATCAGCAGCACGGGGATATCGTCGCGGACCGGATAGGCCAGGCCGCAGTCGGCCCCGGTGCAGACCAGCTCGCTGGCGGCCGCATCGGCCCGCAACGGCGCATGGCATTTCGGGCAGGCCAGGATGTCGAGCAGCCACTCATCGATCTGCACTAAATCTCCCGTGTGGGTGTCCCTGCGCCGCGGTCGGCTCGCTGGCTAGTCACCGTGCACGATACGCAGTACCTCGTCACGTACGTCCGCCAGGGTGCCGGAATCGGCCGCCTCCACGTTCAGCCGCAGCAGCGGCTCAGTGTTGGACGGCCGCACGTTAAACCACCAGTCCGGACCGGAGACCGTGAGCCCGTCTAGATCATCAGTGCGCAGGCCCGGGCGCCCGGCGAAGGCCGCCCTGATCTTCCCGGCGGTGGCCGCCTGATCACTGACCTCGCTGTTGATCTCGCCGGATGCCTCGTAGCGGGCGTACTGCGTCAGCAGCTGCGACAGGGGGACGTCGGTCGAGCCGACCGCCGCGAGCACGTGCATGGCCGCGAGCATCCCCGAATCGGCGAACCAGAAGTCGCGGAAGTAGAAATGGCCCGAGTGCTCGCCGCCGAAGATGGCACCCGACTCCGCCATCTTCGCCTTGATAAACGAGTGGCCCACGCGGGTCCGGACCGGGATGCCGCCGTGCTCGGTAACGATTTCAGGCACGGCGCGGGATGTGATCAGGTTATGGATGATCGTGGCCCCAGGCTCGCGCGCCAGCTCCCTGACGGCGATCAGCGCGGTGATCGCGGACGGCGACACGATCTCGCCGCGCTCGTCGACCACGAAGCAGCGGTCGGCATCGCCATCGAAGGCCAGCCCGAGGTCCGCGCCGCATTTCGTGACGAGTTGCTGCAGATCCGCCATGTTCCGCGGGTCAATGGGGTTCGCCTCGTGGTTGGGGAAGTTCCCGTCCAGCTCGAAGTAGAGCGGTTCCAGCTCGATCGGCAGTCCAGCGAAGACCCGTGGGACGGTATACCCGGCCATTCCATTCCCGGCGTCGACGGCGACCTTGAGCGGCCGGATACCGGACAGGTCCACCAGGGTCCGCAGGTGCTCCGCGTACCCGGACAGCAGGTCGCGCTCCGTGATGTGACCGGGAGCGCCCTGAAAGGCGGGCACTCCGGCCGCGACCATCTCCCGCAGCTCGACCAGCCCGGTCTCGGCGCCGACCGGGCGGGCACCCGCGCGGCAGAGCTTGATCCCGTTGTACCTGGCCGGGTTGTGGCTGGCGGTCACCATCGCGGCCGGGATATCCAGGCTGCCGCTGGCGTAGTAGAGCAAGTCGGTCGAGCCGAGCCCGGCAGAGATCACGTCCGCGCCCTGAGCCGCCGCGCCACGCCCGAACGCCGCGGCGAGCAGCGGCGACGACGCCCGCATGTCGTGCGCGGTGACCACGGCCGGGGCTCCGGTCAGCCGGACGAACGCGGCGCCTATGGCCTCGGCGACGTCCTCGTCGAACTCGTCCGGAACCACGCCGCGGATGTCATAGGCCTTGAAGATTTTCGCGTAATCGGCCACTTGGCCTGCCTCTCGCGCCGCCGTAGTCGCGGCCGCTGCCGCGCTGTACCGGCACAGAGCCTACCGGCCGGCTACCGCCGCGGCGGTTCGTCCGCGCCTGTGTCCTAGCCGCGCCGGCCGGGGTCGGGCGGCGCGGACCTCAGTACCCGCAGATGGCCGCGGCGGCCGATTTCGACACCCTGGCCGACTGGCTCGGCCGGCTTGCGCGGCGTGGTCGCCTCGCGCACGGCGTTGGCGAGCGCCTCAAGATCGTCGGTCTCCTCCGCCTCGACCGGGCCCGGCAGCCGGACCACGTCCCAGCCTCGCGGCACGGTCAGCCGGTCCGCGTGGCTGGCGCACAGGTCATAGCAGTGCGGTTCCACATAGGCGGCGAGCGGGCCGAGCACGGCCGTGGAGTCGCGGTAGACGTAGGTCAGCGTGTAGAGCGCCACCTGCTTGCAGGCTGGCCGCGAGCAGCGGCGAGTACTCAACTGAGGACCCGGGATCCGGCGGCCGACGCGGGGCGGTCCAGCACGGGACCGTCCAGCACGGGGCGGTCCGCCGCCGGCCCGTCCGCGCCGGGCCAGCGGACGTCTGTGCGGCCGGGCTCGCGTACGTCGCTCACAACGGCTGACGGTATCGACCGGCAGGCAGTAATGCCACCACCCGGGGCACTCTGCACGATCGTGTCTCCGAGAGCTACAAAAGTCTGTGGGATACGCTCGGTTACCGTGTATGACGGCAAAGACCAGGACCGGCCCGCTCCGGCGATCCGGCGACGCGACCGGCACGGCCGTGGCCTGCGCGGACTGCTGGTTCCGATGGAAGTTCCGCTCTACCGCAGCCGCAGTGAGCGCTTCGATGACCTGGTGCTGCTGGCCGTCTCCCAACTGGAGCCCAGGTGGGAGGCCGAGTTGTCCGGCGTGGAGTTCGCCGTCGAGGAGATCCCGCCCGCCGACCTGGCCAGCGACGACCCCGAGCCGGTACCGCTGGCGCGCCTGGACCAGGGATCTGCGGATGCTGGCAGCTTGGAGCAGCCGGCCCGGCCCGCGCGCATCGTGCTCTACCGTCGGCCGCTGATAGCTCGCGCCGACGGTGACGAGGAGCTCGGCGAGCTCGTGCTCGACGTCGTGGTCGAGGAATTCGCGCGCCTGCTCGGCCTGGATCCGCAGGTCGTCGATCCCGGCTACCCAGGCGAGGACTGACTAGCTCCCGGTTCCGACCGCGGCCAGCGAGTCCCGCGTCGCTGGCAGCGGGACCCAGGTCAGGGCGCTGGTCAGCGGCAGAATCGAGCGGACGACACCGCCGGAGGTGATGACCCGGCCGACGTAGACGGGTCCCGAGCCGGCCGTGGGCGTCACTTCAACCGAGAAGTCGGAGGCCTTGCCGTTGCGCGGCGGCTTGATCCGCGCCACGACGGTATGACCGGCGGCCACGTTCACGATCGTGGCCGCCTGACCGGAAAAAGAGATCTTGGACGTCGCGGCCACGATCCGGACGGTAGCGGCCTTGCCGGGCGCGGAAATGACCAGATCCGCAGAGCCGGCCGCGCCGGCCGGGTTACCGGCGGCGACGCCCTGCTCGCTGACCGGCGGCGCGGCGGCACTGATGGCCCCGGGCGACCCGGCGGCCCCGCCCGGCACCATGATCGCGGCCGTCATCGGGACGGTGGAGGAGATCTTGATCGCGGCCGCCACGCTCGACAGGGACGGCAACCGGACGGCCACGACGGAGTCGCCGGCCAGGTCAATCCCGTTCCCCCCCGTGGGCTGGTAGGAGCCCTTGGCCGTGACGGCGGTGACCTTGATCTGGGCGTTTCCACTGCCGGGGACGACGATGTAGAGATCCCGCGAGCCAGCTGCGCCTGGCAGGCCGGGGATGACCAGGCTCGTCGACGGTCGCTGCGCGGCCGGCAGCCAGCCCCCCGCGTCGGCGGCGCTCTTCGTCTCCCGGACCGCTACGGCCACCCGGCCGACACTGGTGCTCACGTGCAGCGCCACGACCCGCGAGCTGCGCAGGAGGTTGCCCAGCGACTGAACGACCATGCCATGCGGCGGAACGGCAATTCCCGTATCGGAGCTGCCCAGCAGTGGGCCGCTGTCGGTCAGTGCGCTGACCTGCACGTCGGCGGACTGGCCGTCGGTATTCATCAGGTACAACTCGATGCGGGCCGCCGAGGCCACGCCTGGCCCGACAAACCAGAAGTCGGTGCCGGGCGCCGGGCACTGCCCGGTGACCAGCCCGCCCGGGCTGGTTTGCTCAACCTCGAGCCCCTGCGCCATCGCGCCCGAGGCCTGGACCATGACGCCGCCCCGGCTGGGCGCCGTGGTCACCCCGCCGCTGGAGCTCCCGCCGCTGGAGCCGCCGCCACCTGGCGGTGTCTTCACCCCCGCTGCCTTCACCCGTGGCGCCGGAGCGGCGGAAATGGCCGACCAGCTGAGCACGTTAGGCGTCGTCACCGTCCGCACCGCGGCACCGGGGGCGGCGCTGCCGACCGCCGATAGCCGCGTGACCACGGCACTGCCCTGGCCGGCCGCTTCCGGCGCTGCCGCAGACACCACGCTGGCCGCGGTGGCCCCGGTTGAGCCCGGCGAAGGACAAGCCCGGATCGCCGATGACACGGCGGCCTGGGACGCCTGGCCCAGCTGCGTACTGCTTCCGAGCGTCGCGGGATGGCCGGCGGTCCCGGCCCCGTATACGGCGGCCAGGCCGGCCACGACCGCCCCGACCGACAACAGCCGACCGCGGGCGCCCCCTGGCAGGCGGCTCACCAGGCATCCCTCTCATCTCGTTGATCGTGTTCGGGCGCGGGCCACCGTCGGCGCGATCGCTCGTCTGGGTCGGGCGGAGTCGCGCCGTCATGCAGCTCCGCCGACGGCAGCGGCTCAAGCGAGTCGCCTGCCCATCCTGGCTGCTGGCCCTCCTGGCGCCAGTCCTGCCCGTCCGCCGACGCGGGCCCGCCAGCGGCGGCGCCGTGCCAGGCGGCCGACCCGCCCTCAGCCGGCCGTTGCGACGGCGGCTCCGCGGCGGACCGGGGCTGGTCGGGCACGGGCCAGGAGCCCGCTTGCTCGTTGGCCGACCATGACGTCGGCTGCTCATGGGCGGGCCATGAGCTGGGCTGCTCGTTGGCCGGCCACGACGATGGCGGCTCCTGGCGGGGCGGCCGCGACGATGGCGGCTCGCTGTCGGGCCACGACGGCTGGGACTGCGGCTGCTGCGGCCAGCCGCCTGAGGTGGCCGGCGCACCGGATCCGCCGGACGGCCGCTGCTGCGTCTCCTGCCACCTGGATTCCTGGCCGCCGGGATCGCGCCTGACCTGACCTGGACGGCCGGGATCGCGGCGGATCGGTTCTTGGCCGACGGCCTCGGGCTGCGGCCGCCGCGGCCGGACAGCCTCCTGCCAGCTGGCGGAGGCGCCGTACGGCGCCTCCGCCTGGCCAGCGCCCGGCCAGCTGCCGCCCGGTGTCGTCGGCCGTGCCTCCGGCCGGCCCCGGGACCTGCCGCCGCCGACGTCGGCCGGCGCGCGGGCCGGGTCCGGCGCGTAGGGCCGCGAACTGGGCGGCAGGCCCGCCGATCCCATCCGGTCCGAGGGCCGCTGGGCGGGCTCTGACGGCTCGGCGGGGTCGAATGACCCGCGCGGGGCGGCTGGAAGGCTGGAATCATCCGGATACGGCCAGGCGCCCGTCGGCGACCGAGCGGTGGTCGGCCGATCGGATGCCGCGCGATCCGCTGCAGTGCCCAGAACCACGGGGCCCTGAACCACGGGGCCATCAAATGAGCGGTCGCCAAACCCAGAGCCGTCGTACCCGGCGCTGTCGTACGCAGCGCCGCCGTACCCAGAGCCGCCGGGCACCGCGCTGTCGTACGCACCGCTCTCGTACGCAGTGTCACCGGGCACGGGGGCGCCGTACGCAGCGCCGCCGCGCACCGGGCGATTCGATGCCCCGTCGTCGGATGCCTCGTCGCCAAATGCCGGGTCGCCATATGCCGGGTCGTCGACGGCACGGCCGTCGAAAGCCGCGCGGCCGGCCGCGGTGGGATCTGGCCGGCCAACCGGCCGTGCCGACCCGCCGACGAACCGGCTAGCGGCCTGGCCGGCAGGCCACGCCGCCCGCGACCCGGCCGGCCGCCCCGCGGCCAGGCCGGCGCCCGCCCCGGCAGCACCCGTGCTGACAGAAGCCGTCCCGGCAGAAGCCGCGCCGACAGGAACCGGGCCGATCGATTCGGGGACGTCAGAGACCGTGCCATCCGGTGCGCGGCGCGATCCCTGGCCCGCAGCGGGCCGGACGCGCTGTGACCCCGGCAGCGCTGGCTCGTCCCGGCCAGGACGTCGCCCTCGGCGGCCAAGTCCGCGGCCACGGGACCGGCTCCGCCCGCCGGGCCGGTCGCCATCACCGGCCGGCAGCGCGGCGCCGCGACCCGCCGCCGGCGCGCCAGTCCCGCCCGCCGCGGTCCCGTCCGCGGGAGCAGCGTCCGCCGACGTACCGTCCGCCGCACCGCCTGCCGCGGGCTCGCTGCCAGATACAGCCTGGGGCTCTGCGACCGCCCGGACCCCGGGCAGGGCCAGCGCTGCCACCACGAGGGCGGCGAGCAGCTCCACTGCGACGCCCACCTCGTGGCCCAGCTGGCTGCGGGCGATGTCGAGCGTGCCGCCGCCGCTGGGCAGCCGGAACGCCTGCGCCCAGCTGCCCGCGGGCGAGGGCACGGCCTGCAGTTGGCGGCCGTCGAGCGTCGCGTGCCAGCCGCCGGCGGGCTCGGCCACCGTCAGGGTCCCGCCGGCCGCCGGGGCCGCCGCGCCGGACACGCTGACCTGACCGGACGGCAGCGGTACCACCGCCCCGTTCGGCTCGACCACACTGACGCGGGACGGCAGGCTCTCGAGCCGCCACAGGTCAAACGAGGGCGTCATGCTGACCGGGCGCAGCCCGTTGATGCCATCCAGGGTGCGCGCCAGGTCCTGATTGACGGGGGCACGCATGAGCACGAAGCCGATGTCGAACCGGGAGAGGACCATGCCCTGGTCGACGGCCTGGCCGCCGGCCGGGGCCACGAGGGATGCCACCGCCGTGCCCAGGGCGCGCTCGGCGGCCGGGACCGTGGTCAGATCGCCATCCCCGAGCGACGGGCCGTTCCCCCGCAGCAGCAGGTAAGAGACGCGCTGGCCGGTCGGGGTCAGGACCAGCGTGCGGGGCTGACCGCCGTTCGCCGTCGAGACCGAGACCAGCGCGGGCACGATCTGGCCGGTGGCCGGGCCGATCGGGCCGCTGACGCCATGCAGCAGCCAGAACCCGGCCGCCAGGACCGGCGCCGAGCACGCCGTGAGGGCCAGCAGGACGATCCCCAGGCCGCGCGCGCTGGTCACCCGGCGCAGGCCGCTGCGGCCGCCGGACAGCAGGCGGCCGAGCGAGTCACCGCCCGCGGCCGCCGCCAGGAGCAGGCCGGCCGCCGCGATGGCCAGCGCGAGGCCGGGCCACACGGCGACCGCCGGGCCGCCGGCCGCCGGCCGGATCGATACCCGGCCTACGAGGACCGCGACCAGCAGGCCCAGCACGGCCACGGTCCAGCCCGCCAGGACCAGGACCCGGCGACGAGAGGCCAGCAGGGCGACGAGCGCGGCGACGGCCAGGCCCGCGGTCACCCAGAACGGGGGCAGGCCAGGGCCGCCCGGGTTGAGCAGCATCAGGGCGCGGGTGGGCAGCTGCGGGCTGGCCAGGCCGGGCTGCTGGGCGCCCGCCTCCAGTAGCAGCGCCGATGGGTGCGTGGCCAGCTGGAAGGTCCACGGAATCAGCAGGGCCGGCGGCACGATCGCGACGATGGTGAGATTGCGCAGGACAGCCGGACGGGCCGTGCGCAGTGCCAGCGCGGCCACGATGACGGCGATCAGCGCGATCGGCCACAGCAGCGGCACGAACGCCGTGCCAAACGCGAGCGCGAGCCCGGTGGCCCAGGCCGCCCGGCGGGCGATCCGGGGCGGCTGGCTGAACATGCGGCCGGCCAGCAGGCCGATCAGCGGGATCAGCGTGAAGGCGGCGGCCGTGCCCAGTCGGCCGGCCGAGATGGCCCCGGTCGCGACCGGGATCAGCGCGTAGGTGGCCGACGCCCAGACCCGGACGGGCACCGAGGTGGTCACCCGGCGGAGGGCGAGGAAGGCGGTCATGCCCGCGATCGGGACGCTGCCCAGCAGGATCACGTCCACGGCCAGCCACGCCTTGCCGATCAGCACTGTGGCCAGGATCGCCACGACCGCCAGGTAGGGCGGCGCGGCGCTCGGCGAGCCGATGCCGATCGGGTGGAACCCCTGCAGGTACTCACGCCACAGGCCCGAGGCACCGTCGGTAGCCGGGAGCAGCGCGCCGCCGCCCAGGATGCCCGCGCCGAGCAGCGACCGCTCGGCGACGGCGGTCACGATGATCAGGCCAAGGAACAGCAGGACGCCAGGGCTCGTCAGGATGCGCTGCACGAGCCCGTTGTCGACCAGCAGGAAGTCATCGTCGGTCGGATCCTCGGTGGCGTGATGCGAACCCGCCGTGTCCTGCTGCGCCGAGCCCGACATGGCCGCGGCGAACTCCGCGACCCGCCGGAACGAGCGGCCAGGCGGGAGATCGGCTCGCAGCCGCCCGTACGCGGCCCGGCGGCCCCGAGCCCGCATGCGGCGCACGCGTAGCAGCCGCAGCGGGTGGCAGAGCACCGAGGCGACCGCGGCCATCTCGTCCAGCGCAGCCGTCACGCGCTTGGCGACCAAGAAGAAGAGCGCACGCAGGAACGACACCGCCACGTTGCCGACCATGGACCTGAGCATCGGTCCGGCCGGCAGGTTCCCGGCCAGGGTCAGCAGCGCGTTCCGCCGGTCCAGCAGCCGCGACCGCCGACCCACCGACACGGCCCGCCGTCGCCGGGCCATGGCCTGCGCGTGGTAGACCACCGCGTCGGTAACGACGCGGACCCGGTAGCCCGCCGAGTGGACCCGCCAGCAGAAGTCGATATCCTCCCGGAACAGGTCCATGCTCGTGTCGAAACCATGGATCAGGTCCCACACGTCGCGCCGCACCAACATGCCGGAACTGCCCACGGCCAGGGTGTCCCGGTCCCCGTCGTGCTGGCCCTGATCTACCTCGCGCGGCTCGATCCCGGTGATCCTGCGGCCCACCGTGTCGATCGTCAGGCCGGCCTCGAGGATCACGTCCCGGTCCGACCAGTCCATCACCTTGGGCCCGAGGACGGCGGCCTTTGGCGTCTCGGCAGCACCGCGCAGCAACTGCTCGAGCGAGTCGGGCGCCGGCTCGCAGTCGTCGTGCAGCAGCCAGATCCACTCGACGCGCTCGTCGCGATCACGGGAGGAGCGGTTGGGCACGTTGGCGTTAGCCGCCTTATGCTGGAGCGCCTTGGCTACCGCGGCGCCGTAGCCCGTCGTCCGGTCCATGCCGAAGACCACACTCTGGCCGAGCTTGGCGGCCAGCACCGCGCCGCTGCGATCCCGGCTGCCAGTGTCCACGGCCACGACCCGCTGCACGGGCCGGGTCTGCTCCAGCAATGCATCGATGACATGCGGCAGCCAGGCGGCGCCGTCGTGAGCGACGATGACCGCCGTCACCACATGCTGCGGATACGTATCGTTCGGCGACAAGGGGGTCCGCTAGCTGCTTCCAGGTTTCGCTGGCAAGCCCGCCGGGTGCAGGCGCGGTCTTGCCCGGGCAGGGGTATTCGTGAACAATACGCGAACCAGGCCGACGCCGATGGGCAGACGCAATGCTTGCCAGGCCACCGCGCTCGCCAGGCCACCGCGCTCGCCAGACCACGGGGCTGGCTGCCGCGCTGGCCGGGCGGCTGGCTCCGGCTGGACTTCCCCCGACAGTCCCGTTCTTACTAGACTGCCTCCCGCTTAAGCCGACGCCGCTCGCGCTCCGACAGCCCGCCCCAGATGCCGAACCGCTCGTCGTGCTCCAAGGCGTATTCCAGGCACTCGGCACGGACGTCGCAGCTGCGGCACACCCGCTTCGCCTCTCTGGTGGAGCCGCCCTTCTCCGGGAAGAACGCCTCCGGGTCGGTCTGCGCGCACAGCGCGCGGTCCTGCCAGCCGACCTCCTCGGCATCATCGGCGCCGATGTCAAACCCCTCGTGCACCAGCGAGACGATGATGTCTGCCACAGCGCACCTCCTGCCCGATCAATAACCCCGTTGTCCCGCAGCCGTGCCTCGGCGCGCGAATTACACAACTGAAATTACACGCGCGTGTCTTGGCTCCCGTCAAGCGGGATACGTGATAATGGCCACCCTGTTGCGCCGGGATGAGGGGAAAGTCCGGCCGAGATTTTCCGCGCGCGGCGCTGCCGGGGCGCCCGGTTCCGCCGCCCGAGAACGCAGACTCCCGGCATGTCCGGAGGGGGATGCCGGCCGGCGCCGCGGGTTCCGCAGGCCAGTACCGCGGGCGGGAGCGACCAGCCCCGGAATGCCTTGAGCCGGGGCTCGCGACGCAGGGCTGCCCCGGGGTTGCGAGACTTCCTGGATGCGCATCACCGTTCTGGCCGGCGGCGTAGGTGCCGCCCGCTTCCTGCGCGGTCTCAAGGCCGCGGCTCCGGACGCCGAGATCACGGTCATCGGCAACACCGGCGACGACATCATCCTGTTCGGCCTGCACGTCAGCCCGGACCTCGACACCGTCATGTACACCCTGGGCGGCGGCATCAGCGAGGAGCGCGGGTGGGGGCGGGCCGACGAGACCTTCACCGTCCTGCCCGAACTGGCCGCCTACGGGGCCGGGCCGGACTGGTTCAGCCTCGGCGACCGTGATATCGCCACGCACATCACCCGGACGGCGATGCTGAGCGCGGGCACCACGCTGTCGGAGGCGACCCAACGTCTTTGTGAACGCTGGCAGCCCGGCATCATCCTGCTCCCGATGTCAGACGACCGGATCGAGACTCATGTGGTCATCGACGAGGGCACCGGCCCCCGCGCCGTGCACTTCCAGGAATGGTGGGTCCGGCTGCGCGCTGCCGTGCCGGCGCAGCAGATCCTGGCGACCGGAGCCGCGCAGGCCACTGCGGCGCCGGGGGTACTGGCGGCGATTGAGGCCGCCGACTGCGTCCTGTTCCCGCCCTCCAACCCGGTCGTCAGTATCGGCACGATCCTGGCGGTGCCGCAGATCGCCGACGCCGTCCGCGGCAAAACCGTGGTCGGAGTGTCCCCGATCATCGGCGACGCGCCGGTGCACGGCATGGCCGATGCCTGCCTGACCGCAATCGGCGTGCCGACGACGGCGGCCGCCGTCGCCGCCCACTACGGGGCGGGCCTGATCGACGGCTGGCTGGTCGACGAGCGCGACAAGGCGGCGGTCGACGCACCCGAGCTCGGCGGCATCGCGGTGCGGGCGATCCCGCTCTACATGACTAACCTGGCGACTTCCGCCGAGATAGCTCGCGCGGCGCTTGAGCTCGCCGGAGAACTTGCCAGCCTGGGACCCGCCCAATGAGCGGCCAGCCCGGGGCCAGCCAGCCCGGGGCCAGCCAGCCCGGGGCCGGCCAGCCCGGGGCCAGCCAGCTGAGCGTCCTGCCGGTGACCGGGCTGCCCGAGATCGGGGCCGGCGCGGACCTGGCGGCGCTCATCACCGACGCCGCGCCGGACCTGCGCGACGGCGACATCCTGGTGGTCACCTCGAAGATCGTCAGTAAGGCGGAGGGCCGGGTCGTGACGGGTGACCGGGAGGCCGCGATCGACGCCGAGGCCGTCCGGACGGTCGCCCGGCGCGGTCAGACCAGGATCGTGACGACCCGCCACGGTCTCGTGCTCGCGGCGGCCGGGGTCGACACCTCCAACACGGCACCCGGCACGGTGGTCCTGCTGCCGGCGGATCCCGACGCCTCGGCCAGGAGGCTCCGGCAGGCCATCGCGACGCGCCGCGGGATCAGCGTCGGCGTGATCATCAGCGACACGCTGGGCCGGGCATGGCGGACCGGGCAGACCGACACCGCGATCGGCGCGGCCGGGCTGATGCCGCTGCGCGACCACCGCGGCCAGACCGACACCTTCGGAAACCCGCTCGAGGTGACCGTGGCGGCCGTGGCCGATGAGATCGCCGCCGCGGCCGACCTGGTGAAGGGCAAGACCAGCCAGATCCCCGTCGCGATCGCGCGCGGGCTGCCGGAGCTCGTGATCACCGCGGACGGCCCGGGCGCGGCCGCGCTGGTCCGGCCCGCGGCCGAGGACATGTTCCGGCTGGGCGCCGCCGACGTGCTGACGGAGCGCCGGACCGTGCGGGAGTTCACCGCCGAGCCAGTGGACCCCGCGGCGGTGCGCCGGGCCATCGCCGCCGCACTGACCGCCCCGGCGCCGCATCACAGTACCCCGTGGCGGTTCGCCGTCCTGGAGTCCGCGGCGGCCCGGACCGCGCTGCTGGACGAGATGCTCGCGGCCTGGCAGGCGGACCTGAGCGGCGACGGCTTCACCCCCGAGCAGATTGCTCGCAGAGTCCGGCGCGGCGTGCCGCTGCGCCGGGCGCCCCTCATCATCGTGCCGTGCCTGGTGACCGACGCCGCGCACGCCTATCCCGACGAGCGCCGTAACGGGGCCGAGCGGTCGATGTTCGTCGTCGCGATGGGCGCCGCCGTGCAGAACCTGCTGGTGGCGCTGGCGATCGACGGGCTCGGCTCCTGCTGGGTATCCAGCACGCTGTTCTGCCAGCCGGTCGCCGCTGCCGCGCTGGGCCTGCCGCCCGGCTGGGAGCCCATGGGCGCTGTCGGCGTCGGCCACCCGGCCGCGCCTGCGCCACCGCGGCCCGACCGCGACCCGGACGGCTTCCTGCTGACGCTCTGACCGTGCTGGCTAAAGGGACGGTGCCGGCTAAAGGGACGGTGCCGGCTAAAGGGACCTGATGATCTTCTGCAGCAGGCTAGCCGAGTCGGCGGGCGTCTCGGCCTCGGCGCTGAGGCGGTTCATGACCTCCATGTAGTTATCTACCTCGTCGCGCCGGTCCAGGTAGAGCGCGCTCGTGAGCTGCTCGATATACACGATGTCCGGGAGGTCGGGCTCGGCGAACCGCAGGATCGTGAACGAGCCGCCGGCAGCGGGGTGGCCGCCACGGCTGAACGGCATGACCTGGAGGGTTACGCGAGGATACTCGGTCACCGCCACGAGGTGCCGCAACTGGGCCCGCATCACGTCGCGACCGCCCACCGGCCGCCGCAGCGCGGACTCGTCGATCACAGCCCAGATTCTCGGGGATTCGTCAGTGGTGAGCAGCTCCTGGCGCTGCATCCGCAGGCTGACCCGGCGCTCGATCTCGCTGGTGGACGCCGCGCGGTGGCCGAGCATGGTGACGCCCCTGGCGTAGCCATCGGTCTGGAACAGGCCTGGAACGAACTGCAGCTCATAGGTCCTGATCAGGGAGGTTGCCTGCTCAAGACCCACGTAGGACTCGAACCAGTCCGGCATGATGTCGTCGTACTTGGCCCACCAGCCCTGGTCGTTAGCCTGCCGGGCCAGGGCGAGCATCCGCTGCCGCTCTTGCTCGTCACTGACGCCGTAGAGACTGAGCAGGTCCGCTACGTCCCGCTCCTTGAAGCCCACCCGGCCGTGCTCGACGCGGCTGATCTTGGATCGGGAGGCCCGGATCTCATACCCCGCCTGCTCCGGTGTCAGGCCCTTGGCCTCCCGGAGGCGGCGCAACTGGATTCCCAGGAGCATCCGCAAGACTGTGGGGCCGCCGCGCGGCTGCCCTGCTGCTCCACCGGCAGTCCACTGACCACCTGGCTGAATCACGCTCATGTTCGCTCCCGGAGCGACTGGTGGTGACCCCACGGCCCCACATCCCCCCCAATGGCACATGTCACGTTGCGCCCTGCCTGCATCACGCTGGCCACGTCACGCGCTTGGGCCACGCCGATCTGCGCCACTGGACACACCTTTCGGCTAGCCGGCCGAGCGTGGCCGGCTAATCGCCGGTGCACCGTGCACAATACCATCCACTGCGCCAATCGGCCGCCGCCTGACTTACCGGATGAAGGACAAAAAGTCCCCACATCCCGCGTACATCCCGCGTACGTCCGCCACGCACCTCACCACACCTCACCACACCTCCGCGCACCGCCGGGCACTCACAGTCACTGAGCGAGATCATCGAACTCGCCGCTGCGGACCCCGGCGACGAACGCCGCAACCTCCGCGCGCGTGTAAACGAGCGCGGGACCTGAGGGATGACGTGAATTTCGGACGGCGACATCCCCGCCCGGCAGCGCGGCTATCTCCACGCAATTGCCGCTGGGATTGCTGGCCTGGCTCTTGCGCCACCGCGTCACGCCCAGTTGGTCGGCCGGGGCACCGTTAGCGAACTGCATTTTCTCTCCCTGGACTGGTACTGTTGCGCACGAAGCAAATGCACGTGCACTTGCACGGCACGGACGAGCGGTGCGCGTAGCAGGATAACAGGGCAGGTGCACGTGCAGGTGCGCTTGCAGCGGGCTCGTGCATGAGGCAGGATTCGACGTGGCCGAAAGTACCCAGTAACGATGGGGCTTCCCATAACCGTGACGACAGCAAACCCGGTTCATCAGGTACCCAACTCGGCGTCAGGCCCAGTGGGCTGGCGCTGGCTGCATCGTGCCGCCGAGATGGCCGCCATCGCGGCCGGGAGCGGGCCGCTGCTGTCCAGCGCGGCCTCGCTGGGCTGGACGTGGCTCCCCCGGGTCGCGATGCGGACACCGGGCATCGAGCCGGGCTCAATCTCGGCCGCCCGGAAGTTCGCGACCATGACCATGCAGCGGTGGGGCGTCGCCGACCGCGAGGCGGACGTGGCGGTCGTCGTGTCCGAGCTGCTCTCCAACGCCGTCCGGCATGGCCTGCCGCTGGCGCTCGATCCCCCGGAGCGGCCGATCCGGCTCGGCCTGCTGCACTGGGGCACGAGCATCATGTGCGCGGTCGCCGACCCAAGTGAGCAGGCGCCGGTGCCCCGGGAGCCTTGCTGGCTTGAGGAGAGCGGCCGAGGGCTGCATGTCATCGCCTCGCTCAGCGACCAGTGGGGCTCCTGTCCGGCACCCGGCCAGCCGGGCAAGGTGGTCTGGGCGACTTTCAGGACCCCGCACTAAGGCACGCCGTACCGACCCCGAGCTCTTCACTATGCCCGGAGCGTTTTTACGGCGCCAGGCCCCAGGCCCGTTATGCCTCGACGAGCCGCAGCGGCGTTCTGGGCCCCCGGACCGCCGCGCAGACCCCGTCGCTGACCGCAGCGGCAGCGATCCGTTCTGGCGTTGGGTTTGTATAGCCGGTCGTCCGCTGCCGCAGCGGGCGGCCCGTCGGTGCGACCAGCGCCCGCAGTTCGCTGATCGTCTTGTACGAGCCATTCTCCGAGCCGGCCATCCGGCTGATGGTCTCCTCCATGAGCGTGCCGCCCAGGTCGTTCACGCCACCGCGCAGCACGTCACGGCACGCGTCCTCGCCCAGCTTCACCCAGGAGCACTGGATATTGCTGATCGCGCCGTGCAGCAGCAGGCGGGAGACGGCGTGCACGGCCCGGTTCTCCCGCCGGGTCGGCCCTGGCCGGGCCAGCCCGGCCAGGTAGATCGGCGAGCTCGCGTGCACGAAGGGCAGCAGCACGAACTCGGTGAACCCGCCGGTTCGCTCCTGGATGCCGCGGATCACCCGCAGGTGGCCGACCCAGTGCGCCGGGGTGTCCACGTGCCCGTACATCATCGTCGAGGACGTCTTGATGCCCAGCTCGTGCGCCGTGGTGATCACCTCGATCCACGCCGCGGCCGGCAGCTTGCCCTTGGTGAGCACCCAGCGCACCTCATCATCGAGGATCTCCGCCGCGGTTCCGGGCAGCGAGTCCAGGCCCGCCTCGCGGGCCCGCACCAGCCATTCGCGGACCGGCAGGCCGGTGCGCGACGACCCGTTCATGACCTCCATGGGCGAGAACGCGTGCACGTGCAGCTCCGGGCAGCGCCGCTTGACCTCGGCGGCGAGATCGAAGTACGCGGTTCCGGGGAGATCGGGGTGGATGCCGCCCTGCATGCAGACCTCGGTGGCACCGGCCTCCCACGCCTCCTGCGCCCGGTCCGCCACCTGCGACAGCGACAGCGTGTAGGCATCGGCGTCCGTGCGGCGCTGCGCGAACGCGCAGAACCGGCAGCCGGTGTAACAGACGTTGGTGAAGTTGATGTTGCGGGTGACCACGAAGGTGACGTCGTCGCCGACCGTGTCCCGGCGCAGGCCGTCCGCCAGGCCGGCCAGCGCCTCCAGTTCCGGCCCGTCGGCGTCCAGCAGGGCCAGCGCTTGTGCGTCGGTGATCCCGGCGGGGTCGCGCTCGGCGCTGCGCAGCGCCGCGGCCACCTCGGACCGGAGCCTGGCCGGCGCACCGGCTTCGGCGCCGGCGGCGCCAGCGCCAGCCGCGGCCGCAGCCGCAGCCGCAGCGGGAGCGATCCGGCCGCGCACCTCATCCCAGTCGCCATAGACCTCGGCGAAGTCGTCCCGCCGGTCCTTGGTCCGCCCGGTCGTGTCGATCGTGACATGCAGGTCGGTCCGGCCCGCCGCACTCCACCCATCATTGGCCCAGCCGCCGTCCGGCTCCTGCCAGGGCAGCCCCCGGGGCATCGCGTCCGGCGCGGCCAGCCCGGTCGCCGGATCGGCCAGCGCGGCTACGTGAGCGGTCAGCCGGGGATCGAGCCACGGCTCGCGCAGGTAACCCGGATAGATCGTCAGCCGCTCCCGCAGCTCGAAGCCGCCGGTCTTCGTGCGCGCGGTGAGGTCGTCGATCTGCGGCCAGGGCCGCTCGGGGTTGACGTGGTCGGGCGTGAGCGGGGACACCCCGCCCCAGTCATCGATGCCGGCGTCGAGGATCAGCTGGTACTCCTCGCCGATCAGGTTCGGCGGCGCCTGGATCCTGGCCGACGGCCCGAGCACCAGCCGGGTGACCGCGATGGTGGCGGCCAGGTCATCCAGCTCCGCGTCCGGAGCGGCACGCATCCGCGTGTCCGGCTTGGCGCGGAAGTTCTGCACGATCACTTCCTGCACGCCGCCGTACTCCCGGGCCACCTGGCGGATCGCGAAGATCGAGTCGGCGCGCTCGGCCAGCGTCTCGCCGATGCCGATCAGGATGCCGGTAGTGAACGGGACGCTGCTGCGGCCGGCGTCTTCCAGCACCCGCAACCGGACCTTCGGGTCCTTGTCCGGGCTGCCGAAGTGCGGACCGCCCTGCTCCGTGAACAGGCGCTCCGCCGTCGTCTCCAGCATCATGCCCATGGACGGGGCGACCGGCTTGAGCCGTTGGAAGTCCTGCCAGCTCAGCACGCCCGGGTTGAGGTGCGGCAGCAGCCCGGTCTCCTCCAGCACCCGGATGGCCATCGCCCGGACGTAAGACAGCGTGTCGTCGTAGCCGTGGGCGTCCAGCCACTCACGGGCCTGGTGCCAGCGGTCCTCGGGCCGGTCGCCGAGGGTGAATAGCGCTTCCTTGCAGCCGAGGGCGGCGCCGTCCCGGGCGATCGCGAGAATCTCGTCGGGCGACAAGTAAGGGCTGTCCAGCCGGCCGGGCACGGTCACGAACGTGCAGTAGCCGCAGCGGTCCCGGCACAGCCTCGTCACCGGGATGAACACCTTGCGGGAGTAGGTGATGATGCCGGGCCGGCCCGCCGCCGCCAGGCCCGCGTCCCGGACCCGGCCGGCGTGCGTGAGCAGGTCGCTCAGCGCCGCGCCGCGGGCCTGCAGCAGTATCGCCGCCTCGTCGCGGTCCAGCGTCTTGCCGTCCCTGGCGCGGGCCAGGACCCGGCGCATGGCGCTGTCGGTGGGAGCCGCCGACCGGGAACCAGGAACGGCCGGGCTGACGAGGTTGGCGGAACCGGGACCAGAACCGGGGCCGGGGGTGCGGGGGGTTGGCGCATCGACGCTCATCCCTTAAGCCTAGGTGGCGGCCCTCGCCGCCCTGCGAGCCGCCCGCGCCAGCTCAGATCGCGCGGTAGTCCCGGACGGCCATCCGGTGGCCGCGCCGGGGTGGCCGGATGCCGCTCAGCTCGACGAACCTGGCCGCCCGGTAGCGGTGCCCAGGGTACGGCGCGAGGAGCTCCAGCATCCGGGCGTCGTCGACGATCTGCCCGGCCAGCGCCCAGCCCACCGCGCCGGGCAGGTTGTAATCGCCCACGCTCACGGCGTCCGCGTCACCGCAGGCCCGCTGCCTGATCTCGGCCGAGGTCCACGGGCCGATGCCGGGCAGCGATCGCAGCCTGACATCGGCCTGCGCCGCGGGCAACGTCAGGATCTGCTCCAGCCGTCCGGCGACCCGCGCGGCGCCGGCGATGGTCGCGGCCCGCACGCCCTCCACCCCGGCCCGGTGCCATTCCCAGGACGGGATAACCGCCCAGGTGGCCGCGGGCGGGCAGACCCGCAGGCCAGCCGGCGCCGGGCCCGGCGCGGGCAGGCCGAACCGGCGCAGCAGCAGCCGCCAGGCGCGGAACGCTTCCAGGCCCACCACCTTCTGCTCCAGGATGGCCGGGACCAGCGCCTCGAGGACCCGGCCAGACCGGCCGATCCGGGCCCCTGGATGTCGCGCCACGAGGTCGCGCAGCAGTGGATGCGCGGGCCGGAAGCCCGCTGGCTCGTCACTACCGCCCAGCAGGTCCGGCAGCGACGCGAGCAGCCAGTCCGCGCCCGGGCCCCACGCCCGGGCGGCCACCCGGGTACCGGAAGTGGGCGAAGTGGGCGGCTCCGCCGGGCGGCTGGTTACCCGCAACGTGGCCGGGCCGGCCGGAGTCAGCGAGGTTCGCCAGATCGCGCCGGCCGCGTCGACCCGGTAGGCCGGATCGCCCGCGCCCCGGCGGTGCACGCCCAGGACCAGCCGGACGTCCAGCGGAAACGGCGCCAGCCAGTCGCGGCGGAGCCCTTCAGCCGGGCTCACCGCGGTCACCGTCATGCCGTCACGCCCTCATGCCGGTCAGGCGTCGGTCGAGAACCGGATCGCCGTCGGGCTGAGCTCGACCCCCGGCCAGATCCGCGCCCCGCTCCGGAGCTCGTTGCCGGCTGCGACGTGCGCGCCGTCGCCGATCACGGCGTCGTCCAGCACCACTCCCGCCCCGATCCGCGCGCCGCTGCCGACGATGCTGGCGCTGATCATGGCGTCTGCCGCGATCGCCGCACCGTCCATCAGCACCGTCCCGTCGATCCGGGCGCCGGTCTCGATCACGCAGCTCGCACCGATCACACTGCCGCCGGTGATGGTGGCGCCAGGGGCCACCTGGGCGCCGGGGAGCACCAGGGCCGGACCGCATGGGCCCGGCAGCGCCGACGACGGCAGCCGGCCGAGCACCAGGTCGCGGGAGCCCTGCACGAACGCCTGCGGCGTACCGACGTCAAGCCAGTAGGAGGTGTCGATGTACCCCATGACGACCTCGCCCGCGGCGATCAGCTCCGGGAAGGTCCGCCGCTCGACCGACACCGGGATGCCGGCCGGCATCTGGTCGATGAACCGCCGGCGAAACACGTAGCAGCCGGCATTGATCCGGTTCGTGACCGGATGCGGGGTTTTCTCGAGAAACGCGGTGACCCGCCCGTCGGCGTCGGTGGGCACGCAGCCGAACCGCACCGGATCGGCCACCTCCACCAGGTGCAGGGTGACCGCGGCCTCGGCCTTCTCGTGCATGTCCAGCTGGGCGGACAGGTCATGGCCCGAGAGCAGGTCGCCGTTGAGCACCACCACCGGGTCATCCGGGCCGCCGCGCAACCGGCCCGCCGCGTTACGGATCGCCCCGCCAGTGTCGAGCGGGACCTCCTCCTCGACGTAGTCAAGCTCAAGGCCGAGCCGCGATCCGTCACCGAACTCGCGGGCGAACAACTCGGCCCGGAAGCAGGTGGCCAGGATCACCCGGGTAATGCCGCAGGTGGCCGCCCGCGCCAGCTGGTGGGCGAGGAACGGGACGCCGGCACACGGCACCAGCTGCTTAGGACGATCCACGGTCAGCGGGCGGAGCCGCGTGCCCTGGCCGCCCACCAGCAGGATCGCCTCCAGCGGCTGCCGCTGGCCGGGTACGGGGAAGGACTGCTCGGGCTGGCTCGCCCTCGCTGCATCGCTGCGCATGCGGTGAGGCTACTCGCGTCCCTGAGCGGCCGCACGCTCGTAGCTGATCATGTGGGCCTCCGCCGAGGCCGCCCAGGTGAACTCGCGGGCCCGGTCGTACCCGGCGTTGCCGAGGGTGCTGCGGCGCTCGCCGTCCTCGAGCAGGGACCGGAGCGCGGACACGATGGCGCCGATCTCCGGCTCCGTGTATGCCACGGCGTCCCCGCCGACCTCGGGCAGCGAGGTGCGGTGCGTAGTCAGCACCGGAGCACCGCACGCCATCGCCTCCAGTACCGGCAGCCCGAACCCCTCGCCGATGCTGGGGAACGCCACGACCAGCGCGCCGCCGAAGTAGCCGGGCAGGTCCGTGAAATGCAGGTAGCCCGGACGCACGAGGCGCAGGTGGGCGGGCACGACGGCGACGGCATTATCGACCTCGTCGCTCCAGCCGCTGCCACCCGCCAGCACCAGCGCCGGCGGCTCGCTCAGGTCGGTGACCGCCGCGGCCCATCCGGCGATCAGCGCGGGCACGTTCTTGCGCGGCTCCAGCGTCCCGAGGTAGGCCACGTAGGACTGCCCGTGCAGCCCCAGCCGGCTGCCCACCTGCTGCAGCTTCTGCGCGTCGGGGCGGCGGAACAGGTCGTGGTCAACGCCGTGGTAGGCCACGTCGATGCTGGTCGGATCGGTGCCGACCACCCGCACGAGCTCGTCCCTGGTGGCCTTGGACGGCACGATCAGCCGGGTCGCGCGGCGCCCCGACGTGCGGATGGCCGTCTTGTAGAACGTCGCGGTCAGCGGGCTGTGCGCGTCCGGCTCGGTAAAGAACGTCAGGTCGTGCACGGTGACGACCGTCGGCATGCCAGGGCGCAGCGGCATCGAGTAATGCGGCGAGTGGATCACGTTCGCATTAACCTGCTGCGCGACCAGCGGCAGGCCGCTCTGCTCCCAGGCCAGCCGCGCGGGCCGGTGCGCGACGGCCGGCGGGGCCGCCACGATCTGCGCGCCGGGCACGAGCCGTCCGTACCGTTCCTCGTCGGCTCGCTGGCAGGCGACGGCCAGGTCGGCCCCCGCCGCCCCCAGGGCACTGACGAGGCCGTCCACGTACCGGCCGTGCGCACCGCGGTCCGCGGGTACCGCGGTCGCGTCAACGAGAACACGAAGCGCCACGACCAGTCCGGTTCCTTTCGCGTCAGTACTTCTGAAACCTGTACTTCTGAAACCTGTACTTCTGAGACCACGGGCCTGCTGACTTCAGCATGCTGAAGTCACGGGTCCAAGTCCACGGGAATAGCTCCCCCGTCAGATCCGAGCGTACGCCCTTGGCGACGTCTCTGCGCCCGCCCAGCCGGCCCGCCGACCGCGGAAACCTTGCCGTAACAGGCCGTCCATCGCCGGGCTGGTTTCTAGCCCTGTCACGGCCCCGTCACCGACTCCGCCGACTGGCGCGGCGCGGTCGCTCACGGCGAGGCGCTGGGAGACGGCGACGGCGATCTAGCCGGGGACACCGGCGGGGACGCCGCCACGCCGCTCCCCCCAGCCGCCGACCCGCCGGTCAGCTTCGCCGCCTGGCTGAGGGCCGCGTTCATCTTGGCCATGTCAGTGCCGAAGGCGGCCCAGTCGGGCTTGCTCAGCCTGATGGCCGCCAGCGCCCGTGCGTAGAACTCCCGGGCCTGCTGCAGATCCTGCTGCACGGTGCCCTGCTGACCGGCGGCGGACTGGCCGGACGCGGTCCCGAGCACCTGGGCCAGCGCGCCCTGCAGCGTCGGCGCGTAGCCGACCTCGTTATTGAAGTAGGCGAACACGCGCTTCAGCGCCGGATAGGAGCCCGCGCTGCCGGTAGCGTCCGCCGAGACGTAGACCGGCTGGGTATACAGCAGGCCGCCGCCCAGCGGCAGCGTGATCAGGTTACCGAGGGTCACCTTCGAGCCGCCCTTGCGCAACTGGGTGAGCTCGATGGACGCGGCCGGGTCCGACTGGAAGTTGTTGCTCGCCTGCTGCGGGCCGACGACGCTGACCTTCTGCGGCAGCTTGAGTATCTCGATCTGCCCGTAGCCAGGGCTGGCCGGATCGCTGTTCACCGCCATGAACGCGGCCATATTGGGCCGGCCGCGCTGGGTGAGGGACGTGACCAGCGAAAACTCGGGCGTGGACTGACCCGGCATGGCCATCGTCAGGTAGTAGGGCGGCTGGCTCAGGTTCTGCTGCGATCCGGTCGCCGGATCGACGGGCACGGACCAGAAGTCCTGGCCGGCGTAGAAGGCCGGCGCGTTCGTCTCGTGGAACTGGCTCAGGATCTGGCGCTGCAGCGCGAACAGGGCACCCGGGTAGCGCAGGTGCGCCTTGATGGCCGCCGGGATCTGGCCGGAGGGCTTGATCAGGCCGGGGAACGCCTTGCGCCAGGCGGCCAGGATCGGGTCCGCGCCGCGCCACTGGTAGAGGGTGACCTGGCCCGTGTAGGCGTTGACGACCGCCTTCACCGAGTTGCGGATGTAGTTCACGTCCCCGCCGGGACCGGCCAGCGCGCCGTGCGGTGCGTAGGTGTCCGCGGTCGCCTGCTGCAGCCCCAGCCGGGCGGAGTACGGGTAGTCGTCGGAGGTGGTGTAGCCGTCCACCACCCAGTACAGCTGCTGGTTCGCGACGACCGGGTAGGAATCGCCGTCCAGGGTGAGAAAGGGCGCCACCTTGGCCACCCGGGCCAGCGGGTCGCGTACGTACATGATCCGCGACCGGCTGTCGATGGCGCTCGACAGCGCGATGTTGAGCTGCCGGAACTTGACCGCGTACAGCAGCCGGCTCAGGAGCGAGCCGACCGGCACGCCGCCCGTGCCGTGGTAGGTGCTGTCCTGCTGGCCGCCGCTGCTCTCGTTCGGGTAGTCGAGCTCGTGCTGGCCCCGGCCGCCCGCGATGACGTAGTCGGCCTGCTGCTCGCCGAAGTAGACCCGCGGCTGAAACTTTCCGAGCGCCCCGCTGGCCGGCTCGGGTATGTCGCTGTCGGTGAAGGACGGGTTGCCGTCCGGCTGCACCGTGCCGGCGGCGGCCGCGACGACCCCGTAGCCGTGGGTGTAGACGAGGTGGGTATTGACCCAGTTGTCCTGGCCGGCCGGCGGGCCGCTCATCGCCCGGACGCCGATGACCATGTCCAGCGGGACCGAACTGCCCGGCTGCCGGTACCGGTCTATGTCGAGCACCGGGGCGAACTGGTAGAAGCTCTTGACCTGGTGGAGCTGCTGGAACGCCGGCGACACGACGCCGGGATCGGCCAGCCGCAGGTCCGGCAGCGCGGCCGCCTCCCGGGCGAGCTGCGCCGGCTGCTGGTTCGTGGCCGCCGGGTACGGGATCACCTGCGCGCCGCTGACGCCGTAGGCCGTGCGGGTGCCCGCGATCTCCTTGGTCAGGAAGGGGCTTTCCTTCATCAGCTCGTTCGGCTTGACCACGAACTGCTGGACGATCGCCGGGTACACCCCGCCGAGCAGGATGGCCGACAGCACGAGCAGGCCGAAGCCGGCCCCCGGCAGCAGTGAGCCGCGCCGGGCCGCGCCGATCAGGAACAAGGCGGCGCAGATCAGCGCAATCACGGCCAGCACGGTCTTCGCCGGCAAGATGGCGTTGACGTCGGTGTAGGAGGCGCCCGTCTGCACGACCCCGCGCTGGGAGAAGTCGATGGCATACCGGTCCACCCAGTAGGCCACCGCCTTGAGCAGGACGAAGGTACCCGCCAGCACGAACAGCTGGGCCCGGGCGGCGGCGGTCGCCCGCTCGCCGCGCAGCTGCGGCCGCAGGCCGCCGTACAGGTAATGCACGGTAACGGCCGCCAGCACCGCCAGCAGCACGGCCGCGAACAGATACGACAGCACCAGCCGGATGAACGGGTAGTCGAACACGAAGAAGGAGATGTCCAGGTGAAACTGAGGGTCGGTCCGGCCGAAGGAAGTCCGGTTCGCGAACAGCAGCCAGGTCCGCCAGCTGCCCGCCGCGCCGAGTCCGGCAATCAGCCCGATGAAGCTCAGCGCCGCCGCCAGCACGAGCCGGCGGTGCGGGTCGACTATCAGCCGGTATGCCTCGGGGCCCTGCGGCCGCGGTCCCGCCGCTCCGCCGGCCAGGCCGACCGGCCGCACCCGGTAGGCCAGCCAGGCGTTGAGGCCGACCACGGCCGTCATGAACAGCGCAGCGACTCCGAACAGCGCCCACTTCGTCCCGTAGGTCACGTCGAAGGTCTGGCTATGCCCGACCGAGCGAAACCACAGCAGGTCCGTCCACACCCCGGCGATGACGCAGACCGCCACGATCACCGCCACCACGGTGATCACGGCCGGGATGAGGTGCCGCGGCCAGCGGGCAAGCGCGGTCGGTCGACGAGCCGGCCGTGGCTGGCCAGGAGCACGGAAGGCCACGCTCTCCCCCTTTGCCCGTTGCTGGACCTCGCGCCGACGCTAGCCCGCGGCTGCGCGCTGCGGCGTTCCGGCCCGCGCCGGGGTGCGCGAGCCTGATTTCCCAGTGCGCAACTTACCGGTAAGGCACGCGGTTCCCGCGCGCATCCCGCCCACATCCGCGGGTGCTCAGCGAGTGTTCAGCGTGGCCGGGCCGGGTCCAGCGTCAGCAGGAGGGCACCGCCTTGCCCTGCCTGATCGCGTTGAGGGCGGCAACCGCCCCGTTCAGGGTGCTCACCTTGACCACCCGGAGCCCGGCCGGCACGGCACCCGCGGTGTCCGGGCAGTTCGCCGCCGGGGTCAGGAACACGGTCGCGCCGGCCACCCTGGCCCCGGCCATCTTCTGCTGGATCCCGCCGATCGGATCGACCTTGCCGTTGATCTCGATCTCGCCCGTGCCGGCGATGAACTTCCCCCCGGTCAGGTTCTCCCGGGTGAGCTTGTCGATGATGCCGAGGGCGAACATCATTCCGGCGCTCGGCCCGCCGATGTTCCCGATGCTGATCTTGACGGTGAACGGGAAGACAAAGCTCTCGCCCACCGCCACGCCAACGACGGCCTGGCCGCTGACGTCGGCCGTGCGCAGCCGGAACTGCCGCCTCGCGGCGTTCCGGCGGATCGTCAGGGTGACCGGAGCACCAGGCTGGCGCGCCCGGATCATCGTGGCGGCGTCATGCTGGCACGTCACCGGGGTGCCGTCCACGGCGGTGATGACGTCGCCTTTGCGCAGCACGCCCGCGGCGGGCTTGCCTTTCTCCGTGCTCTGGATGGTGTCGACGGTCTTGAAGCTGATGTTCAGCTGGCACAGCGCCGCCGCCGTGGCGGTCTGCTGGGAGTTGACCATCTCCTCGGTGTCTTGCTGCAGCACCTGCTGCTGGGTCTGGCCGGGGGTAAAGATCTCCTGCTCGGGGACGACCGCGTTGTCGGGCGTGAGCCAGGAGCGCAGCGCGGCGAAGACGTTAAAGCCGCTCTGCGGGCCGCCGAGGTAGGAGACCGTCACCATATTGAGATGGCCGGCGGTGCGATAGCTGGGATGCCCGCTGATCTGGATCAGGGGACGGCCAGACAGCTTGCCGAGGGTGTTCAGCGTCGGGCCGGGAGTCAGTGCCACGTACGGGACGGGCAGGACCACGGCCACGGCCAGCGCGACGATCACCCCGGCGCCGGCGATGACCAGCGTGACGCCGCGGCGGGACAGGTGCGTGGGACCCGGCCACATGGCTCGCGCCGCCCGGCCGAGCAGGCCGCCAGCCGACCCGGACCTATGCACCGTTCACCCACTCGCTCTCCCCGTCGGGGAAACTCTGCTGTTTCCAGACGGGCACGGTGGCCTTGAGGTCCTCGATCAGGGCCCGGCAGGCCGCGAACGCCTCATCCCGGTGGTCGGCGGCGGCGGCCACCACCACGGCCAGGTCGCCGACATCCAGGTCGCCCACTCGGTGCACGACCGCCAGCGCTCGCACGCTGAAGCGCCCGGCCACCTTCTCGGCGACCGCCCGCAGTTGCTCGGCCCCGGACGGGTGGGCGCTGTAGGACAGGGCGGACACGGCGCGGCCGTGGTCGTGGTCGCGCACGGTCCCCACGAACAGGGCAATCGCCCCCGCAGCCGGATCGGCGACGGCCAGGCGCACCTCGTCCACCGACAATGGCTCGGTGCGGAACTCGGCCATCCGGATGACAGTCACGGAGCCAAGTTACAACTATCAGGCGGACCCGGGGCGCACGCCGACGTACCTCGGCCGTACCTCCGCGCGACCTTCTTGCAGAGCCCGGCGGCCCTCATGACCCGCGGCGGCGTCGCCGGGCGTGCCGGACGATGGCGGCGGTCCCGATGACCGCCACCGTGGCGCCGGCGGCCGTGATCGTCGCGTCCTTCCTGTCCAGGCGGCGCCCGGCCACGGCGTGGTGGCCAGCCCGCTGATCCAGCAGCACCTCGACCGCGGCCGCGTTGTCATAGCTGGGCCGCCAGCCGGCGGCCCGCAGCGCCTGACAGTCGACCACCCACGGGTATACGACGAAATGCAGGTCATTGACCGGCGCTGGGGTAATTCCCGCGCGATGCAGGCGCTGCGCCGTGGCGAAGGTCAGGCCGGCGGGCAGCTCGATCCGCTTGAGGCCGGTGAGTTCCTCGAGCTGTTCAGGTTCCAGCCATCCGTCACAGCCGACCGCGAAGGCGCCGGTCACCTCCCCGGCGGCGGCAAGTTCCAGCGCGGATACCAGGTCATCGATGTGGCAGAACTGCCAGCGGGGCACGCAGCCCTTGACCGCCAGGAGCCGGGGCGCCTCGAAGTGCCGCGTAATGAGGGTGTCGACGCCCTCGCCGACCAGCGCCGCGGGACGGGCGACGGTGACGGCCATCCCCAGGTGCGCCCGGGCCGATCGCTGCGCTAGCTGCTCGATCTCGAGCAGGTCGCCGACCACGCTGCCGTCCTGGTCGGCGCCGAGCGGCGCGTCTTCGGGCAACGGCACCGGGTTGTCGGGGCGCGCTCCGTAGACCATCGCGCTGGTCACCAGGACCACCCGGCCCACCCCGCCGGCGGCCGCCGCCGTCAGCACGGTCTGGGCGCCGCGGACGTTGAAGGCCCGCCGCGCCTTGTGGTCCGAGCCGGGCGCGAGGTCGAGATCGGTGTGCACGACCACGTCGGCGCCCGCCAGCCTGCCCGCCAGCGCCGGGTCGCGGACATCGACCACCCGCCAGGTCACTCCGGTCGCCTCGCCGCGATGATCATCGATCGCGATGACCCGGCCGACCCGAGCTGAGGACGCCAGCCGGGACGTCAGGGCGTGCCCCAGGCCCCGCGCCGCGCCGGTGACGGCCACCACCGGCCGCTCGGCGTATAGCGGCAGTTCCTGCACGTCAGCCGCGGGCTCTGGCATGCCGGTGGCCGGCTGCGGCGAGCCGTCCTCGGGCTCCGCCGGAACACCGTTGGCGGCCTTGTCCGTGCTCCGCCCACGGCGAACCTTGGCATCTCGGTTGCTCACGACCCATCGCTCCCGGGATAGCTTGGCCAACATGGACCCTTCCATCCTGCCTGAGAGGCCGCGGAGATGACTGACCCTCCCTTCGGCTTTGGGCTGCCTGGTAACCCGGATGAGGGCTCTGGAGGCTCGGGGAACACCCCGGGCGGCGGTGCCGGCGGTCCGCTCGGCCCGTTCGGTGACCCCCAGCAGCTCGCCGACGCACTCAGGCAGTTCGCCGATCTGATGTCGTGGCAAGGCGGCCCGGTCAACTGGGACCTGGCCAAGAACATGGCGCGCCAGACCGTCGCCGCCAAGGGCGATCCCAGCGTCCTGGAGGTGGAGCGCAACCAGGTCACCGAGGCCCTCCGGCTGGCTGACCTGTGGCTAGGCGAGGCGACCGAGTTCCCGTCCGGGATCAGGACCGTGCAGGCCTGGAGCCGGTCGGAATGGGTCGAGGCGACACTGCCGGTCTGGTCCAAGCTCTGCGACCCGATCGCGAGCCGCGCGGTTGAGGCCATGGGCGGGATGATCAGCGGGGACCCGGCCGAGCTGGCGGCGGACCTGCCGCCCGACATGCGCGCGGCGATGACGGCGATGACCGGCGGCCTCGGGGCTCTCGGCGGCCTGGGCGACATGATGCGCAGGATCGGCGGCATGATGGTGGGCGGCCAGACCGGCGCCGCCGTGGGCGCGCTCGCCGAGGAAGTCATCAGCTCGACCGACGTTGGCCTGCCGCTCGGCCCGGAGGGCACAGCAGCGCTGCTGCCCGCCGGGGTGACCGCCTTCGGGTCCGGCCTGGAGGTGAGCGAGGACGAGGTGCGGCTGTTCGTCGCGCTGCGGGAGGCCGCCCATCACCGGCTGTTCGCCCACGTTCCATGGCTGCGCGCCCGCCTGCTCGGCGCGGTCGAGGACTACGCGCGGGGCATCACGGTGGACGCCGACGCCCTGCGCGACGCGATGCCCCAGATCGACCCGTCCAACCCCGAGGCGCTGAATGAGGCGCTGTCCGGGGCGGCGCTGTTCCAGCCCGAGGACACCCCCGAGCAGAAGGCCGCGCTGGCCCGGCTGGAGACGATGCTCGCGCTGGTCGAGGGCTGGGTCGCCACGGTCGTCGGGGCCGCGGCGGACAACCGGCTGCCGCAGGCTGGGGCGCTGGCCGAGGCGATCAGGCGGCGCCGGGCGGCTGGCGGGCCGGCCGAGCGCACCTTCGCGACGCTCGTGGGCCTGGAACTGCGGCCACGCCGGCTGCGGGAGGCCGCGGCCATCTGGCAGGGACTGACCGAGCAGCGCGGAATGTCGGGCCGGGACGCGGTCTGGGCGCATCCGGACCTGCTGCCCACGGCGGAAGACTTCGACGACCCCGACGGTTTCGTGCGCGGGCGCCCCGAGCTGGACATTTCCGGGCTCGACGAGATCGTTGCCGACGAGCTACCCGGAGCGCCTTCTGACGTCGGCGAGGCCGGCGGCGGGGCGGACGCAGCCGGCGGGGCCGACGACGGGGCGGACGCAGCCGGCGGGGCGGACGCAGCCGGCGGGGCCGAGGCTGGCCAGGCCGGCGGCGAGGCTGGCGGTACGGGTGAGGCTGACGATACGACCGATGACGACCCCAGCCACCCCTGACGAGCTCACCACGGGGCCCGGTTCATAATCACCTGCATCTGCCAGTCACTGGAAGCTGTGGCGTTACTGGTGGGGCTAGCGGGCCTGGCGGGCGGCGGTGCGGCCAGGGCCGGCGGTTTCCCGCTCGGCGGGGCGCTGCCCGGGATTTGCGGGCGCACCCGGGCATGACTTAGGGCTGGGCCGGAACCGGGGTCGCCGGTGATCACCACCGTTTTTCAGCGGTATGTGCGAAAAAATGGTGGTGATCAAGAAACCCAGCCGATTCGCCCCGGCCGATTCGCCCCGGCCGCCAGCCGCCGCGGCCAGGCCAAGGCGATCACGAGCTATGCGACAGCCTCCAGTGACTGGCAGATCCAGGTGATCATGAAATCAGACGAGCGACGGCTAGCACCGCCTTTGGCCAGGCGGGCTGCGGGCGGCCGGGCGGGCAGGCGGGCTGCGGCCGGCCGGGCAGGCGGGCAGGCGACGGAATGTCGGTGCTTGATGACACGCTTCCGGTCATGAGGCCAGCGCTGAAGGCGGGTTTGCTGCCCGTGTGGCGGGACCGGGAGACCGTGCAGATCGGGATCGACCCGCGCCGCGCGGTCGCGCTGACCGGCATGAGCCAGGCGGCGCCCGTCCTCGGCCTCCTGGACGGCAGCCGGGATCGGGACCAGGTCATCGCGGCTGCCTGCGAGCAGGGCATCCCGGAGCCCGTGACCGCCCAGATCCTCACGTTACTCGCGGCGGGCGGTGCTCTCGACGACTTCCCGGCCGCCGCGATCCGCGCGCTGCCCCAGGATCGGCGCAGGCGACTAGCAGCCGAGCTCGCGGCCGCCTCGCTCGCCCGCGGGCACTCCGACGCCGGGGCGGCGGCTCTGGTGCGGCGAGATGCCGCGCGCGTGCAGATCTACGGGTCAGGCCGGGTCGCGGCCACCATCGCTGACATCCTGGGAACCTCCGGCATCGGCCGTGTCGCCACCTCTGACACGGTACGCACCGCGCCCCTCGGCGCTGGGCCCGCGGCCGCCCCCGGCACCGGTCGCCGGGCAGCCTCCAGGCCGAGCCCCGCGGTTAGCACCGGCACCGCAGCCGCCTCCCGGGCTCGCCGACCGCCCGAGCCAGGTGCGGGACGTGCGGCTGGCCGGGATCGACGCGGTCGCGACAGTCAGCGCCCGCTTCCCGACCTGGCCGTCCTGATCGGATACCAGAGTCTGGAACTGGCGGCGCGGCTGATGCGGGCCGGGGTGTCTCACCTGGCGGTCGCCGCCGCTGAGGCCATCGGCGTCGTCGGCCCGCTCGTGCGGCCCGGGCAGACCGCCTGCCTGCGCTGCCTCGACCTCACCCGCGCCAGCCTGGACCCGGCCTGGCCGCTCATTCTCGCCCAGCTCGTCGGCCGGGCCGCAGATCCACCCGCCTGCGACGCCGCCCTGGCCGCTGCCGTGGCGGCCCAGGCCGCCGCCCAGGCACTCACGTTCATCGACCGGGCGCCGTCGGCGGGGCCGACGGAGAACGGCACCCTCGAACTCGTGCTGCCCGCCTGGCAGTGGCGGCGCCGAACCTGGCCGGCCCACAGCTCCTGCGGCTGCGGCTGCCAACCCGCGCGGAGCTAGCAGGCCGAGCAGGCGGAGCTAGCAGGCCGAGCAGGCCGAGCAGGCCGAGCAGGCCGAGCGGAGTCGTCGGCACCGGCGAAACGGGACTCTCGGGACTCCCGCGCCGCCTGGCTAGGGCTGCTCGGGCTGTCGCTGGCCCAGTAGCACCAGGTCGGCCTCGTCGAGCAGGAGGCCTCCCGCCGCCATGTTTTCCTCGAGATGAGCGGGCGAGCAGGTGCCAGGAATCTGCACGATCGAGGGTGAGCGTGCCAGTCCCCAGGCGATGGCCACCTGGAAGGCGGTCGCACCATGCCGCCCCGCGACCCTGCCCAGGTTCTCACCGGCAAGCGGGGCGAAACCGCCGCCGAGCGCGAAGAACGGCGAGGTCGAGCACGTCGACGCCGAGATCCTGCAGGTTCTGCTCGACCAGCGAGCGCAGCTGATCGGGCCTGGCCTCGCCGTACATCTCGCCGGTCGGGCCTCGCAGCGGACCGACCTTGGTGGCGATCGTGACGTCTGCCGGATAGGGGCGGAGGGCCGCCCGCAAGATGTCGTTGGCGCGGCCCCGGCCGGAGAAGTAGAACGCCGCGGTGTCGATATGGCGGGCGCCGAGCTCGACGGCACGGCGCGCGACCAGCACCGCAGTCGCGCGATCGACGGCGGGCCCGTTCCATCGACCCGGCAGGTGCATCGCGCCGAAACCCAGCCGCGGATCGTGACCACGCCGCCTAGCTTGAAGGTGCTCATGACGCCATCATCGATGCACCTTCGGCTGAGTTGGTCGGATTACCCTCACCGCCCCGCAAGGTTGATCCGAACCACTGACGCTCATGCGCCCCTTGTGCCGCGCCAGCGTCTGCGGTTGTAGCAGCGACTCCGCGGGTAGCCGACAATGGGGATCATGAGCGATCTGCCGCGCCGCGCTGTCACGCGCACCGCCAAGCTGGCGACCCTGCCAGTTGGCCTGGCAGGCCGCACCGCCCTGGGACTCGGCAAGCGGCTGGGGGGCCGGCCAGCCGAACTGGTCGCGCAGGAGATCCAGCAACGCACCGCTGAGCAGATCTTCCGCGTGCTGGGCGAGCTCAAGGGCGGAGCGCTCAAGCTGGGCCAGGCGCTGTCCATCTTCGAGGCGGCACTCCCGCCGGAGATCGCGGGGCCGTACCGCGCGACGCTCACCAAGCTTCAGGAGTCCGCTCCCCCGCTGCCGGCCAGCAGCGTCCATAAGGTCCTGGCCGAGGATCTCGGCGCGGACTGGCGGCAGGAGTTTGCCGATTTCGACGACCGGCCCGTCGCCGCGGCCTCCATCGGACAGGTCCACCGGGCCATCTGGAACGATGGCCGCGCGGTTGCCGTGAAGATCCAGTATCCGGGAGCCGGAAAGGCGCTGAATAACGACTTCACCCAGCTCAGCCGGATCGGCAGGCTCTTCGGGGTCCTCATGCCGGGCCTGGACGCTAAGCCCTTGCTCGATGAGCTGCGGTCCAGGGTGGCCGAGGAACTCGACTACCGGCTCGAGGCCGCATCGCAGCAGGCATTTGCCGACGCCTACGCCGGCGATCCGGATATCTACGTGCCGCCCGTGGTCGCGGCCACCGATCACACCCTGATCACCGAGTGGATGGATGGCACCCCGCTCGCGCGGATCATCGCGGAGGGAACTCAGGAGCAGCGGAACCGGGCTGGCATACTCCTGGTCCGGCTCCTGTTCTCCGGCCCGGCCAGGGCCGGGCTGCTGCACGGGGATCCGCACCCGGGAAACTTCCGGCTGCTCGATGACGGCCGCCTCGGGGTACTCGACTTCGGCGCGGTGGACCGGCTGCCAGCCGGGCTTCCCCCCTTCTTCGGCCGACTGCTGTGGCTCATGCATACCGGCGGCAGCGTCGAGACGGTGGAGCAGGAACTGCGGGACCACGGCTTCCTGCGGGAGGGCGTCAGCGTCGACCTGAGGCAGTTGCAGGCGTTCCTGGCGCCGCTCGCCGAGCCGTCCCAGGTGGACTGCTTCAAGTTCACCCGGGAGTGGCTGCGCGGCGAGGCTACCCGGGTTACCGACTTGCGGCCGTCCAACATCGGCCGCCAGCTCAACCTGCCGCCCTCGTACGTACTGATTCACCGCGTCTCGACGGCGGGTATCGGTGTCCTGTGCCAGCTGGGGTGCGAAGGGCCGTTCCGGGCGGAGGTACTCCGCTGGATGCCCGGCTACGGTGACGCCCCGGCAGTCGACCGGGAAGCGCCCGATGGCCGGGAGGCCCCCGAGCCTCCCGGCCATCTGCTGGCGAGTTCAGGCGACGCTTAGCGCCACTGATCCGCGGCCATCCTCGTGAGCTCGGCTCGCCGCCGTGTCGCCTCACCCCAGCTGCGCGAAAGCTGCCGCTCCGCCCGCTCGGCTCGCCGACGTGCCCGGCCGAGCTTCCTGAGCTGCTGAATATTGCGCTGTTCAGCGGCCCTGCTCAGCATGGCCTGTTGTCGTTCTCTTGCCTGTTCCAGAGTGCTGTACATGGTCACCACCGCTTCTAGTTGTCCGGTACTCCTGCCACAGCAGGCTGGGTCATGCGGCGGCGATCGTCTTGCGGGGACGTCCCCGCGGCCGCTTGTAGGGCACGACCTCGCCGCGCAGGAATAGCTCGCCACCCCAGACGCCCCAGGGCTCGCGGCGCTCGATCGCCCCGGCGAGGCATTCGATCCTCGCCGCGCAGCCCAAGCACAGCGACTTGGCGATCTCCACGTCACCGGGTGCCTCGGCGAAGAACAGCTCCGGGTCGTCGCTGCACGGCAGTTCGAGGCCGCCCTGTGCTTCGAGGCCGCCCCGTGCTTCGAGGCCGCCCCGTGCTTCGAGGCCGCCCTGCGCGCCGGCCGTGATGATCGGGCCGCCAGCGGGCGACTGGCCGATCACATTCGGTGTTTCTAGCTCTTCCGCCGACTCCCGCTCATGCGGCGCCGCTTTCTCCAGCACAGCGGTGGTGCCGGGCCACTGCATCCGTGCCATCCCCTCTCGTCTTACTCGTCGCAGCGTCTCTCACGCGTCTGACAAAACGGTGGCCTTACATAGCTAAGGCCGCGGACCCGATTTCGGGTCCGCGGCCT